>Ga0315902_10014333_pt1 | contig 10194 bp, 13 predicted proteins | sample LakEriMetagenome_9_FD_203523 | JGI IMG/M metagenome (GOLD analysis project Ga0315902, IMG submission 203523) | Freshwater fungal communities from buoy surface, Lake Erie, Ohio, United States - Buoy 12 MA117 | ecosystem: Environmental > Aquatic > Freshwater > Lake > Lake biofilm | place: USA...
AGGTGGATCATTTATCTCACTTGCAGGAAGTATCTTACAATATTATAAAGTCTTATAATCAAATACCATGAAAATAAATTCAGTAAAATTTAAGGATAAGGCATCCTTTGAAAAAAACAAGAACAAACCTAATGTGGTTGCTGTTCACGAACCTTTTGGCATTATTGTCTTTAAAGACGATACCCCAGTAACTCCTGACACTGCTAAAGTATCTCAGAGCAATCAAGTAGATGCAGCATTAGATCAGATTTCTACTGGTCTTGCAATTTTAATTGGAAAAGACTATACTTCAGCAAAAAACTATCTTGATACTAATAACATAGTAGTAATAGATTCATTTGATGTTACAAATACTTTTTTTGTAGAAGTTCCAGATTTTGTTCCATTTGATTCATTCTATGGAAGTATCATGGCAACAGGTTTATTTCTTAGTGTAGAACCTGATTATATTGTACCAATGAATGTAACGGCTGAACAAGCATATACTGCACATTGGCATCTTCCAAATATGAAAGCATCTGAAGCTTGGTCTCTTTTACCAACAGATGGTAGTGGAGAAGTTGCTGTACTTGATATCGCTTGTGAAACAGGTCACGAGGACTTGCAAGGAGCACTAAGTTCTTTATCATGGAACTGTGTAACAGATGCAGCAGATGTAAATCCTATATCAGACTACGAAAAACATGGCACCTGCTGCACTGGTGTAATTGCTGCAGTATGCAATAATGATACTGGAGTTCTTTCATTAGGTAATAATAAAGTCAAAGTACAGTTTCTACACATAGGATATAATTCAAATAGTGGTGGAAGTTTTCAAACTTCAGATACTATAGTTAGTAGAGCTATTAATAAAGCTATTGCAAATCCAAAGTGTTATGCAATATCTATGTCATGGGGTGGAACAAGTAATTATCCAATTTTTGCAAATGCTCTAAATACAGCTAAAACTGTAGCTAGAAATGGTAAGGGCATTCCAATCTTTGCCTCAAGTGGTAATCAAAACAATCCTAGTTTTACTCAAAATCCAGCTGCATATCCATCAGTAATGGCCGTTGGTGCATCTACATCTGCAAACACTCGCGCTTCATTTAGTAACTATGGTCCAAAGCTTTTTGCTGCTGCTCCTGGAGTGTCACTTCTTACAGTAGATAGAACAGGTGCTGCTGGATATGGTGCAGAATCTTATAGAGGGTTTTCGGGAACTTCTGCTTCTTGTCCTGCAATGGCAGCAGTTGCTGCAGCTGTTCTTATAAAGAATCCAGAACTTACTGAAACGCAAGTAAGAGATATTCTTAAGAATTCATCTAGAAAAACAGGTGGGTATTTGTATAATACAGATGGATGGTCAACAGAACTTGGGTATGGGGTTATTGATATGTTTGCTGCTGTTACCCAAGCAAGTGGAACAGACCCTGGAGAACCAACTCCTGGTCCAACACATAATTATTATGGTACAATTTCTACTCCTGCCACAGCTCAGCAAGGAACTATAATTAGTGTAGTTTGTTCAGTAATTGCAGATAAGCCAGTAACAGTAGATACAGTAGTTCCTATTACAGTAGCATTTAAAAATACAACTGGTGGAACCCTTAACTTTTATAGCGGTAATTTGACAATTCTTGCTAATCAAAGTTCAGCTTCAACTACTATTCCTCATACAATCTCAAATACTGCTAGTGGAGTATGTCAGTTTGCTCTTACCGTAGATCCTAATAACTTTGTTCAAGAAACTAATGAGAATGACAATGTAGCAATGACATCTATCAATGTTACACTTCCACCTGCTCCTACTCAGGGGGTTGATCTTGGAATTAAAATCAATAGTTATGAGTTCTTAGATGCAACAAGAGTAAGAGTTAACTACACTTTTACAAATACAGGTAGTGTTGATATCCTTAATTTAAAAGCTACAGCTGGATTTGATGGTAAACCTGCAACTACTTGGACTAGAACTGAGGTTTATAAGCCTGGACAAAGTAGAACAATGGGTTCAGTATTTTATTCCACATCTTGGGGAACATTGCCAAATACTTTCCGCATTAAAATTACTCAAGTAAACGGAATAATTGACGAGAACCCAAACAATAATGAGTCAAGTATCCTAATTGTAAAATAGTATGTTAAAGAAACTTATCTATAAACTACAGTTGTTTGATGGAGTATGGTCAGTTCCACTGTCAGTACTCTTATTCTTACTATTAGGCAAATTCAGCTTTGAATACTTTGGGGATACCCCACTCATTTCTACAGAGTATTTACAACTGGTAATGCTTGCTGCTGTTATACTAATTTTTGCTAACTTTGTCGTATTCCTAGGAATTAGATTTAACTTTAGGAACCTGCAAAAGGACTTTTACTCAAAAGAGATGAAGCACCTTGCAGGAATGGAACTAACATCATGGCAAAAAATAAAGTTATACTTATTTGTTTACTTTGGGTTTTTACTATCCTTCCTACTAATTCTTTGGTTAGTAATGACGGCTACTGCGTGAAATTAACTGCAGGATCGTTCATTGGAATAGTCGAGAAAGGTGGAAATAATAAAGGATTTACAGACCCTTACTTTCGTAAACTGATGGAAAAACAAGGATGGAGACCAGGTTATGCCTGGTGCTCCTTCTTTGTTATGGGGGTACTTGACGAATGCAATGTACCACATACAATAACTGGATGGTCACCTACAGCCTATAATAGAAAAGATGTAATCTTTACAAATGGCAAGTTTGTACAATCTTACTCTCCAAACGACGTGTTAGTTATGACACTAAGTTATGGGGATAAGAATAACAAGGCTAGATACAAAGGTATCGGGCACACGGGAATTGTAGAGTTAGTAGGAAAGTACTCAGTTAGAACTGTAGAAGGAAATACTAACGATAGAGGTACTAGAGATTCAAGAACAGGGGACGGAGTATATAGAAAAGTTCGTCCATTATCTAGAAATTTACATATAACCAGATGGAAAAAAGCTTAACCATAAAAGTAATCCAGATATTATCAGCTATACTATTATTAATAGCAATGATAACTACTATAGGCACTTGTAATAAAGAAAAAGAAGATCCTATTAAAGATAGACTAGAAGAGATAAATGATAGTTTGATGCATGAGATGATGGAGAACTCAATCAAGATTGACTCCTTATACGATAAGATCGACTCATTAGATCTTCTATCAGATACAATAATTAATAAACAACCCATTGTCAATGAATACTATCGTCAAGAGGTTTATAATATCCTTAATACTGATGCTCGTGGTGCTAACCGCAAACTCGCAGAAGTACTCAAAGTTTCCGATTCACTCCTCAAAGCAGGATTCTTTTCCCGTACTATCGACATACCAAACGAACTTAATTAATCTGAACTTTAACTCTATGATGTACTGGTACGATACCGCTACCAGACTAGAAAAACTATATCTCCTGCAAAGGGAAAAACTAGATTATTACTACAAAATAACTGGAGTACAAGCTACTAATGTGGAAATACTTCAAACTGCTTATGAAAATAAACTAGCAATTGATAAGAAGATTAAGACGGATAACGAGAATGAGATGATAAAGCTTAATAAGCAAGTTAGAGGATTGAAGATAAAAAACACCATACTAACTATTGGGGTAGGAGGCTTAGTAGCAACTACACTTTATTTTGCTGTTTTTTAATAACGCTATTGATTATATAAAGGTTCTTAGTATATTTGCATAAAACCAAATGTAACATGAACTTTAATCCTACAAGAGATTGGGTAGTGCTCCCGATTCCAAATAAGAAAGTAACAGACAGTGGTATTCTTCTATCAGATGAAGCTGCTAACTCGCTAAAGTCTAATATTCTCCAAGCTGTAAAAGTTGGTCCTGAATGCAAGCAGGTTAAAGAAGGAGACACCGTATACGTGCACCCGCACACGGAAGGAGTAATTATCGATGTTGAAGGAACTCAGTATGTAATGGTCAACGAATTCATGCTTCTTGGGGTAATTAACAAGTAAAAGAATGGTAGGGACAGTAACAATTTCCCTAGCTGACTTTGAAGCCCTTCGTAGACAAGCAGAATCAGGGAGTAAAGCAACAGAGGATATCGTAAAAGCTGCCAAAGAATTAGAGGTTTTTCTCTCTTTTCTAATAACTAGAGAGAATATCGATGAGCATGTTGAGGAGTTTAACAGTTACTCTAAAAGATGCAAGATTAAAATAGTAGAAGGCAGAGCTAAAATCCAAATTACAAATGAAGAACCAACAGAAAATAAGGAGAATAGTTATCAAGACGGATACGACCCAGAAGTTTCTCCAGATATTTAACGGGATACTAGAACTGACAGATACTGAACTTAAAGTTCTTGCTGAATTCATTAACTCTAGTGAGACGGTTAATCTATGTTCTCCTGCTAATAAGAGAAAAGTATCTGAAGTTCTAGGGATTAAGGACCACAACACTCTTAATAATTACGTGAAAAGACTCAAAGATAAGGGAGCTATCACGCAAACTAAGAATGGATATGAGTTAGCTAAGATTCTAAAGAAAGAACCAGTTGAAATACATATTCTCCCAATATGACACCTGTATTCGTTCCCCCAACTAAAGTACTTACCTTCTTTTACATAGGGTATTACTCTTTAATGGTGATACAGAATGGTTATGGGGACGTAGAAGGATTACATTTAACAGAATTAGTAGAAATTAAACTAGAAGAAGTATGAGTCAGAAACCCCCATCATTCCTTAAAATGGTTGCAAACTTTGCTAAAGCATCAGCAGAGTACATTGCAGCTGGAATGCCATCAGTAACTACAGAGCAGTATACAGAAAGAGTAGATATCTGTCACAATTGCCCTCATTTAATTAAGAAAACCAAACAATGTGGATTGTGTGGCTGTTATATTGAGGATAAGGCTAGCTGGCAAACAGCAAGATGTCCAGATGATCCATCAAGATGGCCATCTATTGTTATTGGTAAGTCGGGAAAACCGATTAATCTTAAGAAATGAGTAAGGAAAAAGTAATTATACAAAAGTTAGCTACTAAGTATAACCTTCCTTTACAGAAAGTTGAGGAGATTGTCTACTATCAATTCAAGTATGTAGTCAATATCATGAAAAAGGGAGACTTTGCTACAATCAGACTCCCATATTTTGGGGCATTCTCAGCTAAATCAGAGAGAATAGCCCATCTAAACGAGAAAACTAGACGGAAAAATGAAAGACTTGCTAACAGTAAACAATAACGTAGTCATCCCGTCAGCTTATGCCCTGACTATCACAGAATTCGAGAAGTTAACTACTAAAGAGTTAGCATTTATCTACTTTTTTGCAGATCATAGGTCTAGTTATGCAGCTTATGATGAAACTGAGAGAAGAGATAAGCTACTAGAAGAGCTAAAAGTCAAGTCAACCCCTAACTTACATGCAGGGTTGCAGAAGTACAGGGAATTGTCAGAGACTCATGCAATTAAACTTCTAAAATCAGCTAGATCTGCAGTTAATAAGCTAGAGAAGTATTTCAAAGATATTGACCTTACAGCTATGGATGAGAATGGTAAGCTTCTCTACCAAGCCAAAGACTTAGTTGCTAACTTATCTAAAATTGGGGAGGTAATCGAAGGACTAGATAGACTAGAAGAGCTAGTACAGAAGCAACAGGCTAAAGATAATCCTAATAGAGCAGGGGTTAAGACCAACAAATACAGTGAATAATGCTAAAAAATACCCATTTGTTTTCCAAGGCTGCGGAGCACTATATTGAGTATGGGTACTATACTGACGCACTCCCTGGGACAAAGCAATACTACGATTATTGGGATAAGGAACAGTTTAAATGTCTTCATGGTTATGAGGTAAACGGAATTAAGATCTCAGGGTTTCATTATTTTTATCTTAATTACTGTCCTATCGATAGAATTATTGATGAAGAACAGCCAAATGGAGAGATAATTTCACGAAGAGATAGGAGTTTTCCAGCCTTCTACGATGGGGATTATGAGTACTTTTCATCTGTAGATAGGGCTAGAAAAGAGAATAAACACATGGTTGTTCTAAAGGCTAGACGTAAAGGTTTCTCTTACAAGGCCGCAGCTATGCTATGTAGGAACTACTTTCATATAAGGAATAGTAAGAACTTCGTATTTGCATCAGATAAACAGTATCTAACTGGAGATGGTATGCTATCTAAGGCTTGGGATATTGTCTCTTTTGTAGATGATAACACAGCTTGGAGTCAACCTAGACTTATAGACAGGGAGATGCATAAGCAATCTGGATATAAGAAGAATGTAAACGGAGCTGACGTAACCCTAGGGTTTAAATCACAGATAATAGGGGTATCTCTTAAAGATGACCCAGATAAGATACGTGGTAAAGCAGGAGAATTGATATTCTTTGAAGAAGCAGGTTCATTTTCAGGTTTGCTAAAAGCTTGGGAGGTAGCTATGCCTACAATGAGGCAGGGTTCTAAGACACTGGGAACTATGATTGCCTTTGGAACTGGTGGAGAAGAAGGTCCTGGATTTGAGGGATTGGAAGAACTGTTCTACCATCCTGAAGCTTATGACTGTTTAGCATTTGATAACGAGTGGGATGCTGGGGCTATGGGAACTAGCTGTGGATTCTTCGTTCCTATCTATAAAAACTTAGATGGTTTTATGGATAGTGAGGGAAATAGCTTATCTAACGAAGCTATGGATTATGAAGAGACACAAAGGGAGAAGAAGAGGAAGGGTAATGACCCAAAGTCATATGATCAGTATATAGCTGAACATCCATTTACCCCACAAGAAGCAACACTTCAAGTAACAGCTAATACATTCGACGTTAGTTCTCTAAAAGAACAGTACAATAGAGTGATAGCTAGTGACTTACATAAGATAGGGGTAGCTGGGGAGATGTACTATAATACTAAAGGAAAAGCAGACTTTGCCCCTAACTCTAGTGTTAGACCTATATATAAGTTCCCACATAGACCAGATGACGATTTAACTGGAGCAGTAGTAATCTATGAGGCCCCATTTAAAACTCAAGAAGATATAATCCCAAAGAATCTGTATATCATTTGCCATGACCCGTATGCACAGGGAAAAGCAGCTAGCTCTATGTCGTTAGGAGCAGCCTATGTTATAAAAGTACCTAATAATCTATCTAAACCAGACGATATTATAGTAGCCTCATATATAGGTAGGCCTGCAACTCAGGATGAGTATAATAGAAATCTATTCATGCTAGCAGAATACTACAATGCTAAGATAGGATTCGAGAATGACCGAGGAGAAGTAATAGCTTATGCTAAAAGATTTAGAAAGCTACACTTACTGCAAGAGGAATTCGAGATGTTAGATAAGAGAGAGTTACGATCTAAGAACGTAAAAAGGCAGTATGGTATGCACATGACTGAGCAAAGAAAAGCTCAGGGGGAACTTTATATACGAGATTGGCTAATTAGTGGCAGGGGACAGAACGAAGATGGGGAAATAACCCTTAACTTGCAGAAAATTTATGACCCTGCTCTTTTACAGGAGTTGATTAAGTTTAATAGGAAAGGTAACTTTGACCGTGTTATGGCACTCATGGTTGGGATGTATCATACTAGAGAGCTTTATAACAAGGAGTTAAGTTATAATGACTCCGATAACTCAAGTAATGAGTGGTTTGATAAGGTTTATAGGTAGTGTCATATTAATAATAGTATTGATAAAACACTAGAATTTTCTAGGCTACTGTAAAACAAAACTAATTTTGTATTAATGTTCGGACAAGCATCAATTCCAAAGCAAAGGATCCCTCTTAATCAGAAGAATAAAGAGTGGAGAGAGAACTGTGTAGACGCATTCATTAACCTATCAAAGTTTGGTATAAGTGAACGACGCAGTTACCTTAAATCTCTATATGACTATTATAATGGGGTTATAGATGAGGAAGACTACAACTATGTTCTTAAGCCTTATGGCAAGACTAGAAGTCACTTCCCATCTAAGCTTAGGAATTACCCTATCATTAAGCCTATCATAGACCTTCTACTTGGGGAAAAGTCTAAACGTCCACTAGACTATACAGTAACTGTACAGAATGCAGACTCTGTAAGTATCAAAGAAGAGGCTCTTAAAAATCTACTTCTTGCTAATCTAAAAGCTCAGTTCCTTGCAGAATTGGCTAAGCAACAAGAGATTGACTACGAAGGAGAGCCCCCACCACTTCCTAAGCAAGTAGCAGATGAATTCAATAGAACATATGTAGACTCTAGAGCAATTGCTGGACAGGCTAGCTTAAACTACATCATGTACTATAATGAAATCTATGATAAAATACAGAAACAATTCTTCCATTTCCTTGTAGCAGGAGAATGCTATTCACATAAGGGAGTTAGAAGAAACGAACCTTTTTATGAAGTTATCAATCCACTAGATGTAGACTATGACAAAGATCCAGACATTGATTTTGTTGAGGATGCAGACTGGGCAATACTTAGAAAGTATTCTCACGCATCCACTATCATTGATGCTTATGGGGAATACTTAACTCCTGAACAAGTATTAGAGCTCGAGTCCCCAACACATACATCTGCAGAAGCCTACCTTTTATATAGAGCAGAAGCTAGTGGTGCAGATGATAATATTTATCGTAATAGATTAATTGAGATTATATCAGTCTACTGGAAGAGTAGAAAGAGAATAGGTTTTGTAAGTTACATTGATCCTCTCACAGGTGTAGAAGAAATGTTTGATGTAGAGGAAGAGTATAAGTTGCCTCAAGAATTAAAAGACCTAGGGGCTAAGATAACTTATGAGTGGGTCAATGAGGTTTGGGAGGGTACTAGAATTGATCGTAGATTCTACATTAACATTCGTCCATACCCAAACCAAAGGGCTAGTCTGGATAACCCATCTAAGTGCAAGCTCCCAATTAATGGAAGAAAATACTCAGATATTAACTCTCAGAGTGTTTCTTTAGTAAGCTTAGGTATTCCATACCAGCTTAACTATAACATTTACAAATACCGTCTTGAACTGGCTATAGCTCGTAGTAAAGATATCATTGCTCAATTTGACATTAACATGATCCCTAAGAATTGGGACATGGATAAGTTCATGTACTTTGTAGAGGGTACAGGTATTGCTTGGGTAGATTATAACAAAGAAGGAATTCAGTTATCTCCTCAGCATCAGTCTGTATTAGATATGTCTATCAAGACAATATCTCAATACCTTACTCTTCTAGAATCTATAATGATTGAGTGGGAGAAAGTTAGTGGAGTGACTAGGCAGAGACAGGGCCAAATGGGTACCTATGAAGGAAAAGCTACATCTCAGCAGAGCATTGTTCAATCTTCGCACATTACTGAAGATATCTTTAGAAAGTTCTCTCACTTCGAGCAAAGAGAACTCCAAGGCCTTTTGGACTACTCAAAGGAAGCTTGGCTTAACGGAAAGAAGGCAATGTATGTAATGCCTGATGGTTCTATTAATCAAATAGATCTAGAACCAATAAAGCATATGGAGTCAGAATACGGAATCTTTGTTTCTGATGCTGGCAAAGACATTGAGAAGAAACGTCAAATTGAAGGATTGGCTCAGTCTATGATTCAGAATGGCTTGCCAACTTCTGCTGTAATAAGTATATTTGAAAGTGAGAACTTCTCTCAGATTAAAGACAAAGTAGTTCAAGCTGAAAAAGCAGCTCAGGAATTGCAGCAAGCTCAGCAACAAGCAGAGCAAGAAATGAAGCAGCAAGAGTTAGAGATGAAACAGCAGGAAGTTGAAAGAGGATTTATTGAAAGAGAAAAGGATCGTCAACTTGAAATAGAAAAGGCTCTTATATCTGCTGAAGCTAGTGAGAAAGGAAGTAATGCTAATCTTGAAAAGATGATGCAAGATTTTCAAATTAAGCAGCAACAGTTGGCTCTTAAAGAAAGAGAACTAGATATAAAGGCAAATCAAACTAATGAATAACTCAACTAGAAGGGAATTACTTAATAAGTCTAGATCTATAGGATATCCTGGAAATATCCTAGAGGTTTTTAGTGCTTATGACCAAGGTAGAGATCTTCTATCAGAGTATGCTAAAGAGCAACAACAGCAACAACTTGATATGCAAGTTGCTCAAACTCCAGAAGAACAAGGGCAAGGATTACGCCCGTATCACGAACAAGGGCAAGTAAATCAGTCTATGGCTTTCCCTAATATTCAACCTGGGCAGAGTTTTAGTACTGAG
>Ga0315902_10014335_pt1 | contig 10193 bp, 2 predicted proteins | sample LakEriMetagenome_9_FD_203523 | JGI IMG/M metagenome (GOLD analysis project Ga0315902, IMG submission 203523) | Freshwater fungal communities from buoy surface, Lake Erie, Ohio, United States - Buoy 12 MA117 | ecosystem: Environmental > Aquatic > Freshwater > Lake > Lake biofilm | place: USA...
ATTGATAGCGTTGTTAGCGTCGTTACAGTCGGTGCTGTTGCTTACGTATCCTGCAGGTTGGGTGCATGCCACTGTGGTTGATGCAGCATTACCATAACCATCGCCATCAGCGTCGGCGTAGAACGTGCTGCCTACTCCTTCGTTGATTTGTCCGTCGCAGTCATCGTCTGCAGTATTGCAGATTTCAGTAGCTGCCGGATTGATCGCGTTGTTTGCGTCGTTACAGTCGGTGCTGTTGCTTACGTAGCCTGCAGGTTGGGTGCATGCCACTGTGGTTGATGCCGCATTTCCATAACCATCGCCATCAGCGTCCGCGTAGAACGTGCTACCTACTCCTTCGTTGATTTGTCCATCGCAATCGTCATCAGCGGTGTTGCAGATTTCGGTGGCTGCAGGATTGATAGCATTGTTAGCGTCATTACAGTCCGTGCTGTTGCTCACATAACCAGCAGGTTGTGTGCAAGCCACTGTTGTTGAGGACGGATTACCATAGCCATCACCATCGGCATCGGCGAAGAAGGTAGAACCTCCAACACCTTCATCAATCTGGCCGTTACAGTTGTCATCAATACCATTGCAAGTTTCAACGGGGGCTGTTACTTGCAAAGAGAATGTACCCGTAGTTGCATTGTAACCACCTGCCTGAATAAAGTAGGTCTGTCCCAGGGTAAGAGCACCGCACGGGATAGTGATTAGCGACTTGTAGTTGGTTGATGCGATGTCGTCATTGCAGTAAAGCAAAGTTCCGCCACAAGCACTATACACAGCTAGTCGTGTATCGGACATCGTTCCTCCTGCGAAGTTGGTAGAAATCGTTACAGGGCCGCCAGAGTAGACGAACTTAAACCATACATCTTTGATTTGAGTGGCTCCTCCGCATGACGGGTTTAAGCCTTCTTGACAAGTGCCTACATTGGTGGTTGAGGTTGGCGCAGCATTGACTGTCAACAAAACAGCCCCAGCACATAGATCATTTGCCGGACCGAACGTGCAGGTTCCGTTATCTTGGTTTGCAAGAGCGTTATAGTTACAAGCCGTTGGATTGGTGCAGCCAAAAACCTGCCCAATAGGATAACAGAAGGTATGCGTTGTACCAAATCCGTAGCTGGCTGTTGTCATCGTTACCAATGTGGTACCTGTAGCGTTGTCGGTGATGAAGTAATTACCGGCACCCTGTCCGCAACCACTTCCTGAAATACCATCACCATAAGAGTCGTTGATTGCGAACGTGTAGCATTCAGTTGCAAGACAAACCGGAATTGTGTACGTTGTCTCATTTCCATATCCTGCACCGCTGTGCACAACGTTATTCCCCGCATCTCTGATTTGCCAGCTAATTTCTCCGCCATAACAATCGGTCTCGAGGGTAATAGTCGCATTGTTGACCCCATTAACCAAGAAATAAGAAGATGACTGGCTATTATTCAAACTGTTCTCATCTGTCTGACCATTTACAGATGTAATTGTCGCTGTGAAGGTGAATGCTCCACTTCCATAATTTACCGTTGGGAGTGTGATGTTTTGGGAAGCTCCTGTTGCGAGTGAACCCGTCCAGTTATACGTCTGAGCGGTCTGTCCGGAAATTTCATACGTGATAGACATGCTCGTCAAAGTAGTTGTTCCGGCATTCAAAACTTGAATTTGGGGGGTAACGACAGAAGAACAACTAGAGCCAACCGGACTGATGATGCTGCTCAACACGCCATCCAACGCAGGAAGCGTGTACAAGGGTGCCCTCCAGATACCACGACCGTAAGTGCTTGCTGTAATTGTGTTGGTGCCAAGTTGAACATCCAAATCCACTACTTCGGCATTGGGTAATGCACTCATGTATGGAACGAAATTGCCCAATACATCATCACGGAAGAATACACCGGCATCCATCCCAACGTAGATTCCGTTATTGGTTCCCGGTTGGAATGCGACTACGTTGGCAGGCAGGTTAGGAAGTGAACCTGAAATATTAGTCCACGAAGTACCTCCGTTTGATGTATAATAAATTTTCTGTCCTGCAGTGTAGTTCGAGTAGGTCACCCAAACTTTGTTGGGATCCGTGTTGTGAATACAAAAAGATGTAATGAACGATCCTTGCATACCGGCAACCTGCGTAAAGTTCACCGCATTGTCTGTGCTCTTAAATAGACTGCCTCCCTTTGAAGCGTATACAATATTGGTGTTGGAAGGTGCAACTGCTATGTAGTTGCAGTCGCCTGTTCCACCAAAAGCAGCTGAAGCAGTAAACGTAGTACCTCCATCCAACGATTTAAACACCAACGACTTTCCGACATAGATGTGATTAGGATTCGGTCCCAATACATAGGGAGTTACCCAAGCACCGTCCTCGTCCTCATTGGCTCCGCCACTTCCGACAATGTTGGTAAAACTAGCACCACCATTGGTACTCTTGTAGATTGAACCGTAATACAATTCACCATACATGATGCTTGCATTCGATGCATTGATTTGGCAATCCATGCCATCGCCACCAATAGGGCGAGTGTGCGTAGCACCGTTCTTCAAATTGGTTCCGTTGTCTTGCCAACCTGAGATAACCACGTTGTTGTTGGTAGCTGCAACGCTCAAACGGTAGATTTGAGCAATCGGAAGGTTACTTGAAATATCGCTAAAAGAAGTTCCACCATTTGAAGTCATGAATACACCACCGTCATTACCAATCAGTAAACGTGTTGAATTCGGAACAAAGTGAATAGCGTGAATATCGGCATGCACATAAGGTGCGCCGCCGCCACCATACCAGTGACCGATGAGCGAGAAATTGGTTCCGCCATTGGTAGATTTCCAAACGTTCACACCACCAATCACGATGGTATTAGCGTTCGTTGGATCCGCAGCAATTCGCAAGTCATACCAGCCTTGACCGCCGGTAGCGGCCGTTGCTGAAGTATCCCAGTTCAAATAGTTTGGATTGGTCCCTGTCATTTGAGTGAACGTAGCCCCACCATCAATTGATTTCCATATTCCTAGCAAACCGGAGTCATTGCCACTTGCAAGGACGTAAACCACATTTGCATCTGCCGCTGTTGTGGCGATAGACATACGCTGTGTGCTGGCAGACGTCGGCAGCCCGGTCGTTAGCTGAGTCCAGGTAACACCACCATCAGTAGATCGAAACAACTGATTGCTCGAGGCATACCAAGTAGTTGGGTCGCCAGGCTTCATTACAAGATCTTTAAAGTTGCCGGTCGCTACCTGAGTCCAGGAGGTTCCTCCATTGGTTGTGCGGTAAATCCCATTGCTTGTTGCACAAATAACTATTTGAGTGTTGTTCGGATTAATCAAAATTCGGCTTGAAGTGCGCACCAAAGTGACACCCCAACTCAGTCCGGTAGTGTTCCAAGTTAAACCACCATCGGTTGTTTTCAAAACACCTAACGCGTACGTATCACCTGCGTCACCATCGCCTGTAGCCAAGTACATGATATTCGTATTGGTAGGATCAATGGCAACATCGCTGCAACCGATAGAAGCCAGGAAGTCAGTACCGACCATCGACCATGACGTACCACTGTTAGTAGTTTTCCAGAGACCGCCTCCGGGTGCGCATGCAAAGAAAGTTGTTGTGCTACCCGGCAATTCACGAACGCCGTTGATGCGACCTGCGCCACCGCCACCTGTAGGTACGGAAGTGTTACCTATGTAATACCAATCTTGAGGAGTAGCAGCTGCTGCAACATTATTGAACATATCGGGCTGCTCTTGCATGGCACGCCAAACAGCATCGGGAGCAGGGCGATTACCTTGCGCATCAACACGCGATTCCATGAACCACTCCCAACGTTTGAAGGCCTTATAACCGGAACCTCGGGTAACTTCACGACCTTCCCAGTAGTCTTTAAATTTCTGCTGTGTCTCGCGGAAATTTGCGTTAGGGTCAAGCATCATGTCTTGCCATGTGCGTTGTCCTGGATTGGGAAGTGTCGCTTGTGAAAAGCTAACAGTTGAGTTGAGGACAAGCGCAACTAGGGCTGTCCAAGTGAGAAGTAAAGTTGACTTCATCAAAGAATTTTGTTTGGTTTGAATTGCAGGTCCTCAAATATCGGAAACAAAATCCTGAAACAAAAAGAAAAAAAGAGAATGGAGAATGGAGAACTACTGTCACAGCTCTCCATTCTCCATTCTCCAATTCCTATTTCGCAACAACTACTCTTTGCACAGAGCCATCTCCGGCATTGCGAATGAAGTAGACCCCATTGCTGAACCCGTGAACATCTTTGTTCATCGGCTGCTCGCCACCGAGAGTAAACGATTCAAGCAGTTGTCCTATTCCGTTGAGCAATTCATAATTGCCAGCGGTGCTTGCGCTTATGGTAAATTGACCCGTATTCGGATTAGGATAAACATTCAAATCAGATGTGCGCTCTTCTTCAGCCGAGCCTTCCTCTTCCATGCACGCTAGCAACGTTACCGACTTGCTGAATGCCGACGATTGTCCGCAAGCATTCACACTCCTCACCGTTACACTGCCGGCTACTGTGCCCCACGTGCAGGTCATGCTCGTTGTGCTCTGTCCTGCAGTAATGGTAGCTCCTGTGGGCACTGTCCACAACTGCGTTACTCCTGTCACAGCGGGTGTAGTAAAGGTCACGCCCACCTGGTTCGGACATACGGAAGCCACGCCCGTGATGCTCGCAGGGGTAGCAGGCAAACGCGTAAGCGATGCGCTGCGAAGAGAACTTCCACCGCAGCTGTTGAAAGCGCGAACGCTCAAGGTTCCCGTGGTGAAGGTGCTCGGAACGCTCATCACAATCGAGTTGCCGTTGTTGGTTACAATCGCACAACCTGTTGGAACCGTCCACTGATAACTGGTTGCGCCGCTCACGGCAGCTACCGAATAAGTATACTGTCCGCCACCACACAGGTTGGACAATTGACCTGTCATGGTTGAAGGCGTAGCCGGATTCTTACTCAAGGCTAGCGTACGTGCTGCACTTTGTCCGCAGCTGCTCACTGCACGAACCGACAACGAACCACTGACGAACGCTGAACCAATACTCAATGAAATACTGTTGGTACCCTGACCCGATACAATTGTCGTATTGGTGGGCGCAGTCCATGTATAACTCGATGCACCCGGAACCGCAGCCACACTGTAGGTCAACACAGTACCACCACACACATTGGTTGTTGCCCCGGCAATCGTTCCGGGCGTTCCAGGAATATTATACACCGTTAGCGTGCGCGCTGTGCTCTGACCAAAACAATTCACCGAACGAACGCTCACTGAACCTGATGCACCAAAGTTAGATGCAAACGAGATACTCACCGTTTGGGTTCCTTGTCCCGATACAATCGTAGCATTGGTCGGTGCTGTCCAAGTGTAACTCACAGCTGCCGCTACGGCCGTGCACGTATACGTTTGCGTGCTGCCTGCACACACGTTGTTCGCAGTACCTGTGATAGCCGACGGCGCAGTAGGAACTGCAGTGTTTGCATACACTGCTCGCGTGAAGGTTGAACTCGTTCCGCAAGGTCCTACGGCGCGAACACTCAAATTGCCCGTGTTGTAAGAAGAACTAAAGCTCAGTGTAATGCTGTTGGTCGTTGAGCTACCCGTTGCTCCCGTTGGCAACGTCCATTGATACGACGTCGCACCTGCAACGGCAGGGGTTGTAAAGACATTGCCCGTTGAGTTACGGCAAACTCCATAAGGACCATTGATGGCTGTGGGGGCAGATTGACCACCTGAGCAACAACCCTCATTGACCTGTCCATTGCAGTTATCATCCACTGAGTTTGTGCATAGTTCAGCCGCTCCCGGATTCACTGCACCGGAAGCATCGTTACAGTCATTGCTATTGCCAACATACCCGCTTGGCGCGCTGCATGCACTTGTGTTTATGGCAGCATTTCCGTAACCATCGCCATCGGCATCCTGGTACCAAACAGAAGAAGGAATCATTGATACGCTCATAGCATTGCTTGACACAGCATTCACAGCATTGTTTGCATTGCGCTGCCAAACACGCACGTAATCGACATCCATTGAAACGGGAAAGACTGTCGAGGCATCAGGATATCCCGGCCAGTTGCCACCAACCGCAACGTTTAGCAACAAGAAGAAAGGCTTAGTGAATTCGTCCAAGCTGCCGTTTGCAGATGTAACCGTATGCTGGTGATAAAGAGCACCATCCATATAAAACCGAATGGCCAAACTATCCCACTCGACTGAATACTCATGAAATCCGGTCACACCCGTAACAATACTTCCCGTATTGTATGTCCATCCACCATTACTCCAGTGGGTTGTTCCATAAATTTTATTCTCGTTATTGATGTGCTCCATGATATCAATCTCGCCGCAAGCAGGCCAAGGCACTTGATCGATATTGGCTCCGAGCATCCAGAATGCAGGCCATATGCCTTGTCCAGTAGGAATCTGCAAGCGTCCTGTAACACGTCCATACTTAAAACTAAACAGGTTTTTAGTAATCAAACGGGCCGATGTATACTGTTGCCCGGCTGGACCATCGTTGCGTGCTATGATATGCAGCTGCCCGTCGCTAAATTGGACATTATTGGAAGTGCCTGTATAATATTGCCACTCATTATTCCCCCATCCGCTTGCGCCAATTTCGGGATACCATTTGGTAGCATCCAGCGATGTTCCGTTAAACTCATCGTTCCAAATCATATTCCAGGCTGCCGATTGGCAAGAAGCAGAAGATGTCATTGAGCATGTTACCGATTGCCCATTTTGAAGTGAGGAAGAAGTGAACGTACTCGAGTTGGTTCCCACATTTACTCCATCTACTTTCCATTGATAAATTGGAGCAGCACCACCGTTGACCGGAGCTGCTGTAAATGTAACAGGCTGACCTGTGCACCAAGGTGCCGGCGTGCTAGAGCTGATACTTACGGCTGGAGCAACGACGGGGTTTCTCGTTACCGTGATTGCATTCGATTGAATCGGGCCGGTAGCATTACAGCCGGCTCCCCCGACAAGTAAGCACGAAACGACCTGGCCATTGTTTAAGTTGAGACTGGTAAACGTTTGAGTATTTCCCCCCACATTCACGCCATCAACACGCCATTGATAAACCGGAGCTGAAGTTAGATTAGATGCAGTGGCTGTAAAAACCAATTCTGTTCCCTCGCAACTCGGATTGCTTCCGCTGGTAATAGCTATTTGAAGCGTTGGCTGCGGGCCGCTGGCAGAGCCCGGAGAGTCGCAAGAACCCCAGCATACGACGGGTAAGGTCGTATTCTGTGCCAGATTCAAAAAGCGATTTGTAAAACCGAAACTCGTGACGGTGCAACTCGATCCGGCAAGCAGTGATTCGGAGCCAGCCCAGTTATCGTAGGAAAATTTGTATTCATAATAACCGGATTGAAGTGAAATGGCTGCAGTCCAAATTCCATCACCATCCGAATCGCTCATGGGATTGCAGTTGCCGCACCAATTGTTGAAGGTGCCACTCACATAGGGAGTTGTAAAACCACTTACAGCCGACATATTGACACTGAAGTTGACCGTATAATTCGTGCACGCTGAGCATGAACCCCAACAAACTACGGGCAGAACAACATCACCGGTAACATTCAACGTTCGATTAGTAAATGAACCGGTTGTTGCAGTGCAAGCAGCGCCTACCGGCAAGGTCTCCTGTTGAGTCCAGTTATCGGCCGCATACTTATATTCAAAATAACCTTGAGGCAACGAAATGGTGGTCTCCCAAATGCCATCGTTATTCGCATCGGTCATGGGATTGCATGCTCCGCCACACCATCCGTTGAACGTGCCATTTACCTCGGGCGTCGTGTAACCTGTCACACCGGTCATTTGCAGACGAAACGTAACATTGAATGCAAACGTTTGCAGCGATAAACACACGATTGCAAGCGTGACAAAGAACCTAAGTTTCATAAAGCAGCGGTTTATTGTCAAATATACAATAACCTCGATGTTGGACCATAAAACACGAATTAAGATCGGATTAAATGACAACGCCCGGGATAAGGTACCCCGGGCGTTGCTGTGTGATTTGATTGGTTAACGGATAAACTCTATCGGTTGGTTACAACCACTTTTTGTTGAACGTACTCAGAACCGCTTACTCCTTGTATGAAGTAAAGACCGGTGCTCAGGCCACTCACTTCATAACTGAAATTGTTCGAATCATTCAATTGAAACTCATATACAATTTGACCTGTGCTGCTCAGTAAACGATACACACCCGACTGTGCCGAACGAATAGAAAATGCACCATCATTCGGGTTTGGGTAAATATTCAATGCATCGATACGCTCAGCAGAAGGACCTCCTGACTGTTCTTCCATGCACGTCAACAAAGAAATGGCCTTACTGCGCGCTGCGCTTTGACCGCAGGTATTCACGCTTCTAACTGTAACGCTTCCCGCAACAGTTCCCCAGGTGCTGGTCATACTCGTTGTGCCTTGTCCTGCTGTAATGGTTGCTCCTGTCGGTACAGTCCACAACTGAGTTACTCCTGTCACTGCAGGTGTAGTAAAGGTCACACCCACCTGGTTTGGACATACAGAAGCCACGCTCGTGATACTCGCAGGTGTTGCAGGCAAACGCGTGAGCGATGCGCTGCGAGTCGAGGTACCTCCGCATGCATTGACTGCTGTCACTGTAAGAGTACCGGTAGTAAATGTACTTGGGACACTCATCACTATAGAATTACCGTTGTTAGTCACAATCGAACAACCGGCAGGCACCGTCCAGTTATAACTTGTAGCTCCGCTAACCGCTGCTACAGAATAGGTGAACTGTCCGCCACCACAGAGGTTGGTAATTTGACCTGAAATTGTTGCAGGTGCAAGTGGGTTCCTCGAAAGCGAGAACGTTCGTTGTGCGCTCTGTCCACAGCTGCTTACCGCACGAACAGTAAGTTGTCCGCTCGTGAATGAAGCACCAATGGTCAATGAAATCGAATTTGTACCTTGACCCGAAGAGATGGTCGTATTAGCTGGAGCGGTCCATAAGTAACTGGTGGCTCCGGGTACGGCAGCAATCGAATAGGTTAAAACCAAACCAGCGCAAACATTGTTGGCAGCTCCGGAAATTGCCGAAGGCGTGCCAGGGATATTATATACAGTTAAGGTTCTCGCAGTACTCTGACCAAAACAATTCACCGAACGAACGCTCACTGAACCTGATGCACCAAAGTTGGATGCAAACGAGATAGTCACCGTTTGGGTTCCCTGTCCCGATACAATCGTCGCATTCGTTGGAGCTGTCCAAGTGTAACTCGCAGCTGCTGATACGGCCGAGCACGTATACGTTTGCGTGCTGCCTGCACAAACATTCGTTGAGGGTCCTGTTATGGATGTAGGCGCTGCCGGAACAGCGGTATAAGCCGCTACCGAACGAGTGAATGCTGTGCTCGTGCCGCATGGGCCAACTGCACGTACACTCAAATTGCCTGTGTTGTAAGTAGAGCTAAAGCTCAATGTAATGCTATTGGTCGTTGAGCTACCCGTTGCTCCCGTTGGCAACGTCCATTGGTATGAGGTAGCGCCTGCTACTGACGGAGTAGTAAACACGTTGCCCGTTGAGTTACGACATACACCAAAGGGGCCGTTTATTGCCGTCGGTGCTGACTGAGTTTGATTGTTGTTACCAACGGTGGCAGAAGCGGTTCCTTGACAACCATTCGCAGCTGTTATTGTAACGCTGTAGGTGCCTATACCCACATTGCTCAAGTCTTCTGTAGTAATACCATTGTTCCACAAATAGGTATAAGGTGCAACTCCCGAAGTTACCGTCAAGTTTACACCACCATTCGTAACCCCTGTGCACGAAACGTTGGTTGCTGTTGCCGTAGCATTCACTGAGCAACATCCTTCATCGATTCCGCCTGAACAGTTTTCGTCTACCGTATTTCCGCATACCTCCGATGCCGCAGGATTAACCGAGGCATTGCCGTCGTTACAATCGGTGCTGTTGCTTACGTAGCCTGCAGGTTGGGTACAAGCAACTGTAGTTGATGCAGCATTACCATAACCATCGCCATCGGCGTCTGCGTAGAATGTGCTACCCACTCCTTCGTTGATTTGTCCGTCACAGTCGTCATCGGCTGTGTTGCAGATTTCAGTAGCTGCCGGATTGATAGCGTTGTTAGCGTCGTTACAGTCGGTGCTGTTGCTTACGTAGCCTGCAGGTTGGGTGCATGCCACTGTGGTTGATGCAGCATTACCATAACCATCGC
>Ga0315902_10014345_pt1 | contig 10190 bp, 10 predicted proteins | sample LakEriMetagenome_9_FD_203523 | JGI IMG/M metagenome (GOLD analysis project Ga0315902, IMG submission 203523) | Freshwater fungal communities from buoy surface, Lake Erie, Ohio, United States - Buoy 12 MA117 | ecosystem: Environmental > Aquatic > Freshwater > Lake > Lake biofilm | place: USA...
GCAGCAGTTACAGGTGTGGATCTTTCTGACACAGCGATCCGAAAAGCACATGAGCTAAACGGTCTGCTCGGACTAGATGCCAAATTCATCTGTTGCAACCTTTACGATCTTTCGGAACATCTGAGCGGTGAGTTTGACATTGTTTTTACAAGTTACGGAACAATAGGATGGCTGCCTGATCTTACCAAATGGGCGCAACTCATCGAACAATTCCTTAGGCCGGGCGGACAATTCATCATGGTTGATTTTCATCCCTTCGTTTGGACCTTCGACAATGACATGCAAGCCATTGCCTACGATTATTTCAAAGGGGAACCCATTATAGAAGAAGTGCAAGGAACCTATGCGGACCGTTCTGCGCCGATCCTTACGAAGACGGTTTCCTGGAACCATGCCATGTCTGAGATCCTCAATTCACTGATCTCTTGCGGACTCACCTTGCACCAACTCGAGGAATACGATTATTCTCCCTATGACTGTTTACCGAATCTTGAAAAGCAAGGAGAGGATGTATACAGGTTCCGACATGTCAGTCAGCGGATACCGATAGTTTATTCGATCGTTGCAGGCAAGCAACTCATTTGAGCTGTTCGAGCATTTGTTCAACCTGCACAATCAACGGAGTTCGTTCATCATTGAGAATGACATGATCCGCCAGAGGTCTCTTTAGATCATCATGCCATTGTTTGTCGATCCGACGGAGTACTTCCTCCCTGGTAACATTGTCACGGTTCATTACTCGCTGAAGTCTAAGTTCCATCGGAGCAGTTACCAGAACATTTGCATTGAAGCGTTTGTATGCTCCTGTTTCGAACAAAATCGCTGCTTCGTTGAAAACGAGGTCGCTTCCTTGCTTCACTGCCCAATCGGAAAAATCCTTTCTTACCACCGGATGAATGATCTTATTCACACCTTCCCTGATGGTGTCATCCTCAAAGATGAGAGCGGCCATTTTCCCTCGGTCAAGTTTTCCGTCCCTGTAGATCTCCTTTCCGAGTAGGTTGGTTAATTCTCTCCGGATATCGGGATGTTGAGATGTCAATTCTTTAGCACGCTCATCTGAGAAATAAACCGGATAACCCATTGCCAGTATGATCCGCGCAACAACACTTTTGCCTGCACCAATGCCCCCTGTTAATCCAATTTTCTTCAAACGATCAGATTTCCTCTACACCGATCATATTGAAAGGAAGCCTGATAATAGCTTGGTAGTCTTCCCCTGCTTCCTCCATATCCTCGTCATCTTCTTCAAAATACCAGTTTACCTGGACAGCCGACCCGCCGGCATTGAGTCTTTCGAGCTTCTTGAAAAGATCGAGGATACACTTTGATGAAGAAGTATTGAAATACTCCAGCCTGATATCGACCGTAGTGGAATCTTTCGGCGACTTAGCATAATGATCGATCCAATCGTTCAGTGGTTTATAAAACTCGATCGAATTCTCAGGAATAGAACGCCCTCTAAGCTCCAGTTTTCCCTCTACCGGATCAAAACTTACGGCCGGTGTTTTTGCCGATGCTTCCAAATGAAAAATTTCTGCCATATCTTATCCATCTATTTTTACGTTCAAACAAAAGAAGCTCGTCTCGGCATTCACCTTTAGAAATTGAAAATCAAGCTTATTCCCTGATTTTCGGGCAATATCGATGATGCCTAATCCTGCAGTTCCTTTCTCTGACAACATTGAGTATTCGAGATTTTGCTGATAATATTGTCTCAAAGCGTCGCTATCCATGCTGTTGATCATTTGTAATTTCAACTTTAGCTCACTTGCTTTTGCGTTTTCAATGTAATTTCCTGTCCTGATCATAAATCCATTATCCTGCTTCGAAATCATTACCAAGGCAGAGCACTTCTCCAGATCAGGAACTGTCAATAAATTAGCATGCTCGTCAACATGATGGTACAAGTTCTGCAAACATTCCACCAGAACATTGAATACTTTTTTACGAAGTTTCGGTGGTTCTTGTAAAGATTCCATACGTGACTCCATGATATGCAATACTGAAGTCAATAATTCTGCCGTCACAACACCTTTGAAAGAAAGGATCACGTGCTCTTCCTCCATGGTTCGGTAAAGATCGTATACGTTGGACAGTGACATCGTGTTGACTCTACACAAATATAAATAAATCAGCGCATGATGTGTCTCAGGGCAATAGATCAGTGAAAAATAAGACAGAGATGAATCAATTTACCTATCGAAAATGCTTGAACCCAACATATTTTCATCCATTATCAAAAAGGTGTTTATTTTTGATCTATGGCAACGAAAGAATGGTTTGCAGAATGGTTCGACACTCCTTACTACCACATCCTCTACCGAGACCGGGACGAAGCTGAGGCGAAGCGGTTCATTCTGAATCTATTGAATTTCCTTAAACTACCTAAGCACAGCAAAGTACTCGACCTGGGCTGTGGCAAAGGAAGGCACTGTATGACTTTGCATGAGCAAGGATATTCAGTAACAGGTGCGGACCTTTCACCGAAAAGTATTAGCCGGGCAAAGAAAGACTATCCAGAGGAGATTCAATTCATTGTTCATGACATGCGTAAGGTCATACCAAGTAGATCGTTTACTGCAGTATTCAATTTATTCACCAGCTTTGGGTATTTTGATTCACAGGAAGACAATTTGCGCGTTCTCCGATCCATTCACAGTATGTTGGAAGTGAACGGATTTCTGATAATTGACTTCATGAATGCTAAAAAGGTGATCCAAAAACTGGTTCCTTCCGAAGAGAAGGAGGTTGAAGGCATCACTTTTCGGATCACAAGGAGATATGATGGAACCCATATTTATAAAAACATAGTGTTTGAAACCGATGGACAGCACCTGGACTTCACCGAGCGCGTGCAAGGATTGCAATTGGAAGACTTCAAGCAATTGCTAGCTGACTCGGATTTCAGTATTCTTCGTACTTTTGGAGACTTTGATCTGAACGATTTCGATGCATCTGTATCTGACCGTCTGATCCTCATTGCACAGCGTACCTGATGGAGAGTTTTGTAGCCATTTCGAGTCTTTTGTTTTCGGTTATCCTGGGTGGATTTTCCGTGACCTACCTGAAACAAACAAACAAAGCACAGGTCATCAAGTTGTTACTTGCCTTCTCTGGTGGATTTTTACTTTCGATCGCCTTTACTCACTTCATTCCTGACCTCTACCATGATGGATCCTCCTCAATCGGGATTTATATCCTTTTAGGGTTCCTCATCCAGCTGCTCTTGGAGTTCTTTTCCGGTGGCATTGAACATGGCCATGTGCACGTACACAAAGGACAGGCTATGCCATGGGGATTATTCATTTCGCTTTCAGTGCACTCTATCCTGGAGGGTATTCCCCTAGGACATCAGTTAATGGGTATTGAAACCCATGATGGTCACTCCCATGGTGGTGACAGCTCCTTGCTCCTTGGTATCGTGTTTCACCAGCTGCCGGTAGCCATCGCTCTGATGACGCTACTCACAAATACGCGTTTATCACTCTTGAAATCATGGATGGTTCTGCTCTTGTTCGGGATCATGACACCATTGGGTACTGTTGTGGGATTGACCACTGAGCCCGGCCAGATCGGACTGGATTTTCACATCATTTTGGCCGTTGTGGTCGGTATGTTCCTGCACATTTCAACCACCATAATCTTTGAAACTTCAGAGAACCACAAATTCAATCTTCTTAAGCTGCTCAGCATATTCGTAGGCTGTGCATTGGCTTTCTTTATTGTATGACATCGCTCCTTTGTGCCTAATTAGCGCGTTTAACCAAGAAGTATTTGAGTGGGATATATACCAAACTTGAGATTGCCATTACCAGGAAAAAATAACCGTTGTCCTCAATCCGATCATCCAGAATAAAATAACCTGTATTGATCACCATCTGGATCATAAAAAATCCAGTGGATATTTCCAGATGTCCAATCTTGTATTCGTTTGCCAATAACTGATAAAGGTGTTTGCGATGCGGTTTCAGAATGTTCTCCCTGTTCAGGATCCTCTGTACGATCGTCCATCCGGAATCGATCATGTACAAGCTAAAAAAAACCAGTGGGTCGATCGATCCGTTGTCGATTACCAGTAATAGCGTTAAAGCGATCAACACGAAACCAAGAGGAATAGAACCCACGTCTCCTAAAAAGCAAATCGCTTGTTTACGGAAGTTATAATAACCAAAAACCAGGTTAGTTAAAATCAGTAAATACAGAAGGTTGAGATCGATAAATCCGGTCAAATATGCTGCATATACCAAAGCAAATAGATGACTCAACGTATTCGAAAAGGTGATCCCGTTGATCCCGTCCATAAAATTGTAGGCATTCATCAACCAAAGGATAAATACCATCAGCACAGGCAGTAACCATGTAAAATGAAGAAGATCCAGATCGTATAACAGGAAGATCACTACAATAAAATGTAGTGCTAAGCGCAACTTTGCAGGAAGATTTTTCACGTCATCCACGAAACTGATCACGCCAAGCGCCAAAGCGCCGGCAAGCACAGTGAAATATTGTCCTTTTGATATGAACAGATAGCCAATTATGGTGATCAAAAAAATAACTCCGCCTCCCCTTATCGTGCGTTTTGTATGGGAACTCCGTTCATTCGGCGTGTCAAACAAATTGTATTTTACTGCCAGTCGCAAATAAATTTGTACAAATGCAAATAGCACAAAACCGATAATCAAAAAGTACTGAAAAGGCCAGACAAAGTTCATACGATCGCTGTCAATAGTTTCGCTGTCAATTTTTCATAGGTATGGTGTTCTTCAACGAACTTTCTTCCATTTTGTCCAAGTCGGTTTAACTCATCTTTCGGGAGCTTTGATACCATTTCGATCGTTTCAGCTATAAGCGCCGGATCCTCGGCTGCTATGGAAAAACCGGCATTTGCATCAGCAACAAGGTCGTTACCTGCATTTACAGAATGAATGATCGGTTTTGCAGCAAACATATAATCAAAAACCTTATTGGGACTGATCCCGAAGCGATAAATGCTGTGATCATGCCAACCGATATAGCACACATCGAAAGAAGCCAGAATAGTCTGCACCTGATCTTTTCCCACCGGATCTAAAAATACCACATTCTTACCGGCCTTTTTCATGAGATCAGGCTTGTGCTGACCTTTACCAACGATGACAAAACAAATATTCGATTGAGATTCAAGCAAAGCGGCTGCCTCCACCAGATACTCAACAGCGTTGGCAGCACCAATACTGCCTGCATAGCCTACAATGAACTTATCAGATGGGATTGCCGCGAGATACTCTGGCGAAAGAGGCTTGGTTTTGGACAACTCGTTGGGATCGAATCCATTTGGTACATAAACGAATTTTTTTGGATTCATACCTTTTGCAATCATGTGCTCATTAGCTTTTGGAAGCAACGAGATCACTTTGTCTGCCTTTTGGTAAGCGAATCGCTCAAAAAAACCGAAGAACAAGGCCAACGGATGAAAACGCGACATTCCGCCAATTTCGATCAATGATAAAGGCCAGATATCCCTAACCTCAAATATGAGTTTTGCCCTGTACCGCTTACTCCAAAACCAAGCATTCAATATTGGGAACGGTGATAATGAGGAAACCATGATAATATCTGGCTTGTTCAGCTTGCTCTTCGGGAAAAAGAAAAGACGCAGCATGAACTGGATCATCGCCAAAACACGGCCAATACTCTGAGAACCGGAGTAACGACGTACTTTCACCCATGTGTAGGGAATTCCTTCAACCATGTCGTCTGTAAAACTTCCCTGGATGTTTGGAAGCTGATGGTACAAGTGTGAATAGGATGCCGATATCACGTGCGGACGATGCCCTGCCTTTTTCATTTCATTGGCAAAATACCACGATCTGAAATTCATTCCATGGATCCGTGAACCGGCATATTGATTAATGATCCAGATATTCATTCTATAGTCAGTTTTTTCTCGGATCCTTTTTCCGCGTTCAAGAAAAGTGTATACAGGGGGCACACAAAAGCGATGAAGAGGATGCCGCTTTGGCGTTGAAGCACGGATTCAAAGAGCGCATTGAATGCAAAGCAACAAACGATCATCAATAACCAATAATCACGCGCTCTCAACGCCAGTTTTATGAGTGATATGATCCATGCTAACAACACTGCCCCTCCCAAAATACCTGTTTCCAGTGTGGTCTGTAAATACTGGTTGTGCGGATTAAAAGCAATGCTTCCATTTTCATCTTGCCTGGCGAGTAGCAACTGTCCTTTCAATGCAAGTCGTTCACTCAAATGCTCATCCACGTTGCCGGTGCCCACACCCAAAGGATGTTCAAGGATCTCCTGTAAGGTAACTGTCCACATGACCATGCGGGTCTCGTTCCCTGTTTTATATTGCGTTTTAGTTTTAACAAAGGTATCCGGATCCCGCATAAAAACGAATAGCGAATTGGCCGTGTAAGCCAAATCTTCCTTCAGACCTGGAGCGTAGCGAAACAGCACGAACAAGGACAACGGAATACCGGCGCACATGAAGTAAAAGATCCTGCGATCAAATTTTTGCCAGATAAGAACCAACAGTAGTATAGCCGAGATCAGGAATAAAAAAAGAATACCTGACAACGAAAGACAAAGCAATATCAGGATCAATGCCACGAGTGAAAAGGGAATGATCCAACTCGGCTTAAAATAATCTTCCCGCTTGTAGAAATTCCACCAGGCACCGAATAAGGCTATTGTCGCGAACATGGCCGTGTAGGTTGGATGGTGAACAGTTGAAATGTAAACACTCGTAAATTGGATGGTTTGCTGTCCACCCTGTGTCAATATGCTGCCGACCCCAAATAAAAAAGCGATCGTGATTCCCGAACATAAACCCAATGCGAGGGTAGTAATTCTCAACTTGAAATCAGGAACAAAGGAGAAAAGCAGCGGTAACAACAACAATGAAACCTTGTTTTCCGCATACAATCTGGCCAGGGTTTCATTGTTGGTGAAAAGTATACCGACCAGATAGACCAAATAAATAGATAGCAGTAAAACATTGGGCAAGAGCCGGATAAAACGCAAATGTTTGAGAAAAATGCCGGTGAGAACTAACAAAAAAAGTCCAAAGATCATGAGAACCGATAACTTCTGAGAAAAACAAAGTACAGCAGTAGTCAGAGCGATATACCCATTGTAAACTTTACCGTAGTTGAGATCTTTCAACATCAATTCAAAAGTTTAGTATAGAATGTAAACAGCTTTTGCTCTTCGATGGACCAATTGTATTTTTCACGGAAAGCCTTTTGACCATTTTCTCCCATTTCTCGGGCGACTTCTTTATCTGAAAGAATCAGTTGAATTCCTTTAGCAATCGCTGATGGATCCATCGGGTTTACACAAATACCGCATTTTGCATCTTCGATGATCTCTCTCCACAAAGGGAAATCAGACGCTATGACAGGAATTCCTGCTGACATGTATTCAAACAGCTTAATCGGTAACGCCTCAACATAACTCCTCGTTGGATGCAATGTGACCAAACCAAGCTCTGATGAAGCAAGAATGTGTATGATCTCATTTCGGTCAATGTATCCGCGAAAGTCCACCCTTACCCAACCCTTCAGCTTACGCAATTCCTCCTCAAACCCGGGCGGAACAAAATTGCCGGCTAGCACAAGTCGTGCATCTGTTGCCTCCATGGCATTCACCATCTCCCTTATTCCTCTGGTCGGTGATAAACCGCCAACATAACATACCTGACCAGGAATTGTGGTGGCCCTTCCCATTGTGACCAGCTCATCCATCAGCGGATAGTTGGCGATCTGGACAACATGCGAATTGTGTTTACTGAAACGATCACAAATAGGTTGGTTCACGCTGACCACTCCGGCTATTCTTTTTGCAACGTACCCTTCGTAGAGACGAAAGATATTGGAAATAAATCCCCTCAGGAATTTTGGAATCCAGTGTTTATCCATAATCTGCTTCGGGAGATCCTCGTGCGCATCATAGATCACGATCTTACCCCTTCTCGCCAACTTTAATCCAAACGGCAATAATTCAGGATCGTGAAAATGATAGATATCGGCATCCAGCTCAAGCGCTTTACGATAAACGTCACGCGTCGTGTTGAACATTCTGCTGAAACGGCCTTTCCCTTTCCTTTGAACGCCGACAACATTTACCCCATTCAGTACCTGTGAAGCGCAATTCGTTGCAACCAGATAAACCGCATATCCCTGCTTACTTAACGAGACACACTGCTTATGGAAAATTCGAATATCCGTGTAGGGATGGGCACTTGTCAGATGGGCGATCTTAATGGTGTCGGGTCTTTTCATACTTTCTCCCAAAAATAAAGGATTCTCACCATTGAACATCGTAGAGTTTTTCCCATTTTGCGATATTGAAAAGGCGCCACTTTGTGCGGATATCCAAAGTATCCAAATTCAATTTACTGAATTCGATCAATTCATTCAATAATACCGATTCCTTGATTACTTCGATGAACTGATCATCGATCCTTGACATCCATTCCTCCTCAGGGGCATTGAAGCCAAGCTTATCTCTTCTCCAAACAACCTCTTCCGGAAGAAAAGGCGCTATTGCCTTCCTCAGTAAATACTTCGTCCAACCTTTACTGATCTTGAATTCATCGGGAAGTGAAAGCGCCGTCTCTACAGAGCGGTAATCCAAGAAAGGCAACCGTGATTCAACGGAGTGTGCCATTGAGTTGCGGTCTTCATAACGCAAAAGATGTGGCAATTGGGTGTACTTGATCTCCAATTTCTGCAGCTTAAGGATATCAAGGTAGCTCTCGGAAACCTCCTTCAGAAGTGTTGAGGTGAATTTTTTTAAAATCGTTTCTTTCAAGAACCCGTTCCTCTGTTTTAACTTCTTGAGTCGGAACTTGTAGTTCGTGAAATAGAGATAATACTTGATCAGCTGCAGTCTTGTCAGTTTCGAGTTTTCAGCTGACTGAAGAAAACCTTTTACTTTTTTAAAGCCATGCAGCTGACGGATATATGCGGGATAATAACGTTCATAGCCAAGTAAAGTCTCATCACCACCCTGACCATCCAGCATAACAAGACAATTCATTTCACGCGCCTTTTGCATCACAAAATACTGTAGGAAAACCGATGGACTTCCGAAAGGTTCTTCCTGTACCCGGATCACTTCATCTATACTTGCAATGAAATCCTTTTCCTCGGGTTCAACTAATACCAGATCAGTATCACAAAATTCAGCCACATTTCGGGCAAAACTACTTTCATCGATGGATCGCTTGTTGACGCGCGCATGGATCGCTTTGATCTTGCGGTTAACATCATTTTTTAACATCTGTGCAGACAGTGATGTCACTGCGCTGCTATCGAGACCACCGCTTAAGCAAGTACCTACTTCAACATCACTCCTCATGCGCAATTTCACAGCATCTTCCAAACAAACACGATAGGCATCAACGGCCTCTTTCTCATTGACCGATCGCCATTCCTCCCGCACCTTTAGGTCATAGTAGGAAGTGATCTGAAAAGTATGATCACCCAGGTTGTAAATGAGATTAGAACCTTGTTCAAGCTGTTGAATACCTACAAAAAAAGTATCATTGGTGTGGTTCTCGTATCCAAGAATCAGATAATCCAGCAGGATTCGCTCGTTTACTATACGCTTTTCACAAAAAGGCAATAACTGCTTTATTTCTGATCCGAAAGCAAAACGTTCCTCGTTTTCGAAATAGTAGAAGGGTTTAACACCGAATCGATCACGGCTACAAAACAAGATGTTCTTTTCTATGTCGAAAATACAAAAGCTCCACATACCATTGAACTGTTGAACACATTCAAAGCCCCATTCCCGGTATGCAGCAAGAATAATTTCCGTATCACTTTGTGAGCGAAAGACATAACCTAAAGTGACCAGCTTATCCCTTAGTTCAATGTAATTGTACACCTCGCCGTTGTAGGTAATCACCAGGTCGTCCCCGTACGGCATTGGTTGATGTCCATTATCTGAAAGATCTATGATAGAGAGGCGCCGGTGACCCAAAGCGAAATTCGATCCATACCAGGATCCGGAACCGTCTGGTCCGCGGTGTGCGATCAGGTCTGTCATTTGTTGAAGCTCCGCCCGATCAACTGGCTCATCTTTTCTGTTTACAATACCACTTATACCACACATGCAATTCCCTTTTACGCTAATGTTGGTTTGTTCCCATATCCGGCCTCAGCTCAGATCGAAAG
>Ga0315902_10014347_pt1 | contig 10189 bp, 3 predicted proteins | sample LakEriMetagenome_9_FD_203523 | JGI IMG/M metagenome (GOLD analysis project Ga0315902, IMG submission 203523) | Freshwater fungal communities from buoy surface, Lake Erie, Ohio, United States - Buoy 12 MA117 | ecosystem: Environmental > Aquatic > Freshwater > Lake > Lake biofilm | place: USA...
TGGCCGACGCGTCAGCTCCCAGCTTCATGACCGGGCTGTTGTCGAACATGACGTCCGGACGCGGCGCCATGCCGGCGGCGATCGTCGCCGACGTATCGAGCTGCACCTGCAGCACCGAGCCGGGGATATAGTACTTCTCGCCCGGATACGCGCGCCCGTTGGCGTCCGTCAGATAATTCTCGATCGGCAGCCCCATCGCCTTGCCGAGGCCAATCGACGAACCGATCGCAACCACGCGACCACCGGCCTCAACAAACGCCTTCAGCGCCGGGACCGACTTCTCGCCGCTAATGCGCCCCAGCTCCTTGCGATACTCGGCAGGGATCAGCGTCGTGTCGGGCGATCCACCGTAGCCGCGACCCGCGCCGGCCTCACTGAACATGCCATCGGTGAAGACCAACACGTCGTACTTGGCCTTGAGATTCCCGGCGTCGATGTCCTGCGGGTACACGGTGGTGTAGCCGTATTCGAACTTCTCGAGGATGAGGCGCGTCCAACCGGTCGGCATGTTGCCGCCGTAGCGATCGACGAGACCAATGCGCAGCGGCTGCACCGCCTGCGCACTCGACGGCTTGCTATTCGCTGCCGCGAAGTTCACGCCCAGCTCCTTCGCAGCGGTCGCGACCACCTTGTCGGCCGCTCCGCCTGCCGGAATGAACCACGAGCCGGCGGGCCACGTCGTCCCGCCATCCGTGAACGCCGTCGGAACGCGCAGCGCCTTCACTTTCACCTTGGCCAGACGATTGGCGACGGTGTTGCCGTCGTTCACGCCCGCGTGGATGAAGTAGCCCGCCTTCCCCTTGGCGACCGTACCCGCCGGCATCGCCGAAAGGCCGTTCACCTTCTCGAATGGACCGTTGAGGGCATCGAGCACGCGCTCGAACTGAATCCCCATCTGATACGCCAGCGTCCACCCCGCGTTGTCGTACGGCGGAATCGGCGGGCCACCCGGATAGCGGAAGTCGTTCGGGTGATCCTGCGGCTCGAACATGTCGAGCACGTGCGAGCGGAACGCCTGATTGGTCATGATGACCCACGAGCCGGCCGGGAACGCCTTGCCGTTTGCGCTGAACGAGGCGGTTGCCCGATGAATATCGATCCCCGAGTACTGCAGGGCGCGAATGAACTTCGTGGCCGTCGGGAAATCGTTCTGCGCACTGCTCAGGATGTACGCGCGCGGATCGCGGTTCTCCGGTTTCTTGAGCTCCGCCATGTAGCGATCGTTCGCCACGGAGCTGCCGACGCTCGGCGCCATGCCGGTGCCACGCGGGCCGCCGGCGCGGTTCTCTCCACCACCGGTCCCACGGTCCGCCGCGATCTTCTTCGTCATGGCATCGACGAGCTTCGGCGAAATCGTCCAGTTGTCGCGCGAGCCGGCCTTGATCTGGTCCGTGCCCATGACCCAGCGATTGAACAGGAACGTCTCGCGGTAGCGGGAGGCGAGATCGAGGAACGCGTAGTTCGCCGAGACCGAGTAGTCGATCGACTGCCGGAAATGCCACGCCTGCGGCTCGATCGGCATGGGCAGGCCAGCCGAGCGCACCTGACGCTCCGGGACCAGCGCGATGCGCATCGGCGTCGGATTGCCGATCGTTTCGGTGAGGATACCGATCTGGTTGTGATAGTAGCCGGTCGTGCGAAGCCCGCCGTTCCACCACGTGCTGTAGTTCGAACCGGCGCGGAAGGTGAGCCCCGGCTTGTGCTCGAGTACGAAGCGGTGATTGAGCGCGGCACCTACCAGATCGAGCCCCGTGATCATCGCGGGGTGGAACCAGAAGTTTGCCGGATCCCGATACGGGGGCGCGGCCATCACGGTCCCGGTCGGACCGGTCTGGTGATGATTGTACATGATCTGCGGATGCCACTGCACGAACAGCTGCTGGGACATGTTGCGCGTTTCGGCCAGCGCATTCATGTACGAGTCGCGGTTGTTGTCGTGTCCCGCGTACTTCTCGTAGAGGCGCGGGATCGTCGCCGTCGTCCGCTTGAGCTTGTCCGTCTCCTTCATGTACCAATTGGTGACGAGCTCCATGCCATCCGGATTGGCGTGCGTCATGAGGATGACGACGTCGTTCAGGATGCGGAGCGTCTCCTCATCGGAGCGGCTCGAGAGCTGCCACAGCGTTTCCATCAGCTGCTGCGCACCGAGGACTTCGGTGGCGTGCAATCCGCCATCGATCCAGAAGATGACCTTGCCTTCCTTCGCCAACGCGGCGGCGGCCGCAGAGTCGACGCCATCGGCCTTGGCGAGCTTCGTGGCGATCTCCTTGTAGCGGGCGAGCTTCCGGTGGTTCTCCGGGCTCGTCACGATCGCCATGACTTGCGGACGCCCTTCTTCCGTCAGACCAATCGTGTCGAGCGACACACGATCGCTCTCATTGGCGACGGTAATGAACCACTGATGCAGCTTGGTGTAGTTCGGCAGCTCGTAGTCGGCGCCGATCTCGTGACCGAAGAACTGTTTCGGCGTGGTGCGGGACTGGGCCTCGAGCGCCATGGGGGCCGCGACGGCGAGGAGCGCCGCAGCAGACCAACGGGCATGACGGCGCAGCCGATGCAGCGAGGGCATCTGGGACATACGGGGATGGGTGGGGGTACGCGACAACCTGCTACTCAGGAGGCCGGCAGCGGGGCATTCGTCCCACCCCAAGGGGGGTTGTCCCACCCGGGTGCTGCCTCCCGATGCGTCTACGATGCGGGTTGGCACGGCGTTGGGTAAGATCCAAGGAGCCACCGATTCCTGGTTTCCCCCATTTCCCCGGATTGCTCATGCGTCTGTTGCATCGCCTCGCTCTCGTTGTGCCGGTCTCCTTGACCCTGGCGGCCGCCAATGGGGCCGCGCAGTCGTCGTCCCAGCCGCCCGCCAAGGCCGCCAAGCCGGCCGCGATGGATCACGGCACGATGGACCATGGCAAGATGGACCATGCCGCGATGCACGCCGAGCACATGAAGCAGCAAGGGAAGGGGGACGCCGCATGGAAGGCGCTCGATGCCTACCATGCCCTCATGATGGCGACGTGGCATCCGGCCAAGGACAAGGGCGATCTCGCGCCGACCCGCGCACAAATCGGTGCCATGGTGACGGCGGCCAAGGCGGTGGCCTCCTCCAAGGCGCCCGCGACGTGTGCCACGCCGGCCATGGCGGGCGCGCAGGCTGGATTGGTTGGTGAAACGGAGAAGGTCGCAGCGCTCGTGTCGGCCAAGGCCGATGATGCCGCCCTCAAGGCGGCGATGAAGACGCTGCACGACCGTTTCGAGGTCCTGGAAGAGGGCTGCAATACCGGCATGAAGCACTGATCGCCTGCGGAGGTCCAAGCAAACGGGGCCACGGCATCAGCCGTGGCCCCGTTTGCATTTCCCGTCAGTCGCGAGGGATCAGATGATCTCGCAGGCTCCACCCGCGCACGCCACCGTGTCGGCCAGCGTCGTCATGTCGGTGCCTTCCCAGAGTGCGGTGTAGTCGACCGTTCGGTACACGAGGGCGTTCCACTTGGCCATATCGGTTTCCGTGCTGACCTCTTCGCGCGGCGCCTGCGTGTACACCTTGTCGCCCGTCTCGCGGAGCAACGAGATACCGGTGAAATACTCACGGTTCTGCCAGATGAACTGCTGCACGGCGTCCCACTCATCGTCACGCACGGTGACGGTGTTCGAGACGTTGTGGTGCAGCCCCGGGTTGTACTGCTCGTGGCGACGACCGGCGACGACCCAGTGCTGCTGCACGAGGCGGACGTACTCGAGGAACTGCACCGCGCCTACGTCCTTGCGCAGGATGGCATCCGATGGGGCCGTCACCGGGAAGGTGATCACGTCCGTCGTGTCCGGATCCCACGCGGACGATTCGGTCATGTGCGGATTGTTCAGCTTGAACCACTGGAAGAGCGGCTCGGTGCGCGCGGCCTGCACACGACGGAAGTAGTGCCGCGCGTGGTGCGGGTGGATCCCCGAGCCGGCACCGAGGACGAGGCTCGCGGTGCCTTCGGGCTTCACGCAGGTGATGCGTGCCGCCGCCGGAATGCCGAGGTGTTCGGCGACCGCCGCATTCGTATCGAGGCACTCCTTCGCCCCGCGCTCCAGCACGGCGGGGTTCAGGAGCAGCGACGGGCGATCGAGGATGCCGCAGATGGAGACGCCGAGGAGTGACTCGCGCTCGTTGATGAAGCGCGTGGCGGCACCGAGGTACGGGATCGTGGTGTACGCGGCCTGCAGCGTGCCGAGCAATGCGGCGGCGCGGCAGCAGGCGAGGAACCCGGCCTCGTCGTCACAGGCGTTCGCGTTGATCGTGGTCAGGTTGCACATCTGCCAACCGGACACCGTCGCACCCAGGGGCACGTCCTTCATGCCGTATTCCGCGAGCTTGGCCTGTGCGGCGGCATCCACCTCGGCGAACGGCGCGAGGCCGATTTCGACGCACGGGTTGGCGCCGTATTCGACGTCATCCACGAAATAGAAGCCGGGCTCACCGAACTCCTTCTGGAGTTCGAACAGCTTCTGGAAGTCCCCTTCCGTGTGCTGGTTACGCACGAGAACGGCCGAGTTGTTCGACTTGCCGCGCTGCGGGTTGGTCTCGAACCAGTTGCCGGTCTTGGCCGCCGCCATTTCGTCGTCGTCGGCCGAGAAGAGGCAGATGGTGGCCGACCGACGGATGCCGCCGGAGAGGACCGCCACCGCGACATGCATGATGATGTCGTACACCTCGATCGGGCGGAGTGCGCGTCCCGACATCTGCTCCAGCATCCGCTCCACGGCCGTCAACGCCTTCTTGAGCGGCAGGTGCCCGGGGGCCCGACCGCCCGACGTCTTGAGCGGGGCGCCACGCTTGCGCAGTTGGCTGAAGTTGAACTCGATCTTGCTGCCTTCGAGGTAACTGCGGATCAGCGCGTCCAGTGCATCCGCCCACCCCTCGAGCGTGTCCTCGACGGTGTAGTGCAACACCGGAAGCTCGTTCTCGACGCCACGGATCGGGAAGTGCGGCAACTGGGCCACGTGATGCTTCTGCACGCTGAAGCCCACGCCGGTCCCCGACATGAGCAGGAAGAACGCCTCCTTGAAGGCGTCGACACGGTTCATGTGCGTGAAGGCGCAGTTGAACATGCGCGCGTTGTTCGCCTCGATGGCCTGCCCGCCGAACTGCAGCGAGCGCATCGACGGGAGGATCGCCTTGCGCTGCAGCGCGGCTTCCGTTTCGTCGATGAGCGCGCGGAGGCTCCGTCCGCCGAAACCGGCGACCGGCTGATCGAGCTTGTCGGCGAAGTGCGCGCGGTGCATGTCCATGACGCGCGTGAATGCCTCGTTCGGCGTTTCACGACGCCCGAGATCTTCCCGGTAGCGCGAGTAGCGCGACAGGAAGATGTAGTCCTGCAGCCCGTTCTCGGCGTGCGCCGCGAGGCGGACCTGTGCGCGGTTGGCGCGGTAGATGACGTAGCGCTTCGCGACGTCCCAGTGGCCGCGCGCCGCGATCATCATTTCGACGATGTCCTGCACTTCTTCGACCGTCGGTTCGCGCTCCTGGGCCTTGCGCTCGACGGCGTTCACGACGAGTTGCGTGATGGCGCAGACGTCGGCGAAGTCGGCGTATCCGAGACCGAACCGATGGGCGGCATCGTTGGCCTGCGGATTCGGCGCCTCATCGTGCCGCGAGGCGTAGAACGCCAGGGCGATCGCGCGGGTGATCCGTTCCGGATCCCACGGCGCGCGGCGGCCGTCACGCTTGATGACTTCGGTGACGGGGCGCACCCCGACGGCGTCGTAGGTGCCAAAGGTGGAGCGGACTTCCATGGATCGGGGCGCGACGGTGGTACTCATTAGATGCTCCCAGGGACGTGAACAGCGGCTGCACACCCTCCCGAGGTCGTCGCGGCGACGGCGCAGCAGGGCCGGGGCCCCATCGCGCCGTGCGAACGATCCCGGCGAACCCTCCCTCGAGGGGGCGCGCGGACTGCGGCGTTGGCAGGTCTTCTGGCTCGGGATTCGTCCTCGGAAACAACCTTCCCGCGCCAGACAGGGCGCAGTGGCCTGCAGTTTCCTCGTCCTCCCTTACAGCGGCGGGGCCGCCCCGGTATTGCACCGGAGTTCCCTTTTCACAGCGGCCCCTGCTTCGGGACCGTTGACCAACGCCTGAAACTCTCCGTACAGATACGAATCCCTTGCCGGCACGCACATGTGAGGGCAGGCAAGGGATAGCCAAAGTTCTGCCGTTTTCGAACTCCGTCAAGGGCCAATTTGCGCCCCGATTTCGGAGGGACTGGCCTTGCGTTTCGCGCCACGTTCAGGGGGGCGAACGGCGCTGTCGCGATCCCGAAACAGCACATGGCGCACTATCGCGCCATCCTGGAATTGGAATACTTCGGCGGTCCGGAAGTGCCCGCCATGAAATTTCCGTCACGAGACGATCCAAAAGCCTCCGCGCCCCCAAGATCGGTCAAATTGACCTCGGGGGCGCGGGGAAACGACGACTGAGGGTCGCCGCTACATCGCGATCGGCTTGCCGTCCAGCTTTTTCTTCTGCTCGCGCAGGTGTTCATCCATGCGCAAGCGCGGGATGCCGCTCTTGAGCCATTCCGGCGCCGGCTTCCCCTTGAGGTAGCTGTCCCAGTACTCGATCAGCCGCAGCGAATAGTCCTTCCGGTTCTTCAACTGCGCGAGGCCATGGTTCTCGCCGACGTACTCGAGCAGGATCACGTCCTTATTGAGCTGGCGCAGGGTGTTGTAGTACGTGATCCCCTGATTGAAGTCGACGGCGCCGTCCTTGTCGTCGTGCAGAATGACCAGCGGGGTCTGCACCTTGTCGGCAAACCGGTTCGGTGAGTTGCGCTCGTACGCCTCGCGGTTCTCGAGGAAGTTCCCCTTGAAGCGCCCCTGCGAGCTCTGGAAGATCCCCTGATTGGCGCTGCCGGTGTTCCAGTACACCGAGCTGTACATGCTGATCATGTCGGTGAGGGGTGCGCCGGCGACCGCGCTCTTGAAGAGGTTGGTCTGCGTGACGAGGAACGACGTCTGATAGCCGCCCCACGAGTGGCCATGCAGGCCAACATTCGCCGAATCCACGATGCCGGTGCGGATCGCCGCCTTCACGGCCGGCACGACGCTCCACACGGCGCTCATCCCGGGATCGTTGATCTTGTACGTGATGTCCGGCAGGAACACGGCATAGCCGCGCGACGTATGCACCCCGATCAACGCATTCGGTGAGCTCGAGAAGGTCGGCGAGTAGAAGCTGTTCAGGTTATCCGACTGCCGCTCGTAGATGAACGTGAGCGTCGGATACGCCTTCCCCTCCTGATAGCCGGCCGGGAGATAGAGCGCCCCCTGCAGCGAATCGCCCTTCTCGCTGACGTAATTCACAAGCCGCGAGCCCGGTGACCAGGCGACGCCGTTCAGATTCGGATTCGCGTCCGACAGGCGCACCGAATCGCGCAGCGCCCCGTCGCCGAAGCTCACGCGCCAGTAATCGGGGAAGCGCGCCGACGTCTGAATCGACGCGACCCAGACCTCGGCCCTGCGCGCCTTCATCGGCGCATGTCGCGCATCCCGCCACCCGGTGAGCACGCGCACGCCGGGCTTGACGCCACCCACTTGTACGACCGCTTCCTTCTTGGTGCGATCCTGCATCGCGACCATGTAAAGCGGCTTCGTGAGATCGATGCCGCGCTCGCGAGGATCCAGCAGGAGGCGCCGCTGATAGCGGATGCGCTGCGCCTTACCGTCCACCGTCAGGTTGGTCCAGCTGCCACCCGCCACCGCGACGCTCCACACGTCGTAGTTGTCCTGCAACAGGACGCGGCGGCCATCGGCACTCCAGCCGATCACCTGGGTGGGCGGGCGATCGACGTTGTGATCGTCTTCCGTATCCACGAACGACACCGGCGCGCCCTGCGTGATGTTCACGGTGCGCTTCGCGGCGACGTCGAAGATGTTCCAGTGCCCATCGTTCCAGAACAGCACCGAGCGGCCATCGGGCGAGAGCTGCGGCATCGAGCGGAGGGTGCGGCCGACCAGCGTCTTCTCGCCCGTCCGCGCATTCACCAGATAGACATCGCGGCGCTGAATGCCATCGAGGTTCGTCTGGCGCTCGTACTCCCGGGTGTCGCTCCCGAGCAGCCACTGGTCGCCGCCGCCGAGCATGCCGGTCCGCACGGCGTCATCGGTGAGCTGCACCACCTGCTGCGTCGTGGGCCAGTAGGTCGCCAGGAACGAGAAGCCGCGATCGGCCTGCTCCTGCACCAGCTGCATCGACTGCAGCCGTGGGTCCTTGTGATGCCAGAGAATGAGGGACGGCTTTTCGTCGTCTTCGAGCTGATCGGTCTTCGGTAGCGGCGGGGTCGCCACGCGCACGCCGATCACCAGGGCGTCCGCACGCTCCGTCCACCGTGGCGCCCGATCCGGGCTCACTTCCATCCCCTTGGGGAGCGCGGCGCCGTTCGCTGCTCCCCCGATCGCGACGGCGCGCGGCGCGGGCGAACCCATCCCCGCCACCCCATGCGCACTCCACGTGGTATCGGTGCCGGCGCTATCAGCCACACCCTTGAGGAAGGCCAGCGCGTTCAGCGTATCGCTCCACGCCAAGCGCCGGTAGAGCGCCTTCCCCGCATCGAGGACCTGCATGCCGCCCGTGCGCAGATCGCGCAGCTGGACACCATTCCCCGCCATTTCGCGGGCATCAATGGTATAGGCGAGCCAGCGGCCTTTCTCGTCAAAGGCGAAGTCGGCCACGTTCCCGACATTGTAGACCGCCTTGCTGCCCAGCTCGACGAGCAGCATGTCGGTACCGTCCACCCGCGCGCTGCCACCGCCGAAGAGGTTCCCCCCCATGCCGGGGGCGCCCGCGGCCGGACCGCCGCCACCGCCATTTCCCGCGCCGCCCGCCGGTGCGTCGGGACCGGCCAACTGCAACGCGATCCATGCAGGCGTATCACCGCCGAAGCTCATACGACGCACGCGCTCGAACTCCCGCTGTTCACCACTCGCGAGATTCACGATCACCGCCTTCGCATGCACGGGGCGGCGCTGCTGGCGCAGCCGCTTCTGCTCAGCGGCTTTGGGATACACCAGGATGGCGGCCCATTGGCCATCGGACGACAGCTGCAGCCCCGGCGATCCACCGCCGCCCGGGCCACCCGCTGCGGCGGGCGCTTCACCGATCGGGAAGCGATAACTCTTCCCGCCCGCAGTGGTCTGTCGGATCATCACCTCGGCATCGCCCTCATTCGGCGCGACGGTATAGGCGATCCAGACGCCGTCGTCGGACAGGGTCGCGCCGCGAATCGATTTCCAGGCGGAAATATCGGCCGGCGTGATGGGGCGAGGCGACGGACTCTGGGCAGAACCGACCGACGCGACGGCGACCAGGAGGGCGGCAGTCGGTGCCCAGCGGGCGAACAGGTGCATCGATGCTCCGGGGAAAGGGGTCCTCGTCAGTACGCGACGATTTCCTGATAGGCGCGACGGAAGGTGTCCACCTGCGGCAACGTCGCGTCCTCGAGGCTCGGCGCATAGCCGACCCACGTGTCCGCGCTCGCGATGCGCTTCACGGGCGCGTCGAGCCACGCGAAACACTCGTCCGCGATCTTCGCGGCGATCTCCGCGCCATAGCCCCACGAGAGCACATCCTCGGTGGCGACAATGACCCGGCTCGTCTTCCGGATGGAGGCGAACACGCGTTCCTCGTCCCACGGCGCCAGCGAACGCAGGTCGATGACCTCGACGCTCGGGCCACCTTCCTCCGCGATCTGGTTGGCCGCCACGAGCGCACGATTCACGGTTGCGCCATAGGTCACGACCGTCACATCGGTGCCTTCCCGGAGTACGGCGGCCTTGCCGAACGGGATCATGAAGTCGGGGCCGGGATATGCGCCCTTGTTGTACGTCTGCCGATACAGATGCTTGTGCTCGAGGAAGAGCACGGGATCCTCACAGCGGATCGCCGTGCGGAGCAGGCCGTTGGCGTCGAGCGCCGTGCTGGGGCACACCACCCGGAGTCCCGGGTTTGCCGTGAACAGTGACGCGCCTGTCTGCGAGTGATAGATGCCACCGCGGATATAGGCGCCGTAGGTGGTCCGCACCACGACCGGTGCGCTGAAGGCGTTGTTCGAGCGCCAGCGCATCGTGGCCAGTTCATCGCGCAGCTGCATGAACGCCGGCCAGATGTAATCGAAGAACTGGATCTCGACGACCGGCTTGAAGCCACGGT
>Ga0315902_10014349_pt1 | contig 10189 bp, 22 predicted proteins | sample LakEriMetagenome_9_FD_203523 | JGI IMG/M metagenome (GOLD analysis project Ga0315902, IMG submission 203523) | Freshwater fungal communities from buoy surface, Lake Erie, Ohio, United States - Buoy 12 MA117 | ecosystem: Environmental > Aquatic > Freshwater > Lake > Lake biofilm | place: USA...
AGCGACGCATACAACACTGGCTTCGAATCTTGCAAGCAAGGGGAACCCCGCGAAGATAACCCGTATCACATAGACGCATTTAGCCGCGACGCATGGTTTGCAGGATGGGACGACGCAATCTAATGCACGAACCTAACGACTGGATACGAGACTCGGTAGCTTCTGCAGCCGAGTCGCAAGGCCTAACTGCTTACGCAATCGCCAAGCTACTAGACGGACGACCGACAGAGGAAACGGTCAAGCGGTATATTGCGAAGCGTTGCCATCTTGGCACGCAGCATGTTTCGCGGATCTGCGATGTGTTGGGGTTGTGTCTTGTAAAGCCAAAAAGACGATCCACAAAGTAAATTGTGGATTACAGGCTTTTGTTATCGGCCCTGGATCTATTTCCCAATCGCACGGAAAGGAACTTACAAGAGATGAAAACTTGGACTTGCAACAATTTCAATGGATACAACTACTACGGGTCACTGGTCGTCACGGCGGACAATGTCCAGCTAGCTATCACTATGATTGAAACCCAATTGATTCAAATGGGTTTACAGCAAACCATCAAGCCGGAACAATTGGTTCCGCTTCCTACCCACCACAGACACGTTCGAATCCTCTGGAATGGAGAACACTAATGACCGAAACGCAATTCAACCGGAATGGGATGTTTCGAAAGACGGCGAGTGGAAGCAAGACTCTACAGAAAACACGCAATTTACTGCGGAGTAAATCAGCGGATTTTTCTCCAGCTCGTGACGAAGTTGTGCGTTGCTTGTAATTGTACTAACCTAAGCTACAATAGAAACATGGTAGTGGCATTGCAAGGAAAATCCGACATACTTCTTTCGACAGCCGAGGCAGCGGTGATGCTTGGTTTGTCCGAAACTACTATCCGCACCTACGTCGCTAGAGGAAAACTTTTCCCTTTGCGAGTAGGGCAAACCCTTGTTTTTCCCAAGGAAGAATGCGAACGGTACATGGCGGAAAAGCTTCCTCCAGGAAAACCGAAAAAAAATATCTAACCCCTATTGCAAACTGTCTGAAAGGTTCGTACATTATCCCCATCTGAACAAGCAGTAAGACGCAAGTTCGGATGGCGTACTAGACAACGGCTTCTGATTCTTCTGAATCGACAGTCGTATTCAACGACTTCAGTGCTTGCCAGGATTGGCAAAGGATAGCACATGGAAACAAAGAACGTTTGCGTTTACTTTCTTCGTGACCCTCGCGACATGAAGCCAAGATACGTTGGTATTTCCGAAAAGCCTAGCGTTCGCATGCGTCAGCACATTGCATGGGCTTGCAAGCGGTATACCGGGTTTCAGTATTCGAAGCCTGGTACGGAAGAAAGGTACGTTTGGTTTAACGATCTTTTCAAGGACGAGTCAGCACCTTTGATGGATGTTGTATTTACTGGATTAACTACCAGGCAAGCCAGATCGGTCGAGGCTTATTTGCTTGAAAAGCATATCGATACGTTCTACCAAGCTAATAGCGGACGAATCGATAACGTCGGTGCGTTCAATCGTCTGTGGCAAAAGTGCGGAGATCGAGAACGTAAAATCATTCAGCGAATAATAGAGCGAAGCATGGTGGCATCATGAACGCAGGCTGGCTTTACCAAGACCTACCCCTCTTCGCCTACGCACGCTCCTGCGATCCAGCAACGAGCCGCGAATCAGCCGCAGCAACAAAGCTAGTCGTCACAGGCTTACGCTTAGTCTTCGTCCATCAGGTCCGAGAACACGGACCGTGCACGGCGAACGAAGCGGTCGAGTCTTTTGAGAACAACCATTACGCACAGTCTGTTCGCAAGCGTGCAAGCGAGTGCGAGGCTTTAGGTTTAGTGCGAGTCACTGGGACTCGTGCTTGTACGGTAACAGGTAGATCAGCACAAGTTTACGAGGTGATTGAATGAGCACAACAACAGTCGGATATGAAGTCGAATACAGCGAAGGAATGACAAAGGCAGTTCAAGCCAAACAAAACACCTCCCAAAACGAAAACGTGGAGGCAATTCGTCTTGCGGTCGAGGTCGTCTGCCTTATGCGACGATTCGGGTACAAGGTGAAGGATGACACGGTGTTGGAAGTCATCGAGCTGTGCACGAAGGTGGCAGATGAGGATTTACCGTAGTTGTTTATTGGTGCGGCAAGGGCAGGCGGGGTGTGCCTTGGCTTGGTTTGGCGAGGAGCCACCATTAGGGCGAATAGGTTTAGTGGTGGATTGCGGCAGGGTCCGGCATGGCCGGGATCGGCTGGGTTGGGCGTGGCTCGGCGAGGCGTGGCGAGGATGTTTTTTACAAAAGGAATTACAGGATGAAGTTTGACATTGATGTTTCTAGTTTAAGTTGCGGCGATGTTGTTGAGCAGTCGCAGTGCGAAAAGATTATTGGTTTTGCACGCAACGAAGATATGTATGGGTTTCAGTTCGCTGTTATGCAACTGAGCGAACACGTTCAACGATTGCTATGGGCTGGCGGAAAACAGTTCACGGTCGTAACGGAAAACGGATCGATTCGCGTACTGACTCATGAAGAGGCAAGCAAGTACAACGCAGCTCGGTTCGATGGTGCGATTGCAAAGATGCGCCGATGCCATAAGCGATTAACCGCAGTTGATTGCGGTGAGTTCAATAGCGAAACAAAGACAAACCACATGAAGTCTATTCTGAAGTCGTCAAGAATCCTGACGGCTATCAAATCGACACGAGCAACCGTTGAAGTCAAGGAGCATGTTTCTATTGTTCCAAAACGGTTGGTTAAGGGCTAATGGTTTGGCAGGGCAAGGCTCGGTCGGGTCTGGCAAGGCGAGGTTCGGCTAGGTCAGGCGAGGCAAGGCGAGGAGCCATCATCAAGGCGAATAGGTTTGGTGGTGGATTGGCTGGGGCGGGTCAGGCGGGGTCAGGCAAGGCAGGGCGCGGTTCGGTCGGGTCTGGCGCGGCAGGGCAGGGTTTGGCACGGCAGTGCAAGGTTTGGCGAGGATGTTTTTACTTTTAGAAAGAGTTTGAAAAATGGGTTTGAAGCAATTAGAGATTTCGATTCGTGGTGTGAGTCCGTTGTTGATGCATAACGGTCAGACGGCAGATCCGTTAAACACGTTTAGCAAGCAGTTAAAGGCGGTTAGCGGTAAGCGTAAGAAGACGGAAGAGGACTACGCTGAGATGAGCCGTATCGAGTGGCACGCGGCCTTGTACGTCGACAAAGATGGCAAGCTGATTATTCCATCGACGTTGCTAGAAGCATCGATCCAAGACGGTGCTAAGAAGTCAAAGCTAGGCAAGGCTTTTAAGTCTGCGGTGTTCGTCAACGATGATGCGGTACTAGATATCGGAAGCAAGAAAAAGGCTGTCGATCTTTGGGGAGACGATAAGTATCGAGACGTTCGCGGTGTGCGAGTTGGGCAAGCGAGAATCATGCGAACTAGACCAGTCTTTAATCAATGGGCGTGTCAGTTCACAGTTTACTACGACGACGAACAAGTGAACGAAGTTGATGTGATTCGAGCAATTGAAGACGCTGGAACCAAGTCCGGTGTTGGAGATTTTAGGCCAAGGTTTGGCCGATTTGAAATTGTAGTTTAATCGGCAAGGTTCGGCATGGGCTCGGCGCGGCAGGGCTCGGTGCGGCTCGGCATGGCGGGGTAGAGCAGGGCTGGGTTCGGCTCGGCATGGCAGGGTTCGGCGAGGAGCCATCATCAAGGCGAATAGGCTTGATGATGGATTGTTATGGTTCGGTGCGTTCCGGCTTGGTGCGGTTGGTCCAGGCGGGGCAAGGTTTGGCGAGGTATTTGAATCGGCTCAAGAGTAAGGGAGTTAAGTGGGTTCGATCCCCACCCGATTCATTGGTTTAAGTTTTGATGGATTCTAAGTGCAAGGAATAAAGCATGGAAAAGAATGGGAATTTGATTCTGACACGGCAAGTCAATCAGCAGATTGTTATTGCCGACGGTGAGATTGTCTTGACGGTGAAACGTATTCAAGGCAATCGTGTCACGATCGGCATCTCTGCGGCTAGGGATCTAAAGATCATGCGGGGTGAGATCGCGAACAGGAAGGATGTGGCAGCATGAGCAACAGGATGTGGGTGGATGTCACTTGGATGTTGCGCTGGATGATTCGCTCTGATCTCGATTGCGTCATGCAGATCGAAAAAGAAGTCTTCGATTACCCTTGGTCGCGCGAGGAGTTTTTGATCGCATCGCGTCAATCAAATTGTGCTTCGATGGTGGCAGAACGGAACGGAGAAGTCGTAGGTTACATGGTCTATGAACTTCACAAGGACAGAATTGAATTGCTGGACTTTGCAGTACGGCCACGGTCGCAACGGCTCGGTGTTGGTGCTGCCTTGATCGAACGATTGAAGTCGAAACTAGATCCGCAGAAACGGAGCAAGATCGTATGCGAAGTACGTGAAAGGAATCTTGATGGTCAGCTATTTTTTCGCAACGCTGGTTTCATTTGTGTCTCGATTCTTCACGGTTGGTATGCTGTCGAAGAAGAGTCCGTTGCGTATCGAATGGAGTTCAATTCAAGAGGAATTCGAAATGGCTAATCTCTACGTTAAGGTGAAGATCACTTGGTTCTTTCAAACGTCTCCCGCTTCTTTTTCGTTCTATGCCGATCCGAATTGCGATGCATTTACGAGTGGCAGATTCGACGATTCGCGAACGCACTACGCGGTGGTGGAGATCGTCGGCAATGAAGCGTTGACTCTATCCAAACTCAAAGCGGATCTGGCGGAAACGTTTCGTCATCGAGCTGTTGTCTGGGAGGTCAAGCCGATCCGAAAGTATGAGTATCTGGAGGGGATCGAAAGGCTGAAGGAAGAGGAGTGCAGGGCGTGACAGGAGGACAGCAGAAACGTTGTGGACCGAAAAATGGCACAAAGAATCCACGACTCCAAGAAGCTCGCAGGCTACGCAGCAAAGGCAAGACGGACGCTGACCTGCTAGCACTAGGCTACACACGCAACGAGATCGCACGCAGCTTTGTGCCGAACTCAGTAGCGAAGCATGGGCGATGTAGAGCTAATGGATGTTGGGCAATACTGAACGAAGATCGTGTTTGTATGGCTTGCGAGCTTGTAGCAAAGATAAAACGTGAAGGGCTTCAAGAGCCTGAAGTCTACGAACCAGTGAAGAAAGGAAGACCTCCAATCGTGAGGCCGCTCAACATGGATCATCCCGCAATTATCAGGAGTAAGAATTAATGAACAGACAAGCACGATTAGAAGGATCGGAGCGATGGACAAGTTATGGAGCTTCTTCCTTTTTTTACGCGATCAAGGAGGAGGCTATTAAGTCCTCCAAACGTAACAGCCTGTGTGAAGCTACATGGGTGATTGAGTGCAGGGACGAAACGGAACCAGAAACAATTGATACGTTTGAAGTGCAAACGTCGATCCACGCAGAAGTTTTAAATCCAAGAAAGGGTGAATAAGAATGAGTTTGATAGTACCAGAGAATTTAGACCTGTCGAAGCTGGAAGTAGCCAGCGTCGATCTGAGTCAACAGTATTGGACACCGGAAAAGGTCGGTGAGAAGAGACGTATGTTTTTCAGTTGCGTCCAGGAACGTATCGTTCTGGATCAGAAGACTGGTGAAGATATCTTGCTTCCTTGTGCGGTGTTCGTCGAGCCGATCGATGGCGAGGTGAGAACAGTCGTCAACGGTTCAAAGCGGTTGGTTGCGGTGTTCGAGAACAACGAGATTGCACCGAATACTCCGGTGCAAATTACGTACAAGGGAAAGAAGAAGAATCGGACGAATGGGAATATGTCTGATGATTGGTCTGTGGTGACTTTGAAGTAAGGAGGTGATTGGAATGCTTGATTTAGAACTAATGGAAGAAGACGTTGCGATCGTCGACCGCGACGAAGCAGCAAGAGAAGCGTGGCTACAGAAACGTGCTGGACGGATTACCTGCAGTCGCTTCGGTGATTTGATCGGAGAAGGGAAAGCAAAAGACGCTTTGTTTACTCAGACTGGTTACGCTTACCTTCAGTTGCTTGTCGCTGAACGGTTAGGCTCGTGGTACTCATTTTCGAACAGCGCGACTCAGTGGGGAACGAATAACGAACCGATTGCAATTGACGAATATCGACAACTTACTGGTAACGAAGTCAATTCAACACCGTTCAATTTCTTCGAATACAACGCTTTTATCGGTGGTACTCCAGACGGATTGGTAGGTACTGACGGGACCGTTGAAGTCAAGTGTCCATTCAATCCGAGTGTGCATGTCGGTACTTTGCTGACGAAGACAGTACCGAAGGAGTACGAATGGCAAGTTTACGGCCACATGCTGGTGACGGATCGCAAGTGGTGTGACTTTATCAGCTTCGATCCACGGATTGAAGGTAAGCAAAAAATAGCAATCGTCAGGGTAGAACGAGACGATGCAAAGATTGCGTTTTTGAAGTCACGGCTGGAGACGGCTGTGAAGGTTATGGGTGAGATGATGGAGAGGTTGATTTAACGCTTTGATTGATTTAGCTCGAAAGGAAAAACTATGACTACACAAACTAACGTTGATGGGGCTTCGATCCAATCAATTGTTCACATGCCGGTAGCTGTGTTGTGTGTCGCCAGAAACAGCATTTACAAGCAGATTGAAGGCATCGAGTGCTACGACATGAAGCGAGACGCAAGGACTTTTAGCGGTGGCATGCCAGTAGTGGCACATCCTCCATGTCGTGCGTGGTCCGCATTTTGTAGTCACCAAGCAAAGCCCGAGCCTGGCGAAAAAGAGTTAGCACCAATGTGTGTTGATTGGTTGAAGCAATGCGGAGGAGTGCTGGAGCATCCAGCCTACTCAAAGCTCTGGGACCATTGCGGGTTGCCAAAGCCAGGCGAGAGAATGCGAGACGGAATGTGGTCGACCAGAGTGAGTCAAGCGTGGTGGGGCGACACAAGATTAAAGCAAACATGGTTGCTGTTTGTTGGCGTTTCGCCAAATGAAATAGAGATACCGTACAGGCTTCACTGCGCTAGCGGTGGTCGTGGAAGGTGGAACACCATGAGCAAGCAGAAGCGAGCGGCAACGCCGCCTCTCTTTGCCTATTGGTTGGTTAGTGTGGCAAGGAGTGCAGCATGACAGAGAGGTTGATTTAAAGCTTTGATTGACCGAGCCGCGTCGGTCGATTAACCATCAGAAAACGGGTCGAACGCGGCTTCGGTCCAATCAATTGTTAGGTGGTGATATGACAGAGAGACTATTCAAGGCTAGCGAGTACCGAGAAGCAGAGGCAGAGCATAAGCGGAACAATCCAACAAAGGGCGACTACTGGTGGGAGGATCATTTTTGCCCCGTACTGGTCGTATTGGCAGTAGCAAAGGATTTTGTCACGGTATGTCGCAAAACAAAAGACGTGGGCGGCAACAAGTGGACGTGGGAGTTAACGCAGCCAGAGATTATGAGTCGAGCGGATTTTGTGAAAAAACTGGAGCATGGGCGTGTCGGTGGCGATCACTCATGGGCCGCAAGAGAGTTTGAGCGTGGATGTGTTTCGTCCACCTAACGCTTGCCATAACCGGGCACGAGAGGAAAAACTATGATTCAAGAAAACGGCTTATCGAGTGCTCCGGTTTATGGCATTGTTATGGCGTCAGGAGTCCTGAAACCATACTACAGCGATGATAGAGTCACGATCTACCACGGCGATTCAAGGTTGATTTGGCCGATGTTGCCAAAGTGCGATTTGTTGTTGACAGATCCGCCATACGGCATTGCGTGGGGTGGAAGCAACGCGTCGACGCAGGAATGGGATGGTATAGCAGGTGATAACGACATCGAGTTAGCACGGTGGTTGTGCGGCATGTTGTGGCACGTCAACGAAGCGGTCATCTTCGGCGCAAATTGTTTCCCGCAACTCCTGCCGCATCGCGGCAGATGGATTTGCTGGGACAAGCGAATTACGGAAGCAGCGGACAAGATGCTAGGGTCAGCGTTTGAGCTTGCGTGGTGCAGTCGCACAAGCGGGTTTGATCGCATGGTTCGGAAACTACACGGCGGAGTCGTGAACGCGGACGGCGGCAAGCGAGTACACCCAACGCAGAAACCAAGCGGATTGTTCAAACAGATAATCGGGGACATGTTCCCGAAGGCGGAAACGATCGTTGATCCGTTCATGGGGAGCGGTTCCGTGTTGTTGGCCGCAAAGCTCGAAGGCCGCAAGGCCATCGGGATTGAGGTGGAGGAACAGTATTGCGAAGCGGCAGCCAAACGGTTGTCTCAAGGCGTGCTGTTCTGATCGCCATAACAATTTATTAACCTGCGCGGCGCAGGTTATGCAAAACATCCGAGGGCGTCGGTGCGTCTTGAAACGGGACGCAAAACGTTGGTGAGCACTAGAGCCGCGGTTCACTTCATTGCCGCAATCGGTGCAGCAGGGAGGCTGGTCTCAGAGGAAGAGCCGTCCCTGCAATTTTGAGCGGGATTGGTCTCGGCACAAAGAGGGCTGCAAGCTCCGTTGCCGATTGGGTTCGATTCCCAACCGCTCGCTTTGAACGAACCAAGAGGAAAGAATGAACGCAATACAAGAAGCATTGGCGACGATTAGGGAATGGCAAGTGCGAGATCCCGAGACGCGATTCCTTGACGGACACAGGATGAGCGGAGACGAAGCGTGGCGAGCATGTTTACGCAAGGTCCGCACGATGTTGGAGCAAGTGTGTAGCAAGCATTGCATCGCGGAACTAGCAAAGGCAATGGACGACATGGCGGATACGATGGACGACCTGCACGACGAGCTGGATGACTACGACAAGGGATCTGGCGAAAGTCGCCAACTGTATTTGTTGCTGCGGACAATGCACGAGACGTTGAGCAAGTCCGCATAACGCTACCGATAATCGAGCCCGAAAGGAAAAACCATGACTAAACCAGAAACCGCCGATGAGGGCTTCGATTCATCGGTTTGTTCGCCGTCCTCTCCGCTGGAAGTGTTGATCGACACAGGCGGCGAGGATGTTCACCATCCATATTCAGCGTTTAACCAGGGGTTCGACGCGCAGGCAAAAGGATACCCGAAAAGCTGCAACCCGTATGCACCCGGTGCGAAGTCGGAACGGTTCGGGGAATCATGGTGGTGGGATCTCGGATGGGACGAAGCAAAAGACCAAGACGGATTGATCGATTACGGCAGCAACGCCGGTATTCGTTGCGACACAGACGATGGGCCATGCGCTTGTGGTGCGTGGCATTAGGTACGGCGAACGCTCGGATTCACCGAGAGGAAAAAGGTAAACACGATGAGCGAGACGAATGAGGCTTCGGTGGAATCCGTTGTTCACACGCCTGGACCGTGGAAACGCTACGAAGGGTACGGAGTTGATTTTCGTCGGCCCGTTATAACAGATGCTATACCGGATCGCGACGGACAGTGCTTTGCGAACTGCATTTGCTACGTCGCAACGACAAATGGAGATTGGGACGCGAACGCAAAACTAATTGCGGCCGCACCTGATTTGCTTGAGGCGTTGATCTATATGCGGCGAACGATGTACAGCGACACATCAGAGGAAAGCATCAAAGCAGACGCAGCCATTGCCAAAGCGTTAGGCAAGGTCGTGTGAACGCTTTGATTCAGGAAGCCGCAACCGCTACTGCTTCCACTGCGAATCGATTCGATAGCGGCTTTCCTGCAATCAATTGTTAGGGCTTTGCGATGAAGTTGACGTTGACCGAAGATGAAAAAAGACAAGTACAGGATTGTGTTCGCCGCGTCCTCACAGGTGAGAAGAAATGGGATGCACCAGAATTGCATTTTCCATCAATGGCGATCATTCGGGCAGTTGCCGAAATAGACGGAATTGTTGACACAGAAGACTTTCGCACTAACGGTTGGCAGTGGGACTGGTGGCAAGATTTTGAGTTTAAAGGAACGCGATTCACGTTGAGCGGATCAGGTGCGTATGGTGGTCATGCGTTTTTCGTCGCAGATGAGCAATAGCCCTAACAAATAATCTATTGAGTTCCATATAACACGGTGTTATGTGGAATTTACCATAACACGTCAAAACAACCGGATATGTTGAATCAACAACCACTAGAGGGGCTATTAGGATAGCAAGATGCCACGAATCAGGACGATAAAGCCGGAGTTTTGGACGAACGAGCAATTGGCATTGTTGTCTTTGCACGCGCGTTTGTTAGCGATTGCGTTGCTGAATTTTTCAGACGACGAAGGATACTTTTT
>Ga0315902_10014350_pt1 | contig 10189 bp, 8 predicted proteins | sample LakEriMetagenome_9_FD_203523 | JGI IMG/M metagenome (GOLD analysis project Ga0315902, IMG submission 203523) | Freshwater fungal communities from buoy surface, Lake Erie, Ohio, United States - Buoy 12 MA117 | ecosystem: Environmental > Aquatic > Freshwater > Lake > Lake biofilm | place: USA...
CCACGCAAGCATTTATTCCAATGATCAACATTTTTCCGCCTTCAATTTTATAGAGGAAAATACACCAACTCTTCAATTCGATGAAAAGAAAATAACGATTGATCGTTTTTATCCTGAAAGGGTGGTCTTTACAAAAAACGGGCATTTGTACTACTTGGTGTATAAAGATGAAATGTTTTACAACCTCTTTAAAGACGGTATTTTATTGGAAGAAAACGTAATGGATTTCGACGTGTCGTATGAAACGGAACAATTGGCATTTCTTCGCAATGGTGAACTTTTTGTAAATGGGAAAAAAACGGCGATCAAGGAAATTCCAAGCTACGAATGTGTATCAGTAAGGGTCAACAATGCAGGTGACATCCTTTGTATACAGCGGGCAACTGAAAGAATTCAGACAGACGAAAAATACAAGGTGTTTTTGAACAATAAGCTCTTCAAAGTTGCGGATAAAGTGATGGATGCCGGTTTTGACGCAAAAGAAAAAGCGTGCCTTTATTATGAGCGCTTAGGGAAGTCGTATATGGAACTAAATGGAAAACCGGAGGAAACATTTAATTTTCTGGGTATGTGGTTAAGCAACCCATTGACCTATTATTTTTCAGGTAAAAGCCATTCGTTTGTTACCGATCCGTATGGAAGTTCCGTGGTTATTGATGGAGAATTTTACGGGAACAGTCCAGCAATTAAGTACTGGTTCGATGAGGCGAAAAATGCTTTTTTATGGACGGCTTACGAAGACAAACAATTGGTGTTGTACGAACTGGTCTTTCCAGAGTAAATAGCTTAAATCGTGACTGAACAGCGTTAATAAATCTTGTGGGATAATGAAACTATTTTTAGAGGATGGAAGGTATTTTTTAACCGAAAAACCGTTGGATTTGTCCATACCGATACAATCGAATGAGTATGGCGTACGTGCGTGGTATGTGAATCATCCCTCGTTTGAACCTGTGCGCGAAAATGGATTTTTGGGATCGGTTAGCGAAGGTGGTCAGGTGAATTTTCGTTCGGTAACCTTTAACCCACATGGAAACGGCACCCATACGGAATGCCTTGGGCACATTACACCAGAAGTCTTTTCGATCAACCAACAGTTGAATGAATACATATCGTTGGCGAGGCTTGTAACGGTGGAGCCCAAGCAGTTTTGGAACGAGGAATATCAGCAACACGATGCATGCATTACTGCTGAACTTTTCAATACAAGTGATTGGGACGAAGATATGGGTGCGTTGGTAATCAGAACCATTCCAAACGATAGTGGACGCCGCAACCTAAATTATTCTGATACAAATCCTCCCTACCTTCATACCGATGTTATGAAACTTGTTGAGCGTTTTGGTATTCAACATTTACTTATTGATTTGCCTTCTGTAGATCGTGAACGCGATGGTGGCGAATTGGCATTTCATCACCTCTTTTGGGGTGTTCCGGACAATTTACGTATGGAGCGAACCATCACCGAACTTATTTATGTCTCCGATGATATTGAAGACGGTGAATACTTATTGGAATTACAAGTAGCAGCATTCGAAAACGATGCTGCGCCATCTAGGCCAGTTTTGTATCAGTTGTACGGCAACGATCAAGGCTATTAAGAAACAAAAAAGCCACCTTTTTGGGTGGCTTTCAATCGTTAAATTGAATTCTTTATTTTTGAGCAGATAACACAATTTTAATCAGCGAGTAGGTGAATTTACAGTCGCCATTCTCCTTCATTGCGTTTAGAAGATTATCCTGTACAACTTCTTTTTTTTCGCGAGTATACAAATCTTGATATTTCAATTCAATGTTATTCATGCAGGTTTCGGATTGCATAATTTCTTGAAGTTCTTTTTGAAATTTTTCTGGATTTTTTCTCTGTAATTCAAGAGCTGAAGTTTGAAATTTATTGAGATCTCCATCCGCCATAATAATTGCATCTTTAAACTCTGGCGATAATGCATTCGAAGATTTATTAACGCATTCGCACATTTCGGTAGCTATGTTGGCATATTCGTCTCCTCCTGCGAGGTTACAAGAAGCAATAACCAATGCGGTTGCTGCCATAAGTAAGTAGTTGATTCTTTTCATTTGTTTTTTGGGTTAAAACAAAGCTACAATAATTTTTACTTATGGCAAGGTTAGAGAGGTGCCTTGTAAATATTTTCTTTTAATTAGGGATGCTTTAAACAACTACCTTTTTCAATAAATGGATTCAGCTCTTTCCTTTTCTACCTTCTTCCTTTCCACTTGAACAACGCATGGCTCAAATTGGTGTACGACAACGAGAACTCCAATGATCCTCCTGTGTATGCTTTTCGCATGGAGGAAATGGTATAATCATAGGAGATCCCAAATTTAAATCCGTACATATCAATAACAAACGCTGGACATATCGCATCACCAACACGGTAATAGGCTCCCAAACCGATATAGGCCGCTTGAGAATACCCAGTGTAATGCGTACCATTAATAAGCCTGTACCTGGCGATTGCACCTAGCACAGTTTCGGTGTGTGGTCCTTGAAACACTTGCATAACGTTCCCGTCTATTGCAATGGGTGAACCCGGAATATCGGCAACCACTGATGCATGCATAATCCACTTACGGTTAAGGCGATCTCCCTCCACACCTGCAAATTTCATTGTCGGCTTATTGAGGTGAAAACCCGAAACACCTGCTTGAATTTTCAATTCTTCCCTTCGCCTGAAGTTGGTACCGCCTGCATCGAAGGTATAAAATAGTCCTCCTGCCACATCCGCATATTGAAAATTAGCACCGTTTTGTTCACCTGTCAATAAATTAGGATCAAAGGCAGTACCTGTCCATTGTGAGGAGAACAACAAGCGGCTGTAATCTGCGCTTCGGTTGGAAAAAGAGCCTTGAATTCCGGCCGATACAAGATGTCCAGTTCCAGCCATAGGTATAACACCACTTAGTCCAATGGAACCTGTTTGTTGACCAAATTTTGAATCACCTCCAATGTCGTTGAAGAATAAAGCGCTCACCCCCAAGTAAGGTGTTTCACTTCTTCTCGTTTTGCCGATATTCGCATCAAAGGCCACCGCACTAGTCATAAATTGTGTTCCACTTCCCAACCACTGGTTACGGTGGTTTAGTATCACACGTTCCCAACCATCGTAAACCCCTGCAGCTGCTGGATTAATAAAAAGCGGGGTCTGGGTCGTTTGAGAAAAATGGATGTCCTGGGCTCCAACGGAGGTTGCGCAAATCGAAAATGCGATGAATGCAAGTTTTCTCATGGCTTTATCGTATTAAGGTAACGTTACCCGACCTTGTTTCTTTTTTACCATCCGTGTAGGTGATTTCAAGGATGTATGCATACACACCGGCATTGCACGCTTTGCCTTCATGTGTGCCATCCCAAGAGAACTCGGAGTCACTGGTTTGCGCCATAAGGTTACCCCAGCGGTCGTAAATGTACAAGGTGAAGTCAGCAATGTTTCGACCAACCAGAATGGTAAGTGTATTGTTTTCTGACGGTCCTGTCCCGTTTGGTGAGAAACCGGTTGGTAAAAAGATACCGTCGATGCATTGAATGGCGGCGTCATTTGGATCACACGGATCAAATGGATCAGTTCCGTCGGCAATTTCTGTAATGTCATTGATGCCATCTCCATCACAATCGTTGACAGAAAGCATAACTTCCGTGATGGATGCCACCACATAAGAACATGGGTCGTTAATATCGGTACCATCGGATTGCTCTTGCGCATCAAGTACACCGTCACCGTCTGTGTCTGAATTACATCCTGCAAAGTTTTCGTCTGGATCACACGGATTCAATGGGTCTGTACCGTTGTTTACTTCTACACCGTCGTTAATGCCATCGCCATCCGTATCCGGATTGGTTGGATTGGTGCCTTCCATTTGTTCTTCAAAATTGGTCAGCCCGTCGTTGTCTTGGTCACATGGTCCCGCATTCGGGTTTGGTATGCAAGGATTGTTGTTGGCAGGATCCGATTCGTTGTTTACACCGTCGTTATCCACATCTGTTGTGGAGGATTCCAATGCATCTATGATGCCGTCACCATCTGTGTCTAGAGGGTTTGCAGGGTTACCACCAATTTCAACACAATCGTTTTCGCCATCGCCATCTGTATCGGGGTTATTAGGATCAGTACCTGCCAACACCTCATCAGCATTCAGACAGCCGTCACCATCGAAATCAGGGTTGTCGGGTAAAAATACCGCTACTATTGTTTCTACACCGTTGATATTAATCGCATTCGAATCCGATGTAACGGGTAACTGCAACGGCCCAGTGGTAAATTCCCAATGATCAAATACAAAACCTGGATTAGCTTCGGCAAATAAGAGGGTGTTGATTCCCCCGAAATACTGCGTAGTCCAAGGGTAGGTTGGCGCCCAAACGGAATTTACTTTCACTTGACCTGCATTTGCAGGTAAGACATCAAACGTAACGTTGAATGGCCCTGTAAGGCTGTAACAATCGATCAACCCTTGAGCCAAGGCCGCACATCGAGCGTTCATAAACGTTTGAAGTTGTTGAACCCGAGATTGCCACCCAGCAAAAGTACCACCCCAGCGGGTGACTTGTCCTTGCATTTCTGGTGTTATTTCCGCAACCATGCTATCGAGAAGCTGGTTCATGTAATTACATGAGAAGTAGGTATTTACTAAATCGATGTACCTTGTAATGTAATATTGTTCAACAAGTGGATTTTCGGCAATCAGTTTCTCGAGGATATCGGTATGGCCTTGACCACCTGGATTTGGTAGGTTTTCCGCATTACATGGATCAGCGTTTGCCGATGCATCTGGGATCCCAGTATAGTTCACATAATGCCCAAATGTAGCATCCATATCCCAGAGGGTGTAGCGCCACCTTCTATGATTTCCTGCCGTATCGAGGCCTCTCCACCATGCCGTATTCCAGTTCAACCAATCTTGGTTAACAACGTAAGAATTGAATACAAAGTAATCGCAAAGCGATTTCCAACTCAACAAGGTATCCACGTATGCAAAATTGGCAGGGTTCCCCATGTTGTTATTGAGGATGTAATTTCTAAGGTTCGTCCAATCCGGTTGTGCATTCGGTGCGCCGTAATCTTGCCATGTTCCACCCCATGTTTTAAGGTAGTACAAGTTGAATTTATCCTGATCAAAGTAATAATCAGTATAATCGTGGTCATCCGCTTTTTCGCGAATTTCATACACACCCCAATATTGCCCATTTACATACACCACACATGGACGCCAAGTACGCTCGTCTAAGCGCATGCCTGCACGAATGGAGAGTGTATGAATAAAAGCATCTCGAATATGTGCACCATTTTCAAAGGAGTAATTATCCGACGCAGCTGGCTTCAATATAACGCGTTGAAAACTATTCCGTGTACTTTCAGGGAAAATTTGGTGTTGGATGTTGGCGGAATAACCCAACTGATCACGGGAAATGTAGTCGAAGCCTCGTTGGTTATAGGCCCACGAATCGTTTCCGTGCTTGTTAAATTCGCCTTGACCCTCGTCTATGAAGGTTCCGTTTTCTTCAAACAACTCAAACGAACCGAAAACAGGCGTTTGGTTACCACCTAGTAACGTCCCAACACCTTGGCTACTAACGGAAACAACTGGAACAGTGTGGGTTACATTAATGAAATAGGTGTTAGTTTCCGTGAAGGACGGTTGATTGGTGCTAAATGCCACAGCACGCAGCACGGTGGTGGCATTTATGTTGATTGGACCGGCATACAAGGTTGAAGTCGTTGTTGGGGTACTTCCATTGGTCGTATATCGAATGGTAGCCGTTGGATCTGAACAGGTGATGGTAACGGTTTGCGCACCAGGATAGAAACCTGGAGCAAGGCTCATGACTGGCGTAGGCGTGTAAAAGTTTTGACCTCCGACGTTGTTTGCATTGGGAGTAGGTGTTGTGAACAATTGCCAGGTTGCCGCACCATTTGTCTGCCGACCCACAGAATGATCCGCTTTCGTTTTGTGTTGGATAAAGAGTGAATCAACAACGACACCTAACGGGTCTGCCAAAATGATCCAGTCGCCTTCCGTTTGTTGAAGGTTAAAATCAGGGTGATATTGGTTGCCATTAACCGTATTTCTTTTGGAGCAAAACACCATTTTGAAGCCGTTGGCGTTGATTGAACCACTTGGGATTTGCCACTTGGTGAGGTTCGTAGCTTTATCGGAAAGGTAGTAACCGGTCAAGTCAATTGGCGCACCAGTCGCGTTGTACAATTCTACCCAATCCTCTCTTTGGTTGTAGGCATCCGTAATGCCATTGATATTCGAGCAAGAATACTCATTAATCACAATACTCTGTCCTAAGGAGAGGAACGAAATGAACGCTATAGGAAGAAGTAGCAACTGTTTCATACAAATTTATTTTGTGCAGTTTCTAAAAATACATACAATTTTCGAAACCATGTTAACAAATTGTTAATTGAATAACCGCCTCATAGACGTTTTTTTTCTACTTTTGGTTGTCAGATTCAGAAACTATAATTCCTTACAACATGCATAAACGAATTTTATACTTGCTTTTTTTCTGGGGGACGTTTTCCCTAGTTTCGTGCAAAAAAATCGAAGGTGAAGGCGGCGGGAGCAGCATTTCTGGTGATGTGCTGGTTTGGAAAAGGTTGTACGTACAAAGCAATATTGCTGATTCCGTTTCCTATCCGGGGGCACAAGAAGATGTCTACATTACCTATGGTTCAGATGATGCATACATCGACGACAAGGTTGAATGCAGTTACGACGGTTCGTTTACTTTTCGTTATTTGCAACCGGGCACATACACGGTTTTTGGTTACAGTGAAATTTTTCATAAAGGCAGCAATATCGCCAATAACGACGATGATTATTACACCCTTGAGGTGGTGAAGCAAACCGTGGACCTTGGAAATAAGGAAAACAAAGATATTGGCACCATTACGTTGATTAGATAACATGCGAACGTTATTCTTTAGTTGCATGGTTTTACCAACTTTTTATTTTGCTCAAGGTGAAGGAAAAATTTGGACTGAAACAGGCATTAAGGGCTCGATCACCAAGAAAATGGATTGGGCTGGAGAACTAACATGTCGTTTCGGCACCTATGGTTTGGAAACCTATTTTCCCCAAGCTACGATTCGGTACAAGTTGAACAAATTCATCCGCCCGTCCATTGATTACCGCTTGATTTTTGACAAAGACGAGTACACCAATTACCTTTCTTCCCAGCGTTTGAATTTCAATATTGACGCTAAGTATCCAATCAAACGTTTTGAAATTGGAGCCCGTTGCAGGTACCAATATTCGTTCAATCGCCTAAATAATGCCAATTACGACGTTGAATTCGATCAAGCTTGGCGTTTCAAGGGGCAACTTGCATACGATATAAAGGGTATTTTCCTGTCTCCAGTAACAAGCATCGAATATTTTTACAATCCTGAATTTGGCCCGACTGGAAAACGTTTTGTACGGTACCGATGTTATGCAGGGATCAATTTTGAATTTGATGCGCCTCACGATTTATCTGTGGGTTATTTATTTGATCAGCAATTCAACATCGCTAGTCCTCGAAGCAGGCATATATTATCAATAGGTTACACCTATCAGCTGGGGAAGGATAAAAAATCGAAGAAAAAAACGAAAACCACCAGATCTACTATTCGTTCGCTTTAGTCTTTTGAACGAGCAGGCTGATGTCGAGCACTTCGTCAATATTGGATTGCGTTATACCTTGCTCGATTACGAAGGTGTATTTACCCTTTTGTGGCATGCGACGGTTTCGAAAGACAATTTGATTTTCCAAAACCGAGCCTGAATTTTTCCCGAGCCAAAAGCCGTTGGCATCAGCAATTTTAAATTCAAATGGTTCACGTGCTGACTCGCCTCTTGGCGCTTTTGAGTTTAAGTAAATCCACAGATTGCTAAACGCATAATCGGTGGTGGTCCTCAAGGTGATGACAAAATCGTAGGATACAGTCGTGTCTGAAATGGTAACCACAAAAGACGGCTTCACTTTTTGGTCCCATTGATGTGCATTAAATGTGTACACTTTTTCGTAAAGCGGTGTATCGCCGCATGCTGAAAATATCCAAGGGGTGCTTAAGAAAAGGATGAATTTAACTATTGGTTTCATTTCTATTATTTCTGTCTTTATTCCCTTTTTTCGGATGAAAGCGTTTTTTATTTTTATCGTTTGCTTTTGCTTGAGGAGCTGCAGTTGATGTTGAAGTTGTGGCGGATATAGGTTGTTTTTGAGGCTTCCCTCCACCGCGTTTGTTTTTCTTTTTGGCCTTGAAAACATGTTCAAAACGGTTCAGGCTGTCTTGACCAACCACGTTTGAATAATCGGGCTCTTTCAACTCAGCTACAAATTCGATTAATTCTCGAGGTTTGTCACCTGCAGCGTTCATTTCGGCTATTTCTTGGACACGTTCAGGCGAGAGCGGGACCAGGCCTGAAATTCCTGCATCGCCTTCGTAAGCATACCACATGAGGTGCTTGAATACGTCTGATTTTACATGGTAGGCATTGCCCTTTTCGGTTTTCAACCGTGTTTCGGGTTTCGGAAAATGCTTGATGGCATCCAAGTACATATCCAATTCATAGTTCAGGCAGCATTTCAGCTTTCCACATTGACCGGCTAGTTTTTGAGGATTGAGTGAAAGTTGTTGGTATCGTGCAGCTGAGGTTGATACCGAACGAAAATCGGTAAGCCAGGTGGAGCAACAAAGTTCTCTTCCGCATGAACCAATTCCTCCCAAGCGAGATGCTTCTTGACGGGATCCAATCTGACGCATTTCGATGCGAATCCGAAACTTATCCGCCATGTCTTTTATCAATTGCCTGAAATCAACCCTTCCCTCAGCGGTGTAGTAAAACGTTGCTTTTGTGAGGTCGGCTTGATACTCGACATCGGATATCTTCATTTCCAAGCCTAAGTTCACGGCCAGCGTTCGGGATTGGTACATCACTTCCTTTTCAAGCGACCTCGCTTTCACCCATTTATCGATTTCTTCTTGCGCGGCAATTCGGGAGATGCGCTTGGCCTCCATCGGCTTGAATTGCGGGGATTTTTTCTTAATCTGAATCCGTGCCAATTCTCCGGTAACAGAGACCACACCAACATCCCATCCCGGATTAGCTTCAACCAACACCACGTCGCCGGCTTGCAAATGGATGTTTTGGTGGTTACGAAAGAACGCTTTTCGGCTGTTTTTAAAGCGCACTTCCACTAAATCAAACGGCGATTGACCGGATGGCATGGAAAGGTTAGACAGCCAGTCATAGACCTCTAATTTACTGCACCCTCCAGAGCTGCAGGTTCCGTTGTTTTTACATCCCCTTGGGGTTCCATCCTTACTGCTGCAATTTGTACAAGCCATGTTATTGATTGATTCGTAAAGGTACGAAATAATAGGTCAATTTCATTGCTTTGAGAAATCACCTCAATTGAAATCTTGCAAAGCAATTAGAAAGAATTTCGGAAAACCAGCGGGTTCATCGCAAAGGAATCTTAAATTTGGTATTTACTTAGTGATACTTTCATGCGGATATTGCTTTCTGTTCTCCTCGTTTTTTGCTTTTACCTGCCGGTGTCGGCGCAAGTTCAAAACGTTAAGATTGGTGCATATGTGACAGACTTGTATGATTTCGATATTGCGGAAGGCACGTACAGCGTGGATTTCTGGTTTTGGACACTTTATAAAAACACTTCCTTTGATTTTGAACACCACACAGAAGTTATGAAATCTTCGGATGTGCAATTTGAAGGAAATTTTTACGATACGTTTCCAGGCTACAAATTTTTCTCTGCTAAAATTAAAACAAAAGTAAGGCAGCATTGGGATTTACGCAATTATCCCTTTGATAAGCAGAAATTGAAGTTCTCCGTTGAGTCAGCGCAAGACGATTACAGTAAGTTACGGTTTGTATTGGATGAAGACGCATCGAAATTGTCTGAGTATTTGCCTAAATCGCTGGTTGAATGGAATATCATTGATTCCCGCTTTTATACTGGTGCTAAATCGTATCAAACCGGATATGGAAATCCGACGCTTAAAGGACATAGCGTATTTTCCACATTCAATTTTGAGTTAGATATCGAACGTAAAAGTTCCATGTTGATTTTATTTAAATTGATTACGGGTTTATTGGTTGCCTTTGTCATTGCCGTTTGTACTTTTTTAATCAAACCGACCCATACCGATCCCCA
>Ga0315902_10014351_pt1 | contig 10189 bp, 8 predicted proteins | sample LakEriMetagenome_9_FD_203523 | JGI IMG/M metagenome (GOLD analysis project Ga0315902, IMG submission 203523) | Freshwater fungal communities from buoy surface, Lake Erie, Ohio, United States - Buoy 12 MA117 | ecosystem: Environmental > Aquatic > Freshwater > Lake > Lake biofilm | place: USA...
GCCACGGACCCGCATCCTGCGGGCAGCAGGTTCGTTGCCGACGTGCTGCGCCACCGCGACGCCAGCTAGCGCGGGCTGCTCACGCGCGGCCGAGGATGCGGTCGACGGCGATCTCCACCGCCACGCGGTCCTCGCGCTCGCCCGGCTGGCGGTAGCGCGCCGCGTACCCGTCGACGGCGAGTGCCACGCGGGCCGGGTCGTCCGTGCCGCTGACCGTCCCCTCGAGCGTCAGCCAGCGTCCCCCGTCCACCTGTGACACCGCGGCACGCCCGCCGCGCAGGGCGTTGCGGTACTTCTGCGACGAGGCGAACGTGATGATGCGCACGGTGCGGGTGGTGTCGTCGTAGCTGAAGCCCACGGGCACCACGTGGGGCGAGCCGTCGGCGCGCATCGTGGTGAGGGAGGCCAGGTGGTACTCGCGCAGGAACGCGAGCACGTCCTCTCCCACGGAACCCGGCTGGATCGCCATCAGGTGGTCACGAGGGACTCGAGCACGTTCACCTTGGTCGCGCGCCATGCGGGGTAGACCGCGGCGAGCACGCCCACCACGAACGACATGAACATGATGAACACGGTGGTGCCCACCGGCACCTGGAACGAGGTGAGTCCCTGGTCGCGGAGCGCGAACACGATCGTCCACCCCAGCCCGATGCCGAGCACGATGCCCATGACCGCGCCGAACAGGGAGGTGATGACGCTCTCCCAGCGCACCGTGGTGCGCACCTGGCCCTTCGTCATGCCGACCGCGCGGAGCAGGCCGATCTCGCGCTGGCGCTCGAACACCGAGAGCAGCAGCGTGATGATGATGCCGACGATCGCGATGACGACGGAGAGCAGCAGCAGGCCGTAGATGAGGCCGAGAAGCTGGTTCACGCTGCCTGCCTGCTCGTCGATGTACTCCTGCTTGGAGAGCAGCTTGCCCTGGCCGTAGTCGTCCACGGCCTCCTGCAGGGCGGCCCGCACGGTGGCGGGGTCCGCGCCCTCGGTTGTCTTCACGTAGACGCCGAAGTCGAATGACTGCACGTTCGCGCCCGCGAACATCTCGCGGCTGACCACGCGGTTCCCGGCGAGGTCGTCGTGCTCGTAGAGGCCGCGCACGGTGAGGGTTCGCTCGGTGGCGTCGGCGAGCGTGACGGTGATGGTCGAGCCGACGGGCTTGTCGTTGCGCGCGGACCAGTCCTTCGAGACGAAGATCCCCTTCGCGTCGAGGTCCGAGTACTCCGCACCGACGAGGCCGATGTCGTAGTTGCCCTCGATGGTGGCGGGTGAGACCACCGTGAGCAGGCGGCCCTGGCCGTCGATCTTGACGAGCAGGGTGCCGATTCCCGTGGCGCTCTCGACGCCCTCGATCCCGTTGAGTTCCTCGGCGAGCGAGGGGCTGAGCCCTCCGAAGCCCTGGGACTGCACGCTGATGGCGAAGTCACCCTTGAACTGCTCAGTGAAGAGGTCGTTGATCTGTCCCTTGATGCTGGCGGCGAGCGCCGACACCGCCGTCACCAGTGCCACGCCGATCAGCACGGGGCTGGCCGTGCGCGCCGTGCGCTTCGGGTTGCGGACGCTGTTCTGGCGAGCCATGACGCCGGTGATGCCGCGCAGTTTCGCCGCCGGCGTGCCGAGAAAGCGACCGACTGGCGGGGCGATGACGGGCCCGAGCACGATCGTGCCGCCGAAGACGAAGAGGATGCCGAATCCCAGCCATGACGTGCCGAGCCCGCCGATCACCGCGCCGATGACGCCGAGGCCGAGGGCGACGGAACCGAGCCCGATCCAGGTCCGCGTGCGGCCCACCTGGGCCACCTCGATGGCGGTGGAGCGCATCGCCGCGAGCGGCGGGACCTTGCCGGCCCGGCGGGCGGGAAGCCATGCCGAGGACACGGTCACGATGACGCCGACGACGATCGTGTTGACCACGGCGGAGGCAGTGACGACCAGGCCGCTGCTCGGGATGTCGATGCCGAGACCCTTCAGCAGTGCCGTGAGCGCACTGGACAACCCGATGCCGCCGAGCATGCCGAGCACGGACCCGACGAGACCGACCACCACGGACTCGGTGAGCATCGCGCGGGAGATCTGCCGGCGGCTCGCGCCGACGGCGCGCAGCAGCGCGTTCTCCCGCTGGCGCTGGGCGGCACTGATCGAGAACACGTTGTAGATGACGAACGAGCCCACGCCGAGGGCGATGTAGGAGAAGGTCGAAAGGATGATGCCGAAGAACGAGAGCGCCTGGCCGATGTCGTCCTGGGTCTCCTTCGTGATCTCCGCGCCGGTGAGCGTCTCGATCTTCTGCGCCGGGTCGAAGATCGCGTCGATGTCGTCGGCGAGCTGCTCGTCGGTGCGGGTGCCGTCACCCACCACGAGGATCGCGTCCACGAACCCGGGCTTGCCCAGGAACTCCGCGGCCGTGGCGACGTCGAAGAGGGCGAAGGTTGCCCCGCCGGGGGAGCGGACGTCCCCGTAGCTCGTGATACCGACCAGGGTGAACTCGCGGCTGCCGGACTGCGCGACCACCTTCACGGTGTCGCCCACCACGTACCCGCCGTTCTTCGCGGAGGCCTCGTCGAGGGCGACCTCCTTGGGGCCTGCCGGGAACTTGCCGTCGACGACGGTCCACAGCGCTCCCTTGAAGTCCTCGCCCACGGAGCCGAACGTGGGCGGGCCGTTGCCCTCGGAACCGAGCGGCTTGCCGTCCTTGGCGATGATGCGCGCGAACGCCTGGATGTCGGGCGACACGTCGGCGACTCCGGGCACCTGGCGCACCTTCTCGACCATCTCCAGCGGGATGCGCGTGCGCTCCTGCAGGCCGAACTCGCCCTCCACGACCTCCGTGGAGCGGACGTACCCGTCGATGTTCTTGAACACGTCCTGGAAGAGGTTGTCGAACGTGCGGTTCAGCGTGGCGGAGAACACCGAGGTGCCGCTGAGGAACGCGGTGCCGAGGATGACGGCGATGGAGGTGATGAACAGCCTGGCCTTGCGGCCGAGGATCCCCTTCAGGATGACGCGGCGGAACACGGGTCAGTTCCCGAGGTTCTTCATCCGGTCGAGGACGCGCTCCGGTGTGGGGTCGCGCATCTCGTCCACCACGTGGCCGTCCGCGAGGAAGACGATGCGGTCCGCGTAGCTGGCGGCGACCGGGTCGTGCGTGACCATCACGATCGTCTGGCCCAGCTCGTCGACGGCCTTGCGCATGAACGTGAGGATCTCGGTGCCCGTGGTGGAGTCGAGGTTGCCGGTGGGCTCGTCGGCGAAGATGATGTGCGGTTCCGAGGCCAGCGCGCGGGCCACGGCGACGCGCTGCTGCTGGCCGCCGGAGAGCTCGCTGGGGCGGTGCGTCAGGCGGTCGCGCAGGTGCACGGTGTCGATCACCTTGTGCACCCATGCTGTGTTCGGCTTGGTGTTGCCGAGCAGCAGCGGCAGGAGGATGTTCTCCTCGGCGGTGAGCGTGGGCACCAGGTTGAACGACTGGAAGATGAAGCCGATCTTCTCTCGACGGAGCATGGTGAGCTCCTTGTCGCTCATCTTCGAGAGGTCCTCGCCGTCGATGTAGGCGGAGCCCTTGCTCAGCTCGTCGAGCCCGGCGATGCAGTGCATGAGGGTGGACTTGCCGGAGCCGCTGGGGCCCATGATGGCGGTGAACTCGCCCTTGGCGAACTCCACGGTGACGTTGTCGAGGGCTCTCACCTCGCTGTCGCCGGAGCCGTAGATCTTGGAGACGTTCTCGGCGCGCGCGGCGACCGTGGACACGGGGGTTGTCATGGCCTCAAGTCTGCCGTGGGGCGGCGACAGTCGCACCCCACGGGTCTCCGTGACGATGGTCCCGCAGGGTGCGTGAGCGTCACTTGTTCGGCTGGGGCAGCACGCGCAGGTACGGCTTCACCGTCTTCCAGCCCTGCGGGAAGAGCGACTTGGCCTCCTCGTCGGACACGGCCGCACCGATGATGACGTCCTGTCCGTCCGTCCAGTTGGCGGGTGTCGCCACCTTGAACTTGGCGGTCAGCTGCAGCGAGTCGATCACGCGGAGGATCTCGTCGAAGTTGCGCCCTGTGGACGCGGGGTAGGTGATGGAGAGCTTGATCTTCTTGTCCGGCCCGACCACGAACACCGAGCGCACGGTCATGGTGTCGCTCGCATTCGGGTGGATCATGTCGTAGAGGTCGGCGACCTTGCGGTCTGCGTCACCGATCATGGGGAAGTTCACCGGCGTGCCCTGGGTCTCGGCGATGTCGCCCTCCCACTTCACGTGCGAGTCCACGGGGTCGACGGACAGCCCGATGACCTTCACGTTGCGCTTGTCGAACTCGGGCTTGATGCGCGCCACGTAGCCGAGCTCCGTGGTGCAGACCGGGGTGAAGTCCTTCGGGTGACTGAAGAGCACGCCCCACGAGTCGCCCAGCCACTCGTGGAAGTTGATGGTGCCCTGCGTGGTGTCTGCCGTGAAGTTGGGGGCTTCGTCGCCGAGTCGGACGGTCATGACTGTCTCCTTGTGTGTGAAACGGGGGTGTGCGAAGTGGGGGAGCGATATGGGGGTCTGTGGTCCCCGGTCGGGGAGGTTCGACTCAGGATAGGGGTGAAGGAGCGAATTCCGACAAGTTCAGTCGGGATTTCTGTTGCTCAATGAATTCAGGGCTTTGTCGCCTGCTGGGGCGCGGAGAGCCGCTCTGCAGCGAAGCGCGCGACCTCATCGACGAGAGTCTCGATCTGCAGTTCCGGGGGGAGCTTGGCCGCGAGCGGACCGTCCACGAGGAGCGTGGCGAGGCCGTGGGCCTGGGACCACAGCCACACGGGGAGGACCACTGCGTCAACACCCGCCGGTGCGTTGTCCGCGAGAGCCGCGAGGTCCAGCAGGGCGAGGTACGCACCGTCGGCAGCCTCGCGCGTGGCCTCGTGGGTGGTGACGCCGCAGATGTCCGAGCGGAACATCACCTTGAAGTGGCCCTTGTGTGTCAGGGCAAACCGCACGTACGAGCTCAGGCAGTCCGCCAGGGAGTCGGATGCCCCCGCGAGGGCACTGCGGAACTCCGCGGTGAACGCACGGAACCCTTCCTCGCTGATTGCTGCGAAGATGCCGGCGCGGTCCGTGAAGTGGTGGTACGGCGCCTGGTGACTGACGCCGGCGCGCCGGGCGACCTCGCGCATCGACACCTGGTCAGGGCCGTCGGTCGTGATGATCTCGATTGCGGCATCGAGAACTGCCCTGCGCACGTCCATGCGGGTCAGGGTATCGGTTGACAATGTCAAGAAACAATGATAGACACTGTCAAGTATGAACATTGCTTCTTCTTCTGGCTCATCGTCGGCGCAGGCCGCAGCACCCACGGGCAACTCGTCCATGGACAAGGCGTACGCCCGGCGCTGGTGGGTGCTCGTGGTGCTGAGCATCAGCCTTTTCCTCGTGGTGGTGGACAACCTCATCGTGAACGTTGCCCTCCCCACCCTGCAGCGCGAGTTGGATGCCTCCACCACCGCGCTGCAGTGGATCGTCGACAGTTACGCCCTCGTGTTCGCGGGCCTGTTGCTCGCGGGCGGCGGGCTCGGTGACCGTTTCGGGCGCAAGGGCGCGCTGCAGGTCGGCCTGGTGCTCTTTGCGATTTGCAGCACCATCGGCGCGTTCTCCGACACGTCGGGCGAGCTGATCTTCTGGCGCGGCGCGATGGGCGTGGGCGCTGCGCTCGTGTTCCCCGCGACGCTCGCGATCATCACCAACCTGTTCATCGACCCGGTCGAGCGGGCGAAGGCCATCGGCATCTGGTCGGCAGTGTCCGGCATGGCGGTCGCGTTCGGGCCGATCTCCGGTGGCTTCCTGCTGGAGCACTTCTGGTGGGGGTCGGTGTTCCTCATCAACCTGCCGATTGTCATCGTCGCGCTGGCTGCCGGCGCATGGCTGCTGCCGACTTCCAGGGACCCCGGTGCGCACCGTCTCGACATGGTCGGCGTGCTCCTCTCCGTGGTCGCCATCTCGGCACTCGTGTTCACCGTGATCGAGTCGCCGCACTGGGGCTGGGGCTCGTTCGAGTCGAATGCGGGGTTCGCTCTGGCGGCTGTCGCGCTGGCACTGTTCGTGCGGTGGGAGACCACCCGCAGCGAGCCTCTGCTCGACGTCAGCTTCTTCAGGAACGCCAGGTTCAGCGCCGCCACGGGCAGCCTCGGCATCGCGTTCTTCTGCCTGTTCGGCTTCACGTTCCTCGTCACGCAGTACTTCCAGTTCGTGCGCGGCTACGACACGCTGAGCGCGGGCGTGCACACCCTGCCGTTCGCGCTCGGTGCGGGCATCACCGCACCGTTCGCCGCGCGCGCGGCGCTCAAGTTCGGCACGAAGCGCGTGGTCGCGCTCGGGTTGATGAACATGGGCATCGGCTTCACGATCGTCAGCCAGGTCGATGCGGACACCGCGTACTGGGGACCAGTGATCATCTCGATGCTGTTCATGGCGAACGGTCTTTCCCTGGTGACGTCACCCTCCACGGACGCGGTGATGGGCTCGCTCCCCGTGGACAAGGCCGGGGTCGGCTCCGCGGTGAACGACATCAGCCGCGAGGTGGGCGGCACGCTCGGTGTCGCCGTGCTCGGCTCCGTCTTCGTGTCGCTGTGGACGCCCGCCATCGCCTCGAAGTTCGAGTCCATCCCGGGGCTCGTGGCGGCCCTGCCGGAAGGCGTGTTCGGCGCCGCGCAGGAGTCGGTGGGGGCGGCGTACGCCGTCGCGCAGCAGGCACCGGAGGCGGCACGCCCCGTGGTGCAGCAGGCCGTCAGTGACGCATTCATGAACGGCTTCGGCAACGCCACCCTCGTGGCGGCCGGCATGGCGTTCTTCGGCATGGTCTGCGCGCTGAGGTTCCTCCCCGCACGCCCGAAGGACAGCGGGATTTAGGCGATTCTTCACTCAGGGCGGGGTGGTGCCCGCCGGGGCGGAAATACGATGACGGGGTGAGCGAGGCCCCGTTGAAGACGATGTGCATGGACGGTGCGCCGGTCCGCGACGCCATCCTCGCCGGTCTCGCCGCCCGGCTCTCCGCCGCGGGCAACCCCGCGGTGTGCCTGGCAACCGTGCTGGTGGGCGACGACACCCCGAGCGCGCGCTACGTGGCGAGCAAGCACCGCACGGCGGCGGAGGTCGGCATCACCTCGGTCGGGGTGGAGCTGCCGGCGGCCGCGACGCAGGCCCAGGTGGAGGCGGAGGTGGCGCGCCTCGCCGCGGACCCGTCCGTGCACGGGATCCTCGTGCAGATGCCCCTGCCCGCGCACCTTGACGCAGGCCGCGTGCTCGAGTTGGTCCCGCCCGAGAAGGACGTGGACGGACTCACGGAGACGTCGCTCGGCCGCCTGGTGCGCGGCGTGCCCGGCCACGTGGGGTGCACCCCGCTCGGGGTGATGCGCCTGCTTGCCCACCACGGCATCGAGACGGCGGGGAAGCGCGCCGTCGTGATCGGGCGCTCGACGCTGGTGGGACTGCCGATGGTGCTGCTCCTCGCACAGAAGGGTGCGGACGCCACGGTCACGCTCGCGCACTCGCGCACCGCTGACCTCGTGGACGTGTGCCGCCAGGCCGACATCGTGGTGTCGGCGACGGGTGCCGCGCGCAGCATCGGCGCGGCGCACACCAAGCGCGGTGCCGTGCTGGTGGACGTGGGGATCTCGCGCACGGAGTCGGGCATCGTCGGTGACATCGACTTCGACGCGGTGCAGGGCATCGCCTCCGCGGTCACGCCGATGCCGGGCGGCACGGGCATCCTCACCGTGGCATGCCTGATGGAGAACACGGTGGCCGCCGCTGCGATGCAGGGCGTGAGGCTGTGAGGCGCAGGCTCGGCGTCCTCCTTCTTGCCGCAGCCCTCGTGCCCGTCGCCTGGGCCGCGGGGCGCGGCGGTGTGCAGGCAGCCACGGTTGCGCCCGTGGTGCCTGCAGCACCGGACCTGCCCGCGGGGCCCTACATCGTGCAGCTGCACGCGGGCACGGACGTGGACGCGTTCCTGTTGGATGCGGGGATCGCGCCGGGGTCAACGATGAGGTTCTCGGAGGTGTTCGACGGGTTCGCCGCCGTGCTCACGCAGGAGCAGGCGCGGCTGGTGGCGGCAGACACCCGCACCGCGGGCATCGATGCCGACGTGCCGGTGCGCACCATGGTGGACCAGTCGATCAGCCCCACGGGGCCGAACAACAACTGGGGTCTCGACCGCATCGACCAGCGCGGCGGCACGCTGAACGGCACGTACTCGTACGACACTGCGAGGGACGGAACGGGAGTGAAGGCGTACGTGCTGGACACCGGCGTGTACGCGGCGCACAGCGAGTTCGGCGGCCGGGTGGTCCCGGGGTGGAGCTACAGGGCCCAGTCCTACTTCTTCACCACGCAGTCCGACCACGGGAACAAGGTGCCCCTGAGTAATGAATTCCTCAATCTCACGCCTACCGTAAGCAATCCTGACCCCGATTGGTGCACCACAACGGGTCATCCCTACAACGACGGCGATCTCGACGCGTATGACCGTCCCCCAAGTGCGGTCGTTGGTGCAGTCGGCACCACCGACAACAACGGCCACGGCACCCACGTGGCCGGCATCATCGGAGGCTCCACCTACGGCGTTGCCAAGGACGTCACAATCGTTCCAGTGCAGGCACTCAACTCGTGCGGCACCGGCATCGCATCCATGGTCGTGAAGGCGGTCGAGTGGATCCTCTCGGACCACACCGGATCGAACAAGGCAGTGGTGAACATGAGCCTCGGGTTCGACTCGAGCGTGAACGCGATCGACTGCGTCATCCACGGGCCCCAGCCGTCCATCGGCAGGACGTGCACGGGCTACACGAACTGGTTGTTCAACGAGGGCATCATCGCCGTGGCCGCCTCGGGGAATGCCGGAGTCGAGGACTGCACGGCGTCCCCGGGGTCCACGTTCGGCACGATCGCGGTGAGCGCATCCGGGGCGTCGGTCTCGTCGGCATTCGTGGCGGATGCGGAACCCAGTTACACCAACTACGGGCGCTGCACGGACATGTTCGCCCCTGGATCATTCGTGAAGTCGGCCTGGACCGCCGTCTCCGGCAACCCCACGGAGATCAAGTCGGGGTCGTCCATGGCAGCCCCGCACGTGACCGGTGTGGTCGCCGGCTGGCTGGAGTCACAGACAGCCCCGGGCACGCTCTCCACATGGCCCACGCTCGCGTGGCAGCACGTCAAGCGCACGGCAACGTGCGGTGCCGTCACGTACTTCAGCACGTCGCGCACGTACCTCACGCCGAACCGCCTGCTCTACGCGGGCACGAACGTGTCCGCGCCGTGCGCGCCGGCGTCCGTGACCGCAGTGGCGGGCAACGCCCAGGCCACGGTGACGTGGAAGGAAGTCGCCGCGGGCAACGGTGCGGACGCGACCTCCTACACGGTCACCTCGAGCGGCGGACAGACGTGCTCGCCGTCCTCGCTCACGGCGGACGCGAACGGCAACCTCACGTGCACGCTCACCGGTCTCACGAACAACACCACGTACAGCGTGTCGGTTGCGGCCACCAACAGCGCCGGTCCCGGTGCCGCGGCCACGACCACCGTCACCCTCGGCACGCCGCCCACCACCACAGTCGCACCCACAACGACCGTGGCACCCACCACCACCGTGCCCGAGGTCCCCGTGGCGCCGTCGAGTGCGTCGAGTGCCAGCGGTGACCGGGCCGTCACCGTCTCCTGGCCCGCGATCAACGCCACCGGCACCGTCACCTACGTGGTCACGGCCACCCCCGGCGGCTACACCTGCACCACCACCGGCACCACGTGCACGTTCATCGGCCTGGCGAACGGCACCAACTACGTCTTCACGATCGCCACCAAGAACTCCGCGGGTGCGGTGTCGTCGTCCACGGTCACGGTGTCCGCGCGCCCGGGCTTCGTGGTGTACGTGACGAAGGTGAAGAGGTCGTCGCGCACGTCGCTCGCACGGATGGTCGGGACCGTCTCGAAGGGCACCCGCACGTACAGGGTGACCTCCGGGAAGTGCCGCATCGTCTCCGGCCGTCTTGTGGCACCCGCCGCCGCGGGCACCTGCAAGGTGAGGGTCTCAGTGGCCAGGAAGGCCCCGTACTCCGCCATGTCCACCACGTTCTCGGTGTCCGTCACGAAGTGACCCCGCGGGCGTGGCGAACGTCCCGCGCGGTGGCAGGCTGGGGGGAGATTCCCCCGATCGGAGACCCCATGGCAACCGTCCAG
>Ga0315902_10014352_pt1 | contig 10187 bp, 2 predicted proteins | sample LakEriMetagenome_9_FD_203523 | JGI IMG/M metagenome (GOLD analysis project Ga0315902, IMG submission 203523) | Freshwater fungal communities from buoy surface, Lake Erie, Ohio, United States - Buoy 12 MA117 | ecosystem: Environmental > Aquatic > Freshwater > Lake > Lake biofilm | place: USA...
ATGCCGGTAGCTTCGATCATGGGGCGAATATACAAAACTGGGGACTGGGGACTGGGGACTGAGGACTGGGGACTGGGTATTGGAAAATGGAGAATGGCGAACCATCGCCCCTTCATTCTGCAATCTCCATTCTCCATTCTCCCATTTACCTTCGAATTAACACAGACACATTCCCTACTCACCACTCGCCATTCGCCGTTCGCCCCTCGCCCCTCGCCCCTAAAAAAAAGGCCGGCGCTGACTCCTCAACACCGGCCTTTTTAATCCGTAATTCGTAATTCGTAATCCGTAATTCTACCTCGCAATCTCCATGCGCGTCACAACACTCTCTCCTCCGCCCGTTGCGCGCACGAAGTAGATGCCTACTGACATATCCGATACATCAAGCTCGTTCATCCAAGATCCGTCGTAAAGCACGCGACCCATCATGTCATAAATCTCCATGCGCTGCGGCACTATGTCGCCATGAGCAAATCGAACATATTCCGACGTCGGGTTAGGCCACAGCTCCACTTGCAATGAACGAGCATTATTAAAGCCCGGTCCATTACAGTTCAACGGACTCACAGATCGCAGGTAACGCTTCGATATACCACATGCATTCGAAGCATATACGCGAATCTGACCGTTGTTTTGGCTCGTCAATACTTGAATTGTTGCAGTGCCCTGTCCGTCGGTAATAATCCATCCGTTAGGAAGATCCCATATGTAGGACATTCCTTCTAACGGGTTGAGCACAGAAATTGTGATTGATGAGTTGCGACATACTTGGGCAGGCAATACGATTCCTTGAGGGATTGATGGCGGTGTGCTCACTTGAATGGTTGTCGATAAACAATCCGAATTACCACATTCACCGCCTTCTGCGCGAACATAATATGAAGTTGTTGCCGAAGGTGCTACGACTATAGAAGCACCCGTACCAACTAAGGTACCTTCACAACTTCCGCTATACCATTTCCAAATGGTATTGCTACCAAGATCACCTTGTACACTCAATGTCACAGCGGTTCCTGCGCACACGTTTTCCGCAGATGCACTTACACTTTGTGGCTCAAAAATCTCTATCGGTGTACCAGCACATTCACATTCTTGATTCACAACGTCGTCCACCGTGCACGGATCATTATCATTACATGCTAAACCGGCGTCCTCACCTGTGCAGAGGTCGTTTGCATCACAGATGCCATCGCCATCCGCATCAGCGATGGTTCCAGCGCACGTGCAGTCGCTTTGGATTATATCATTCACTGTGCAAACATCATTGTCATCGCACGCAGTTCCTGCCTCAGGACCTGCGCAGAGGTCGTTCGCATCGCAAGTGCCGTCGTTATCCGCATCAGCGAAGGTTCCAGTGCATGTGCAATCGCTTTGGATTACATCATTGACTGTGCAAACATCATTGTCATCGCAAAACGTTCCTGCTTCTGGTCCAGCGCATAGGTCGTTAGCATTACAGATGCCATCGCCATCCGCATCAGCAAAGGTTCCTGCACATGTGCAGTCGCTTTGGATTACATCATTGATAGTGCAAGCATCGTTGTCATCACACGCAGCTCCAGCCTCAGGACCCTCGCAGAGGTCGTTTGCGTCGCAAGTACCGTCGCCATCCGCATCAGCGAAGGCTCCCGCGCATGTGCAGTCGCTCTGTATGATGTCATTCACCGTACATGGATCGTTGTCATCGCACGCAGTTCCTGCCTCAAGACCCTCGCAGAGGTCATTAGCATCGCAGGTACCATCGCCATCCGCATCAGCAAAGGTTCCTGCACATGTGCAGTCGCTATGGATGAGGTCGTTCACTGTACATGGGTCGTTATCATCACACGCAGTTCCTACCTCAGGACCTGCGCAGAGGTCGTTCGCATCGCAAGTACCGTCGCCATCCGTATCGGCGAATATTCCCGCACACGTGCAATCGCTTTGGATTACATCATTGAATGTGCATGCATCAGTATCATCACACACAGTTCCCGCTTCTGAGCCTGCGCAGAGGTCGTTGGCATCGCAAGTACCGTCGCCATCCGTATCGGCGAATATTCCCGCACACGTGCAATCGCTTTGGATTACATCATTGATTGTACACGCATCGTTATCATCACACGCAGTTCCTACCTCAGGACCTGCGCAGAGGTCGTTGGCGTCGCATGTTCCGTCATTGTCGCCATCAGCAAATGCTCCTGAGCAAATACAATCTGCTTGAATACTATCATTTAGAGTACATGGATCGCCGTCATCGCAAGGACTTCCCAATGAGTCAGAATTTAGATCATTGACAATAGTAAAGTAACTGTAGCCGTTACATCCCAATGAATCGATAGCTTGCAATAAATATTCACCTGAACTCAAGTTCTCGATTGTGGATGGCCCCGGGGTATCTATTTCAACCTGCAGTGTATCACCGTTCGCATTAAACCAATAGAAATCCCATGGACCACTGCCCGCTCCTTGCCCAATGGCTGAGCCTGTGGGGCCTGAACAAGAAATGTTACTCACCGTAATAATTGGTGCAGGGCAACAATTGGCTTGAGCGAAAAAACTCGTATTTGGATCTTGTAAACATGCAATACTACTCCACGATCCAGACTCATAATCGCCAGTTGTATTTACGGAGACAAATAAGTTGGGGTTACTTCCGCACTGTGAGGCATCCTTAGTTCGAATTTGCCAACAAAACGTCCATTGACAGCCGCCTGCATTAGAGTCACCAAAGTTGTTACCGGGATTGGTATCAACAACACCTGACGTGCTTCCTGCGTTAGTTTCGAAATAAAATCCTGGTCCAAACACTAAACCAGAGGCTGTACTTGTTATATCTGTATTATACCAAGACCAAGCACCTGCGGAACTGCAAGATGTGCCAGTGAAGCCACCTGTTACAGTTGTTGCCAGCGGAACGAAGGTTGAAAAATCCCAACCTGAACCAAAAGTTGGAATAACTCCATGCAGCCAATTTGCCGAGGTTTGCTGATAGCTATTGACCGAATAGCAGAACGTAACCAACGTACCTGGGGCGTATTGACCATTGATTGGTGGAGGAATAACGTCCAAATTTGAACTTAACAAACAGCCAGCGCAATCAAAATTATTCTGCAGCGTTAATTCAAAGTCGCATTGATCTAAGAGATCAGCACCACCAACTTGAAGGTAGTATGTGCCCTCTGATAGTCCGGAAAACTGCTGATATAAAAAGCCTCCGCTACCAATGGAGCAGCCCCTTGGAACAAGATTCAAGCAGTTAGTCCCCTCATAAAGAGCACAATTAGGCGCATTCAGACCATTAATCATAACATTTAGAATAGGTCCCACAACGCTGAACTTATACCACACATCAGCAGTCTGCATAGGCTGATTGCCGGAAGGACTACACCCCAAAAGTCCAATTGAATTGGCCTGCGAGGTTGCACAAAGATTTGAGCCATCAACACTCAAAATTGAACCAACACCATTTGGGCAAGCCGCTGGCTGCGGAATCGTGCCCAAATCCAGCGCTTCGTAGCAATGATCATTATTAGGTGGCACGTTAGATGTACAAACCACGCTGCACAACTCCTGACAAATAAGCGTTAGAGAAAATGCCGCAGCAGAGTTTGTGCCAGACACGAGAATAAAATAGGTCATGCCACTGGTTGTTGCCCAAGAAACTGAGGCTGCGGATCCAATGCACAATGGACCATTATTATCGTTAGCCGTAATACAAGAAACGTTACTGCATGAGGTTCCCATAAATACTTGAATGCGGCTGTCCCAAGCTGTTCCGCAAAGTGAAGCTCTATAAATATTTCCATTACCAATTGTCGAGTACCAAACTCCGGGTTGTGTCTGCGATACACCAAAACAATTCAAACTCTCACCAGCTCCCCCAGCAGTAGCATTAATGGTAGTACCTTCCACTGTTTCAGCGCAATTGATAGGACGTGCATTGCATATTAAGTCGTTCACCGGCGGTGTCGGTGGAGCAGCACAGTTCAAGGTTAAATCAAAGGCACTAGCAATCGAATATCCAGAAACCAATATGTAATAATTTAGGCCAACAACAGAGGTCCACTGGAAAGAAGCAGATGTTCCAACGCATGATGGACCATTATCATCAACTCCCCCAACGCAAGTCAATGTGCTGCAATTCGTCCCTGAAAAAACCTGAATTCGACTATCCCAAACTGTACCGCACAAAGACGCAGTTAAGATTTGTCCATTACCTACAAACGTATACCAAACACCCGGATGCGTTGCTGCAGCACCACAGTAATTATTTAACTCCCCGGTGCCTGAAAGAGTAGCATTAACGGTTGTACCAGAAATTGTTTGACCGCAAGAAATGGGCGTTGCGTTGCATACCAAATCATTAATCGGTGCCACCGGAGTTGGACAGCTCACGCATCTCCAACTAACTGTATGACTTGCACTATTAGCTAAGCAGCCTAAAGAATGCAAATACACTCTTACTACACCGGTAAAATTCGATGTCCAGAGTATTTTAGGCTGTGTACCACAAACATCATTACCATAGCAAATTATGTTATTTGTAACATCATCTGTGAGTGTTAGCGTCATATCTGCAGAAGGATTCACAGCTCCATCTGCCGCGCACAGCGACCACTCATACTGCATCCCTGCAGTTACGTTGTAGGTATTGTATTCACCGCCATTCGTTCCGGCAACTGAATTTATGAACTGATTAGCTTCATTCGATTGAGTCGCACCCCAAACAGATCCCATTGAGCACCCCCCCGCTTGGCATTGACCAGGTTGCGCCCAAGACGAGAAAGCAACCGAAATACATATTAAAAAAAGTAGGATATTTCTCATCGCAATTATTTATTCTGAATTTTAACAATTTCCATTTTATCTACCACAATTTCAATCGGCTTATTATCCGTCATCACCAATTGTAATTGGAGATCATTCACGATAGGCTCACAAAGAATATCTTTTGCCGCATTGATTCGCATCCATTCCCTCGATTTTAAAACTATTAAAACACTTGAATCATCCTTAAGTACAATTGTTCTATCCTCAGCAGCTAATCTGTAACAATCAATTGGATAATATTCCAAAATTCTTTTCGATAGTTGAAATAAATCAACGGTAGTTCTTTCAGAAGATTCTATCTCAATTCCTCGATTTCTCATATTAGCCAGCAAGCCCAATGTGGATTGACTATCATATTTAGATGCTTGAGCTAGAATTAAGTTGGATGATATAAGTAAACCAATTGAGAAGATTATGAAACTCAAATTGTAATGAATACAATTCCATTTGGACAATAAGTATATTCGCTGAAACATGCTGAATTTGTAAAGTAGGTTAATAATTATTTAAAGAATCGAATGTACGCATTCTTCTGTGAACAATGAAATTAATAACACAAGACTTAACTTATGTAAGGCCATTAAAAAAAACTAAGATTCCATCGAAATAAAATATCCGTAGCAAGATGATACTTAATTCACTGCTGCAACCTTGACGGTTTTTTTTTATATAAGTGGCTCCAATTTCAACGAATGCAAGTCGCAACAGCTCTTCCGAGAATATAAAGTTTATACTCACCTTCCACTAATAAAAAAGGCCGGCGTTGACTCCTCAACACCGGCCTTTTTGTACTTAGTACTTTGTAATTAGTACTTATCTCGCAATCTCCATGCGCGTCACAACACTCTCTCCTCCGCCCGTTGCGCGCACGAAGTAGATGCCTACTGACATATCCGATACATCAAGCTCGTTCATCCAAGATCCGTCGTAAAGCACGCGACCCATCATGTCATAAATCTCCATGCGCTGCGGCACTATGTCGCCATGAGCAAATCGAACATATTCCGACGTCGGGTTAGGCCACAGCTCCACTTGCAATGAACGAGCATTATTAAAGCCCGGTCCATTACAGTTCAACGGACTCACAGATCGCAGGTAACGCTTCGATATACCACATGCATTCGAAGCATATACGCGAATCTGACCGTTGTTTTGGCTCGTCAATACTTGAATTGTTGCAGTGCCCTGTCCGTCGGTAATAATCCATCCGTTAGGAAGATCCCATATGTAGGACATTCCTTCTAACGGGTTGAGCACAGAAATTGTGATTGATGAGTTGCGACATACTTGGGCAGGCAATACGATTCCTTGAGGGATTGATGGCGGTGTGCTCACTTGAATGGTTGTCGATAAACAATCCGAATTACCACATTCACCGCCTTCTGCGCGAACATAATATGAAGTTGTTGCCGAAGGTGCTACGACTATAGAAGCACCCGTACCAACTAAGGTACCTTCACAACTTCCGCTATACCATTTCCAAATGGTATTGCTACCAAGATCACCTTGTACACTCAATGTCACAGCGGTTCCTGCGCACACGTTTTCCGCAGATGCACTTACACTTTGTGGCTCAAAAATCTCTATCGGTGCACCCGCACATTCACAATCTTGATTCACAACATCGTTCACCGTGCATGGGTTTCCATCATCACATGCAAGACCTGCATCTTGACCATCACAATTATCGTTCGCATCGCAAGTGCCGTCGCCATCCGCATCGGCGAATGTTCCCGCGCATGTGCAGTCGCTTTGGATGAGATCATTTACTGTGCAAACATCATTGTCATCACACGCAGTTCCTGCCTCAGGACCTGCGCAGAGGTCGTTCGCATCGCATGTACCGTCGTTGTCGGCATCGGCGAATGTGCCGAGACAGAAGCAATCAGAGATGATTACGTCGTTGATGGTGCATGGATCGAAATCGTCGCAAGGCGTTCCCGGCTCCTGTGAACCTTGACATAGATCCTGTGCGTCGCACGTTCCATCTTCATCGCTATCGGCAAAGAAACCTGCGCACGAGCAATCAGGCTGAATAACGTCTTCAATGGTGCACGGATCTCCATCGTCGCATGAAGCGAATGGATAGTTCAGTGCATCGCCATCGTTGCAGTCGGTATTATCGAGTGTATAGCCCGCAGGAATGTCACCGCATGTCGTCAGTGGCATTTCAAAGTTTCCGAATCCATCGCCATCGGCATCGGCGTAATAGGTTTCGTTAGCAAGAACTTCAATGGTCACATCGCTTGTGCACGTTTGATCCCCTTGTGTAACCGTTACACTGTAAGTTGTTGTTTCGGTTGGTGAGACGTTGATGAATTCAGATGCAGATCCGGTAGACCAGGATATGGATTGGGCGTTGTAAAGTTGCGTAACTTCCTGCAAACTGAGAGCTCTACTCCAAATTCCTACATCGTCTAAACTTCCCCTCAAATATCGGAAAATTTGACCGTTTGTATTATCCGCACCAATGAGAAGGGCATTTGAAGTGGCACAAATTGATCCGTTAAAGATTGCTGTTCCCGTCAATAGCCCATCAACAAAGTACTTCTCGCCAGTTGAATCATGCGTATAGGTGAGTAAATGCCATTGATTGTCTTTCACAGCTATCGAGCCTACACAAGTGTTTGGATTTCCATTGTTGTTTGTTGCACCTATCCAAGTATTTCCTTGTCCATAATAACCCAACCAATAGGCTGGTGCTATTGGGTTTTCGCAGCCTACACTTGTTTGATTCCATTTTGTAATAAATCCTTGGTCAATATTGGGTGAATCTGACGGTAGTTTTACCCATACAGCAATTGTTAAAGCTGGTACTGCCGACAAAATGCTGGCTGTAGTTGCGTTGACTCGTATATAATCATTTAAACCATCAAAATTATAAGCGCTTTGATTCGTCCCAAAACGATCGCTTGTTAAACTTGCTCCATTCACCACCCCATCATTCCCATTTCCACTCGCATCATTGGCATTGCCGCAGAACGGATACCACGCCACCAAGCCGTTGCGCAGATTTTCCGGAAGCTGGTTGCTTGAACAAGCTGCACCAATATTTTCAGCAGTTGTATTCACTGACAATTCTACCTGCTCACCTTCACAAACAATAAGTTCCGATGCTTCAATGTCACATACAAAGGATGCTTCCACACTCAACGTCAACGTCACCACACTATCACAACCCGCAGCGTTGGTAAGTACTGCCTCATAAGTGCCCGCAATTGTCAACGACTGTCCATTGAATACATACGTCTCACCTTCAGTGATTGTAGCCTCGATAGAAGTAGCTGATGGCTGATTAACCGTGATGGTCACATCGCTTGTGCAGGTTTGATCCCCTTGTGTAACGGTTACACTGTAAGTGGTTGTTTCGGTTGGGGCGACGGTGATGCTTTGTGATGTTTCTTCGGTAGACCAAATTAAATTAGCTGCAGAACCTGTCCCAAACAATTCAAACGTCATTGTTCCAGAATTATCTCCATAACAACAGTCTGAATAGCTGAATGACACTACCCCATCAGAATTATTAATTTCATAATAATAAATGTGCTGGACATTATAGATATCAGGTGTTGGACGTGCAGGACAGTTTTCGTGTAATTTCCATCTATCTTGGTATCCTTCACAACTTTGATTGTAAGGACTAAGATCATCTAAACTGTAAGCAGCATCGGTGTTAGCTCCCGGACTACTTGTAATGTCATACTCACCTGTAACCTTTAGAATATAATTCTGACCCACATTAACATTCCAATCAATCTGCCATGGTCCGTTGAAGTTTCTTGTGGCTTGGTACAATAAAGCACTCGAAGTATTGGATGAAGGGGCGTCTGAATAAACAACTTCCAAAGCAGTAGAACCTCCCACGCAGAATTCGTTTAATTCCGCATAAATACTGCACTCCAAAGAATCTATTACCGGCACCACACTCAACGTCAACGCGACCACGCTATCACAGCCCGCAGAGTTGATCAGCACCGTCTCGTAGGTACCTGCGGTAGTCAAAGACTGTCCATTGAAATCATACGTCTCACCTTCGGTGATAGTGGCTTCAATGGCGGTTTCAGAAGATTGATTGACCGAGATGGTCACATCACTTGTACAGGTTTGATTGCCTTCTGTAACGGATACACTGTAGGTGGTAGTTTCGGTTGGCGAAACGGTGATGGATGGAGTGGCTTCGCCAGTGGACCAAAAGATTGTCTGACTTGTATAAAGTTGAGAAATCTCAGTTGGAGAAAGTGATCTATTCCAAACTCCAACGTCATCTAGGATGCATTTCATAAAACTAGAGGGCCAACTGGATTTACCAAGCGTAAATCGAGTGATTGGTGATGACCAACCTCCGGTATAGCTATTCTGAGCAACCAATGCACCATTAATATATAACTTCATTCCTTCATTAACCGAATAGGTCATAGTGCACAAAACGGTTGTATCGAAATATACACTTGAAGAGCTTAACCATTGCCAACCTCCATTCGAATTATTATAAATACCACCAAGGAAATTTCCGACAATATCTGGATGATACCCAATATTAATCAAATCACCATTGTTAAGTTGATTTCCAGAAATAAAGGTCCTACCATATTGACCCGAATTATTGGCTGTCGTTTGATTCTTTATCCAAAGTGATAACGAGAAGCTTTGAGAAGTGGTCAAAAGTGCCGGCAATGATATAAAATCATCAATACCATCAAAATTATAAGCGCTTTGATTCGTCCCAAAACGATCGCTTGTTAAACTTGCTCCATTAACCACCCCGTTATTTCCATTTCCGCTAACATCGTTTGCATTGCCACAAAATGGGTAATATGCAACCAATCCATTTTGCACGCTAGGTGGCAGCTGGTTTAACGCACATACAGCAGAGTTTCCCGATTGATTGATACTTAAAACAACACTTTCTCCAGGGCAGATGACGGTTGATGATGCAGTTATTTCGCAGCTAATCGCCGGCTCCACACTCAACATCAACGTCACCAAACTATCACAACCTGCAGCGTTGGTAAGTACCGCCTCATATGTACCCGCGGTAGTCAACGACTGGCCATTGAATTCATACGTCTCACCATCAGTGATTGTAGCTTCGATAGAAGCAGCTGATGGCTGATTAACCGTGATGGTAACATCGCTTGTGCAGGTCAGATTGCCTTGAGTTACAGTTACGCTGTAGGTAGTTGTTTCGTTTGGAGCGACGTTGATGGTTGGGGTGACTTCGCCGGTGGACCAGAGAAAATTTGAGCCAGCCGACAATTCATAGAGGGAAAATTCAACCGAACCACAATTATCACCCCAACAGCAATCATTAAAACCAACATTAAAACTGTTTGAAATGGCTGTAAAATAATATTCATAGATGTGGTTAGGATTGT
>Ga0315902_10014353_pt1 | contig 10187 bp, 10 predicted proteins | sample LakEriMetagenome_9_FD_203523 | JGI IMG/M metagenome (GOLD analysis project Ga0315902, IMG submission 203523) | Freshwater fungal communities from buoy surface, Lake Erie, Ohio, United States - Buoy 12 MA117 | ecosystem: Environmental > Aquatic > Freshwater > Lake > Lake biofilm | place: USA...
GCTTCTTCGGCATGAACTTCGACTTCCTGCCGCTGATCCACAGCAGCACCGGCTTCTGGGTCTCGTTCGCCGTGATGGTGGCCATCGGCGTGGGCCTGGTGGCCTTCTTCCGCCGCAAGCGCTACCTTGGCTGAACGCGGGCCTTTCGCGCGGCCGGCGCGGCGTAGGGGTCGGCAAAGCCCAGGCCGGTGAGGATGCGGCTTTCCAGCGCCTCCATCATGCGGGCCTCGCGCACACGTTCGTGGTCATGGCCCTGGGCGTGCAGCGTGCCGTGCACGATCAGGTGCGCGTAGTGCGCCTGCAGCGGCTTGCGCTGCGTGCGGGCCTCACGCTCGACGACCGGGGCGCAGAGCACCAGGTCGGCCTGCACCACGGGCTGCTGTGCATAGGGAAAGGTGAGCACATTGGTGGCGTAGTCCTTCGTGCGGTAGCCGCCGTTGAGCGCCCGGCCCTCCTCCTCGCCCACCACCCGCACCGTGATCTCGGCTGGGGCCTGCAGCGCGCAGCGTATCCAACGCGCCACGCGGTGCCTGGGCAGCGCCTCGCGGTGGCGGCCGTCGGGCATCTGCAACGACAGCCGCAGCGGCGGCCGCGAAGCGCTCACGTGCACTCCCGAGTCACGTGGCCTCCCGAGCCGCGTCATAGGCCTCGACGATGCGCGCCACCAGCGGGTGGCGCACCACGTCCGCGGCGGTGAAGTGGGTGAAGGCAATGCCCTGCACCCGATCGAGCACCCGCGCCGCCTCGACCAGCCCGCTGGGCACGCCGCCGGGCAGGTCGATCTGGCTGACGTCGCCCGTCACCACGCAGCGGCTGCCGAAACCCATGCGCGTGAGGAACATCTTCATCTGCTCGCGCGTGGTGTTCTGCGCCTCGTCGAGGATGACGAAGGCGTTGTTCAAGGTGCGGCCCCGCATGAAGGCCAGGGGGGCGATCTCGAGCTGCCCCCGCTCGAAGGCCTTGGTCACCCGGTCGAAGCCCATCAGGTCGTACAGCGCGTCGTACAGCGGGCGCAGGTAGGGGTCGACCTTCTGCGCCAGGTCGCCCGGCAGGAAGCCCAGGCGTTCGCCGGCCTCCACCGCGGGGCGGGTGAGCACGATGCGCTGCACGCCCTGGCGCTCCAGCGCGTCCACCGCGCAGGCCACCGCCAGAAAGGTCTTGCCGGTGCCGGCCGGGCCGATGCCGAAGGTGATGTCGCTGGTCAGCATCTGGCGCAGGTACTGAACCTGGCGCGGCGTGCGGCCGATAAGGTCGGCGCGACGCGTGCGCAGCACGAGGTCGTCTGAAGCCCCATCACCATCGGCCGAAGCAGCTTCACCGCGAGCCTCGGCCAAGGCCGCCTGCAGCACCTGCGGCCCGATCGGTCGACCCGCCCGCGAGTACAGCGCACGCAACACGGTCTCGGCCTTGCGGCAGGCCGCTGCCGGCCCATCGATGGCCAGCGCCTCGCCTCGCCGCGCCAGGCGCACGCCGAGCGCCGACTCCACCGTGCGCAGGTGCTCGTCCAGCGGTCCGCACAGATGCGACAGGCGGCGGTTGTCGGCGGGCTCGAAGGTCAGGCGCAGGGTCAAGGCAGTGGCGGGGTCCGCGGGCCGGGCATCCCCGGGATTGTGGGGCCTTGAGGCGTGACCCACATCCCCCACAATCCCGCCTCGATGAGCACTCCAGAGGGCGCACCCTGCGGGGCAATCCCTGGCGCGGCGCGAGCACGGGCCGGTTCGCGCGCGGGCTGGGTCCTCGCGCGGTGCCGAAGCGCGGTATCCCGTACCGGCCGGCTGTGCCCTGCGTGGGTTGTAGCGGGCGCGGCCTGCCTGGCCGCAGTAGCCAGCGCCTATGCCCAGACCGCCTCACCGGCGCCGGTGCGAGACGGCCCACCGCCAGCGGCGTCTGCCTCGATCGTCAGGATCAGCTCGGCCCTGATCGCCGAGGGCGACACGGTCGGCTTCCCCAGTCGTGCTGAGGCCCGCACCGTCACCCTGCCAGACGAGTGGGCCGACTCTCGCCCGGGCCAGGTCGGCACCGTGTGGTACCGGGTGCCCTTCGCGGCCAGCGCCACCCCCGGCCGCATGGAACTGCTGGCGGTCTACATCCAGCGCGTGTGCACCAATCTGGAGGTGCACGTCAACGGGCAGCTCGTGCACCGCGGCGGCCGCATGTCAGACCGCATCACCCACAACTGCAACCACCCGCAGCTGGTGGGGCTGCCCGCGTCGCTCATCCGCGCCGGCACCAACGTGCTGGACATCAAGGTGGTCGGCTCGCCCCTGGCGGAGGTGGCCTCGCGCCAGCGGGCCGGCGCGCTGTCGGCACTGGAGGTCGGGCCTTTCGACCTGCTGTCGCGCCGCCATGCCCTGCAGACCGCCTGGCAGGTGCACGTACCCCAGGCGCTGAGCGCCACGTTGGCCCTGCTGGGCAGCTTCATGTTCGTGCTGGGCTGGATCAACCGGCGCGAGAGCTACCTCGCCTACTTCGGCGCGTTCTCGGCTGCCTGGGCGGTCTTCGGGTCCAGGCTCTGGATGCGGGAGATCCCCTTGCCGGAGGTGCAGGCCGAGTTCGCGCTGATGGCGCTGGTGCCCTTCATGACGCTGGCGGCGGTGCAGTTCCTGCTGCGCTACGCGGGGCTGCGCGAGCGGCTGGTCACCTGGGGGCTGTGGGCGCAGTGCGTGATCGTGCCCGCCAGCGTGCTGCTAGCGGGAGCCGAGTCGCTGAACACCCTGTCGCGCTTCTGGTACACGCTGCTGGGTGTGCAGGTGGTGGTAGCGGCCGTGGTGCTGCTGCGCGAGCAGCGCAAGGCACGGCGCCCGGGCTTCTGGTGGCTGCTGGCGGCGCTGTCGGCGGCCTCGGTGGCGGTGCTGATCGAGTTCATCGGGCTGCGCTCGGCGCTGCCGGTGGGGGCCTCGCTCATCTCCGAGGCCCTGGTGCCGATCACGGTGGTGCTGCTGGGGTTGCGGCTCATCCAGCAGCACGGGCGCGCGCTGCAAAGCGCCGAGGAGACACGGACCGTCCTGGAGACGCGCATCGCCGAGGCCACCGCGGAGATCGAGCGCAACTTCCAGCAGCTGGCCGAGTTGCGGGTGCAGCAGGTGACCGAGCGCGAGCGCAAGCGCATCGCCGGCGACCTGCACGACGACCTGGGCGCCAAGCTGCTGACCATCGTCCACACCAGCGAGTCCGACCGCATCTCGGCGCTGGCCCGTGAGGCGCTGGAGGAGATGCGGCTGTCGGTGCGGGGGCTCACCGGCCGACCGGTGCAGCTGGTCGATGCCCTGGCCGACTGGCGCGCCGAGGTGGTGTCTCGCCTGGGCCAGGCCGGCGTCGAGGGCGAATGGGCGCTGCCCATGGAGGACCTGCCGCACACGCTGCCCGCGCGCGCCTTCGTCCAGACCACCCGCATCCTGCGCGAGGCGGTGAGCAACGTGATCAAGCACAGCGGCGCGTCGCAGTGCACCATCCAGTGCCAGGTCGACGGCAAGGACTTCCTGCTCACCATCCAGGACAACGGCAAGGGCATTCCCGTGGAGCCTGACGGCCGCCTGGACAAGGGCCACGGCATGGCCAGCATGAAGCACCGGGCCAAGCAGTTGCAGGGCCAGTGCCTGGTGGAGTCCGCACCGGGCTACGGCACCCTGATCCGGCTGACCGTGCCGCTGGACAGCGTCCCTGCGGCGGCCTGAACGGCAGTACCATGGCCCCGCCGACCCGCCCCGGGCCCGGTTCCGGGAGAACGACGTGACGCACATCCTGCTGCTGGAAGACCTCACCGAGATCCGGGCCTGGCTGAAGGCGCTGGTCCAACGCGTGTTCCCGAATTCGCAGATCTCCGAGGCCGCCCGGGTGCAGGACGCGCTGATGCTGGTGCAGGCGCAGCGTCTCGATCTGGCCATGATCGACCTGGGCCTGCCCGACGGCTCGGGCGTGGACGTGGTGGCCAAGCTGCGCGAGCTGCAACCCGAGGCGCAAAGCGTGGTCGTGACCATCCACGACGACGACGAGCACCTCTTTCCGGCCCTGCAGGCCGGCGCCTACGGCTACATCCTGAAGGAGCAGCCGCGCGAGCTCATCGCCGAGCAGTTGCAGCGCATCAGCCAGGGTGAGCCGCCGCTGTCACCTTCGATCGCGCGACGGGTGATCGCCCACTTCACCGCGGCGCGTTCCCGGCCGCAACCGGCGGTGGCCGAGGCGCCGGCGGTGTCGCTCACCGAGCGCGAGAGCGACGTGCTGCTGCGCGTGGCCAAGGGCTTCACGCTGCCCGAGATCGGCGAGCAGCTGGGCCTGTCGCGCCACACCATCGCCGACTACGTCAAGCAGATCTACCGCAAGCTCAACGTGAGCTCGCGCGCCGAGGCGGCGCTGGAGGCCCAGCGCATGGGCCTGTTCCGTTGACGCCCCGGACGGTGCTGCGCCCATGATCGGCAAGCTGACGGGCACGCTGGTGGAGAAGACGCCGCCTGCGGTGCTGGTGGACGTGCAGGGCGTGGGCTACGAGGTCGACGTGCCGATGAGCACGTTCTACAACCTGCCGGGTCTGGGCGAGCGCGTGAGCCTGCTGACCCACTTCGTGGTGCGCGAGGACGCACAGCAGCTCTTCGGCTTTCTCACCGCCGAAGAGCGCGCCACCTTCCGCGAGCTGGTCAGGATCAGCGGCGTGGGGCCGCGCACGGCGCTGTCCATCCTGTCGGGCCTGAGCGTGGCCGAGCTGGCAGCGGCCGTCAGCCGGCAGGATGGCGCACGGCTGGTGAAGGTACCGGGCATCGGCAAGAAGACCGCCGAGCGGCTGCTGCTGGAGCTCAAGGGCAAGCTCGGCCCCGACCTGGCGCTGCCTGCCGCCACCGCAGCCTCGGACGCCCAGGCCGACATCGTGCAGGCGCTGGTGGCCCTGGGCTACAGCGAGCGCGAGGCCGGCGCGGCGCTGAAGGGCCTGCCGGCCGAGGTGGGTGTGAGCGAGGGCATCAAGCTCGCGCTCAGGGCCTTGAACCGTTGAGTCCTTGACCCCTGATCGGGGCTCAGGGCTCAGTGCTTGTGCTGCATCGCCGGCGGCGATGAGGTCGCCATCGGCCGCACCGCCGCCTTGACCTCGACCGTCTCGCGCCTGCCCGCGGCCTCGATGATCAGCGAGATGGGCACGGTCTCGCCGGCAGCCAGCGGCTTCTTCAGGTCCATCAGCATCACGTGGTAGCCGCCGGGCTTGAGCTCCACCGCCTTGCCGGCGGGCAGGTCCAGGGCGGGCACGGCGCGCATGCGCATGATGTTGCCGTCCATCGCCATCTCGTGGATCTCGACCACGCCGGCCACCGGGGACGAGGCCGAGACCACACGCGCCGCCGACGCCGAGGTGATTTGCATGAAAGCGCCCGTGGCCTTCTGCTGTGCGACGGTGGCGCGGACCCAGGGCTCCTTCACGGTGGTCTGGGCTTGGGCGGCAGCCGCCGTCAAGACGAGTGAGGCAGCGAACAGGGCGGCTTGAAGCTTCATGGCGAGGTCGTGGCAGGGGGCTGCACAGGCGGGGTGCCCCATTGTCGCGCCCCATAATCACTGTATGGCCATCCAGACCGACGACCTCGCGCCGCAGCGGCCGCCAGCGCCGCGGGTGGTGAGTGCAGCGCCCTCCTCGCCCAACGAGGAGGCCATCGAGCGGGCGCTGCGGCCCAAGGGGATGACAGAGTACGTGGGCCAGGCCAAGGCGCGCGAGCAGCTCGAGATCTTCATCGGCGCCGCACGCCAGCGCGCCGAGGCCCTGGACCACGTGCTGCTGTTCGGTCCGCCCGGGCTGGGCAAGACCACGCTGTCGCACATCATTGCCGCCGAGCTCGGCGTGAACCTGCGCCAGACCTCCGGCCCGGTGCTGGAGAAACCCAAGGACCTGGCCGCGATCCTGACCAACCTCGAGCGCAACGACGTGCTCTTCATCGACGAGATCCACCGCCTGAGCCCGGTGGTCGAGGAGATCCTCTACCCGGCGCTGGAGGACTACCAGATCGACATCATGATCGGCGAGGGCCCGGCCGCGCGCTCGATCAAGCTGGACCTGCAGCCCTTCACCCTGGTGGGCGCCACCACCCGCGCGGGCATGCTGACCAACCCGCTGCGCGACCGCTTCGGCATCGTCGCGCGGCTGGAGTTCTACACCGACGAGGAACTCACGCGCATCGTCACGCGCTCGGCCGGCCTGCTGGAGGTGCCGGTGCAGCCCGAAGGTGCACTGGAGATCGCCCGCCGCTCGCGCGGCACGCCGCGCATCGCCAACCGCCTGCTGCGCCGCGTGCGCGACTACGCGCAGGTCAAGGGCGACGGCACCATCGATGTGGCCACCGCAGACCGTGCGCTGGCCATGCTGGACGTGGACCCGCGCGGCTTCGACGTCATGGACCGCAAGCTGCTGGAGGCGGTGATCCACCGCTTCGACGGCGGGCCAGTCGGCCTGGACAACGTGGCCGCGGCGATTGGCGAGGAGCCCGGCACCATCGAGGACGTGATCGAGCCCTACCTCATCCAGCAGGGCTACCTGCAGCGCACGCCGCGCGGGCGCATCGCCACGCTGGCGGCGTGGCGGCACCTGGGCCTGACGCCTCCGAAAACCGGCCCGGCGGACCTCTTCGGCGCCACCTGAGCGGCGCCTTCAGGCCACCAGCCGCCGGTTGAGCGTGTAGGTGCCCGAGAAGGTGGCCGCACCGAGCGTGCAGCCGCGCAGCGCCTCACGCACCTGCGGGCCGGTGAAGTGCCCTTCCACCGACAGGCGCGGCACCGACACCGCGTACAGCGTGAAGACGTAGTGGTGCACCAGGGTGTCGTTGAAGGGCGGGAAAGGGCCGTCGTAGCCGAAGTAGTCGCCCTTCATGTCGGCGTCTCCGGCGAACCAGCCGGTGTAGTCGTTCACGCCCTGCCTGGCGCCGCGCAAGGCCTGGGGCCCGGGCTTGCCGCGGGCGACGAAGCCGCGGCTGAACTCGCCTTCGGCAATCTCGCCGGGCACAGGCGGCAGGTCGACCAGCACCCAGTGGAAGAAGTCCACCCGGGGCAGCTCGGCCGGGATCTCGCGGTCGGGCTTGTTGACGTCGTCGCCCTGACTCGGCACGTCGAAGTCGTGGCAGATCAGCACCAGCGAACGGGTACCCGCAGGCAGGTCGCTCCAGCCCAGGTGCGGGTTGACGTTGTCGGAGAACCCGACGCTGCCGTCATCCGACAAGCGCCCCGCGGCAAAGCGCGGGGGGATGCGGCCGCCATTGGTCCAACTCGTGCTGATCAGCTTCATCTCGAGGCTCCCTGTCCATTGTTGTCATGGCTTGTTCTACACGCCCCAGACCACGGGTTCGTCCTCGGCCTGGGCGCGGCGGATCATCTCCACCACCGGCCACAGCCGGCGACGCAGCGGCAGCGGGTCGGCAGGCGCGGCCGTGTCGTCTTCGCGACTGGTCATCTTTTCTGCATCGTCTTCACCGGCCTTCCCAGGCTTGCGGGCTGCCCTGGCCTGCTCGTCGGCAGCGATCGCGGCCTCGATGGCCGCCAGCGCGGCGGGCATCTGCGCCGGCGTCAGGACGCCCTGGGCGGTCGGCTCGCGCCCGAGCACACGCAGCAGGGCGTCGCCCTGGGGGCCCAGAAGGAGGATGTCGCCGGTGGCGCGACTCTTGAAGCGGTAGAGCATGGGCGGTACAGCGGCTGATTGTGCCGCTCCTGCCGCTCCTGCCGCCCCCGACCGGCCGCCGGCTTGCGGGACGTCAGCCGTGCACCAGCCTGACGTGGCGGGCGGCCGACGTGGCCGACGTGGCCGACGTGGCCGGCGCCACCGGCGTGAGGCGCTCCTCGAGCCGCGCCGCGTCCAGCGCGGGTGCGTAGAGGAAACCCTGGAACTCGTGGCAGCCCGCGTCCTGCAGGAAGCGGCGCTGGCCCTCGGTCTCCACGCCCTCAGCCACCACCTTCATGCCCAGCGCGCGGGCCATCTGCAGGATGGCGCGCACGATGCCCGCGTCGCTCTCGTCATCGGGCAGGCCCTTGACGAAGCTGCGATCGATCTTGAGCTTGCCGATGGGGAAGCGCTTCAGGTACGCCAGGCTGGAATAGCCGGTGCCGAAGTCGTCGATCGACAGGCGCACGCCCAGGCGGGACAGTGCCGTCAGGCGGTTCATCGTGTCCTCGGCGTCGTGCACCAGGATGGACTCGGTGAGCTCCAGCTCCAGGAACCTCGGCTCCAAGGCGCTGGTGGCGAGCACGCTGCCCACGCGGTCGATGAAGCCCGGCTGCGAGAACTGCAGCGCCGACACGTTGATCGCCACCGGCACCTCGAAGCCACGCTCGCGCCACGCCGCCGCCTGCCGCACGGCCTCTGACATCACCCAGTCGCCCAGGGCGACGATCAGGCCGCTCTCCTCGGCCACGGGCACGAACTGGCCTGGCGAGACCTCCCCGAGCTCGGGGTCGCGCCAGCGCAGCAGCGCCTCGGCACCGACGATGCGGCCGCTGGCCAGGTCGATCTGCGGCTGGTAGTGCAGGCGAAAGCGCTGTCCGCTGAGTGCCTGGCGCATGGCGTGGTCGATCTTCAGGTGGGCACGCCGGTCGGTCTCGCGTCGCACGGTGTGCACGCGGAAACTGCCGCGCCCGGCGTCCTTGACCGCCCGCAGCGCCGACTCGGCATTGCGCAGCAGCTCGTCGGCCTCGGCGCCGTGCATGGGGCCGAGTGCGATGCCGATGCTGCAGGTCAGGGTGAACTGCGCGCCGTCCACGCTGCGCGGCACAGCCACCGCGTCGAGCACGCGCCGCGCCGTGATCTCGGCCGCGGCAGCGTCCGCGCGGTGCACCAGCATGGCGAACTGGTCGCCGCCGATGCGCGCCAGCAGGTCGCCCTGGCGCATGCAGTCGCGCACGCGGTGCGCGATGTCGCACAACACGCGGTCGGCGGTGGCAGCGCCCAGGGTGTCGTTGATGGTGGCAAAGCGGTCCAGGTCGATGAGCAGCAGCGCGAAGGCGCTGCCCTCGCCGCTGGCCTGGTCAGCGGCCAGCGCCACGCGTGCGCCCAGACGGCTGCGGTTGGGCAGGCCGGTGAGCTGATCGGTCTGCGACAGCGCCTCGATGCGCTGGTCGGCGGCCACCCGTTCGGACAGGTCGCGAAACGAGAACACCCGCCCCAGCGGCCGGCCCCGGAACTGCAGCGGCCGCGTCACGCGCTCGACCACCTGGCCCGAGTGCAGCTCAAGCCGGTCGGTGGTGCTGAGCAGCGCCGCGTCCAGCACCGCACGCAGCCGGCGCTGGTAGCCCTCGCCATCGACCACGCTGCGCCGCAGCCAGTCGTGGACGGTGTCGTCTTCGCGAGAGGCCAGCAGATCCTCGGGAATGCCCCAGATCTGCGCGAAGCGGCGGTTGAAGACGCGGATGCGGCCCCCCAGATCGGTGACCAAGATGCCGTCGGCGGTGGACTCCAGCGTGGCACGCAGCTCGGCCAGCGCCTGCTCGCGGCGGTCCTCGGCCTCGCGCCAGGCGGTGCGGTCAAGCAGCGACACGGCGAAGTAGGTGATGCCGTCGGCACCACCGCCCACCGGGCGGATGCTGCGCGTGACGTGCAGGGCACGGCCATCTGCGGTGGTGAGCGTGGCGTCGGAGTCCAGCGTGCCGGCGCGGCCCGAGGCGGCCTCGTCCCAGAAGGCCAGGTCCTCCGGCGTGCACACCATCTGGTCGGCCCGCTCGCCCAGCAGCGACCCCATGGGCCGGCCCAGCAGCGCGCTGGCGGCGGGGTTCGAGGCCACGATGCGCAGCGAGGCGCCGTCCACCAGCCAGGTGGGCGTGGGCAGGCTCTGCACCAGCGAGGCCCAGGCATCCACCCGCAGATGGGCCAGGGCCGCCCAGGCCTCCAGGCGCACCGGAGGCTGGCGGGGTGCCGGGGCCGGCGCCGGGGGCGGTGTCACGCGGCGGCCTCCTGTGGCGAGGGCAAGGCATCGAAGCCCGAGTTCAGGGCACCGAAGCTGGAGCTCTCGAAGAAGTACGACACCCGCGGGCGCGGCGCCAGGTAGGCCTTGGCATCAGGCGGCAGCAGCGAGGGCCGAAGGCTGCGGCGGATACCCAGATCGCTCACCTGCTGCAGATCGACATGCAGCGCCTCGTCGACGGGCACAGCCCGGTCATGGACCAGGAGCCGCGGCTTGAGTGGCCGGGCGGGGTTGACGCTGACGACCATGGCGTAGCGGTCATCGGTGAGTTGCACCACC
>Ga0315902_10014358_pt1 | contig 10186 bp, 6 predicted proteins | sample LakEriMetagenome_9_FD_203523 | JGI IMG/M metagenome (GOLD analysis project Ga0315902, IMG submission 203523) | Freshwater fungal communities from buoy surface, Lake Erie, Ohio, United States - Buoy 12 MA117 | ecosystem: Environmental > Aquatic > Freshwater > Lake > Lake biofilm | place: USA...
TTACAGCCAGTGATAGAAAAATTTTTTAATGTAAAGGTTCAACCTACAGGTCAAACAATTGTAAAGTGGAATCCAGGACAATTCCAAATGCCACATGCAGATAAAGAGTTGCATCAGGGCGAAGATGCTGGAACACCAAATGACTTTCCTAATTATGATATAGCAAGTTTGTTTTATATTAATGACGATTATGAAGGTGGAGAATTGTATTTCCCAAATCAAGGAATACAGTTTAAACCTAAAAGAGGGTCGGCATACTTTTTCCCAGGAGATATGAATTATGTGCATGGAGTAACAAAAATTAAAAGTGGAATAAGATACACCTGTCCATTTTTTTGGGAAATATTAGAACATACAGGAGAGATAAAGCCAGATTCTACAAAAGAATATTATAGAATTTTTCCTAATGACGAAGTAATAAAAGCATGGGATCCAGAAAATGGCATAAGGAGACAAGGATGAACTTAGATAATAAAAAAAGATTAACCAAAGACATAGTTCTTTATGAAAACTTTATTGATGCAGAAACCTCTGCAAAACTTATAAAAGTTTTAGATAAACACGCAGAACTAGGAACAATAAACTGGATGCCTATATCTTTTTATGAATCATATTCGTCTGTTCTTCCACAGGACAATGATGAGCATGTTCTTGCAGAGGGCTTGCCTGCAGATATTTTTTCACAAATGAAAAAGGGCATTATTGATGCAGTCGCAAGTGTTCATGATCTCGATCCAAAAATAATTTCTCAAATAGGGTACCATACTCAAAAATGGGAGCCAGGCGCATATGCAAGAATTCATTCTGACAATACAGACGAGCATGGAAAGTCTGGTGCATTTACTAGAAGTAGGTATGCTGCATTTTTATACCTAAACGATAATTTTGAAGGCGGTTTGTTACAGTTTCCAGACCAAAACATAAGTATCAGGCCAAAGGTTGGAATGCTTGCAGCATTTGATGGTGGATTTAATAATATGCACGAGGTAACTTTAATAGAAAGCGGTACTAGATATACTATTGGCTCTTTTTGGGATGATAGAGAAGAAGATGCATATCCGCAAGAATTAAGGGATGCCTGGGCAGAAGAAATGAAAGAGACAAGAGCCAAGCAAGAAATTGAAAGAGCCGAATGGCAAGAGTTGTTAAAAAAGGGATATAAAATAGACCAACAAGGCAAACAGTATAAGGTGGAAAACTAAAATGTTATTTTTAGAAAAAGAATTTAACGATGCAGGATTTGAAACAGAAAAAGTTTTTGAAGAAATCCTTTTAGTTCGTAATTTTATTTCTAAAGACGAATTAAGCACAATGCTTGGCATTATTGATAGCACACCAGAAGAGGTTTGGTTTAAGGCATATAGAGAAAGTCTTGCTAGATTCTGTTTAGAAAAATTTGGAAGAGACGATGTAGAAAATTTAGTTAAAGAAGGAAAATATGAAATTACCAAAGACTGGGATGACAAAAATTTAGATATTAGTATCCATCCAATTTCTAATAAATTACAATCTAGAATGCATAGGCTTATTGAAATAAATCATAAAGATTTAGAGTTAACTGGATTTGCAACACTCCAAAGAATGCAAGAAGGAGTACAATTAAAATCACATACAGATCAACACACAGACCCATCAATTAGATATGCTGCTATACTATATCTTAATGATGACTACACTGACGGGACACTTTTTTTTAAAAATAAAGATCTAGATTTACGACCAAAGCCAGGAGAGTTACTTGTATTTCCAGGAAACGAAGAATACGAGCATGGCGTAAGGCATGTAGGAGCAGGACCAATAAGATATGTTTTAGTTGGATTTATAAAAGTTAAAGGCTTTTATGAAAATAATAAATACTAGGAGATAAAAATGGATAGAGAGATACTTGAAGAAAAGGTTTATTATTACACAAATGTAATTGAAGAACCTGCCAAACTTGTTGAGGCAATTGAAAAAGACAATCAAGATCCATGGGGCGAATGGATGGCATGCAGTGGTCAGCATTATGTCTACGGGACAGACAAAAATATTGCTTCATCAGACGGCGCAGATGAAAAAAATGATTATATTTACAAAACATTACAAAAAGCATTTGATGACGTAGCAAGAGATTACGCATCAGCGCAGGGAATAAAAGAAGAGCCAAAACTTTTTCCAGTATATCCAATTAAGAAGTATATGGCTGGAACATTTATGGGTGCACATTTTGATCAACAAGAGGGTGATGAAAGACTCAAGGTTTCTTTTGTTATGTACCTAAATGACGATTACGAGGGTGGAGAAATTTCTTTTACAATTGCATCACCAGAGGGTGTATTAAAAAATGCTAGTCCAGAACCAGACTTTGATATAGCAAAGGAAAATGGAAACTATACTTTTTATGTAAAGCCAAAAGCGGGAAGTATTATAGTGTTTCCACCGTCACCACCATATCACCACACAGCACATTTAGTTAAGAGTGGTTATAAGTATATGGTTCCACAACATTGGATTCACTAAACCATAAACCTCAATAATAACATTAGAGTTTGATAAAAACAAAAACTCTGGTATACTTGAGTAATTACAGTTTTTAATTAGGAGAAATACATGTCTGATTTTTTTAGTTTTCGCTTGTCTGAAGAGTTTATAAATGAGTATAAAACAAAGGAACCACCATTTGGTTTCACAGACGCAGGTGGCAATTCATTAGGAGAGATTACGTTTATTCGTACCTACTCCCGTATGAAGGAAGATGGGACTAAGGAAAGATGGCATGAGGTTTGTCGTAGAGTAATCGAGGGTATGTATTCAGCGCAGAAGAATCACGCAAAAGAAAACAGACTACCTTGGAATGACTATAAGGCTCAAGCATCTGCTAAAGAGGCCTACCAACGTTTATTTGAATTGAAGTGGACTCCACCAGGAAGAGGCTTATGGTCTTTTGGAACAGCCCTTACTATGGAAAAGAAAAACTCGGCTGCTCTACAGAATTGCGCTATGGTTTCCACAAAGGACATAGATCGTAACGATCCAGGGCAACTATTTGGTTGGGTAATGGATGCCCTCATGATGGGCGTAGGCGTAGGCTTTGATACTTTGGGCGGGGAGAAAAATCTACCTATTTATGATCCTACAGAACCACCACAAATATACGAAATACCAGATACTCGTGAAGGCTGGGTAGAGTCTGTTAGATTACTTATTAACTCATACTTAAAGCCAAATATGTATATTCAGGAGTTTAACTATGACCTCATTAGGCCTTTAGGTGCCCCCATTAAGGGTTTTGGCGGTACAGCAAGCGGTCCTGCACCACTTATACAGTTGCACAAGCAGATCAAGGCTGTAATCGGCGGTAGAGCAGGAGAAACCCTTGACTCAAGAGCAATAGTAGATATCGTAAACCTTATTGGTACTTGTGTGGTATCAGGAAATGTAAGACGATCTGCTACTTTGGCTTTGGGTGCAGCAGAAGATAAAGATTTTATGAATTTGAAGAACGCTGAGGTTTTTCCAGAGCGTAATTCATTTGATCCAGAAAATCCAGGTTGGGCATGGATGTCTAATAACTCCATTGCTGCGACGGTAGGTACAAAGTACGAAGACTACGTAGACCTAATCGTTAATAACGGAGAACCAGGATTTATCTGGCTTGATGTAGCACGTAACTATGGTCGTTTAGCAGATCCAAAGGATGGCAAAGACTATCGTGTTATGGGCTTCAATCCGTGTGCGGAGCAGCCATTGGAATCATACGAATTGTGCACCTTGGTCGAGGTACATTTAAATCGTCATGAATCTAAGGAAGACTTCCTACGGACACTCAAGTTTGCTTATCTCTATGGTAAGACAGTAACTTTGATTCCAACACATTGGCAACAGACAAATGGAATTATGCAGCGTAATCGTCGTATTGGCACATCGCTTACAGGTATTGCATCATTCTCAGACAAGTTTGGCTTGCCTGTTGTGCGTGAATGGATGGACGAAGGATATAAGACTATCCGTAAGTATGATCATTCTTATTCTGAATGGTTATGTGTTCGTGAGTCCATTAGAGTCACAACTGTTAAGCCATCAGGGTCTGTATCAATTCTTTCTGGCGCAACGCCAGGAGTTCACTGGGCACCAGGCGGAGATTATTTCTTGAGAGCAATTCGATTTGGGAATACTGACCCAATGATTCACTTGTTCAAGGCTGCTGGATATAAGATGGAGGCTGACCTTGTATCTGCGAATACAACTGTCGTATATTTCCCAGTTCACTCTGGACATCCAAGATCTGAAAAAGATGTTACATTGTTTGAGAAGATTGCGCTTGCTGCTACTGCTCAGAAATATTGGTCAGATAATGGCGTGTCTGTAACGCTTTCATTTGACAAAGAAACTGAAGCAAAGCATGTTGCGCCTGCGCTCCATATGTACGAGGGACAACTAAAGGCTGTTTCATTTTTGCCTATGGGAAATACAGTTTATCCTCAGCAACCATATACTCAAATAACTAAAGAAGAATATGATAGTTATATAGGACAAATTAAAAAGATTGATTGGTCCGCTATTTATGACGGTGCTGAAAATCTAGAGGCACAGGGCGAAATGTACTGTACTACAGATGCTTGCGAAATAAAAATCTCGTAGTATGATAAAATAGACCCATAATGTCTATTGTTTCAAACTTATACGCAGATAAAGCATTTTCTGAACATCCAATAGCGCTGTGGTCGTTAGATGATTCTGCTGACTATGTTTCTTTAATCACAAATGCAAATAGAAACATTTATAACTGGGCAACCGAAGGCTGTACTGTAGAAAGTTTTACAGATGTTTTAGATGAGCCTTTTATAAATAGTAGCGTAACAAAAATAAAAGGACTGCCTATATCCTCAGACTCTGGTGCATTTTATTGCATAAGTCCTAACATGCTTGACTTTTCTGAATTGAGTACAAGCCTTGGAACATTTGCTATAGGCATTTATGTATATTCAACAAGTCCATATATTACAAGTTATGAGTTAGGTTATGAATATTATGATGTTGCTTTGGGAGATTACATAAAGAAAACTAAAATCTTTAATACAACAATAATGGAAAAATGGATGTTCTTGTCAGAAACATTTAATATACCAAATGACGAAGGTCAAATGCGTATTGTATTTAAAGCAAACTTTTTAGGCGGGTACTCAGATTCAAATGAGAACTCAATTTTAGTAAATGGAATTACGTTCGGTCAGTGGTCTGAAGAGTTTGCATCTACATCTTTAGGTGTAGAGCCTATAGAGATACCATCTGGAATTTTTACCGAAACAACCTACGGATATCCAGCAAGATCATACGGATTACAAGAAAACGATGGATACTATATTGTAGGTAACAACGCACTTCTATCTAAAAACTCTGGTGCACCTATGGTTTACGGCACATCTAACTGCACAATAATTTTCCCCAATGAAAACAAGCCATCACTAATTTTGCCGTCAATGGGATTTTTAAATAATTCTGGTAAGTATAAAACATATACAGTTGAGATGTGGTTAAGAATAAATTCTGATGCAACTGAGCCTAAAAAGATTTTTGGAAATATTGAAGATGATAATGGACTATATGTCGATGGACCATTTCTTGTTTTGAAAATAGGACAATATTCTGCGTCACACTATATTGGTGAATGGGTTCGCCCAATGCTAGTTCATATATTATATTTAGAAGACTCCTCAAAATTATACATTAATGGAGAAGAAGTTCTTTCGATATCCTATAAAACTGAAAACTTAAACTTTGAATCATCAAAAGAATGGTTAGGATTCTGGGCTTATAGCGACGTTAGTCCACTAGAAGTAGATTGTGTTGGAATATATCCATATAAAGTTTCTAACATAGTTGCAAAACGAAGATTTGTTTATGGACAAGGTGTTGAGTCTCCAGACAACATTAATACAGCATATAGCGGAAAGTCCTTATTGATTGACTATGCGTTTGCAGATTATTCTAACAACTACTCATATCCAGACATCGGTAACTGGAGTCAAGGAATAAATGATAATCTGTCTATTAACAATAATATTTTATCTAGTCCAGAATATCCACTTCCAACTGTTTTAATAAATCACGAGGGAACAAATAGCGAAGACTATTATTCAGACTGGATTAATGCAAACTCAGAATTACCACTAGAGTTAGATGATGAATACTTTAGAGTTAGACCAAATGAAAATTATAATGCACAAGTTTATTTTGAAAATCTAAACTTTTTGAACCAACAAGTAAAAACTATTTATGGAGTATTTAAGAGAACTGGTGACTCAAGATTGATTGGCGGAGTCGAGCAGCCAATGACATTATTTAAAATCATAGATCCAAATAATAATTATTTACATGTTTATTTATATGAAAGTAGTTCAAAAATAACTTATGCCGTTAAATCAGGAAATGAGCCAATAAAAATTATTCATCAGCAAAGTATTGAAATAAATAAAGGTGAAAGATTCTATGCAGGATTTAATATTGAAAATGCAGTTAATTGGTTCGGTGCAGGGTTAGCGTCAATACTTGGAAACATTTCACAGTGCAAGGTTTACGTTGGCAATGATGAATTTTTTGCTTCATGGTTTGATGGAAATATATATAAGGTTGGACTTGCTAATGCACGTAATAGTTCTATAGTAGCACCAGCATTTGGTTCAAATGGTTTACCAGCAGATTATTTTAGTCTTGACGATTATACAAATGCGTTAGTTATTGATGCTGGTTTATATAATCAGGAGTTATGGAATTACTTAGTTGACGGTGGGACTGCAGGTCTTATGCTTTTTGATAAGATATTGGACCATACCGCTTCATACACTCTTGTTGCTTCAAGATATTTAGAGGAATACGGATTAGACATAGACATAGTTGGATACTGGGAAGATTATCAGCCGTTAACATACTATGCTCAATTCACTACAGATGCTGAAGGTGATAAGACATATGACTTAGACTTTTTACAGTTTAATATTAATTATCCCGCACCATCAAAATTTTATGAAATTGAAACAGAGCAAACAGAGTGGAGTTATGCAGAACTTTATAATAAGTATAACTATCCAAGAAAGAGAACATATGATTCTTTAGATAACTTTTTGTTTACTGGGTATCGTGACTATGAAGACTTACAATACAATATCACAAGATCATATAAATATGATACAACAAATTCATATGTAAGATCATACATTAGTTTTCAATACATAGAGGCTGGTGCAAATCAAAACTATGGATTCTTTACTAAAATTGAGCCACCAGCAAAAGAAGGAACTGTAGAGCCGAAGTCTGATTGGGTATCTACTAAATATGAAACTATTAATAATATGATTGTGTATCCTCCAAGCAATGTTGATTTTAATGATTTAGCAATAGTTACACATTTAGAATTTAATGTTAAAAACAGTTTAAGAAAAAGAGTTAAGGTTAAAAAGTTAGAATATTGTTCACAAGCATTTAATGAGTCAAGCAATCCTATAGGAACAAGTCCTTATGTAAAGATGTATCCATATAAAAAGTCTGGAATATATTATAACTACAAAGGAAAAAATCCATACAGCATTTATAAAAATAGTTCTCCATATTTATATATGACAAGAAATAGCGGGATTCAGTTAAGAGGCAAACAAGATCCACTAATTAACAGAGGTTTGTTTATACCTATTAACGAAAACCAACTTACACAGTTTGATAAAATTATGGCAATGCAACTTGCATTAAGGTTTGACGAAGATTATTTTCCATACGCTCCTACACAGATATTTGAAATAGAGGCCAAAAATTCTTATATAAGATTTTATATTGTTGCTAACGATCAAACAGGACAACGTGGAAAAATTTATGGAGTTAATGCATTAACTGGAAGAATTGAAAATGGTATAGCATTTTATTTAAATGGAAATATAGTAAAAGATCCAGTTATAACTATAAAGCAATGGGCATTTTTAGGAATATCATTCTCCAACCTTTTGGATATTTCTGGGGTCATGGGTTCTATAAAATTAAACGGTCCAATGCTATTTAATAATATATCCTATTATCAGTCCACAAATCTTCAAGAAGTTCAGAGGGTATCGACAAGGCCGTGGTTTAAGGTTAAGAGGTCAGGTCCGCTTACACTAGACTGGGATTATTGGCTACCAGAATTCTTTCTCTGGAATGGTGTCTTAGTTCAGTCTTCAATCAGTTATTACGGGGTCGATCCTGAAGACATATATAAGAGTTATTCGGGAACAAATAAAATAGTAGTAGAGTCAGGCGGGATATTCGGTATAGGCAGTTGCGAATATAACGTATACAGAGATATTCTTTGGCAACAGACGACATCATCAGCAGTATAATATGGTATACTTGAGGTGATGAAACGTAAAATTCCTGGACAAATTGGTAAGTCTAAAATAAAAGTTATAGACAAGAACTATGACTGGGGCATATATGTGTGGAAAAAATCTAATGGAAAGTGGTTTACTGATGGACAGGGCAATATTCTAAATATCCCATCTATGCGTGGAGACCTGTCAAAGTTAACAGAATTAAGGAACGCAGCAGCACACTACGGTGAGCCAGATGGAGAGGCTGTATTTTTTGCGGGACTAAGTAGAATCTCAGACGAAGAGTATTCAGAACAAAAGCAAAGAATGTCAGAGGGATTGATTCCAAACTTAAATGATCTTGGCGCAGTACATGCAGCGCAGCAAACAATAAAGAAGTACGGGGCAGACGACTAATGGAAGAAAATGAATATATTATAGGTGCAAGGGTTGACGATTTAGTTAATCCACTAGATCAGTTCAAAGCAGATGATCCATTTAATAAGGCATGGTCTGAACTAAAGTCCTACAATGGTTTGGATAATAATTTTAGAAGAAGAACTACACGGCTTGTAGAAAAAGCAGATAGAAATAATCCAACACAAGGTTATCTTGATAGTGCAAGAGCAGAGCAGTCAGGTATTGATGGAGCAAAGTCAAAAGAGATTAATCCTGGCACGGTATATAGAAATGGCTACGGACTATTTGATGTAATTACTCCACCATGGAATGTTTATGAACTTGCAAATTATTATGATACATCATTTGCTAACCATGCTGCCATTGATGCAAAAGTAGAAAACATTGTGGGTTTGGGATATGATTTTGAAGTTTCTCCAGCAACAATGCTTAGACTTGAATCAAATCAAGATAAAGAGCAGGTAGCAAGAGCAAGAAATAGAATTGAAAGAGCAAAGATTGAAATGCATGGCTGGTTAGAATCATTAAATGACGATGATTCTTTTACAACAACAATGATGAAAGTTTATACAGATGTACAGGCTGTAGGTAATGGATACCTAGAAGTCGGTAGAACTATTCGTGGTGAAATAGGATATATCGGACATATACCAGCAACAACGATGCGTGTTCGTAGACTACGTGATGGCTTTGTTCAAATTATAGGACAGAAAGTTGTTTACTTTAGAAATTTTGGTGCGAAGAACGCTAATCCCGTTACTTCAGATCCAAGACCTAACGAAATCATACACTTTAAGCAGTATTCGCCTTTAAATACTTTTTATGGTGTACCTGATATCATGTCGGCAATAAACTCGCTCCATGGAGACCAGTTAGCGTCACAATATAACATCGACTACTTTAGCAATAAGGCTGTCCCTCGTTATGTTGTGACACTAAAGGGTGCAAGGCTTTCTGCAGAAGCAGAAGATAAAATGTTTAGATTCCTTCAGACAAGTTTGAAGGGGCAGTCTCACAGAACACTATACATACCACTTCCTGGAGATAGCGACACTAATAAAGTAGAGTTTACAATGCAGCCCATTGAAAACGGTGTTCAAGAAGGTTCTTTTGAAAGATATCGTAATCAAAATCGTGATGATATTTTAGTAGCACACCAAGTGCCATTATCTAAAATTGGTGGAGGGGACTCGGGATCTATAGCAGCAGCACTTGCTCAAGATCGCACATTTAAGGAGCAGGTTGCCAGACCAGCACAAAGAGAACTAGAAAAAACATTAAATAAGATTGTTAGAGAAAAGACTGACATTCTTGTTTTAAAGTTTAACGAACTAACTCTTACAGATGAAATAGCACAATCTCAAATTCTAGAAAGATACGTAAAGACTCAAGTTATGCTTCCAAATGAAGCAAGATCAGCACTTGGTCTTCCGCAAAGGGAAGGAGGGGATGAG
>Ga0315902_10014361_pt1 | contig 10185 bp, 5 predicted proteins | sample LakEriMetagenome_9_FD_203523 | JGI IMG/M metagenome (GOLD analysis project Ga0315902, IMG submission 203523) | Freshwater fungal communities from buoy surface, Lake Erie, Ohio, United States - Buoy 12 MA117 | ecosystem: Environmental > Aquatic > Freshwater > Lake > Lake biofilm | place: USA...
GCGGCGGCAGGAAGCGCCGCGGGCGCGGGCGTCTGCAGCGCGGAGAGCACGTCGCCCTTGGTGATCCGTCCATCGCGGCCGGTGCCCGCCACCTGGGCCGTGCCGAGGTTGTTCTCGGCCATCAGCTTGGCGGCCGCCGGCATGGCGACATCGCCCTTGAGCCCGCCACGCTCGGGCGCGCTGGCGGCCGCCGATCCGGGCGCCATGCCGGCGGCTGCCACGGCAGTCGGCGCAGATGCCGGTGCTGGCGCGGCCGCGCCAGCCGTCGCCTCGGTGTCGATGATCGCGATCACCTCGCCCGCGACGACGGTCGAGCCGTCCTCCTTGAGCACGCGCGCGATCACACCGGCCTCGGGTGCCGGCAGTTCGAGCACAACCTTGTCGGTCTCGATGTCGATCAGATTTTCGTCACGGGCGACTGCGTCGCCGGGCTTGCGGTGCCACTGCAGCAGCGTCGCCTCGGCGACGGACTCCGACAGTTGCGGCACCTTCACTTCGATCAAGGCCATGAAAGACTCCCTGGGATACGGATTCGGCGATCACCCGCGCCCGGCGTGCCGACACAGGCACGGACACGACGGCGGGCGGTCGCGGGATGCTGGATGCTGGATGCTGGACGGACGCGTCGGCAGCCACCGATGCCGCAGCACGCGGCATCGGCGTCACCCACGATCAGCTGCGACGGCTTCGCCCCTTCGCGTCGCCGAGCGCCGCGGCGATGAGTTCCTTCTGCTGCGCATAGTGCTTGTCGTAGTAGCCCACGGCCGGCGACGCCGATGGCGGCCGCCCGGCATAGCTGAGCTTCTGGCCTTCGCGCAGAGACTCGGCGATGTGGTGCTGCACATAGAACCAGCAGCCCTGGTTCTGGGGCTCGTCCTGGCACCACACCACCTGCGTGGCTGCCGGGTAGCGCTTGAGCTCGTTCTCGAAGGCCTTGTGACCGAAGGGGTAGATCTGCTCGAGACGCAGCAGCACGACGTCGTCGAGCTCGCGCTCCCGCCGCGCCGCCAGCAGGTCGTAGTAGACCTTGCCCGAGCAGACGACCACCCGTTTCACGCGCGACGCCTCGATGCTCGCATCGCCCTCGCCGATCAGCGTCTGGAACCCCCCCCGGGCGAAATCATCGAGGCTCGAGGTTGCCTCCTTGTTGCGAAGCAGCGACTTCGGCGTGAGGATCACCAGTGGCTTGCGGAACAGCCGGATCATCTGCCGCCGCAGGAGGTGGAAGATCTGCGCCGGGGTAGTCGGCTGGCAGACCTGCATGTTGTGCTCGGCGCACAGCTGCAGGAAACGCTCGACTCGCGCCGACGAATGCTCGGGACCCTGCCCCTCGTAGCCGTGGGGCAGCATCAGCGTGAGGCCCGAGACACGGCCCCACTTGGTCTCGCCCGAACTGATGAACTGGTCGATGACGACCTGCGCGCCGTTGACGAAATCGCCGAACTGCGCCTCCCAGATCACCAGGGTGTTCGGCTCGGCCGTGGAGTAGCCGTACTCGAAACCGAGGACCGCCTCCTCGGAAAGCACCGAGTCGATGACGGTGAATGCACCCTGATTGTCGGCGACATGCTCGAGCGGGATGTACGTGCCGGAGTCCCACTTCTCGCGGCCCTGATCGTGAAGCACCGCATGCCGGTGGGTGAAGGTGCCGCGACCGGAGTCCTGGCCCGACAGCCGCACGCCGTAGCCGGAGGACAGCAGCGTGGCGAAAGCCATGTGCTCCCCCATGCCCCAGTCGAAGGGCAGATCGCCCGCGGCCATCGCGCGGCGATCGGCGAGCACCTTCTCGACCAGCGGGTGGACCTTGAGCGTTGGCGGCACGGTGGTGATGCGCTGCGCGATCCGCTTGAACTCGGTGCGGGGAACCGCGGTATCGGCCGCGTCGGTCCACTTGCGATTGAGGAACGGCATCCAGTCGACCGCGAACTTGCCCTTGAAGTTCGACAGCACCGGGTCGACGGTGTGACGGCCTTCGTCGAGCGCCGCGCGATAGCGCCGCACCAGTTCGTCGCCATAGTCGGCGGGCACGATTCCCTGGGCGACCAGCCGGTCGGCGTAGAGCTTGCGGGTACCGGGATGTTGCGCGATCTTCTTGTACATCAGCGGCTGGGTGACCGCGGGCGTGTCCTGCTCGTTGTGCCCCAGCTTCCGGAAGCAGACGATGTCGACGACGATGTCCTTGGCGAACTTGCGGCGGTAGTCGAGCGCGATCTGCGTGGCATAGACCACGGCATCGGGATCGTCGCCATTCACGTGCAGCACCGGCGCCTCGATCATCTTGACGACGTCGGTGCAATAGGTGGTGGAGCCCTTGTCGCGCGGGTCGGAGGTGGTGAAACCGATCTGGTTGTTGATGACGATGTGCACCGTGCCGAAGGTGCCGTAACCGCGGGTCTGGGCGAGGTTGAGCGTCTCCATGACCACGCCCTGGCCGGCGAAGGCGGCATCGCCATGCACCAGCACCGGCAGCACCTCGCCGCCGGTACGATCGCCGCGACGGTCCAGGCGGGCCTTGCACGACCCCTCGACGACCGGATTCACGATCTCGAGGTGCGAGGGATTGAAGGCGAGCGACAGGTGAACCGGGCCGCCCGGCGTGGCGACATCGCTGGAAAAACCCTGGTGGTACTTGACGTCGCCGGCGGGGAGATCGTCGGCGTGACGACCCTCGAACTCGGCGAACAGATCACCCGGCATCTTGCCCAGCGTGTTCACCAGAACGTTGAGCCGGCCCCGGTGGGCCATGCCGATCACGATTTCCTGCACCCCGGTCTCGCCTGCGCGCTGGATCAGTTCGTCCATCGCCGCGATGAAGCTCTCCCCACCCTCGAGCGAGAAGCGCTTCTGACCGACATACTTGGTGTGAAGATACTTCTCGATGCCTTCGGCAGCGGTCAGCCGGTCGAGGATGCGGCGGCGCTTCTCGGGCGTGAACGAGGGTCGGGCCCGGGTCGACTCCAGGCGCTCCTGCAGCCAGCGCTTCTCGGCCGGATCGGCGATGTACATGAACTCGGCGCCGATCGTGCCGCAGTAGGTCTCGCGCAACGCGCGCAGGATGTCGCGCAGCGGTGCCTGCTCGAAGCCGAAATAGGTATTGCCGACCGAATAGATGTTGGCGTGGTCGCCTTCGGAGAAGTCGTAGAACGAGGGCTCGAGCTCGGGGATCGCCGGCCGCTCCTGCCGCTTCAGGGGATCGAGATCAGCCCAGCGGGCGCCCAGAAACCGGTAGGCGGCGACCAGCTGCTGCACGTAGACCTGGCGGCGGGCCGTCGACGCATCGCCGCCCATGACCCGCGGCTGCAGCGTCCCGTCCTTGGATCGCTCCGCAAAACTCTGAACGATGGGCGCATGGGCCACGTCGCGGGTCTGCGGGTTGCCGTCGGCCGCCGGTACGTGCTGGAGATTGTCGAAGTACTCGCGCCAGCGCTCGGGAACCGAGCCGGGGTTGTTGAGGTAGCTCTCGTAGAGCTCCTCGACGTAGGGCGCGTTGCCGCCGAACAGGTAGGAGTTCGACTGGAATGCTTTCATCATGGCGCTTCACCTTGGTCAACGAGTTTCTCGTCGAAGATGCTCGATCGGCGCCGCAGCGTTTGGCACGCGATCGACGAGCCCCGGCCGGTTTCCGGCAGGCGGGCTCGCGTCCTGGACACGATGGCGGTCGGGTTCAGTGCATGGTGGCTCTTCGTCGAATGCGCGATGCTACCACCCGCCCGTCACGGCCCGGCGAGCCAGCCGATCGGTGGCCGCTTTTTCACCGAGCGCTTGTTGCAACGCAACAACCGCCGATGCGGCGATGCCGGGTTTCAACAACTGAATACCGGTCGACCGCGCAGGCCGAAGCGGCGGCGCGAGCCTTCCGTGGCCGGTTGGCGCGAGCTAGACTGCCTCGCGCCCGAGAACCCGAATCCGGCCCGCCGTACGGAGCCGTTCGCTGGAGGAGACTTCTTGCAACCGACCGACATCCGCAATCCCGACTACTTCCACAAGGTCGTCGATTGCCAATGGGCCTGCCCGGCCCACACCCCGGTTCCCGAATACATCCGCCTGATTGCCGCCGGTCGCTACAGCGACGCGTACATGGTGAACTGGCAGTCCAATGTCTTCCCCGGAATTCTCGGTCGAACCTGCGACCGGCCCTGCGAACCGGCCTGCCGGCGCGGGCGGGTCGAGGAGCAGCAGCTCGAGAAACCCGAGCCGGTGGCGATCTGCCGCCTCAAGCGTGTGGCCGCCGACTACAAGGACGACATCCGCGACCGGCTTCCGAAGCCTGCGGCCCGGTCCAACGGCCGGCGTATTGCCTGCGTGGGCGCGGGGCCCTCCTCGCTCACCGTCGCGCGTGATCTCGCCCCGCTCGGCTATCAGGTCACGGTCTTCGATCGCGACGTGCGCGCGGGCGGCATGATCCGCTCGCAGATCCCGCGCTTCCGTCTGCCCGAGGAGGTGATCGACGAGGAGACCGGCTACATCCTCAGCCTGGGCGTCGAGTTCCGGCGCGGCGTCGAGATCTCGTCGATGAAGTCCCTGCTCGCCGAGGGCTACGACGCGGTCTTCGTCGGGACTGGCGCGCCCCGCGGCCGCGACCTCGACATCCCGGGCCGCCAGGAGGCCGCCGCCAACATCCGCGTGGGCATCGAGTGGCTGTCGTCGGTGTCCTTCGGCCATGTCGAGAAGATCGGCAGGCGGGTGATCGTTCTCGGCGGCGGCAACACCGCGATGGATTGCTGCCGCACCGCGCGCCGCCTCGGTGGTGACGATGTCAAGGTGATCGTGCGTTCGGGCTACGAGGAGATGAAGGCCTCGCCCTGGGAGAAGGAAGACGCGATCCACGAGGGCATCCCGATCCTCAATTTCCTGGTGCCCAAGGCTTTCCTCCACGACAACGGCCGGCTGACCGGCATGAGCTTCGAGAAGGTGCGTGCCGAGTACGACGCCAGGGGTCGGCGCAATCTGGTACCCACCGGCGAAGCCGATACCATCGTCGAGTGCGACGACGTCCTGATCGCGGTCGGCCAGGAGAACGCCTTCCCCTGGATCGAGACCGACGCCGGCATCGACTTCGACCGCTGGGGCATGCCGGTCCTCGACCAGGTCACGTTGCAATCCACCGAGCCGCGGGTCTTCTTCGGCGGCGACGCCGCGCTCGGTCCCAAGAACATCATCTGGGCGGTGGCCCACGGGCACGAGGCGGCGGTATCCATCGACCGCTTCCTGAACGGCGAAGACGTCCGCGAGCGGCCCGCACCGGGTGTCAACCTCGTGTCCCAGAAGATGGGGATCCACGAGTGGAGCTACGACAACGAGGTCGCCCCCGAGGCCCGCAACAAGGTCCCCTGGCGCGACATCAACCGGGCGCTGCGCGACATCAAGGTGGAGGTCGAACTCGGCTTCGATGCCGAGACGGCCTTCAAGGAGGCGCAGCGCTGCCTGAACTGCGACGTCCAGACGGTCTTCAACACCCAGCAGTGCATCGAGTGCGACGCCTGCGTCGACATCTGCCCCACCGACTGCATCACCTTCACGGCCAACGGTGAGGAAGCCGATCTGCGCACCCGTCTTCGCGCGCCCTCGCAGAATGCCGGCCAGGCCCTCTACGTCTCCACCGATCTGAAGACCGGCCGCGTGATGGTCAAGGACGAGGATGTCTGCCTGCATTGCGGCCTGTGCGCCGAGCGCTGTCCCACCGGCGCCTGGGACATGCACAAGTTCCTGCTGACGATGACCCATGCCGGCCCCGGTTGCCGCAACCCCCAGCGAAAGGCCGCCTGAGCCATGAGCGCCACCGCCACCGACCGCATCCGCGGCATCAACGACTTCGTCATCAAGTTCGCCAACGTCAACGGCTCGGGCTCGGCCTCGGCCAACGAGCTCTTCGCCAAGAGCTTCCTTCGGATGGGTGTGCCGGTCAGTCCGCGCAACATCTTTCCGTCGAACATCCAGGGCCTGCCGACCTGGTACGAGGTCAGGGTTACCGAGCAGGGCTACCTCGGCCGGCGCGGTGGCGTCGACATGATGGTCGCGATGAACCCGCAGACCTGGGACAAGGACGTCGCCGAGATCGAGCCGGGCGGCTATCTGCTCTACGACAGCACCAAGCCGTTGCCGGCGGGTCGCGTCCGCGCCGATGTTCACCTGATCGGTGTGCCGCTCACCGCGATGTGCAATGCCGCGTACCAGGATCCGCGCGAGCGTCAGCTGCTGAAGAACATCATGTACGTCGGGGCGCTCGCCCAGATGCTCGGCATCGACGAGGACGTGGTACCGCGACTGCTCGGCGAGCAGTACAAGGGCAAGCCGAAGCTGATGGAGCCCAACCTCGACGCCTACCGCAAGGGCCATGCCTACGCGGCCGAGAACCTCGAGGGCATCTGCGCGCTGCGGGTGCAGCGCGCCGATAACGTCGGCGACCGCATCTTCATCGACGGTAACGCCGCGGCCGCGCTCGGCTGCGTCTACGGCGGCGCGAGCGTGTGTGCGTGGTACCCGATCACGCCGTCGTCCTCGGTCGCCGAGGCCTTCCAGAACTATTGCCTGAAGCTGCGGGTGGACAAGGAGAGCGGCGAGAACCGCTTCGCGATCGTTCAGGCGGAAGACGAACTCGCCTCGATCGGCATGGTGGTCGGCGCCGGCTGGAATGGTGCGCGCGCCTTCACGGCCACCTCGGGACCAGGCATCTCGCTGATGACCGAGTTCATCGGCCTGGCCTACTTCGCCGAGATCCCGGTCACGATCATCGATGTGCAGCGCGGCGGCCCGTCCACCGGCATGCCCACGCGCACCCAGCAGGCGGATCTGAGTGCCTGTGCGTATGCGTCACATGGCGACACCAAGCACGTGCTGCTGCTGCCCGAGGATCCGCATGAGTGCTTCGAGTTCTCGGCGCTCGCGCTCGATCTCGCCGACCGGCTGCAGACGCCGGTGTTCGTGATGACCGATCTCGACATCGGCATGAATCAGCGTCTGACGCGGCCCTTCGTCTGGGAAGACGCGCGCCAGTTCGACCGCGGCAAGGTGATGAGCGCCGAGCAGCTCGAGGCCGGGCAGGTCTTCGGACGCTACAACGATGTCGACGGCGACGGCATCGCCTATCGGACCTACCCGGGTACCCACCCGAGCCGCGGCGCCTACTTCACGCGCGGCACCACGAAAGACCGCTTCGCGCGCTACTCCGAGGCCGGCCCGGACTACATCGAGAACGTGACACGGCTGCTGCGCAAGTTCGAGACCGCCCGCAAGCTGGTGCCGCCCTCGATCGTGAAGCCGGCCTCGCAGAAGACCCGTTTCGGCGTCATCTACTTCGGCTCGACCAGCCCCGCGATGGGCGAGGCGAGCGACGTGCTCGAGGCCGCCGGCGTGCATGCCGACCTGCTGCGCGTGCGTGGCTTTCCCTTCGATGCCGCGGTCGAACGCTTCATCGCCGAGCACGACACGGTCTTCGTCGTCGAGCAGAACCGCGATGCGCAACTGCGCGCGATGCTGATCAACGAGCTCGACGCATCCCCGTCGGCGCTCGTGCCGATCCTGCATTTCGATGGCACGCCGATCACGGCGCGATTCATCGCCCGCGAGATTGGCGACCGCATTCGCGGCAGCAACGTCGAGCCGATCAGCCGCGGCAAGGCCGCCTGAGCACCGCCACAGCCCGCCCCACCGAGGCCCCGCGATGACCTACATCACCAAACCGAAGCTGCATCACCCCACCCTGCCCTACAACCGGCTCGGCTACACCCGCCGCGACTACGAGGGCAAGATCTCCACGCTGTGCGCCGGTTGCGGCCACGACTCGATCTCCGCCGCGATCATCCAGGCCTGCTGGGATCTCAGCATCGAGCCGCACCGTGTCGCGAAGCTCTCGGGCATCGGCTGCTCGTCGAAAACCCCCGACTACTTCCTGGGCAACTCGCACGGCTTCAACACGGTCCACGGGCGCATGCCCTCGGTGCTGACCGGTGCCAACCTCGCGAACCGCGATCTGATCTACCTCGGCGTCTCCGGTGACGGCGACTCCGCCTCGATCGGGCTGGGACAGTTCGCGCACGCGATGCGCCGCGGCGTGAACATGACCTACATCGTGGAGAACAATGGCGTCTACGGCCTGACGAAGGGCCAGTTCTCCGCCACCGCCGACCAGGGCTCGAAGTCGAAGAAGGGCATCGTCAACAGCGATACGCCGATCGATCTGGTGTCACTCGCGCTGCAACTCGGCGCGACCTTCGTCGGTCGCAGCTTCTCCGGTGACAAGGAGCAGCTGGTGCCGCTGATCAAGGCGGCGCTCGCGCATCCCGGGGCGGCCTTCATCGACGTGGTCAGCCCCTGCGTCGCGTTCAACAATCACCCGGGCAGCACGAAGAGCTACGACTACGTGCGCGCGCACAACGAGGCGGTCAACCGGATCGACTTCATGCCGCGACGCACCGAGATCACCGCGGAATATGCACCGGGCGAGGTCACCGAGGTGCCGCAGCACGACGGATCGGTGCTGCGACTGCGCAAGATCGCGAGCGACTACGACGCCACCGACAGGCTGACCGCGATGTCGTACATCCAGACGCATCAGGCGCGTGGCGAGGTCGTGACCGGGTTGCTCTACGTCGACAACGCGGCGACCGACCTGCACAGCCATCTGAACACGCCGCGCAAGCCCTTCAATGCGATGGAGGCGGCCGACCTTTGCCCGGGCGCAGCCGCGCTCGACAGGATCAATCAGTCGTTGCGCTGACAACCATCAGCCGGCGGCGGCCACCGCGGAATGCGGTGCGCCGCCGCCGGCGCATCACGTTCAGCGGTTGCCGATCGCCTGCACGTCGCGGCGCACAGGGCCGGTGAACAGCTGACGCGGCCGGCCGATCTTCTGCTCGGGATCGGAGATCATCTCGCCCCACTGCGCGATCCAGCCGACCGTGCGCGCCAGCGCGAAGATGCAGGTGAACATCGAGGTCGGGATTCCGAGCGCCTTCTGCACGATGCCCGAGTAGAAGTCGACGTTCGGGTACAGCTTGCGCTGCACGAAGTAGTCGTCTTCGAGCGCGATCTTCTCGAGCGCCATCGCGAGCGCGAACAGCGGATCGTCCTCGAGACCGAGTTCGCCGAGCACTTCGTAGCAGGTCTCCCGCATCAGCTTGGCACGCGGGTCGTAGTTCTTGTAGACCCGATGGCCGAACCCCATCAGCTTGACCGAGGAGTTCTTGTCCTTGACCTTGGCAACGAACTCGCCGATCTTCGCCACGCCGCCCTGCGCCTGGATGTCGTCGAGCATCTCGAGACAGGCCTCGTTGGCTCCGCCATGCGCCGGCCCCCACAGCGTCGCGATACCGGCTGCGATGCACGCGAAAGGATTGGCACCCGAGGAGCCCGCCAGACGAACGGTCGACGTCGAGGCATTCTGCTCATGGTCGGCGTGCAGGATCAGGATCCGGTCGAGCGCACGCACCAGCACCTCGTTCGGCACGTAATCCTCGCAGGGCGTGCCGAACATCATCCGCATGAAGTTTGCCGAGTACGACAGATCGTTGCGCGGGTACATGAAAGGCTGGCCGACCGAATACTTGTAGGCCATCGCGACCAGCGTGGGCATCTTCGCGATCAGGCGGATCGCCGAGATGAACCGATGCTCGGGATTCTGGATGTCGAGCGAGTCGTGGTAGAAGGCTGACAGGGCGCCGATGCAGCCGACCAGCACCGCCATCGGGTGGGCATCGCGGCGGAAGCCCTGGAAGAAGCGGGTCATCTGCTCGTGGACCATCGTGTGCATGGTCACACGCCGGGTGAAGTCCTTCTTCTGCGCAATGTTCGGCAGATCGCCATTGAGCAACAGGTAGCAGGTCTCGAGGTAGTCGCAGTTCACCGCAACCTGCTCGATCGGATAGCCGCGATACAGCAGCTCGCCCTTGTCGCCGTCGATGTAGGTGATCTTCGATTCGCAGGCCGCGGTCGACAGGAAGCCCGGGTCGAAGGTGAACTTGCCGGTGGCTGCGTAGAGCTTGCGGATGTCGACGACGTCCGGGCCCACCGACCCCTGATAAACCGGGAAATCGACGGACGGGGTGCCGTCCGAGAACGACATCGTGGCTTTCTGCTGCGTGGTCATCGTGGGGTCCCTGTGGTCGGTCGTTGAATGTGGGAATCGATGGGTTGGACGAGGCGTGCGGCTCAGACCCGACGCAACCGATCGAGCACGCGCAGCGCCCC
>Ga0315902_10014364_pt1 | contig 10183 bp, 8 predicted proteins | sample LakEriMetagenome_9_FD_203523 | JGI IMG/M metagenome (GOLD analysis project Ga0315902, IMG submission 203523) | Freshwater fungal communities from buoy surface, Lake Erie, Ohio, United States - Buoy 12 MA117 | ecosystem: Environmental > Aquatic > Freshwater > Lake > Lake biofilm | place: USA...
CATTCATGCACACCGAGTGGACTTGGACACCATCAAGGATGAGATTGTTGGGTCGCTGGTCGAAAAGCTCAGGACAAACGGCATCATGCCAGTTCTCTTGGATGTCACTCAGGACATCGATGTGCCAACGTATATCGGATACACCTTTGATATTGAGGGAGGAACAGGGGTTCACAAAGGCTACTCGTCGCACCTCAGCCCTCATGTGGCTCAAGCCAGAGCACTTTGCGAAGCCGTGCAAAGCAGGGTTGTATATCTCTCCGGCAGCAGAGACGACATCTCGCACGAAAAGTTCACCAAATCACGAACGATTGATGCGGCTTCTGCAATCAAGACGTTTTACGAGTTCGACACGATAGATGCCAACAAGCACGAGGATTGCAGCGCAGATTCGTTCACAGCAGACATTGCTGTCCTCTTGCACAAGTTGCACAAAGCAAAGATGCCAGAGCCGCTTGTAAAGGTGTTCAAGCACCCGTATCCGTGCAGCGTTGTGCGTGTTACAATACCAACAGCCGAAGGCTATTACCACAAAGGTGGACGCATTGGAGAAAGGGGGATTGCATGAGAGTGTTTATTGGCCCAACTGGGCATGGAATGAATCTGGACGGACTGGACGTGTTTGCGCCAGCGCAGCAGGGAGACATCGCTAGAGCTGTTCACGAAGGAGAGAAAACCATCGTCCTTATCGACGGCTTCTTCACGCAGAACCTAGCCCCTTGGCACAAGGAAATCCTGCACGCAATCCATCAGGGATGCAGAGTCATTGGTGCGGGTTCGCTAGGGGCACTCAGGGCTGTTGAATGTGAGCGATACGGCGCAGAGCCAGTTGGACTAATCGCCGAGTGGTACAAGGATGGAACATGCACGGATGACGCTGACGTTGCATTGGCGCATTCTGCCGCAGAGGACGGGTGCAAGCAGCTTTCAGTGCCGCTTGTGAATATCATAGCAACAGCCAAGCACCTTGAGGAGAGTGGCAAGATCAAGAGCGCACAGCAGGTCATTGAGCAGTGCCGTGGAATCTTTTACATGGAGAGAAGCTGGCAGCGGCTTCTCAAGGACTTGGGCGACACAGGGCAGTTGCTCAAGGACAACTACATCGACCAGAAGCGGCTTGATGCCGAGGAGGCTATCGCTCACACAAGAAAGCCTGTTGCGGTCATTCCTTCTGCAAAGCACATCTACACCTCAAACATGGGGATGCTCCTAGAGCACGATATGCCAGGCAGCAAATGTAGACCGTGGGAGCTATCAACGCACAAAGAAGAGGCTATAGCACTGCATATGCTAGTTGAGATGGCAGCGACGATGGGAGTGAATCCAAACGCTTACGAAGTTAGCGAGCAATCCAAGGCAATGTGGCAAAAGCTAGGCATCACTAGCGATAAAGCTGCCTCTGAGTGGATGGAGGCAAACAACGTGAGCCAAGAGCGGTGGAATATGTTTGCAATCAAACTTGCTGTCAAGCAATGTGTGCTTGACTGGTTTGATTCCACAGACGGGTGCATTCTAGCAGCAAGACTTGAGCAAGACTACAAACTATTCAATAACCTATGACTCCAAGAAACCCTTTTAGCGGACAAGCACCAGCAGCAATGGCACAGATGGGAGCAGGACTCTCAGAGGCCGGAGGAAGGATTGGACAGTTCAACTACCAAGGTCTAGCTGACTTCGGCAAAGGAATGGCTTCCGGTATCTCAACGGGAGCTGGGAACTATTTTGCTGGGCAAGATGCCAAGAGCACCGTGTCGGCTCTAGGAAAAACAGCAGACTTGATTCAAGACCCGCAGCAGAAACAAGCATTTCAAGACTTCTTGTCTAGCGACGAGTTCTCCAACAAACAGAAAGCTCAGATGGGCACGAACCTGTTCAACACGCTATTGGACTACGGCATGAAGTACACGATGCAGCAGAGTGACTTGGCTTCTCGTGAGCGGATTGCAGGGATGAGGGCAATGGGTGGAGGGGGAGGGATTGGCATGGAGCCTTGGAGTCCCGTTCAATAAAATGGAATACCAAACACAACAACTGCTTGAAGCGAACCGTCTGCTGTACGGTTCCATGCCTGCCAATTCATTTGGTCAGCCAGAGGAAGCGATGGACTACCGAATGCAGCAAACGCTTCAAAGAGACCGTCAGCTATATGGCCCTGCACCAGGCAATCCGTTTGCGGATAAACAAGAGCCACAAGCCGCGCCTGACTCACAGCAGGAAGAGCCTATCAGGATGGATTTTGAAACACGACAACTGCTATACGGCCCTGGCCCAACTAATCCATTTGGAAGCGGGGACGCAGTGCAAGAAGCAGTGCAGCAGACAAGTGGCCCACAGCAATCGGAGTCTCTAAAGCCAATTAAGCCGAAAGGGTGGACGCTCGACGAAGCTCCAGTAGCTCTGCGTATTCCGGCGGGATACGACCCAGCAAATCCAGATCACCAAAAAGCGTACCAAGAAGCAGAGGCAACTGCCACAAATCCCAAGACGCTAGGCACTTTCGCTGGCGAGTATTTGACGAGTATTGAGGGTCAAAAGGGCAGAGTTCAAGCAGCGCAAAAAGCAGTGGCTGACTCGCTCGCAGAGCTAAACGGAATCAAATCCACGCTTGCATCCGGCGGGAAACAAATGTCTACACCTGACTATGGACGGGTAACAGTGCCACTTACCAACAGGGAAATAGCGAATCTGAACGTAAGGCTTGGGACTGCCGAAGAGAAGTACAAGGCAAGCAAAGCTGCACTGGAAGAAGGGTCTGCCCCGATTGGCCCGAAGATCATTGACGTTACTCTACCGAAGCCGCCAGAACCCCCTGCCGAAGCTGCGCCTGCGCCAGCCAAAGAGCCAGAGCAAAAACCGCAAGGGCAGCAGAGCATTGATCAGCTAGAGGACATACCACTCTCAAGGCAGCAGATCATATACAACGCAAATGTCCAAAGTCTAAACAACTGGGCAATGCGGCAGATAGCAAGGGGCGTGAAACATGAGGCTGTAAATGCCTTCAAGAACAACGCAATGGACTCCTTGAAAGCTAGCATGAAGCCTGAGTATCGTCAGCTAGGTGATGGGCTGTACTACTTTAAAGATCCATCCTCTGAGGGTGTGAAGGTTGAAGACCGTGGGGTTCTGCGTCGAGAGATTTACTCTGAGAACGTGAAGCAGTTCGATAAGCAGATGCAGAATCTCAACGAGATTGATGCTATGGCAAGAATGGCAGATGAGGCTGCTAAACTTAAACCAGGAGACAAACAGAGGGCGGCGTACATAACTGCACTTGGAGCAGCAACCAAGGCGATCAACACGGCAATCGCTGGAACGTCTGACGCTGTATCCTTGCAAGAATACAACAGGGTGGCATCGTCACTGAACATGGGAATCATACAAAACCCATTACAGGCATTCAATCAGGACAGCATCGGCAAGATGTTCGGCACAAACCCAGAAGGATTCGCTGCTTTTGCAAGAGAGATACGCAACATTGCGGCTAACCGTTCCAAGGGAAACTACGCTACAATTAAGTCATTGGAAAAGCGTGTTGGAATTCCGCTTCAAGAGGTTCCAGATTGGTATCTGTCCGCTATCTCAAAAGACAAGGGCATAACGGTCAGCGCAGAGGAAGTCAGGTCTGCATTAGGGGCGCGGCAGCAAAATAAAGGCACGAGCTTCAAAACTCAAGGCGGGTTGAAACTAAACATCAGATAGTTCAGTATGCCACAAGTCACTATTGAAGGTAAGAACGTCACGCTGAACTTTCCTGACGATATCTCAAACGAAGAGATCGCAGCGTATGTGGATATGAAGTATCCACGCACAGGGAAAGACGTGGAGGAGGACATCAAGACTAGCCTGCTTGATTACGAGCCTACGCTGGAGGACTTCCGCAAATACAAGAGCTTCTCGCAGGAGCGTGGGTTTGAAGTTGGTGAAGCACTCAAGGGAGTTGGCAGAGGGTTGCTTGAGATGGGCAAGAGCATGATTGGCTTGCCTGGTGCAGTGATATCAGACCCCACAGCAGTCCCTGCTTCAGCAGCAGAGGCACTAGCGCAGAACCTCGTCTCTTACGGGCAAATCCTATCCGGCGGCACAGACCCAGGCGGGAAGGTCTTCAACGCAGTAAACGGCTCTGACGAAACGCTGGCGTACTTCTCGTGGAGAGATAACCTCAACAGGGCCAAGGAACTGGCGCGAGCAGCAACGGGAGAAGCCACCCTTACAGGACTCCAAGCAAGCCCAGAGCAAGTGCAAGGACTCGCTCCTATTGCAGACCCAATGAACCTCATTGGACTTGGATTTGCTGGCAAAGCAGGGACAGCAGGAGCCAAGGCAACGCAGGCAGTAGGGACAGTTCTACGCAACACAGGCAGAGCCGCAGAAACCATTGCAGGAGTGCCGCAACGGGCCGTTGCAGCCGCAGCAAGAGGACTTGCTGGAGTTACGCCAGAAGCAGCGGCGCAGCTAGCTGAGAGGGCTGGAACAGCCGCAGTGGTGGCTGATGTCGCTGGAAACTTGATCCCTGGTGCTGCTGAGACTGCCGCAGTTAAAGCTGCTGGGACTGCAACCAAAGCAGTTGGTGAAGCAACGCAAGCTGTGGGACGGGCTCTTGAAGGCGGTGAGAGGCAGCTTAGTGTGATTGAGCGAGCATTGCTTGATCCCACGGTTTCGGATGCAGCCAAGATTCCGCTCACGATTGCCGCGAGGGTTGTTCCACGCGAAGCCGCAGGGATTGCAGCGCAGGCAGCAAAGGCAGGGCTCACGGCAGGCGCAATCAACGCTATCCTTGAATCCTCGCAGACAACGGACGCAGAGCGCATTGGTGAAGCATTTGGTGGCGGTCTAGCTGCTGGCGGCATCATGGGCGCGTCTGCACGGCTTTATGACGTGGCAACGGGCAAAGTGTCCAAGCAGCGTGCGCTCAACGAGGCAGGCAGGCAGCTCCGCGCATTTGAGTTGATGGGTGAAGCTCCAGAGGACTTGGCGTACAGGGCCGAGTTCATCGACAACCTGTCAAAGACGGACAAGGGCGGCAAGGCTCTTGCAACATTTGTTGCTCTGACCGACATGGCTCTTGAGCGGAATCGGAACGTCAAGGTTGTTGACGGCAGCACACACTTGGTTGATGGCAAAGTCCTAGAAGGCTGGAACGCCATTTACGACAAGAAAGACGGCACGATTTACATCAACAAGAATAGCGCGGATCCGACCACGCTGCCGCACGAGATGACTCACTCGCTTGTGACGGACGTTGTTGCAGACGAGATTACCAACACTCTCTTTAGGCGCGACTCCGAGGGCAGGCTGACTCCGCAGCTTAACAACGCTGAGACGGCAAAGCTGCTCGATGATTACATCACCAGAGCCGACAACATCACGCACCCTGACGGCACGACCGAAGGGCAAAGAATGCGCGATAGGCTCAACAGAATCACTGATCCTGCTATTCCGACTGAGCAGGTAGTGCGAGAGCTTCGGGACATTACGCACGAGATTGCTGCCACTTACGCCGAGGACTGGGTGACTGGCAAAGACCCGCGCAGCTTCATTCGTGGAGCAGTGCCGACAATCTGGCAGGAGGGGATCAACACGGCAAAGACAAAGCTGCGCCGTATCTTTGGTGCGGAGGTTAAAGGCAACCCGATTCTTGACCCTGTCATGGATCGCATCTTCGCCAAGGACAAGCCTGGACTCCCGCCAGAGCGTGTTGCCGTCGAGATGGATAAAAAAATGTTCAGGGCAGATTACGCTGATCGCTTGGACGTGATGATGAACAACAAGACCCGCAAGATGCACTGGCCAGCGGTGTACGATGGGGTCAAGGAGACGTTGCTTCAGAATGGCGGCAGGGAGCCTGCATCAAAGTACTACGCAAACAACAACGTATCGATTCTCGATGTGCCTGATGCGGTCATCAACGATTTGACGCAGCGGACAATCACCACTAAGGCCAAGCAGAACGCTCCGTTCCTCTATCCGATTGAGGCTCAGAACATCATCACGATGAAGCAGGCCATTCGGGAAGGCAAGATGGTGAAAGCCTCGCAAGTCTTCAAAATGATGAACGAGCAGGGTGTCGCTGAAACTGGCAATATCCGCAGGGGCACTCCATCTGATAAAGACCTCGTTGGTATCGACATCATGTGGAACAAGGATGGCGGGGTGCAGCTATTGGCGTTTGATTACGGCAATGCGATTGACCGTCTAGGCAAGGCTGTGGTTAGCGGCAAATCAGGGTTCAGTGACATGGCTCAAGCTCGTCGCTACATGGACGCTTATTTGGAGTATCTCTCCAAGAACAAGTTTGCGCCAGAAGCTGCGAAGAACAGCACGGTTGCTGTGGAGGTTGACGGAGTGCCGCTAGGCAAGCAAAGACACGCTGCGCTGATTGATTCGTTCCAGATTCCAACGCCTACAAAGAGGTTTGCGAGAGAAGGCATATCGATGCTCAACGAGTTGCCAGCGGATGTTGCGGCATCCACGAGCCGCCAGGGGATGGAACGCCAAGCTGGGGTTGAGATCGTTGACCTTCGCCGCATGGTTGGGCCAATCACGATTAGCGATGTGCGTGTGCCAATGGATGTGGCTAGCATGCAAGGGATTCAGCGGCATTTCCAGCCGACGAGAACCAAGTTTGAGCAGCTTCCAAACGGCAGTGTGGCGCAGGACATCTCTGGTGATCGCATCGTCAAAACAGACACTACGGGCTATCGAGTGTTCGACGCACTTGGCAACCGCATTGGCATCTTCAAGACGTTCGATCAAGCAGCAGAAGCCTCTACACGGAGGTCGATGAAGGACACGGAAACCATCAACAAACTACAAGATGCCATTCAAGAGCAACGCGCAAAGGAAAGCCAAGTAAGGTTCCAGCCCAAGCGCAAGAAACAGAAGCCATTGCCTCGCACCCCATTTGAGATGGGAGAGCAGATCGCTAAACGCGAGAAGGGCATGGCTGAATCCGCTCAACGCCGGACTGACCGTGATGTTGCTGCAATCAAAGCGAAGTTTGAAAGAGAGGGTGTTGCCACCGCAGAGGAGATGGCAATCATGCAGGAGCAGGCTATTGCCCAGCAGCAGGAGCTATCTAGACTCTTCTCCAAGGACGTTCGTAAACCGCTCACGGAACAGGAGTACCAAGCTCTGCAAGAAACCAACAAGCTGCGCGATTACGTCGAGGCTCTAATCAACTTTGAGAAGACACTTGGCGAAGAGCCTGTTGGAAAGGTGTACCAGCAGAATCCGCTGAAGATGACCTCCTTGCAAAAGGACGCCATCCTCCGAAAGGCTCTGTCTCTCGATACACCAGAGGCTATGCGTGCAATCCAGACTGCGCGTGAATTTGTGTCGGACGAGATGCGTGTGGCTGTTGAGCGGATGTTCGCCGCAACAGAACGTAAAGCAGCAGCGCAGAACCAGGTGATGCAACAGCAGGCAGAGGCTAGAGCCTCGCAAGTGCAACCAATCTTAGAGCCAGCCTTCGGATTTAATCCTACTCGTCTAGTTGTTCCAGAAGCAACTCGCGTGGCTATAGACAGAATGCGTGGCGCGTTGGAGCGCACGGCGGGTGTACGGGAGCGAATCTCTATGCAGCAGCCGCAAGCTGAACCTCCAACAGGAGTGGCTTATGGAGTTAACCTTAAGAGAGTTGTGCTTGAAGCTGGGTCAAAGCCTGCTGCCCCGCCTGCAGCACAGCCGACCGTAGGTGAAGTTGTTAGGGCAAAGAAAACGCTGCGAGAGCAAGCACAGCAAGAAGCTGCCGCAATTTCCGCTGAACGCGAAGCCAAGTTAGCTGCTATGGAGCAGAATATTGCTGCGGAAGCTGCAACACTTAGCGAGGAGATGGCGAAGAAGTTCAGCAGTATTGCCAAGGAAATCGGTAAAGCAGAAGAGGTTGTCACATCCGAGCAGGAGCCGATTAAGCCCAACCGCATCATCCTCAAGATCAACAACAAGTATCGCCTCTACGGAGCAACTGCTGGACTTCTTGGGGTGTATCGGAATAGAGAAGACGCAATCAAGAAAGCAAAGAAATGAAAAAGGAAATCTCGTTCAAGCACGTCAAGTCCATCGACCAGACCGACAAGCGTTCTGCCAAAGTTCTGCACCAAGAGCTAGGCACGCAGAAAGGTTCAAAGCCCAACACGGCACACACTTACAGGGATTCAAAAAAATCCTGTTGACCGTTTACACGAACACTGGCAGTTGTTGAGTATCTGCCGCATGAAGCGGTGGATGCTCGCCAAGGGCAACTTGGCATGACAGGAATATACATATGCGATTAGTAGAACTCAGTGACGTTGCTGGCCTCTCCGACGGAGAGATTGTTCCAGCGGTAAAGGCAGTGGTGAAGGCAGTGTTTCCACCACGCACAGGGCAAGGCAAGCATGGCGAATGGCGTGTTCAGAACGCTATCCTCACACAGAACGGCACAGAAGTGCGTGCATCTTTCTGGGGAATCGACGTGAGCGATTTGAAGGGCAAGGAAGTGTGCTTGCAGTCGCAGGCAGGCAAGCGTGGCTTGGAAGGTATCAAAGTAAAACTCAATGATCAGAAGGGCGAAAACGAACTTAGCATCACCGACAAAGTCCGGTTCGATGGGCCAAACGCAGGGACTGCTCCCTCTAGCTCCAAGACTTCAGCGTCAGCTTCGCCCCAGCCGATTGTCGCCACCGACGTGGATGGTGTACGGAAGAGGGCAATGCAGTTGGCGAACCTCTATCTTGTGGCACATCGCGCTGCTAAGTGGGTTAAGGATGAGAACCCCGAAGTGGATCTCCCTGCTGCTACCGCTACTCTATTTATCGCTCTCAACAAGGGCAGCCTAGAGAACGCGATGCCAACACATCCGCTTGACCAAGCTCCAGCCAAGGCAGCTCCGGCCAAGAAAGAGCCTCTGTTTGCGGAGGAAGACTTAACCGAGGATGACGTGAAGTGGTAAACTTCGCTGCCATTGATCCTGGGGTGAAGGGCGGAATCGCCACCTGCATTGAGGGCAAAGTCAGTGCGTGGAGCATGCCATCCTCTCCCGTTGAACTCGCAGAGCAGCTTCGCCAGCTTTCATTGTCTGGGGTTTATGTCGAAGATGTTCCTAAGTTCACAGGGAAAAACATCCCAGGTTCAATGGTGGCAGTCTTATTCCAGTCCGTGGGCGTAGTGCTAGGGGTTTGCGCTGCGCTCAACCTGCCCGTCATTATGGTAAAGCCCAAGGAGTGGCAAAAGGCGTGCGGCGTGGGTGGACGAGACGGACTGACCTACAGCAAGTGGAAGCAGAAGCTGCGTGACGTTGCGCGGATGCGCTTCCCTGAAGTCAAGGTGACGCTAGAAACAGCCGATGCCCTGCTAATGGCATCCTCATACATACATGCAAATACACATACAAACGAAGGACGGCCACAGCATCACGATTAAGTTCGATGCTGAAGGAATCTCAATCGACAAGGAAAACTTGTTGGTTGAGGAAGATCGAGAGGTAATCGCTGAGACGCACCCAGAGCTTATCGAGGCTCCAGAGAAGCCAGACGAGCTTCCTGCGAGGCCGGACGACACATGGCCATGGTATTTCCCTAGCCGAGACAGAGCATGGTACAGGCTCAAGGAACAAGACTATCGGGATTTCACACGCTCGTATGGTCGGGAGTTGGTTGAGAAGGAGTTGAAGGTCATCCTGATGTGGAGCAATGCAAACTTCTCAAAAAGGAAGTCGCTGCGCGGCATGATGCGGTTTATCAACTCGTGGCTCTCACGGGCCTATGCACAAGCTCCAACTGCCAAACCGTCCCTCACGAATGCGCCACAAAGCACAGCAACAAGCTGGTGATTCTGTCACCTTGACCGTCCCGTCCTGCGATGAAGCAGAGCGTGGTCTAGCCTCGATTGCGCTGAACCACCCGAACGAGTTCCTACACGCTTCCATGGAGGCTAGGCTCAGTCCATCGGACTTCAGCAACCCTCTGTGCAAGATGGTTATTGAGGTGGTGCTTGAGCAGACCACGCGCAATGCCTCATGCGATTTGCGTATCGTTTACGAAAAGCTGCGTGAGAAGAATCCGGCTATTCAGCTCCATGAAGTCTCCGACTTGTACCACCTGTGTGGCGTTGTGCAGGCAATGCCAGAGTTCATCGACTTGGTGCGCGGAGCAAGCAAGCGTAGGGCTTTGATGATGCTGGCTTATCAAGCTGTGCAGGACGCTCA
>Ga0315902_10014366_pt1 | contig 10182 bp, 9 predicted proteins | sample LakEriMetagenome_9_FD_203523 | JGI IMG/M metagenome (GOLD analysis project Ga0315902, IMG submission 203523) | Freshwater fungal communities from buoy surface, Lake Erie, Ohio, United States - Buoy 12 MA117 | ecosystem: Environmental > Aquatic > Freshwater > Lake > Lake biofilm | place: USA...
GCAAATAAAAAAACATATCCCGAATGAAAAACGCATTCTTACTATTTCTCGCAAGTGGAATTTCCACCAGCGAAATGTTTGCAGAAGCGCCAACGAAAGACACCTTGCGCACAAATCACATCAACGTTCGGGAAGCTGAATATAAGAACACCCGACTTCTTGTCGAGCGCATTTCGATTGGGGAAAAACTCGCTGATTCCAGTGAGTTCGAATTTGAAGAGTTGCGAGAAATCACGCCCATCATAGCAGAAGTGACCGAATCATACATTTCATTTCAAATTGAAATTCAAGAACATTACACATTCATTACAGAAGCTCGTAATACAGAAGACATGAAAGGAAATTATTGGTTGGCGAGTGATTTTATGGGCAACATTTGCAGGGTATATTATTATCTCGATGAACCCACCAGATTATGCATCGGTGTTGAATACAGGGATATGGCTTGGATCTATGAAGTGAACAAAATCGAAAACGAAAAGCCCGCATTTTTAAAAAGAATATTATCGCATCTTCAGATTCGCAATAAAAACAAATGAAAAATTCCACCATCATAAAACGACTCTTCATGACGAAAGCAATCGCTTTTGCTTTGCTACTCGGCTCATGCAACTCGGAAGCGCAGCCCCCTAAGTCAGCGATTAAAAACGGTGATATCATATTTCACACCTCACAAAGCGAACAGAGCAAAGCCATTCAACTTGCAACCGAATCAACATATTCCCATTGCGGAATCATCTCTATAGAGAATGGAAAGATATACGTTATAGAAGCAGTTCAACCCGTCAAAAAAACACCCTTTGAGGAATTCGTTGAGCGAGGTAAACAAGGCAAATACGTTGTAAAACGTTTACGCAATGCGGAAAGCGTGCTGACAGATGCTACACTGAATGCCATGAGGATTGAAGGTGCGAAAATGATAGGTAAATCGTACGATAGCCGTTTCAATTGGGGTGATGACGAAATCTATTGTTCTGAACTTGTATGGAAAATCTATGAGCGCGCAACGGGCATTCACCTTGGCGAACTAAAACAAATGAAAGACTTCAATTTCGGCGATCCGATTGTGCAGGGAGTTCTCAAAAAACGATACAATGGAAAAATCCCATGGGAAGAACAGGTGATTTCTCCTGCGGATATTTTTGATAGCGAAGAGCTGGTGACAGTAGCTGATTGAAATGAATTAATCTCCGTCAAAATGGGTTGCTTTTTTTAATTAGGTTTACGATTGACGCATTGCAAGGAGCGATGCTGCGCCATTCGTATGCTGTCTAACTCTGCTGCTTCGTTAAGTTGGGTTTGACTCAGCTTTCAATCGTACAACCAGCCGATTGCATCGAACCACGCAAGTCAAGCCTAAATTTGTCTCCTTTTAAAAATTAACCTTGGCCACAATCGAACAAACGCTTGCCTTGCGTGGCAACAACTGCTGCGAACTTTGCGCAGCAGAAAAATCGCTATCTGTTTACAGTTTGCCACCATCCGGTGAGGACACCATTGACAATAGCATTTATGCATGTGAGACATGTATAAATCAACTCAATAAACAAGCACCACTGGATGAGGCTCATTGGAATTGTTTGCTTACCAGCATGTGGAGTGAGCAGCTGCCTGTAAAAATTACGGCGTGGCGCATGCTGCAGCGATTGCGCAACGAGACATGGGCAGCAGATGCGCTGGATATGCTTTATCTCGATGATGAGCAACTAACATGGGCACGAGCCACCGGCGACCATGAAAGCGACAGCGCTGTGCAGTTTCATGTCGACAGCAATGGTCAACGACTCAATGACGGAGACACGATAGTACTCGTAAAAACCCTCGATGTAAAAGGAACTAGTTTTAGTGCACGGGTAGGAACTGTAGTAAAGAATATTCGACTAGTAACAGACAATGTAGAACAAGTCGAAGGAAAAATCGAGAATCAACAAATTGTGATTTTGACAAAGTACACGAGGAAGGGGTAATAGTGAAAGCTCCTCCGATAACTGACGTGTTTAAAAATAGATGCCCAGCCAAAAGGCCGAACCCATCAAGACTCAGCCAAGAAGTTTGGCACATATACTATCCCAACATCAACCCATAATTAAGTGCCTTTTGAGGCTTACCTCGCAGCCGCGCACAATAATCCGACTAAGTGAATTCAATCGAATCAGCCCCTCCCGTTTAATTGGAGTAATTTGTTGAGTGGATAAATTTATTCAGTATGTGCCGTTTTACACAAACCATCTTACAAATGCAAAGCCCCTTGGTTAACCAAGGGGCTTTACAATTTGTCTAGCGGTCGGGACGGGACTCGAACCCGCGACCCCGTGCGTGACAGGCACGTATTCTAACCAACTGAACTACCCGACCGTTTCACAACAGTAACGTTGTTCTTTCCTCCATCTTTCGACTTTGGAGGCGCAAAAATACACCCTCATATCCAATTTGCAAGGAATAACGAATATTTTTTTCTCGCCTCCCCATTAATGCGAAATCACAACACCTTTCGAAAAAAATGCTGTGCCGCTGATTCCGCTCACCAGGTATCTTCCGGATGACAGCGTCGTGGCATCGAACCAACATAGAGTAGCTCCAGGCGGCAAGCGCTTCGTAGCGATGGTGCGTCCTTGAAGATCGCATAATGTGATAGTCCAATCCATCGCATTCACTCCGCTCTTCCATTGCAGCCCAACATACTCACTGCATGGATTTGGGAATAACGTTACGAGGCCCGTATAGTCAGCCTCGGCGAAAGCACTTGGGGCACCGATGTATGTTTCAACCGACTCTCCGATACTCGTCACCTTAGCTCCTGTTTTCACGCCATAGAAGGTTGGGCCCACCACATAAGGATACGCCGAGTTCCAGTTCTCATCGACCGTGCAGAAGTATGCATAAATTCCATTCGGGTATTCAGGTGTCAAGCAGAAACGGCCATTGTGCTCATCGAGAAAATCAGGTTCGCTGTGAGAGATATACTCATAGTCTTCACGGTAACGGCCTAGCGGATATGTTGCGTTGATAGGTGGCCCCAGTGTTACCGAAGTACCATCCGCATAGGTATTACGAACAGTGATATTGCGCAACTGATAGCTCGACTTAATTCGGGTGATTCCACCCGTGCCATCCGTGTTCGTGAAGCCATATGCGCCGTAAATAGGATAGCCATCGTACGCATAGCCCAATAAGGGCGAATGCGCATTGGGATCTATCACATACAATCCATCTGATCCATATATATCGCACACATCGCTAATTGGCACCAAATCCATATCAAATGCGCTTGGATTTTGGTGATGATGGTAATTCCCCATGGCCGGATGTCCCTTAGCGCAATCGAAACCTTCACGCTCGGCAACAATCGCATCACGATTCCATACACCCTGTCCCGGAGGGCCAGGAATGGGGCCGCCACCTTCAGCTTGCGTTTGATTGTTCCAGCTCACCCCATCGCGATAGTCGAAAAGCGAAACGCCGTTGATGAAGATACCGATGTTGCCGCCATTCGTATTGGTGGGCGTCCCATTATTTGGAACCGGATTCAATGAAATCTTATAAATCGCATTTTGATCGGAGGCCTGCGATGGATTCCCATCCTGGAAAGGCCCTGTCGGATAAGCCGGAATGCCATTTGTACTTACATACACCCAGTTCGTTGAATATTGAACTGTCTGCACATTCACGGGCACATTATCCTGTATAAGCGTCGGATTGTTGGCGATGTAATGACTGCCTGTTGTACCCGACGGATTTTGAATCCAGTTCAGAATGGCGGGATTGGTTTGCGCATAATTACCGGAACTCACAGCAACAGCGAGCACTACAAAGTATTTTTTTCTCATGTTGTTAAAAGTAATTAGTCTTGGACACCAGCTGATTCAAAAAGTTTAAAGGGATATTGAAAACCTTTCTCGAAAACAAACGAACTGTCGGAGAGGGTTAGCAGAAAGGCAGTCAAATCGACGCGTTCCTGTTCATTCAACCCTGTTACATTTTTCATTTCAGGTGATGCGCGTTTACCAAAATCAGCATCTGCATAATGGCGCACTGCATCACTGAGCTTTGGCATACGTCCGTCGTGCATGTATGGACGAGAGTAATACACGTTGCGCAGCGTGGGCACCTTAAACAAGCCGCTATCCACCTTCATATTGCTGACCTCTGCCCTACCCGCATCTCCGGAAAGAACTTCCATTCCATTGTTTAGAAATTCGTTATTGGTAAATAGTGGTTCCGTATGGCATTGATTGCATTGCTGCTTGAACAATTGATAGCCTCTCCTTTCCTGCTCTGTAAATAATAGGTCACCTCGCATGGCCGCATCGTAACGACTGCTCTTACTTTCCAACGTTATCAAGAATGCGGCAAAGGCTTTGAGCATGCGCTCGGTTGTTACCGCACTATCTCCATATACCTCCGCAAAAAGTCTGCGGTAAAAAGATGAGCGTTGTAGCTTCATCAATACCCGAGGCAGCTGCTCGTCCATTTCAAGGGCATTCGAAATAGGTGCAAGCGGCTGCATGTCGAGGTGATTAATGGCCCCATCCCACATAAATGAACTGCTCCAAGCAAGGTTCATCAGTGCAGGCGCATTTCTTCTGCCAATGCGATCATTGATTCCATGACTAACCGTATGATCGACGTGCGTAAACGCGACATACGAAGAGTGACAGCTCGCACACGAAATAGTGCTATCACGCGAGAGTATAGGATCGTAAAACAAAGCGCGTCCGAGTTGAATGCAATTCTCTTGCTGCTGCACAGGCGAAGGCACATATACACGCGGAGGCCATTTGGGCACAGGTTGCAATCCGAATGCAACTGCGGCAAGTGCGATGAGTATGAATAGCGCCACTCTCATTGCGGAAGCCAATAGAAGCACGCTGTAAATCGATCGGCCATTTGGATCGCTGCCTCGGAAGGACTCATTACCGACATAGGTTGCGAAAATCTACCATCACCAAGTAACTTTTCGAATTCAATTCCGCACCGAAATGTAATCTCGTCACCAATTATTTTCATTCGCACCATACGCTCCGATTGGTAAGGCGCCCGATAACCACCCACATGCCATTGGATCTTTTCGGTATTGCTCGCCCTTTTGATTTCAGCCTCCAGCTTCCATGCGATGTAGCCACTTTGCCACGTCCAGTACATACCATGAATTGGGTCGAGAGTACCGGAATGCGCACCGGAAGTTTGCAGGGTGCTATCGACACCGATAGCAAATGAAACGACATCGAACGCGGTATTTTTCGGGATATCGAGCGGAATAGTATTACCGTTCTTTTCCATGCCATCGACCAGATAATGCTGATCACCGGAGCTCCATACCACCTGGCCGTCATATTCCAAATTTATTGAGTGAACATAAAATCGGAATTCCGTGACGCTAATAGAATCCATGCCGTTTAAAGGAAAAGCAGATGTAAATGGTTTACCCTGCCATGTCGGCACAAATTGTAAGTGCGTATCGGATTGTCCTGACGTGAATAAGGAAATCATGCAGACAATACCGAACAATCCATTTTTCAAACTGCGCATTCCAGCCATTCGAATTGAGTAAAAGATAATCCCAGAGACTCAGCCCAACATACCACCGACCATTCGCCACTGGTCATTCGCCACTGGTCATTCGCCATTCAATAAAGCTTCTGACGCTTAATGAGATATTCCATCAATACCGGATTGAAACCCGCTTGAATATCTGCCTCTACAAAATCAACACGATACTGTCCGCACTTCAATTTCAAATCGCGGCGGAAATCGGCCATTCGGCTCACATAGGTTTCGCGTATATCGGCCGGATTAACTTTGATTTGATCGCCGCTCTCCAAATCGGTGAAGGTGTAAGGACGATTTTCAAACTCGAAATCGACTTCCTTGCCATGGTCCACCACATGAAAAAGAATTACATCATGTTTTCTATGACGAAGGTGTTGCAGCGCCGCGAACAGCTCCGAGGCCTTCGACGAATTGTCGAGCATATCACTGAAAATAACCACCATTGAACGTTGGTGAATGCTCTCGGCTATCTCGTGCAGGGTATCGGTTACCAGCGTTGTTTGCTTCTGCTCAACATTCACTGTATCGAGCAACTTCTCGAGCTCGGAATACAAGTAGTTGTGATGTGCTTCACTAGCACTGGCTCGGGTATTCACTCGAATTCCATCAGCAAAAACTGTGAGGCCTACTGCATCGCGCTGACGCTTCAGCAGTTCAATCATGGCTGCAGCAGCATAAACCGAAAACTTAATTTTGTTGAAGTCAGGACCATTGGGGTCGACACTTTGCGGAAAATACATGGAAGCCGAAGCATCTATCAATATATGGCAACGAAGATTCGTTTCCTCTTCATAACGCTTCACAAAATACTTGTCGGTGCGGGCGAGCAATTTCCAGTCAAGGTGGCGCGTGCTTTCGCCCGTATTGTACTGCCGATGTTCCGCAAATTCGACCGAAAAACCATGGAACGGACTTTTATGCAGCCCCGTGATGAAGCCTTCAACGGCTTGTTTGGCGAGAAGTTCAAGCCTTCCGAGCGACTGCAATTTTCGACGATCAATGTTTACCGGCATAGCGACAAAAATACACCCGCCTGCTGCTTATCGCATCAGCTATCATCTGTTTTAGAAAGATTAGGAAAAGCGAATTTTCAACACATCGAGCAGCATCAACAACGCATGCTTCCAGAATACGACAGAGCTATCGCCGGCGTTGCGAAACTCAGCGGAAACCGTGCGCACGTTCAGTCCGGTTTTCTGTGCACGGTGGAGCCATTCGATGTCGGCCGAGAAACCATTCATTTTGGATGGTGCAAACACAACATCGACACACTTTGAACGAAAACCTTTGATACCGCATTGAGTATCTCCCATTCGCTTGAGCATAATCAAGTCGACGAGGCCGGAAAAAATGCGACTTCCCATTCTACGAACCAACGGTGTTCTTGCAAAATAGTCGGACTCGCGGCGATCGCCAACCACTACATGCACTTCGGAATTCTCGAACGCACGCAGCATAGCATCAATCGTATTGTATTGAAATGGAATGTCGGCATCCGTAAAAATTCGAATAGAAGACCGTGCAGCCAGCATTCCTGTTTTCACCGCCGCACCCTTACCAAGATTTTTCGCGTGATGAATTAGCCCCAATCCATTTGTCGAGCAGAACTGAACAAGCGAATCGGGCTGAGCTGAACCATCATTTACAATAAGCGTTTCAACTTCATGCCCTGCACCCCGCAGGTATTCCAGGAATGGCGGTAACTCGCGCATGAGCTCATGCGCATTATTGTAACTGGGAATAATTAAACTGAATTGCACCTACCTCGAATAGTTCCTGTTGTTCAACGATTCATTTTCGCCGCGCAAGATGCGACAATTCGTTCGTTGGGGACGAATGAGAATGGAATTAATTTGAATGGAATGACCCTGTATGAGTTTGTTCTCAATAGCCATTGAAATTGTCTGCGCATTTGGTTTTATCAACAGCGTGTATTCCACCAGCGCATCGTCGCCGCGCACACCAACCACTCGCTTGCCCATAAACTCGGTTTGATAATCGACTACCGAATGCTGCCCATCATATTGAATATACTCCACTACAGTGCGAGGTATGAGATCGCGTTTGAAGTCGGTGACCCAAAACGAAATCTTAATCGTATCATTTTTCCATTCGTTCATCACGGACCGCTCGAATAATTTGGACCAACCGCGTGAAAACCTCACTTGGTAGGTTGAATCGTCCAATGCAACTTGATGCAAACTATCATTTGTCATCGTTCCATTCGCATCGAATATGCAGGATTTTGCAAGCACATTTGCTTCTTCTGCATTTGCGCGAACAGCGTCTTCAAATGCACTTAGCGGAAGCGAATACCACGTAAATCGATCATCACCGGCGATAGAATCGGCAAATTCCAATAAACGATCATCGGCTACTCTGAGATGCTGGCGGTCGGCCAACACTAGGAGAGGACGTTCGTCTGGAAACTGCGAGATGATAGAAGGCACTTCCAGAAGTTCCCAAGCCATGCCACACGATAAAAAAGACTGCCCAATCGACGTACGCGACATTACTGTGGCGGTTGATGGTAAGCCCAGCGCCAGTGAAACATCGTATAGTCTGCGCATGGCTTCATCATCTGCGGTAAAACCTATATTCTCTGAACCAACGTGCACGTACGGCAGTGGATGCAAGGCCTGAAAAAGCGCCACATCAATGAATGGATATGCATCTTTCGTTGCGGCGAGTGTTTCACCGCGCGTGTTGGTGATGCGCCTACTCACCTCTTGCATACGTGCATGACCTTCCAGCAAAAGCAATGAGCACGCACTAATCGCCGCCACATGTAACCAAACGCCGCGACCAACGAGTCGCAGCAACCAAGCGAATGCAACAAGTAGTATCGGGTAATAGGCCACGAAGGCGAATCGTCCAATTCCTCTAAACTGCTGAACCGAGCCCAATTGATACAGTAGATTCTCGAATCCGATATTAAAGGGAAATGCAAGTGATACCAGCACACACAAAACAGCCGCCGCCGCCATGGCAGGCATTACCGCGGGCGTCTTTTCACTGGAAATCTTTTTAACTGCCCGTCGCGTTCGTAACAGAATAGCGGTTACTATGACAAGACAAGTCGAAAATCCGATGAAGGCCAGACCTTCCCATTCAAGCGGTGTATCGGGTTTCAAAAACATGAACCAACGTTCGTAAGGCATACCAAACGGATAGAGATAACTCAGAAATGATGAGCGATACACAAGAAAGCCCCACGGTATGGCAGTGCGATCGGCAACCTCCGAACTCGCGTGCATCAGCATTTGCAGCGCTGCGAATGGAAGCGCAAAAACCAAAGCGGATTGAAATAGGAAACGAAACTTGTGCGGTATTCCCGATTGAAACAAATACACCGCTGTAAATCCGGCCATGAGCACTGCCGCGAAAAACAGATAGTACAATTGAATGAGTCCAAGAATAAAAAGAACCACTGCCAGCGCTGCAGCGTGCATCCAACTTGAACGACCGGCATTTTTCAAAGAATCGAAAAATCGCATCAGCAGCCACAGCATGAGCGGAATCGCCCACATCACCGACAGCGCAAAGTGACCGCCGAAGCGTTCCCATTGTTGCGACAGCATAACGATGCCCAAACTGAAAACAGACGAATAGATACCGCAAACACCCAGTCGTAACAAAATCAGACATACAAAAACAGCTGCCACAATTCCGCCGCCCAATAAAAACACATTGGACACACCAACCATTGCATCTTCTGCACCGAGCATGCGTGCCGTGTTGCTCAACAAAGGTTGTCCGCCCGTAAAAAAAATGCTTTCACCGAAAGGATAATTCAATGAGTGCTGCTGCCATGAGGCGCTATCGTGTCTGACATGCCAAATTGATTGATAATACCCTTGCAGTCCATCGCCCGACGATGTGAAGAGATAACTATCGGGGGCACGCCAAATGTGGCCGAAGTAGAACCACGACATCAAACAGGCACCTGCCAGCGTAAGCCACACGAAGCGATTAGCCGGCATTCGTGCGCTTTTCGATTCGGATTTCTATGAACTTGCTCACTGGAGTTTTGCTTCGGTCTGCAAAACTGTCGATAGGTACCAGGCAGTTCGTTTCGGGGAAATACGTAGCGCAACATCCTTGGGGAATATCGAACTTGATAACATGAAACTGCTCCGCTTTGCGGGTAACTCCATTGTATTCTCCCACCAAATCGACCAGTTCGCGCTCACGCAGATAGAGTGCAGCCATGTCACTTTCATTCATCAGCACCACACGTCGCTCATTGCGAATTCCGCGGTAGCGGTCGTCGAGTCCGTAGATGGTCGTGTTGTATTGATCGTGACTGCGTATGGTCATCATCACCAAGTGCCCGGGACGCACAGCTATGTCGGGTAGTTCATTGAGCGTAAACAGAGCCCTACCGCTTGCCGTGGTAAAGCGCCCTTCACGCGGGCCGTTTGGCAAATAGAATCCATCGGGCTGACGTACGCGCTTATTGTAATTCTCGAAACCGGGAATGGCCCCTTCAATATGATCGCGTATCACATCGTAATTGTCGCGCGCGGCCAGCCAGTCGATGGGCTTTTCTGCGCCGAAGAGTGCAGTGGCAAGTTCGCACACGATAGCAGGTTCGCTTTTCAGAAAGGACGAAGCCGGCTGCATGTTACC
>Ga0315902_10014369_pt1 | contig 10179 bp, 8 predicted proteins | sample LakEriMetagenome_9_FD_203523 | JGI IMG/M metagenome (GOLD analysis project Ga0315902, IMG submission 203523) | Freshwater fungal communities from buoy surface, Lake Erie, Ohio, United States - Buoy 12 MA117 | ecosystem: Environmental > Aquatic > Freshwater > Lake > Lake biofilm | place: USA...
GGCCTGGCCAGTGCCCTGCACGGCGGCGTGGACGCCATCTGGGGCGGGCGCAACTACGAAATGCCCACGCTGCTGCCGCGCCAGCCGCTGCTGATCGGCGACGTGCTGATCCCGGGCAAGGTGTTGTGGAGCTTTCTGCTCGCGGCCGTGGTCATCACCGCCTTCACGGTGTACTTCCGCCGCTCGCGCACCGGCGTGGCCATGCGTGCCGCCGCCAGCGACCCCGTCACCGCCTATGTGCTGGGCATCGACGTGCGCGCCATGCAGCGCCTGACCTGGATGTTCGCCGGGCTGGTGGGTGCCATCGCGGGCATCGTGGTGGCCTCGATGACCAGCCTGTCGCCGGCCCTCGGCAGCGCCGCGCTGACCGTGCTGGCAGTGATCATCCTGGGCGGGCTGGACAGCATCGCCGGGGCCATCGTGGCCGGCCTCATTGTGGGCCTGCTGGAGAGCCTGACGGCTGGCTACCTGGGTGGCAAGGTGCGCGACATCGTGCCCTATGTGGTGGTGCTGGTGATCCTGCTGATCCGGCCCTACGGCCTGTTCGGCACCCGGCAGATCGAACGCCTGTAGCCCCGCCCTGAAAGCCCCTCGCACATGCGCATCCAGGACTTCCGCCAGAGCTACGCCCACGACGAGGCGCTGTGGCCCACCCACGTGCAGCGGCTGTGGCTGGGCCTGCTGCTGCTGGGACTGGCGCTGTTCCCGCTGGTGGGCGGGGGCTACCTCACGGGCCTGATGTGCGTGCTGGGCATCCACGTGATCGCCTCGGCCGGCCTGAACATCATGACTGGCTACACCGGGCTCATCTCGCTGGGCCATGCCGCCTTCATGGGCGTGGGCTGCTACACCGCGGCCTGGTTGGCCCAGCGCGGCCTGCCCGTGTTTGTCACCTTGCCGGCCGCCGGGCTGATGGCAGCGGCCCTGGGCATCGTGGTGGGCCTGCCCAGCCTGCGCATCAAGGGGCTGTACCTGGCGGTGGCCACCCTGGCCATGCAGTTCCTGATGGTCTACATCTTCCGCGAGTGGGAGTCGGTCACCGGCGGCGTGCGCGGCGTGAACGTGCCGCCGGCCGACTTCTTCGGCATCCCGCTGAACACCGATGCCCGCATGGCCTGGCTCATCGCCTTCTGCGCCGTGGTGATGCTGATCGGCGCGCGCAACCTGTTCCGCACCCGCGTGGGCCGCGCCTTCACCGCCATCCGCGACAAGGACATCTCGGCCGAGGTGCTGGGCATCAACCTGCTGCAGTACAAGCTGACGTCGTTTGCCATCGGCTCGTTCTATGCCGGGGTGGCGGGCGCACTGCTGGGCTACTTCTACCGCGCCATGACGCCGGAGTACTTCACGCTGCAGCTGTCCATCTTCTACCTGGCCGCCATCATCGTGGGCGGCCTGGGCAGCACCTTGGGCACCATCCTGGGCGCCTTCTTCATGACGCTGGTGCCCGAGCTGCTGCGCGCGGGGGTGTCGTTCGCAGCGCAATGGTCGCCGCGCGCCGTCGAGATCCTGTCGCCCATCCAGCAGGTGGTGTTCGGCCTGCTGATCATCGGTTTTCTCGTGTTCGAGCCGCACGGCCTGGTGGAGGTCTGGCGGCGCATCCGGCGTTTCTTCCACCTGTGGCCGTTCCGGGCCTGAGCGTCTTTTCACCCCTCACGACAACCCCAATCAACCCCCAAGGAGACTGCACATGAGCACCTTCGACATCGACTCCCCCAACCCTTCGCGCCGTCGCCTGGTGCAAGCCGGCCTGGGCGCTGCCGGCCTGGGCGCGCTGCCGCTGAGCACCGCCTTCGCGCAGAGCGGCGAGATCGTGGTGGGCGCCGCCCCGCCCATCACCGGCGTGTTCGCCTTTGCCGGCGTGGGCTTGCACCAGGGCCTGGGCGACTACTGCGAGTGGCGCAACGCGAACGGCGGCGTGGCCGGACGCAGGCTGCGCTACATCGGCGAAGACTCGGCCTACAAGATGGACCAGGCCATGGCGGTGTTCAAGAAGATCATGGGCGCACACCGCCCGCCGGTCTTTTATGGTGACTCCACCGCCTGGGCCAAGGCGGCGGCGGCCGAGGTGAGCCAGCTGGGCACCACGCTGACCTCCAGCCCGTCCTTCGCCTCTGACCTGGCCGACCCGCTGAAGGTGCCGTACTACTTCATGGCCGGCCCCACCTACGAGGCCATGATCGAGATCCAGCTCGAGTTCATCAACTCGCAGGCCAAGGCCGGGGGCAAGCCCTCCGTGGCCATCGTCTACAGCGACACCGAGTTCGGCCGTGACCCCATCGAAGGCGCGAAGAAGCACGCCCAGAAGCTGGGCATTCCGCTGGTGCAGGAGATCGTCACCAAGCCCGGCGCGGTGGACGTCTCGGCCGAGGTGTCCAAGCTGCGCCGCGCCAAGCCCGACTACGTGATCTTCCACGGCTACGTGCTGGCGCCCATCCCCGAGTTCATCAAGCAGATGAAGGAGGCCGGCATGAACGTCACCTCCATGGGCACCATCTGGAGCATGGACAAGACCACGGTGGACGCCATGGGCGCGGCGGGCGACGGCTGGATGGGCGTGATGCCCTACCGCTACAGCTACGACACCGCAGGTGCGCGGGGCATGCAGGCCATCAAGGACTTCGCCGCCAAGGCGCGGCCGCAGATGAACTACATCCCGCTGTTCTACACGCACGGCTGGCTGGTGGGCTCCATCTTCTGCGAGGTGATGGATCGCTGCCTGAAGGCCAACCAGCAGCTCACGGGCCCCAACATGAAGGTGGCGCTGGAGTCCATCCGCAACTGGGACACCGGCGGCATCATGGGCAAGCCCGTTTCGCTGGCGCGCCACCAGATCCCCATGGGCCGGATCTACCGCTACGACGCCAACAGCAAGCTGCTGCAGCCGGCCAGCGACTGGATCACGATGGAGGGTTGAGGCCGTCATGACCGATACGCCCGTCGCGACCCCTGTACCGGCCCTGTCGGTGGAGAACATCGAGGTGGTCTACCACCACACGGTGCAGGTGCTGCGCGGGCTGTCGTTGGCCGTGCCCGAACGTCAGATCGTGGCGCTGCTGGGCAGCAACGGCGCGGGCAAGACCACCACGCTCAAGGCCATCTCGGGCCTGCTGCCGCTGGAGGTGGGGCAGGTGCGCGCTGGCGCCATCCGCTGGCGCGGTGAGCGCATCAATGACGTGGCCCCGCACCGCCTGGCGCGCATGGGCATCGCCCATGTGCGCGAAGGCCGTCATGTCTTCGAAGACCTGACGGTGGACGAGAACCTGGTGGCCGCCAGCTTCGCGCTCGACGGCCGGCCGGGCGCGGGCAAGGCCGACACGGGGCTGATCTACGAATACTTCCCGCGCCTGAAGGAGCGCCGGGGTCAGCGCGCGGGGTATCTGTCCGGGGGCGAGCAGCAGATGCTGGCCATCGGCCGCGCGCTGCTGGGCCAGCCCTCGCTCATGCTGCTGGACGAGCCCTCGCTGGGCCTGGCGCCCCTGGTGGTGCAGGACATCTTCGGCATCATCGCGCGCATCAACCGTGAGCAGGGCGTGGCCATGCTGCTGGTGGAGCAGAACGCGATGGCGGCCTTCGGCATTGCGCAATATGGCTACATCATGGAAAGCGGCAAGGTGGTGATCGACGGCCCCACCGACAAGCTGTTGAACGACGCCGACGTGCAGCGCTTCTATCTGGGCTACGGCGAGGGCGGGCAGGATGTGTCCAGCTTCCGCGACGTCAAGCACTACAAGCGCCGCAAGCGCTGGCTGTCCTGATGGCCCCTGCCTGCCCCTGAACGAACGCAACATGACCGCCGTGGACATCGACCGCCTGACCCTGCCGCAGCAGCTGCGCCACTGGGCCGCCACGCGCCCGGCGGCAGTGGCGCTGCGCCAGAAGGACTACGGCATCTGGGAGCCCGTCACCTGGGCGGGCTACGAACAGGCGTCGCGCCACTTTGGCCTGGGCCTGATCAAGCTGGGCCTGCCCGAAGGCGGCCACTGCGCCATCATCAGCGAGAACCGCAAGGAATGGGTGTTCACCCAACTGGGCTGCGGCCTGGTGGGCGCGGTCACGGTGGGGGTGTACCCCACCTCGCCCGCGCCGGAGGTGGAATACCTGCTCCAGGCCAGCGACGCCGCCGTGGTGGTGTGTGAAGACCAGGAGCAGCTGGACAAGGTGCTGGAGGTGCGCGAGCGTCTGCCCGCGCTGACCCACGTGGTGGTGATCGACCCCAAGGGCCTGCGCCGCTACAACGTGGACAACCTGCTGACCTTCGAGGAAGTGAGCGCCCTGGGCGCCGCTTTCGAGGCCGAGCGGCCGCGCGTGGTGGAGGAGCGCCTGGCGGCGCAGACCCTGGAGGACACCGCGCTGATGATCTTCACCAGTGGCTCCACGGGCCGCCCCAAGGCCGCGATGATCAGCTACGGCAACATCGCCGCCATGGCCGCCGGCACCGACGCCATCTACCGCTGCACGCCGGCGGACTCCACCGTGTCGTACCTGCCGCTGTGCCATGTGGCCGAGCAGATCTACACCGTGCATCTGCCGCTGCGCTCGGGTGCGGTGGTCAACTTTGCCGAGAGCCTGCGCACCATCCAGTCCGACCTGCGCGAGATCGCGCCCACGCTGTTCCTGGGCGTGCCGCGCATCTGGGAGAAGCTGCACGCCTCCATCGAGATCAAGATCCGCGAGGCCGGCGGCCTTCGCCGGCGCCTTTACGAGCGTGCGCTGGCGGCCACCACGCCCTTTGCCGAAGTACCGCCCGAGCGCTGGTCGCTGGCCCAGCGCCTGGCCCATGCCTTCTGGTACTGGACGGTGCTGCGCGCGTTGAACAATTTCATCGGCCTGCGCGAATGCCGGCTGGCGCTGTCGGGCGCCGCGCCCATTGCCCCGGACATGTTGCGCTTCTTCCGCGCCCTGGGCGTGCCCATCCGTGAGGGCTACGGCATGACCGAGACCGCGGGCGTGGTGACGGTGCAGCGCAGTGCCGCCTCGCCTGTGGGCACCGTGGGCGCGGCCGTGCCCGGTGTTGAACTGCGCATCGCCGAGGATGGCGAGCTGCTGGTGCGCGGGCCCACGGTCTTCAAGGGCTATTACCGCAACGCAGCGGCCACGGCCGAGACCATCGATGCGCAGGGCTGGCTGCACACGGGCGACGTGGCGCTGACCGTGCCCGGACCCGAGGGCGACGAGTTCCGCATCGTCGACCGCAAGAAGGACATCATGATCACCGCCGGGGGCAAGAACATCACCCCGAGCGAGATCGAGAACGCCTTGAAGTTCAGCGCCTACCTCAAGGAGGCCATCGTGGTGGCTGACCGCCGGCCCTTCGTGGCTGCGCTCATCCAGATCGACTTCGACACCGTGGGCAAGTGGGCCGAGGAGCAAGGCCTGGCCTACACCCACTTCCGCAGCCTGGCCGAGCACCCGCGGGTGCGCGACCTGGTGCAGGCCGAGGTGGACCGTGCCAATGCCCGCATGCCGCAGGTGCAGCAGGTGCGCAAGTTCCACCTGCTGGCCAAGGAACTCGACCACGACGACGGCGAGGTCACCGCCACCATGAAGGTCAAGCGCAGCAGCATCAGCCAGAAGTACGCGCCCGAGATCGAGGCGCTGTATGGCGCCAGAGGCTGAGGGGGATACCCGTTCGGGCTGAGCCCGTCGAAGCCCCGACAGCGTTACACGCAGCAACCAGACGAACGCACACACGATGAACGAGATCCGATTCGACGGCCGCGTGGCCGTCATCACCGGTGCGGGCGGCGGCCTGGGCCGTGCGCATGCCCTGCTGCTCGCGCGGCGCGGCGCGGCCGTGGTGGTGAACGACCTGGGCGGCAGCGTGAACGGCGTGGGCGGTGACAGCGCCGCCGCCGCCCGAGTCGTGGCCGAGATCGAGGCCGCCGGCGGGCGGGCCCTGGCGAACTATGACGACATCGCCACGCCCGAGGGCGCGCAGCGCCTGATGGACGCCGCCGTGGGCGCCTTCGGCCGCCTGGACGTGCTCATCAACAACGCCGGCATCCTGCGCGACAAGACTCTGCACAAGATGGCGCCCGAGGACTTCGAGGCCGTGGTGCGCGTGCACCTGCTGGGCTCGACCTGGTGCTCGCGCGCCGCGCTGCCGGTGATGCAGGAGCAGCAGTACGGCCGTATCGTCATGACCACCTCGGCGGCAGGCCTGTACGGCAACTTCGGCCAGAGCAACTACGGCGCGGCCAAGCTGGGGCTGGTGGGCCTGATGAACACGCTCAAGCACGAGGGCGGGCGCTTTGGCGTCAAGGTCAACACCATCGCGCCGGTGGCACTCACGCGCATGACCGAGGGCCTGCCGCTGGCACAGCTCATCGGCGAGGCCTTGCCCGAGCGCGTGTCCGCCGGCGTGGCTTACCTGGCCAGCGAAGCCTGCGAGGTCAGCGGCTGCATCCTCTCAGCCGGCGCGGGCTACTTCTCCACTGTGCAGATCGTCGAAGGCCTGGGCGTGCACGCGCCGGCCGACGACATCACGCCCGAGTTCGTGGCCGCGAACTGGGGCCGCATCGCCGACACCTCCGCCGCCCGCCCCTTCGACAGCGCCATCGACGCCCTGATGGGCGCCTTCGGGCCGGCAAAGAGCTGATCACGGGTGAGCATGAGCGCTCGAACTGAACGCTCCAACCCCGTTCGGGCTGAGCCCGTCGACTTCGCTCAGGACAGGCCTGTCGAAGCCCCCGCCAGGCTTCCCCGCACCCGCGCCCACAACCGCCAGCCGCAACTGCTGGAAGCCGCCGCCCGCGTGTTCCGCCAGAAGGGCTACGCCATCACCACCATGCGTGACATCGCCGCAGCCACGGGCATGACGGCGGGCTCCATCTACTACCACTACCCCTCCAAGGGCGAGTTGCTGCTCGCCGTCTACGCCGAAGGCGTGGCCCGGGTGTCGGCCGCGGTGCAGGCCGCGCTGCAGCCCCCCGGCACGCCGTGGGAGAAGCTGGAGCGCGCCATGACCGCGCACCTGCAGATGATGGTCGGCCAGGCCCCGGACGATGCGCCTTTTGCCGGCGTGTTCGTGCAGGTGCAGCCGCACGACTTTCCGCCCGAGCACCATGAGGCGCTGATCGCGCTGCGCAACGGCTACGAGGCCACCTTTCGCGCCCTGCTGGACGCCCTGCCGCTCAAGCCCGGCACCGACCGCCGCCTGCTGCGCCTGCAACTCATCGGCGCCCTCAACCACGTCCCCCAGTGGTACCGCCCCAACGGCCCCCGCACCCCCCAAGCCATCGCCCGCGTGATGACGCGGCATCTTCAGGCGGGGCTGGAGCCATGAGGGCGGGAGTGAAGGCCCGTGGCGTTCGGGAAGGTGCGCCAGTCGCACTGTGCTGCGCTCATGTCCCCCGGCCGGGCGCTGCCCGGCCTCCTCCTTGACTTCGCTCCACACAGTACGCCTGCCACCCCTTCCTGCGCAACAGCCGTCCTGCATCTCTCACGCCATCATGACCGCACTCGACAACCTCTACCCCCCCACCTCCCCCCTGAACACCCCCGAACACCAGGCCTTCCGCGCCACCGTCCGGCGCTTTGTGGAGGAGGAGGTCACGCCCTTCCACACCCAATGGGAGCGTGACGGCCAGGTGCCGCGGGAAATCTGGAAGCGCGCGGGCGAGCTCGGCCTGCTGTGCCTGACCGTCCCCGAGGAATATGGCGGCGCGGGCGCGGACTTCAGCTACAGCGCCATCGTGGTGGAAGAACTGTCGCGCGCCGGCGCCACCGGGCCCATCTTCTACCTGCACTCCGACATCGTCGCGCCCTACCTCGTGCAGTACGGCACCGAGGCGCAGAAGCAGCGCTGGCTGCCCGGCATGGTGCGCGGCGAGATCATCGGCGCCATCGGCATGACCGAGCCCGGTGCCGGCAGCGACGTGGCGGGCATGCGCACGCGGGCTGAGCGCGAGGATGGGCCGGACGGGACCGGCTACCGCATCAACGGCCAGAAGATCTTCATCTCCAACGGCCAGCTGTGCGACCTGCTGGTGCTGGCCGCCAAGACCGACGCCACCCGCGGCGCCAAGGGCGTGAGTCTGTTGCTGGTGGACACCCACCTGCCCGGCTTCGGCCGTGGGCGCCGGCTGGAGAAGATGGGCCTGCACGCCCAGGACACCTCCGAGCTCTTCTTCGAAGACCTGCGCGTGGGCGCCGATGCGCTTCTGGGCGAGGAAGGGCGCGGCTTCGTGCAGCTGATGGAGCAGTTGCCGCAGGAGCGGTTGCTGGTGGCCATCGCCGCCGTGGCCGCCATGGAATCGGCCGTGATCTGGACGCGCGACCACCTCCTTCAGCGCCAGGCGTTCGGCGCGCCGCTGTCGGACAAGCAGACCGTCCGCCACCGCCTGGCCCAGGCCCACGCCGACACGCGCGTGGCCCGCGCATTTCTCGACGACTGCCTGCGCCGCCACCTGGCCGGCACCCTGGACACCGCCACCGCGTCGATCGCCAAGTTCTGGTGCACGGAGATGCAGTTCCGCGTGCTGGACGAGTGCGTGCAGCTCTTTGGCGGCTACGGCTACATGCGCGAGTACCCCATCGCGCGCGCCTGGGCCGATGCGCGCGTGCAACGCGTCTACGGCGGCACCACCGAGATCATGAAGGAGATCGTGGCGCGGGAGTTGTTCGGGCGGTAAAGCGCTGGAGGCCTATGCAAGGGCACGGACCCGAAAAAACCCTGCTTGCGCCACGGCGCAAAACCCTCAGAATGGGCCGTCCGCCACCACCGTCATCGCAAGAAGGTGGCGCCCTCATGAAGGAGACTCCCATGCACGCCACCGCACGCCTTCTCACCGCTTCTGCCCTGGCGCTGGCCGCGCTGTGGGCCAGCCCCACCACAGCCCTGGCACAGCAGGACTACCCCGCCAAGCCCGTGAAGTGGATCGTGCCCTACCCGCCCGCGGGCACCACCGATGTGCTGGCCCGCATCCTGGCGCAGTGGCTGACCGAGAAGATGGGGCAGCCCTTCGTGGTGGAGAACCGGCCCGGCGCGGGCAACAACATCGGCACCGAGGCGGTGATCAAGTCGCCCCCCGATGGTTACACCATGCTGCTGGTCAACCCGGCCAATGGCATCAACGCCACGCTGTACAAGAACCTGAACTTCAACTTCATCCGTGACATCGCCCCCGTGGCGGGCCTGGTGCGCACGCCCAATGTCATGGAAGTGACGAACTCGCTGCCGGTCAAGACGGTCAAGGAGTTCATCGACTACTGCAAGGCCAACCCCGGCAAGATCAACATGGCCTCCTCGGGGAGCGGCACCTCGGTGCACCTGTCGGGCGAACTGTTCAAGTTCATGACCGGCTGCGACATGGTGCACGTGCCCTACAAGGGCGCCGGCCCGGCACTGGTGGACCTGATTGGCGGACAGGTGCATGTGCTGTTCGATAACCTGCCGTCCTCCATCGGTCACATCCGCAGCGGCAAGCTGCGCGCCCTGGGCGTCACCTCCGAAGGGCGGGAGCCCTCGCTGCCCGGCGTGCCCACGGTGGGCGAGACCGTGCCGGGCTACGAGGCCACGGCCTGGTTTGGCATCGGCATGCCCAAGGGCACGCCGCGCGAGATCATCAACAAGGTCAACGCAGAAGTGAACCGCGCCCTGGCCGACCCCAAGATGCGCGAACGGCTGGCCGAACTGGGCGGCAGGCCCATCCCGGGCACTCCCGAGGACTTCGGGCGCGTGATCGCCGCCGAGACCCAGAAGTGGGAGAAGGTGGTGACGGCCTCGGGCGCCAAGCCCGACTGAGCGAACCCGCGGGCCCGGGTTCGGGCCCAGCCAGGCTCAGCGGCGCGACTCGAAGGGGTACTGCGGGTCGCAGTAGCCGGGCGTGGAAGGGTGCCCTGGCGGCACCAGCGAGTCCACCAGCGCCTCGTCCTGCGGGGTGATTTCGCAGTCAAGGGCGCCGAAGTAGTCGGTCCACTGCGCCAGGGTGCGGGGCCCGGCGATCACAGCGCTCACGGCCCGGTGCGCCAGCACCCAGGCACTCGCAAAGTGGGCCAGTTGAACGCCCTTGCCGGCGCAGTGCGCCTTGAGCGTCTGGGCGATCCTGAGCGACTCCTCGCGGAACTCCGACTCCAGAATGCGCTTGTCGCCTCGGCCCGCACGGGTGCCCTCGCCAGGCTGGGCCCCAGGGGCGTACTTGCCCGCCAGCACCCCGCGAGCGATGGGGCTGTAGG
>Ga0315902_10014370_pt1 | contig 10179 bp, 9 predicted proteins | sample LakEriMetagenome_9_FD_203523 | JGI IMG/M metagenome (GOLD analysis project Ga0315902, IMG submission 203523) | Freshwater fungal communities from buoy surface, Lake Erie, Ohio, United States - Buoy 12 MA117 | ecosystem: Environmental > Aquatic > Freshwater > Lake > Lake biofilm | place: USA...
CCAGCCGATGCCGGACTCGCTGCTGGTGTTGTTCTCGCTAGGGCGGCGCTGGAACATCACCCAGCCCTGCCGAGGTCCACCTTGGGTCCAACGGTTGGCAATCGGCGCCATTCCATTGCCCGACTGGTCCGAGGAAGGCAGGAACCAAGCTTCAACGGTGAACGGTTGGTCGGCCGGCCGGTTGATCGCGCTATTGAAGGGAATCTCGGTGCGCGTGGTGAAGTCGAAGAACGAGGCCCGGTTCGGATCACCCACGATCGCACCGGGAACGGACTTCACGACTCCCGTGGGAAGGTCGTTGGTAGCATTGGCGACAGCCCCAAGGCTGCCACTGTTGATGTTGATAGCCGACCGCGTCTGCGAGTCGTTGAGGCGGTAATAGGCCGCCGGACCATCGGACAGGACGGCGGACGGGTAGTCCGCACGCACGCCGACGCACGCGAGCGACACCAAAGATGCCGCTAGGAGGAACGAATTGTTTTTCATCATCAGAACATGCCCGCAGAGGAAACACCCAGTAGATTGAGGGCACCTCGTGGAAGCAAAAACCACGGTCGACGGGTGGGTGGCAAAGTCAATCTTGTAGGTCCTGCGACTAAGGCTTAGCCATCAGTTGAGACACAGCCGTAATCGAACTGTAGCACAAAGGGCATTGGAGGGACCTGCGGGTACCAGACCCAGCGGCACCAAGTGTCCATTGGGGAATCGCCGTTGGATCACCCGACGACGGAGTTTGAAATCCGATCCAGTCCACCCTTACATTCGTGTCCTCGCCATGAAAACCATCATCCATCCCGCGACACTCCGCACCTCTCTTCTGGCCGGCATGGTCCTCGGCACCCGCGCACTCGCGGCAGAACCGGACTTCCAGAAGGACGTGCTGCCCCTGCTCCAACAGAAGTGCATCGATTGTCATGGGGCCGAGAAGCAAAAGGGCAAGCTGCGCCTGGACTCGAAGGAGGCGACCTTCAAGGGCGGCAAGGATGGTCCGGCCGTGAAGGCCAAGGACGCCGCGGGGAGCGAACTCATCAAGCGCGTCTCCCTGCCCGCCGGAAATGACGACCGGATGCCACCGGAGGGAGACGGCCTGACGGCCGAGCAGATCGCAGTCCTGAAGGCCTGGATCGATGCGGGCGCCGCCTGGCCGGAGGGCGTCGTGATCGAATCCAAGAACAAGCCAAAGACCGCCGCCGCCCCGGTCCGACAGGGCCCACCCCTGCCTGCTCTCCCAGAGCTGCCAAAGGACTTCAAGGCCGCAGCCGGTGAGGCCGCCGCGTTGGCCGCCCTCAGCAAGGCCGGACTCGAGGTCCGCCCCATCGCCCAGAACAGCGCATGGCACGAAGCCAACTTCCGGCTCGCCGGCACCAACGTCACCGACGCCTCCATCGCACCCCTCAAGGAGGTCACCTCCCTGGTCGAGCTGAACCTTGGAGCCACCCGGATCACCGATGCCGGGCTCGCCAATATCTCCAACCTCGGCTACCTGCAGAATCTCCAAGCGCCCCTGACCGGCATCACCGACGCCGGACTCGCCCGGCTCAAGGGACTGTCCAACCTCGTCAGCATCAACCTGTACGGCACCCAGGTCTCCGACGCCGGACTGGAACAGCTCAGGGGCCTCAAGCACCTGCGCTCAGTCTACGTGTGGCAGACCAAGGTCACCCCCGAGGGAGCCGCAAAACTCAAGGAGTCTCTGCCCTGGCTCTATGTGAACACGGGCGCCGAACTGGCAGCCCTGGCGACGAACACCCCTCCGGCTGAGAAGAAGGAGGAGAAGAAGTAGTGGAATGGAAAAAGGGGGGCGGAAGCCCCCCTTTCTGTTTTCTTCGTCGACCGGGGCGGAACCGCCCTCAGAGCGGCTTCACCCGGATGTTCCGGTAGTAGACCACGCTCTTCGGATCGTGCGCCTGGAGGGCCACGGTCCCGGCGTTGAGCTTCCGCTCGAAGTCCTTGCCGGGCTTGCGACCCGGCTCCTCCTTGAACTCGTTGACGAGGGTGCCGTTCAGATAGACCCGGATGGTGTCACCCTTCACCACGACGTGATGGGTGTACCACTCGTTGTCACGGGTCACACCCTTGATCTTGTCCTCCCGGACGTCCTGGACCGCGTAGACGCTGCCGGACTTCCGCCAGTCGCCCTGGGTCTGGTTGACCTGGGTCTCATAGCCACCCCAGGGCCACCCGGTGTCCTGGTACTTGGTGTGGATGTAGACGCCGCCGTTCGAGCCAGGCTCGGTCTTGATGTCGATCTTTAGCTCGAAGTCTCTGAAAGGCTGGAGCGGCCCAACGTAGAAGTTGTGACTTCGAGGCCCCTGGGCGCGGAAGCCGCCCTCGGCGAGGGTCCAGGCCTCGGGGTTCTCGTTGACCTTCCAGCCGTTCCAGGTGCCGTCGGAGATCCGGATGAAGCCCTCGGCATCCTTTGAGCCGATGCCGGACTTGGGGGTGGAGGGGGTGGTGGAGCAGCCGGCGATCAGCACGGCGAGCGCGAGGAGGGGACCGGTTTTCATTGGAGCCGCCGCTTGATACGCGCCCACCGGGGTGGCCGCAAGGAAACACCCTGTGGATCCCCCACCGGATCCCCATTGCCACACCTCCGATCCCCACGGACACTCACGACTCCGACGCCGTGGAGAAGAGTCCCCGGACGGATTGCGGACGCTGCGATCATGAAGCTGGTACTCGACACCGAAGCCCAAACGGTCACCCGAACGGATGCCAACGGCACCCGGACCGTGCCGCTCTACTCCGACGAGGCCTTCGACTGGATCTCAGACCACTGGCTGACCGTCGGTTGGAACCAGAAGTACTCCTACACGTTCTCGTGGATGGGGCGCCCCATCATCCAGCTGCCCGAGGACATGGTCCGGACCCAGGAGGTGCTCCATCGCGTGCAGCCGGATGTCATCGTGGAGACGGGCGTCGCCCACGGCGGATCACTGGTCTACTACGCCTCCCTCTGCAAGGTGCTCGGACGCGGACGCGTGATCGGGGTGGACATCGAGATCCGTCCCCACAACCGGAAGGCCATCGAGGAGCATCCCCTGGCCGCCTCCATCAGCCTGATCGAGGGAAGTTCCACGGAACCCGGGACCGTGGCTCAGGTCCAGAACCGGATCAAACCCGGGGAGCGGGTCCTCGTGCTGCTGGACTCCAACCACACCCGCGACCACGTCCTGGCCGAGCTGGAGGCCTACCACGGCCTGGTCTCGCCCGGTTCCTACATCGTGGCGACCGACGGCATCATGCGGGATCTGACACGGGCCCCCCGGGGCAATCCCGAGTGGTCGTGGGACAATCCGACCGAGGCCGCCGCGGAGTTCGCACGGCGGCATCCGGAATTCGTCCTCGAGCAACCGGCATGGCCCTTCAACGAGAGCGGGCTTCGCCGCAACCTGACCCATTGGCCGGGCGCGTGGCTGAGACGACGTGAAGGCTGAGGCCTGCTTGGGCTCTCGGTAGAGGGGCCCTCAGGAGCCGTGCAGCAGGGCACTGCGGCACCCACCTCGAACCCACCCGGAACCGACCACCTGGAACCCACCACCTTGAATCTGGACCGGGACTGGTACTCGCGGCGGCTTTGGGCGACCTTCCCGTCCATGCACTTCCCTCGTCATCTCGTCTGTCTGTTCCTTGCGTTGGGATTCATCGCCCTGAGCTCCCTTCCCATCAGCGAGGCCGCCGAACCCAACCCCGGATCACCAGCCACCGGACAGGTCGTCGCCGATGATGGCCCCGGCTGGATCCCCTGGACCCTGGACCAGTTCAAGAACGTGAACTGCGCCACCAACACGTGGTCGATGAGCGACGGGGTCATCCGCTGCACCGGCAATCCGGTCGGCGTGATCCGCTCCCATCAGCCGGTCACCAACATCGAGCTGGTCGTCGAATGGCGGCACCTGCAGTCCGGGGGCAATTCGGGGATCTTCCTCTGGGCCACAGAAGCCTCCATCAAGAACCTCGAGGCGGGCAACGGACGCCTGCCCGAGGGCATCGAGGTGCAGGTCCTCGACCACGGCTACACCGAGCAGTACGAGCGGGACCACAAGAAGAAGGCCGACTGGTTCACGACGCATGGGGACGTGTTCCCGACCGGATCGGCCACGATGAAACCCTTCCCGCCGATCGCACCGAACGGCCAGCGCAGCTTCCCCAGGAAGAACCGGAGCCGGGGAGTCGGCGAGTGGAACCACTACTACGTCCGCGCCATCAACGGTGAGGTCCGCCTCTGGGTGAACGGCGAGGAGGTCTCGGGCGGCTCCCACTGCAAACCCGCCTCGGGATACCTGTGCCTGGAATCCGAAGGGGCTCCGCTGGAGTTCCGGAACCTCAAGGTCCGCCTGCTGCCCTGAGTCGATCGGGCACCGCCCTCGGGACGGTCCCACCCGGAGGGATCCTCAGACCGTGAGGATCTCCTTCTCCTTGTGGGCGAGGTGCTGCTCGAGCTTGGCGATATAGCGGTCGGTGAGCTTCTGGACTTCTCCCTCGGCCGTCTTCACCTCGTCCTCCGAGACGCCGTCGTTCTTCGCCTTCTTGAGGGCCTCCATGGCCTGGCGCCGCTCGTTGCGGACCGCGACCCGGCCATCCTCGGTCATCTTCTTGCAGAGCTTCACGAACTCCGCCCGGCGCTCGGCGCTCAGGTCGGGAAGGACGATCCGGATGAACTTGCCCTGGGTCGCCGGATTGAGGCCCAGGTTCGAGTTCTGGATGGCCTTCTCGATGGCCTTCGTGTTGCCGACGTCGAACGGCTGCACCATGAGCATCCGGGCCTCGGGCGTGCTGATGGTCGCCAGCTCCTTGAGCCGCATGTGGGACCCATAGGCCTCCACCTGGACATTCTCAATCAGGGAGGGGGATGCCTTGCCGGTGCGGACGCCCGCGAACTGCTGCACCAGATGCTCCTCGGTCTTGAGCATCTTCTCCTCGGTCTCGAAAAGGATCTCGTCGGTCATGGGATGGGAATGGGGAAATCGGTGGTTCTCATTGGCTCACAAGCGTGCCGACCCGGGCTCCGGAGACGACGCGCAGCAGGTTGTGGGGGCGGAAGAAGTCGAAGACGATGATCGGCATCTTGTTGTCCTGGCATAGCGCGAACGCCGCGGCGTCCATGACCTTCAGCCGTTTCTCGAGCGCCTCGGTGTAGGTGATGCGGTCGTAGCGCTTCGCGTCGGCGTGCTTCTTGGGATCCTTGTCGTAGATGCCGTCCACCTTGGTGGCCTTGAGGACGACCTCGGCCCCGATCTCATTGGCCCGGAGTGCCGCGGCGGTGTCGGTCGAGAAGTACGGGTTGCCCGTGCCGGCGCCGAAGATGATGACGCGCCCCTTCTCGAGGTGGCGGACCGCGCGTCGACGGATGAACGGTTCCGCGATGGCCGTCATGGTGATGGCGCTGAGGACCCGGGTCGCCACCTTCTGCTTCTCGAGGGCATCCTGGAGGGCGAGGGCGTTGATCACCGTCGCCAGCATCCCCATGTAGTCCCCGGTGGCCCGCTCGATCCCGCGCTCGCTGCCCTGGAGACCCCGGAAGATGTTGCCGCCGCCGACCACGATCACCACCTCGACCCCGAGCTTCTGAACCTCGGTGATCTGGGTGGCCATGTCATGGACCGCCTCCGGACAGATCCCGGCACCCGACTCCCCGCCCAACGCCTCCCCGCTGAGCTTGATCAGCACGCGCTTGTATCGGGGCTTTGTCTTGGCAGAGGGGCGGGGTTTGTTCATTCGGCACGAGGGAGTTACCAGAGTCGACACACCGGGTCAAACCACCCGGCTTGAATCGGGTGGTCCATCGATGGAACCCGTCACTGGACCGGTCCGGTCCCCTTCACATCGACACAGACCACATCGCCCTTGGAGTTCCGGACGTAGAGCTTTCCCGCATCCAGGACCGGGGCGCTCCAGACCTTGCCGCCCGAAACCTGCGCCCGGACGATCTCCTTGTAGGCCTCGGGCGTGGCCGAGACGACCACCAGTTCGCCGGCGCCGGTGATCCAGATCAGCTTCCCGTCGGCCGCGGTGAGGTTGCCCATCGGAGCCTCCGGGGAACTCCACTTCACCGCGCCCGTCTTGACGTCCAGACAGCGGAGATGTCCCGGCCGGTCGCCATTGCCGCTGATCCCGTAGAGGTGTCCACCGATGAGCACCGGGGTCGAGAGCTGGCTCGCGAGTTCCTTGGAGAGCCAGAGCTTCTGCGCTCCACCAGCCGTGGGTCGGAACAACGCACCCGAGGCTCCGGTGCCAGGCCCCTCGAGGAATTTGTACCCGGAGGTCACAAAGAGATCGTTGCCGACCACGATCGGGTCCGGCGCGTTGACGTCGTACATGGTCTCCCAAGGGAACCGCGACAGCTCCTTGCCGGTCTTCGGGTCGACCACAACGACCGCCTTGGCGGCGAAGACCGCGAGTGCGGGCTTGCCATTGAACTGGAACGACACCGGTGTCGCATAGCCAGAGGCATCCTTGCCGGAGGACCAGATGGGGCTGCCATCCTTGGCTTGGAGGGCGATGCCATGGGTCCCAGCGTTGAGGAAGATAACGCTTCCCTGCACCAGCGGGGATCCGGCGAATCCCCACTCGGGCTCCTCGACCCCATGTTCCTTCCGGATGTTCCGGAGCCAGATCTCCTTCCCAGTCGCCGCATCGAGGCATCGGACCTCGCCCTGCTTGCTGATGAAATACAGCCGGCCCTCGGCGATTGTCGGCGTCGCACTCGGTCCACCCTCGTAGTACTTGGGATCCAGCTTCTGCGGATACACCACCTTCCAGACCTCGGCACCCGTGTTGGCGTCGAAGCAGAAGATCGTATCCTGGTTGTTGGCGTTGCCCACCGTGTAGACCTTTCCGGCGGCCACCGACATCGAGGAGTAGCCGATCCCCACGTTCTTCTTCCAGAGCTGCTTAGGCTGCCCACCGGGCCAGGCGCCGAGCCAGTTGCGCTCCGGCGAGATGCCCGTCTGATCCACGCCGCGGAACATCGGCCAGTCGGCCATCACGACCCCGGCGGTGACGGTGAGGAGGGAGGCTAGGAGGGGGAGCTTTCGAATCATGGACCGACCTTAGTCAGGTCCCCCAGACCGTCAAACCCGGGATCCAGACCCACCTGCCTCGTCAGGCACCGACAAGAACCCGGGGAAGCCGCTTGTCAGTCGAAACCCCGGGTCGGAGGCTTCTCCTCACCCTGAACACACCACGCCCCCGCCCCGTCCGGTCTCCAACGGCACCCTTCATGAAGTCGCCCCTGATCCTCCTCTCCGCCCTCCTCGCAGTCCTGCTCCCCGCCCACGGGGCGAAAGCTCCGGTCGACTGGCCCGAGTGGCGCGGTCCGGACGCCCAGGGACACGCCACCGCAAAGGGTCTTCCAGACACCTGGACCGAGACCCAGAACATCGCTTGGCGCTGTGATCTGCCAGGACGCGGCTGGTCGACGCCCGTCATGGATGCCGACCAGATCTGGCTGAGCACCGCCCTCGAGACCGCAGCGTCACCCGAGGAGGTGGCCCGTCGCACCAAGGTCAACACCGCCGATCAACCCCTCACCGTCCTGTCGAAGGTCGAGCTCAAGGCCCTCTGCGTCGACCGCAAGACAGGAAGGCTCCTCCGCGACCTCCCGCTCGTCACGGTCCAGGACCCCCAGTGGGTGCATGAGCTGAACAGCTACGCCTCCCCCTCCCCGGTCCTCGAACCCGGACGCGCCTACTTCCATTTCGGCACCTTCGGGACCTTCTGCGTCGATGTCGATGCAGGTTCCGTGGTGTGGGCCAACACCAACCTCCACATCATGCACGAGAACGGACCGGGCAGCTCACCAGTCCTCGTGGGGGACCTGCTGCTGTTCCATCTCGACGGCAGCGACTCGCAGTCGATTGCCGCCCTCGACAAGAAGACGGGACGCCTCGTCTGGCGGACAGACCGCTCGGGCAAGATGAACGACCATCCCCAGCTCAAGAAATCCTACGCCACGCCGACGGTCACCCGGTGGGGCGGCAAAACGGCGGTCCTGTCGCAGGGTGCCGACTGGATCTACGCCTATGAACCCGCCACCGGACGGGAACTCTGGAAGGTGCCGTATGGGAGTCTCGGGTTCTCCCTGTCGTCGCGAGCGGTGCTCGGCAACGAGCGGGTCTACTTCGCCACCGGCTACTCCCGGTCCGAGATCCAGGCCGTCCAGCTCGGTGGTCCCGATGCCGCGCCGTCCACGGTCTGGAAATATGCGAAGGGCGCCCCGACAATGTCCTCGCTGCTGCTGGTCGGGAATGAGCTCTACTTCGTCTCCGACTCCGGCGGCATGCTGACCTGTCTGGACGCCCGCGATGGTCGTGAGCACTACAAGGAACGCCTCGGTGGCAGCCACAGTGCTTCGCCGCTGTTCGTGGATGGCAAGATCCTCCTGTGTTCCCGGGAGGGAGAGACCTGCGTCGTGACCCCCGGGACCTCGTTCAAGCTCATCGCCAGGAACCGTCTCCCCGGCAAGCTCATGGCCTCGCCGATCGCCTCGGGGGATTCGTTGTACCTCCGCACCGACACGGCGCTCTACCGGATCCAGGCCAGGAAGTAAGGGGGCTGGGCCCTGCGGAAAAGCAGGTTCCGAACCCCGGACAGATCTCCGCGGCTGCACACCGCGCAGCCGGATCCCACTCATCGGCCCAGGAAGGTGAGGAACTGTAGGGCCGGCGGGATGCCAGCACTTCGGGCTGGCTGGCATCTCACCGGACGTGGAAACTCGCTCCATGGGTGGGGGTTCGGGTCAAGACGCTGGATGGCACCGCACACGGCCCACCCTGGGATTCCTCCGACACCGACTCCCTCGCGGCCATACCCTCCGACGTTTCTGGGGCATACTCCTCGCCTTCACGATGGTCGGAATCAGCCCTGCCACCGGAGCCCAGGCCGATAACCCCGCGGCCATCGCCCCTCCGAACATCCTGCTGATCGTCTCCGATGACCAGGCCTGGACCGACTACGGGTTCATGGGCCATCCGGTGATCCGCACCCCGAACCTCGACCGGCTTGCGGCCCGATCCCTCTGCTTCACACGGGGCTACGTCCCTTCCAGCCTGTGCTGTCCCAGCCTGGCTTCCCTGATCACAGGGCGCTTCCCTCATGAACACGGCGTGGTCTGCAACGATCCTCCGCGACCCCCGACGCTCAGCGGGGAGGCGTTCCATCGGAGTCCCGCTTTCCGGGAAGGCCGTGAGCGCCTGTCCTCGTTCCTGGATGCGATGCCCACACTGCCCCGCATCCTCCAAACGAAGGGCTACCTGAGCTTCCAGAGCGGCAAATGGTGGCAGAACAGCTACTCACGAGGCGGCTTCACCCACGGCATGACCCGCGGCGATCGCCATGGGGATGACGGGCTCCAGATTGGGCGGGTCACCCTCAAGCCAATCGAGGACTTCGTCGCAATGGCGGAACAGGAGCAACGCCCTTGGTTCGTCTGGTACGCCCCCATGATGCCCCACGACCCGCACACCCCGCCGGAACGTCTTCTGGCGCGATACCGGGATCTCGGGGAACCCCTGCCCGTCGCCCGATACCACGCGATGGTGGAGTGGTTTGACGAGACGTGCGGCCAACTCATGGATCTCCTCGAGCGTCGCGGCATCGCGGACCGGACGATCGTGGCCTATGTCACCGATAACGGCTGGATCACCGATCCCGAGACGGGGCGCTTCGCCCCGAGATCGAAGCAGAGCCCCTACGACGGAGGGCTGAGGACACCGGTGCTCCTCAGTTGGCCCGGTCACATCAAGGCCCGTCGGGAGAGCGAACATGCGGTTTCGAGCCTGGACCTCCTGCCGACGCTGGCACGCCTCACCGGAGCTCCTGTTCCCGAGGGACTGCCAGGCATCGATCTATTGGATCGAGGCGCTGTACGGAAACGACGATCCGTGTTCGGCGAGTGCTTCACCCACGACGCGGTGGACCTCGACCGTCCAGACCTGGGCCTGAGATGGCGCTGGATCGTGCAGGACGGATGGAAACTGATCGTCCCGGCACCGTGGAACGAGGCGGCAGGACGACCGGAGTTGTATCGGATCCGAACGGATCCGCTGGAGCGTCAGGACCGAGCCGGCCGGAACACTGCCCGGGTCCAGCGACTGCGCCAGGAACTCGACGCCTGGTGGAATCCAAACGGGCCCTGATACCGATCCAGTGCCAGGACCACACCACGAGGACTCCCCG
>Ga0315902_10014372_pt1 | contig 10178 bp, 9 predicted proteins | sample LakEriMetagenome_9_FD_203523 | JGI IMG/M metagenome (GOLD analysis project Ga0315902, IMG submission 203523) | Freshwater fungal communities from buoy surface, Lake Erie, Ohio, United States - Buoy 12 MA117 | ecosystem: Environmental > Aquatic > Freshwater > Lake > Lake biofilm | place: USA...
GCGAAGTGCTTTGCGAAATAAACGAAGAAGGTCAAGAGTACATCATTGCTAAAGGTGGACGTGGTGGATTAGGAAATCACAATTTCAAAACCGCTGTCAATCAAGCACCAGATTACGCTCAACCCGGTGAACCCGGTGTGGAAGAATGGAAAATTCTTGAATTGAAAGTTCTTGCCGACGTTGGATTGGTTGGTTTTCCGAATGCTGGAAAATCTACTCTGCTTTCTGTTGTATCTGCCGCCAAGCCTGAGATTGCTGACTATCCGTTTACAACCCTTGTTCCGAATTTAGGAATGGTGCGTTACCGCAACGACCGCAGTTTTGTTATGGCAGATATTCCTGGAATTATTGAAGGAGCATCGGAAGGAAAAGGTCTTGGACACCGTTTCCTACGTCACATTGAGCGCAATGCAACGTTGTTGTTCATGGTTCCTTGCGATGCCGATGACATTAAAGCCGAGTATAAAATCTTATTGAACGAATTGAAGAAATTCAATCCTGAGTTGCTCGACAAACCGCGCATTTTGGCTATTACAAAATGTGATATGATCGACGATGTTATGGAGAAGCAAATGAAAAAGCTTTTACCTCGCGGCATTAAGCATGTATTTATTTCTGCTGTAGGTCAAAAGAACATCGACGAGTTGAAAGACATTATTTGGGAAAGCATTAGTTCGCAAAACAGTTAATTAACTGTTTTCAATCAGTTCAAAGCGTTTCTTCAACACTCTAAATTCTACTCTTCTATTTTTCGCGCGCCCCTCGTCTGAATCGTTTGTGGTTGCTGGTTTTGTAGCACCGAAGTATTTTATTTCCAATCGAGTTCGGTCTATGCCTTTCTTCATTAAATAACTTACCACGGCCTCTGCCCTATTTTTAGAAAGCGTCACGTTGTAATCGTCCTTCCCTCTGCTATCGGTATGCCCTTGTACTTCCAGATACATTGCCTTGTTCTTCTTCAATAAGACATAAACTTCATCCAATTCCTTCTTCGCGCTATCGGTAATATTGAATTTGTCGAAGTCAAAGTATATATCATCGAGTCTTATTTCATCATATTGACTCAATTGAAGCGGCGGGTCGAAAACCAAGGATTGAAGCACTTCATTCTCGCATGAGCATTCTTCTTTGGTTTGCACCGGCTTCACCACCACGTCGTCTACATACAAGTAGCTGTAATCTCCCATGCCCTTGTCGTTTCCCGTGCTGTGGAGAATTTTCGTGGCCTTGTCGCTTTTAAAATTTCCAATTGTAATAAATCTTTCTCCGCCCGAAGCTCTGTAGACATCGCCCATCTTCACCCAACCGTCTTTCTGATCTAGAATGTATAAGCGTGGATTTTCAATGGTCGCTTTCATCTCAATGCAATTCATTCCCTTTTGGCGAAGTTCTTCGGCGCTTAAAACAATGCCACATCCATCGGTTACGAAATTGCAGAGATCGGCTGAAGAGATACTTATTTCGATGCACACTAATTCTCCTGGTTTAAGCGGTCTGCTTAATTCCGAGCTCAAATACTCGCGGTAATTTTTCTTATTGAAGGTGTAGTTCACGAAGCCGGCGTAGGCCTGTCCAGTTGCTGCATTTTCATTTCCAAAAACATTCTTCGGAACACCAACGGCCTTGCTGCAGCTGTTGAAGTAATCGGGAGTGCCCTGTCCGGGCTGCTTCCAAGAGACAATGTGTGTGAGTTGACTTTGATTGAAATCGACAGGACAGCCTTGGTGTTCTTCAAAGCTTGAATTCAACACCAAGTTCTGAGCCAAGCACGTTAGGTGCATGAAACCCAAAACGGAAAGGAATAAACTGTATCTAATTGATTTCTTCAACGCACCGAATTTAACGAGAAAACAAAAGGGGAGTGCATATTATTGCAGCTCCCCTTTAAAAAGATTGGATATTCTTATTTCACCTTGAACACAACACGTCTGTTTTGGGCGTGTCCAGAAGGAGAATTGAATGTGCTTGCTGGTTGAGCATCGTCTACGAAAGAAACTGAAATGCGAGCCCCATTAATTCCGAAACCAACTAAAGCTTCCTTAACAGCGTTTGCGCGTTTCTCAGCCATGTTTGCAACCTCTTCATCAACTTTCGCTTCTGCAATTTCATCGGCATCTGAATGTCCGATCAACTCAATGTTCAAGGCAGGATTAGCCTTCATCAATGCTGCAACTTCTTCAATATTAGAATCGAATTGTCCAGGAACCATTTCAGTCAAGGCCGCGAAGTAAACCACCGTGGTGTTAATGATGTCTTGTGGTTTTGCGCCTGTCTCACGAGCAACAGAACTGCTGTATATAAACTGCGCTTGTGGCTTGCTCTTCTTCGAACAGTTACATTGGCTTTTCGCTTCAATAGCAACTATTTCAACGTTATCAATGAAGTAATATGAATCGTTCATTACAGTTCCTGCAACACCCGCTGGCTTCTTCATTTTTTCAACCTTCATTTTATCTTCTGCTCCGAAGCCTCCGATAACAATGTACTCTTCACCACCTGCAGCAGTGAACGTTCCACAAATGTGTTCCCAAGAATCCATGATGTTCACTGGAACGTTGTCTGCGATAGTTACTTGTGGTTCAACCATAATTGCGTTGTCTTTCGAGTATTGCAATTTCTTTTCAGTAACGTACACACCAACATTGTTTACTGCAAACTTTGAAAGGTCTGCTAAGCTTAGGCTATAGCGAATGCAATACTGCTGTCCTTTCACCAATTTCTGGTTCAACTTAACTTCTAAGTATGTTCTTGTTTTCTTTGGATCTTTTGAATAAGCTCTGAAACCAGCGTAACTCGAACCTGAAGCAGGTTCTTGAACACCGTGCTCATTTGTTGGAACTTGAATCTTTGGGCTTTTTACTCCTTTAGAGAACAAGTCACAAAGAGTAACGTTTGGAGTCATCCAAGGTGTGGCCAAATCAACTTGATTTGGTGTTTTCAACGACTTAAATTCAAAGTCGTCGAAGTTGCCATTCGGAACAATTCCTTTTGGCTCTGCTGCTGCCTTGTCAGTTTTCTTTTGAGCCGTTGCTCCAACAACTGCAAGTGTTAATACAGCTAATAATAAACGTTTCATAATCATTTTACTTTTCGTTAGGGTATTCTTTTATTGTATCAATAAAGCATTTTAGGTTATCGGGAGAAATATCAGGATAAACTCCGTGGCCTAAGTTAGCAATATGTTTTTGAGTTCCAAACTTTTGAAGCATTTCTCTTGTTGCTTTTTTAATGCTAGCGAAGTCTCCATAGAGCACTGAAGGGTCTAAGTTTCCTTGCACTGTTTTCGCTCCTGCCCATTTCCGTGCCAAATCTGGTTGAATGGTCCAATCGAGTCCGATCGTCTCGCACGGAGAATTCGCGAAGTCTTCTATCGCATACCACGCCCCTTTTGCGAAAACGGTTCTTGGAACTTCTGGAATTGCTGCTAAAATTCTATTTATATATGGAAGGGAAAACTCGCGATATGAATCTGGTCCTAATACACCCGCCCATGAATCGAACAACTGAATCAAATCAGCTCCCGAGGCTATTTGCATTTTCAAATAAGCGATTGTCGCGTCTGAAATAGCTAAAAGCAATGCATGAGCGAGTTCTGGATTTTCGCGCATCATTCTTCTCGCCTTTGCGAACTCCTTACTCCCCTGCCCTTCAATCATGTAACAAAACAACGTGAATGGCGCACCGGCAAATCCGATCAACGGCACTCTTCCATTCAATTCTTGCTTGGTTAGTTTCAACGCTTCAGCCACGTAATTCAATTTACCTTCAATCTCTGTGGTTGAAAGTCTAGCCAAGTCCTCCTTCGTTTTAATGGTATTTGGGAAACGTGGTCCTTTTCCTTCATCCATTTCATACGGCAATCCCATGGCTTCAGGAATAACCAAAATATCTGAGAAAATAATCGCGGCGTCTACACCCAAAATATCAACGGGCTGAAGGGTAACCTCGCACGCCAACTCGGGTGTGCGAACCAACGTAATGAAAGAACCCGCTCTTGCGCGTGTTGCGCGGTATTCGGGTAGTACTCGTCCGGCCTGACGCATTACCCATACGGGGGTGCGTTCCACTTGTTCGCCCTTCGCGGCACGAAGCAATAAATTGTTCTGCAAATTCATGTGTTGCAAAAATACATCAGACATGCGCTACCTTCGTTTTTATGTTGAAGTCAATTTCAATTTATCCAGTAAAATCGTTGAATGGCCTTGAGCTAACCTCTTCTGAGGTGCTTCAGCACGGATTGAAATACGATCGCAATTGGATGTTGGTCGATTCCAAGAATACATTCATCACAAGAAGAGAACGACCCGAGCTTTCACTCATTGAAACAAGCCTTTCCGAAAACGGATTTCGTTTTTCCTTCAACAATCAATCTGAAATTCTTGCCACTGGAACGAATGATTTCCAACAAGAAAAAATTGAATCGAAGGTTTGGGATTCGAATGTTTTCGGATATGAAGAGAGCAAAAAACTAAACACTTTTTTTTCTGATTTTTTGAAGGAAGAAGTGCGTCTCATACGCATGCCTCTTCAGCCTGAAAGAATTGAAATGGCTCCGCTTACGGGAGAGTCAACATCCAGTTCATTCGCTGACAGTTTTCCAATTTTAATTTTAGGAAGTGCTTCGCTCGACGCACTGAATGCGCAATTGGAAGAACCCATTGACGCAAGATATTTCCGTCCGAATTTACTTTTCCAAACCGAACGTTCATTCGAGGAAGACGAATGGCAAGCCATTCAAATTGGAAATGTATTGCTTCGCAAAGCCAAAGCTTGTGGGCGTTGCCGAATGATTAATGTCAATCCTGAAACCGGTATTTATCGCACCGACGTCATGCGAGAGTTAGCGAAATTGCGCACTGTGAAGAATAAGGTTATCCTTGGCGATTTGTATTATCCGGTTCAAACCGGCTCAATTGAACTTCATTCCGAAGTGAAAGTTTTCACTACCTTCAACACATAAAATATTGTTATGACTCAAGCGCTTTTCAAAATGTCTCGTCCGAACAATCTGCTCATGATTGTTTTTGCCATGTTTGCGTTCCGCTTTGGTTTTGCGCACACGACAGCGCCTGAAGATTTCACGCAATGGATGCAGTTCTTGGGAATGATGATCACCATTGTTTTACTTACTGCTGGAGGAAATTTCATTAACGATTATTTCGATGTTCGCGTTGATCGAATTAACAAGCCCAATGCGGTTTATGTAGAAACGCAAGTAAAGCGCAGAGTGGTTATTCTCGCGCACATTGTTGCAACAACCCTAGGCGTATTTATTTCGTTTTTTGTTGGAAAGAGTATGCACTCTTATCTGCCGTTTGTTGTGGCGATTGTTGTTTCCATTGCCTTGGGATTGTACACTCCGTTTTTCAAGAAACGCATTTTAACGGGAAACCTTATAGTGTCGTTATGCATCGGAATGATTCCTTTGTGGAGCGTATGGCCTGAGCTTTCGAACTATCAAGTTGGTTTATGGACACTCGTTTTTTCAGTCTTCGCCTTCACGGTAAATTTCAGCAGAGAAATTGTCAAGGACATTGAAGATTTAGACGGCGATGCTGCTGAAAATTACAAAACATTGCCTGTGGTTATGGGTACTCAAACTGCGCGTATTTATGCGCTGTTGTTTTTGTTCGCAGCGTTAATTACGGCTGGAGTAACGTTATTTATCGCAGCAACTCAGCACCATTCCTTGGGCACACTTTATTTAATTGGATTAGGCATGTGCTTGCCTCTGATTATAGCATTGTTCGCTGTGTTTATGGCGAATTCAAAAGAAGGATTTCACAAGGCCAGTCTTATCTTGAAGATTGCAATGGCGGTAGGAATTACGTGTGGGTTTGTGTTGAGGTTTGTTTAACCCTCCGCCTTATTCTTCGGAATTAAAAACATCAATCCGAAGCCGATAACGAAAAAGACAATCAGTGCCAAAATGCTATATCGCATGCTGAATTTCCCTTCAATGAATCCGAAGGAAATCAATCCAATTATCAATCCTACTTTTTCAGTTACATCGTAAAAACTAAAGAACGAAGCGGTGTCTTTTGTTCCTGGAATTAATTTCGAATAGGTGCTTCGCGCCAAAGATTGGGTTCCTCCCATAATGAAACCAATAAGTCCGGCAACGATATAAAACATCATGACTTGACCTTCTTGCACAAAGAAAAACGCAAAGAAGCAAATGAACATCCACAACGCAAGTGCTATTTTCAACACTGAAAAATTCCCAATTCTATTCGACAATTTCGAGAAAAGATAGGCTCCTGGAATAGCAATAATCTGAACCAAGATAATGGCCACAATTAAGTTCAGTGTTTCCAACTTCACTTCTTTCTTACCGAAGTAAGTGGCCATTTGCATAATGGTTTGAATACCCATGCTGAATGTAAAAAACGCCAACAAATAAGCCTTCAACTGAGGTAGGTGTTTCAATTGCTTCAAAACACTTCCTAACTCCGAAAACCCTTTGGTAAATACATTTGTTCTTTCCGCATGAACGCGCTCGCTCTCTTTCAAACGCGAAAATGTTATCTGCGCAAATCCCATCCACCAAACTCCAACAGCTATAAATGAATAACGCATCATCATCACTTTCTCTGGTCCGCTCTTCGCAATAACCATAACAGCGACCAAGGCACAAATAAGTAAAATCATACTGCCCAAGTATCCCAGTGAAAATCCTTTTGCGCTGAGTTTATCTTGCTCATCCTCTGTCGCAACTATTGGTAAAAAACTATTGCTAAAGGCATAACTTCCCCAGAAACCAATACATGCAAGGATTACACTCAGGATGCTCAACTCCATGTTTGCAGGATCGAAAAAATAAAGACTCATACAGGAAAGAGACCCCAGATAACAAAAGAACTTCAGGAAGAACTTCTTCTTTCCATAATAATCCGCCACACCAGAAAGAATTGGCAAAACCAAGCACACAATTGTCAAACCAAATGCAGTTGCATAACTAATCAACTCTGTATTCTCCAACGTTGATCCGAATACCTTCACTTTGGTTGAAGTCACAACTCCGTCCGAATTTTTCACGGAGGTCATCACATCGTAAAAAATTGGAAAAATCGTAGATCCAATAACCAAGTTGTAAACCGAATTGGCCCAATCGTACATGGCCCATCCGTTCTGAATCTTTTTGCGGGAGAGTGCAGTCTCTGTCATGTTACTTTTCAATTTTCAACCAAAAAGAACCGCCGTGTTTCTCCACAACATGTGGAATGGCGTTCCAAATTGGCTCTATTATTTGACTCAATTGTTTGTTTTCTGAAAGATAATAATTTGGAATCATGGGCGCATACTTCTCGCTGTTCGCCAAAAGAAACGCTGCCAACATGTATTGCTCTGAATAAAAACGATCGCACATAAACTGCGGATAGTCGAAAGGCAAATACACATCGTGTATTTGAACCACCACTCCCTTCTTCAATCTTGGAAGAACTTCCAAGAAAAACACAGTAGCATCTGAATTCGGAAATACGCGGTGCGAATTGTCGACAAACAAAATATCATTCTCTTCCAATCCTTCTAAAAAATCGAAATTAGAATCTTCAAACGGGGAACGAATGATGGTGTTTGCTAATGCATCAATCTCTGCGCGAGGCATCGGATCAATGGAAATAATCTCCGTCTTTAATCCTTGCTCTGTAATAGCTTTGTGCGCAACCTTGGTCGAATTACCCGATCCTATTTCAACATAACGTTTCGGCTTCAGTTCTGAGATGGCTGTGTACAACATTACCATATCGAGGCCAGGCAAAAACAAGTTGTTCCAAAAAGGCTCTTGTGCAGAAGGCTTGTCTCTATTGTTTTTTATTGATTGAAAATTTTGCGTGTATTTCAATGCTGCGTGCAGCCACTTATCGTACTCTTCTTTTCTGTTTTCAATAATGGAAAGCAATTGCGGATGAGCCTCTTGACCATGACCATAGCGAGGTTCAAAAGAAACTGGGTATTCCAAAATCAATTTCTGAAACTTCGGATGTGCTAATTTGAATAATCTTTTTATCATGAGCGCGGTTCAATCTTCTAACTGAAAAAATCAAAAGCTAATGTACTACCTTTGTAGCAAAGACCGAAGAGGATTCATCGCTAGTTGAAAAACTAGAGGAAAGTCCGGGCTGCGCAGAGCGCCGCACCCTGTGAAAAGCGGGGGACGTTAAACGCAAGTTTAATGGACAGACAGTGCTGCAGAAATTAAACCGCCACTAGCAATAGTGGTAAGGGTGAAAAGGAGGTGTAAGAGACCACCGTCGTTCTTGGTAACAAGGCGAGCTAGGAAAACCTTGCGGGCTGTAAGATCAAATAAACCGAGGCCGTTGGATTCGTTCCAACTGAAGAGTTGCTCGCTCAATCTCGGAGGGTAGATCGCATAGATAAATGATGAAACATGTGGCAACACATGAACAGAACCCGGCTTACGCTCACGGTCTTTTACTTTTTTTCTTGAAGTTGAATGCGCTCCTCTGGCGTATTCGCGTTGACTAAAAATTTCGAATCTTTAACAGGAAGAATTTCAACGGATCGATTGAAAAGCATCTTACGCGGACAACTCTTTCCGCTTACCCAAACCTTCATCAAGGCCGAAAAAGATTTCGGTTCGTAGATGGAACACAACGGCTCTGGACCTCCGTCTAACGGCGATTCATAACACGTAGCAAACGCTTTCGTGTTTCTATTCTTCAACAAAAATTCGAGTTGTTCTTTTTGAATATTCGGCAGGTCACACGCCACAACCAAAAATGCGGTTTGTGGAAACGATCGCATAGCGGAAGCGATTCCTCCAAGCGGACCAGCACCTTGAAGTTGATCCGCAATAAACGGTCTGTTCAAGAACGCATATTTTTCTTTTTGTTCTTCCCGAACGGAAAGAAAAACTTCCAACCCTAATTCTTCCAACAGAGAAACCAAATGTTCCGCTTGTGTTTTTTCATGATACTGAATGAGTCCCTTCTCCTCGCCCATGCGGCTGCTCTTTCCACCCAATAAAATCAATGCTTTTAGAAGCGCCACTTCAAAGAAGTCTGAAACGAATTCAAGCACTTCTTCCTTCAATATAAAAATTTTAGTTTCGGGTTGAAGGAAGGGTTGAACATACGCGGGAACCTCTGTCATTCCTTCCGGAAGGACGACGGCTAACACGTTGGTCAGTTCTGCACTTCGCTTGACTAAACTCTTTTCTTTTTCAAGATTAACAAAAATGATTTGGTTGGAAGCCGCATGGTGATTGCCGTTGACTAACGCCCCGTCGAATTCCTGAAGGACAGTTTGGTCGAGTCCTGTTTCTTCCTGAAGAACAAAATGATTTTCGTGTGCGGTTATCCCGAGAGAAGAATCTGAATTTCCTTCAGCGTGAGAAGCATCTACATAAGCCAAACGCTGATTCACTTCCAACTGAAAATAACTCACCCACTTTTTAATTTCTTCGCAAGTGGTGCCGTACAGCGCCAACTCGCGCGAGTGCCATTTCGATTTAGATTGAAGATTCATTGCCAAGCGCTGTATGTCGATTTCCCACCCGACTTTTCCATAAGCTTAATGCCGCCTATTTCCATATCGAAACTCATAGCCTTGCACATGTCGTATATCGTCAGCGCCGCAACAGATGCACCCGTGAGCGCTTCCATTTCAACCCCTGTCTTACCGAACGTTTTCACGGTACATTGAATGTGGGCACCTTTCTCTGTCTTTTCAATTTGCACATCAATACCCGTAATGGCAAGCGGATGACACAAAGGAATTAAACTTGAGGTCTGCTTGACTCCTTGAATACCCGCAATGCGAGCGGTTTGGAACACTGGTCCTTTGGGCGACTGGTATTCGTTATTTTGAAACAATTGATTCAAGTTTTCCGGAAAGATAATTTCCGCAACCGCTGTGGCTTGACGCAGCGTCTCGCGTTTTTCAGATACGTCGACCATAGCGGCGCTTCCCTTTTCATTTACATGCGACAAGTGTTCCATAAAGTCAAATTTAGAACAGGAATGTGATTATTAAATCTTTTTAGCACGGAAGACAACCTTTTCGTGGTTAAAAGGGTTTTATATTCGTTCACGCATTAAATGAAACAATTACTCACACATTCTCCCATGAGCAAACCCTTTCGGTTTGTGCTTTTGTTTGCGTTAATTGCACTTTCTTTTTCATCGAATGCTTCTCATTTAATTGGCGGTGAA
>Ga0315902_10014373_pt1 | contig 10177 bp, 8 predicted proteins | sample LakEriMetagenome_9_FD_203523 | JGI IMG/M metagenome (GOLD analysis project Ga0315902, IMG submission 203523) | Freshwater fungal communities from buoy surface, Lake Erie, Ohio, United States - Buoy 12 MA117 | ecosystem: Environmental > Aquatic > Freshwater > Lake > Lake biofilm | place: USA...
GTACGTAACAGCCTCTACCTCTTCTTTTAATGCTTTTTTCTCTAGATAATCAGAATAAGACCCTGAGTACCGCCAAAGCTGCCCATCTTCCAATTCAATAATGCTATCGCATACATTCTCCAAAAAATAACGGTCGTGCGTAACCATGAACAAGGTGATATTCGGCTGACTTAAATATTCCTCCAACCACTCAATCATTTCTACATCCAAATGGTTCGTCGGCTCATCGAGAATCAAAAAATCCGGCTCCTCCAAAAGAATTTTAACCAATGCAATCCGTTTTTTCTGTCCTCCAGATAAGGTGCCTACTTTCTGGTCAAGATTTTCCATTCTAAAACGGTAAAGCGTTTCCTTAACTCTTGACTCAAATGACCAGGCATTCAGCTCATCCATATGGCTCATTGCCAGCTGAAGCTGCTCTGTCTTTTCAGGATGGGCGAGTGCTTTTTCGTAAGCTTTAACCACTCTTACCATTGGATTGGCATCATCCAACACTGCACTGAGTACATCAAGTTCCGGATGAAAATCCGGCTCCTGATCAAGCCATCCAATCCGAATATCCTTTCTAAATGTAATTTTAGCATTTTCCCCTTCAGATCCTTCTTTCCCTGCAATGACCCTCATTAAGGTGGATTTCCCAGTACCGTTTTTTGCAATCAATCCAATTTTTTGGCCTTTATCAATATGAAGGTTTATGTTTTTAAACAATACCTTTTCTCCGTAGGAACGGGTAACATTTTCGAGTGTGAGAAAATTCATAACCACAAAGGTAGGATAGAATACAGTATTTAGGTCGGCGTTTTCTTGAAAATAACTGAAAGTGCTAATACCCCAAATGCCTCGACCACCCCTAAAAAAACAAGCGCGCCCTGTTATTGATAACTGGACGCGCTTGAATCTTAAAAAAAAGCAACTTATTTTTTCACACCAAAATCAGCGCGAATCTTGTTGAGTGCTGAGCCATAGCGAACCCACTCGATCTGTTGTTCGTTATACGTATGATTCACCTGGAATTTATCCTGTGATCCATCCGCGTGATCCAGCACAACTGTAAGTGGCTTGCCTGGCGCAAAGGTGTCGAACCCAAGAATACTCACCTTGTCATCTTGACGGATCAAATCATAATCCGCAGGATTCGCAAAAGTAAGCGCTAACATACCCTGCTTTTTCAGATTGGTTTGGTGGATACGGGCAAATGATTTTACAATTACAGCCTTTACGCCTAGGAAACGCGGCTCCATTGCAGCATGCTCACGGCTGGATCCTTCACCATAGTTTTCTTCCCCAAACACAACCGTCGCAACCCCCTTCTTTTGATAGTGACGAGCGGATGCCGGAACCTCCATGTAATCGCCCTTCTCGACATTGAACACCTTGTTACGCTCCCCGTTATAAAAGTTTTCCGCACCAATTAGGCAGTTATTAGAAATGTTTTCCAAATGCCCACGGTACTTCAACCAAGGTCCAGCCATGGAAATATGGTCAGTAGTACATTTACCTTTCGCTTTTATCAATAAGCGCATTCCCTGTAGCTCATCGTTAGAAATGGCTTGGAAAGGCTTCAGTAACTGAAGACGCTCCGACTTTTTATCAACAGCAATTTTAATACTACCTGACTTCTTTGCAGGAGCGATATAACCAGCGTCCTCCACTGCAAACCCTGCTTTTGGAAGCTCGATTCCCTTAGGAGGATCCAGCTTTACCTTCTCTCCTTTTTCATTTACCAAGTAATCTTTCTTAGGGTTAAATGTCAAATCACCAGCGATCGCGAATGCAGTTACAATCTCCGGACTAGCAACGAAGGCATGGGTGTTCGGATTGCCGTCATTCCGACCCGTAAAATTACGATTAAAAGAAGTCATAATGGAGTTTGGACGCTTCATATCGTCCATGTGGCGAGCCCATTGACCAATACAAGGCCCACAGGCATTTGCCATAACAACCCCACCAATAGAGGAAAACTGATCCAATAATCCATCCCGCTCAGCAGTGTAACGGATTAATTCGGAACCTGGTGTAACTGTATATTCAGCACGAACCTGCAGATTTTTATCCTTTGCCTGCCGCGCAATTGAAGCTGCACGGGTCAAGTCTTCATAGGAAGAGTTCGTGCAAGAACCAATCAAGCCAACCTCTAACTGAACAGGATATTTATTTTTCTTAACGGCAGCCGCAAATTTGCTCAATGGCCAAGCCAAATCGGGTGTAAATGGGCCGTTAATGTGTGGCTCCAACTTGGACAGATCAATCTCGATCACTTGATCAAAATATTTCTCCGGATTTGCATAGCACTCAGGATCACCTGTCAAGTAATCAGCTACCTTATTAGCCATGTTCGCCACTTTGGAACGTCCTGTCGCTTTTAGGTAACGAGCCATACTCTTATCATACCCAAAAGTAGAAGTGGTTGCACCAATTTCAGCACCCATGTTACAGATAGTACCTTTCCCGGTCGCACTCATGCTTTGAGCACCTGGACCAAAATACTCTACAATAGCCCCGGTACCACCTTTTACCGTCAGGATTCCAGCAACAGCTAAAATAACATCTTTAGGAGAGGTCCAACCGCGAAGTTTACCGGTCAGTTTCACTCCGATCAGCTTTGGCATCTGTAGCTCCCATGCCATTCCTGACATAGCATCCACTGCATCAGCACCACCAACACCGATGGCCACCATGCCTAAACCTCCTGCATTAACGGTGTGAGAGTCCGTGCCAATCATCATTCCACCAGGGAAGGCGTAGTTTTCCAAAACAATTTGGTGAATAATACCTGCACCTGGCTTCCAGAAGCCGATTCCATACTTTTGAGACACAGACGAAAGAAAGTCAAATACCTCTTTGTTCTTGTCCAAAGCAACTTTCATATCTTCATCAGCCCCCACTTTCGCTTGAATCAAGTGATCACAGTGAACGGTACTAGGAACCGCTACCTTTTTACGACCACAAGTCATAAACTGCAGTAAAGCCATTTGAGCAGTGGCATCTTGCATCGCCACCCGGTCTACCTGGAAAAAAACGTAGTCCGACCCACGCTTGTGATCAGCAAGCGGGCTGTCTGGATGAAGGTGGGCAAAAAGTATTTTCTCAGAAAGTGTGAGCGGCCTCTTGAGCTGAGCCTTGGCGGCATCCACACGGGCGGGAAGGTTTTGATAAAACTCCCGAATCATTTTCAAGTCAAAAATCATTGCTACAAAGTCGATTTTAAATGATGGTGGCTTACAATCCTCGTCTCATCGATGATGTAAGCGCCGCAAATATACAGTTCTCCCACTTCCAACGGCTTGGATTTTACAAAAAAAACACCGCTTTTTTCGCAATTTAAGAAGAATCGAACGCACTTTGTTATCTTCGCACCGTGTTTGGCGATAAATTTCCTTTTTACAAACAGTTAGATGCAACAGATTGTGGCGTCACCTGCCTTCGGATGGTCGCAAGGCATTACGGTAAGCACTATTCTTTGGAGCAGCTAAGAGAGCTCGCACACCTAGATCGAGAAGGCGCCTCCCTAACTGGAATAGCCGATGCTGCAGAGCGAATTGGATTTCGTACGCTGGGTGCCAAGTTGCCGTTTGCCCGCTTAAAAGAGGACTTTCCATTGCCCTGTATTGTCCATTGGGACGAAAAACACTTTGTGGTCGTCTATGGATTTGAAGAGCAGAAAGTATTAGTGGCTGACCCTGCCGTTGGCAAACTAAAAATGAAGTTTGCAGAGTTCAGAAAAGGTTGGGATAGAGATGTCAATGCTACAGAGCCGCAAGGAATTGCACTGGCCCTTGAACCTAGCCCCGCCTTTTACCAGCTAGAAGGGTCCGATACCGAAAAAGCAGGATTCCACTTTTTGTGGAAATACATTTCTAGATACCAGCCCCTCCTGCTCCAGCTGCTTTTAGGCTTGTTTTTGGGAAGCATCATTCAGCTCGTATTCCCGTTTCTTATGCAAGCGCTGGTGGATAAGGGAGTACAACTCCGCGATTTTAACTTCGTGTGGCTCCTTCTACTAGCACAGGGGATGTTGTTTTTAGGCCAAATTTCTGTCGAATTATTGCGTAGTTGGATCCTCCTTCATATTGGCACTCGTGTCAATATCAACTTGGTCTCCGACTTTTTGATCAAACTCATGAGGTTACCCATGGCGTTTTTTGACGCCAAAATGACTGGAGATTTGTTGCAACGAATCTATGACAACGAACGTGTGGAGCGTTTCCTTACATCCTCGTCGCTGAATACCCTGTTTAGTCTATTTAGCCTAGTCGTTTTCCTTTTTGTACTCCTTTTTTACAACCCCCTTATCTGCGCTCTCTTTCTGATCGCTTCCCTTCTATATTTTGGTTGGGTATGGATGTTTATGCGGCAACGTCGAATGCTCGACTATCGCCGCTTCGAACGAATGGCGGAAAACCAAAGTGCCCTCATCCAGATGATAAATGGAATGCAGGAACTAAAATTACATAATGCTGAGAAACAAAAAAGATGGGATTGGGAGCGTATCCAGGCAAAACTCTTCAGAGTAAATGTCAAATACCTAGCCACCGATCAAGCACAACGCGCCGGTGCTGCCTTCATCAATGAAAGCAAAAATATCCTCATCGCATTTATTGCCGCCCGCGCCGTAATGCAAGGGGATATGAGTTTGGGAATGCTCGTCGCAACTCAATACATTATCGGGCAAATGAACGCCCCACTCGAAGCACTCGTGCAATTTATGATCTCTTGGCAAGAAGCGAGAATTAGCCTAGAACGATTAAATGAAATCCATAACCGACCAGAAGAAGAACCCCTAGAAGCATCAAAAGTGACTATCCTACCCGAAAACCGAAACCTTCTGATGGATCAAGTCTCCTTTCGGTACGGTGGCCCTAATGACCCCCTTGTCTTGCGCAATATTCAGCTTGCATTCCCAGCAGGAAAAATAACCGCCATCGTAGGATCCAGTGGAAGTGGCAAAACAACCCTACTCAAACTCCTGCTAAACTACTATGAGCCCTCCTCCGGACAGGTTAAGTTAGGAGAAATCAGCCTGAGTAACCTCAACAGCCATCTCTGGCGAGCAAACTGTGGGGTCGTACTACAAGATGGTTTTATTTTTAATGATAGTATCGCTCGAAATATTGCTCTTGGGGAAGACTACGTTAATACAGAACAACTCTATAGAGCCTGCGAATTAGCTAACATAAGATCCTTTATTGAAAGCCTACCACTGGGGTATAACACTAAAATTGGACAAGAAGGAGTAGGTATTAGCCAAGGTCAACGGCAGCGTATCTTAATCGCTCGAGCTATCTATAAAAATCCAGAATTTTTCTTCTTTGATGAAGCCACCAATGCCCTAGACGCCAGCAATGAGCGAATTGTAATGGAAAACTTAGAGCGCATTTTTAGAGGGAAAACGGTGGTAGTGGTTGCTCACCGACTCAGCACCGTTCGAAACGCTGACAATATCGTCGTACTGGAACGTGGAGAAATCGTCGAGCAAGGTACCCACGAGGAGCTAACCAACCTTCGCGGCACTTACTATCAGTTGGTAAAAAACCAACTCGAACTCGGCGCCTAAATCAGAACTTTTATCTCTTGTTTCTGTTCTTTTTGGAAGAAACAATCCATCAGTAGTGGCAGTAACTTGCAGAGTGTTAACCTAATAACACACCAATATGGATTTTCGCTTTTCTACTACTTTACTTTTTCTGATTGGTATAGCCCCACTTTGGAGCCAAACCTCTCCCACCTTACACGAAAAAAATAAAAACAAAACCATGACAGTAGAAATCTGGTCAGATGTAATGTGTCCTTTCTGTTATATAGGCAAAAGAAAATGGGAGGCTGCCTTGTCACAATTTTCCGAAAAGGAGCAAGTGGAGGTGATTTGGCGAAGCTTTCAATTAGATCCCAGCCTTCAAACAGAACCCTCAAAATCAGTGAAAAAATCCCTGGCAGAAAAGAAAGGTTGGTCTGAACGAGAAACAGATCAAATGTTTCACCATGTCACAGAAATGGCCAAGGCCGTGGGACTTGAATATAACTTCGATCGAGCCGTTGTTGCCAACTCCTTCGACGCACATCGGTTTACTCACTTTGCAAAATCAAAAGGCAAACAAGACGCAGCAGAGGAAGCGCTTTTTGAGGCATATTTTAAAGATGGAGTAAATACAGCAGATCACCAAGCGCTCGCCCAATTGGGCAGCCAAATAGGCCTGGACGCAACCGAAGTATTGGCCGTTCTATCAAGTGACCGATACGCAGAGGAGGTCCAAAAAGACATCCAACTAGCCAGAAAATTCGGAGTAACAGGTGTCCCCTTTTTTGTCTTCAATAGGGAATATGCCATCTCAGGAGCCCAGGAAGTATCCGTCTTTTTGAATACCCTGCAACGAGTTGCCAATGACAACAAAGATTAACCATTACCTACGCACTCGCTTTATTGGCACAACATAGCCATTTTCCAGGCGAATAATAGGATACAGACCAGCCGGAATTTCAGGGTCCATCCCTGGATAAATTCGGTCGGCAAATTCCGTAGGAAGTGTGTAAGACTCGGTAATCTCAAACTTGTCACCATCAAAAATTTCTCGCTCCATACAAGCAGGAACATCTTTTTTGGCAAAAAATAATTGCAAAGTCCCATCCTGACTAATGAGAAAAAGCGCACTAGAATCCCTACAGTAACGTTCGGAAAGCAGTGAGTAAAAGGTTTGTTCGTTTGACACGTACATGGCTGTTGAAGCGAAAGTCGCCAAGTGCCCAAGTCGGGGTGTGCTGATTAAAACAGGACTATTGTCGCTAAAAGGCTGAAATTATTCTACAAAATCACTCCAATGTAAAAGAGTATTTCGAACAAACAATTCTCAACAAAAAGTTTGCCACTTTTTGCAAGGCATTACCTTTTTTAGTAGGAAGCTAAACTTGTCTCTTAAAGGCAGCTAATTATCATGGCACACTAAGGCTTACAAGAACGATTACTTACTTAACGAAAAACGCCTGTCGGGATAGGACAGGCGTTTTTTAAAGAAGGCTATAAAAATCGGTTAAGCAAGTTTTCGTACATCTCCTGACGGCCGCTTCGTTGTTTTGGCTCTCCATTCCGCTTAGCAATGTTTAGTAAATCTCCTAATTGAAGGGATCCTTGTTCAAAAAGCAGTCCCTCTCCTTCATTAAAAGATGCGTATCGCTCCTGCTTCCAAGTTGAGTAATTAGATTTCGTTAGGATAGCATCAGCAGTAAGTAGTGCACGCGCGAAGGCATCAACTCCACCAATGTGGGCATGAAACAAATCCTCTAAATCAGTTGAATTTCGGCGGGTTTTTGCGTCAAAATTGACCCCACCCCCTTGTAGACCGCCCGACTCCAATATAACCAACATTGATTCTGTCAGCTCAAGCAAATTATTGGGAAACTGATCCGTGTCCCACCCATTCTGGTAGTCCCCCCTGTTTGCATCAATACTTCCCAGCATTTCAGCGTTTGCAGCAACTTGAAGCTCATGCTGAAAGGTATGAAGGGCCAAGGTAGCGTGATTTACCTCAATATTTAACTTAAAGTCTTGCGCCAAGCCGTGCGATTGTAGAAAGCCAACTACAGTCGATGCATCAAAATCATACTGATGCTTACTTGGCTCCATAGGCTTGGGCTCAATGAAAAAATGACCTTTAAATCCGTTTTGGCGAGCATAGTCTTTTGCCATACCCAAAAAACGAGCTAAGTGATCCAATTCACGCTTCATCTGAGTGTTCAACAGGGTTTGATACCCTTCTCTTCCACCCCAAAACACGTAATTCTCACCCCCCAATTCCATTGTGATGTCAAGAGCTATCTTCACTTGTGCTCCTGCATGGGCTACCACTGCAAAATCTGGATTGGTAGCCGCACCATTCATGTATCTCGGATGCCCGAATAAATTGGCCGTACCCCACAATACCTTTACCCCGTTACTGGCCATCTGCTCCTTTGCATAGTCTGTAATAATACGTAACCGCTTTTCAGACTCCACCAAGGACTCCGCCTCCTCTACTAAATCAAAGTCGTGAAAACAAAAATAAGGCAGGCCAAGTTTGGTAATAAGCTCAAAGGCAGCATCCATCTTGTCTTTCGCACGTTGAATTGGATCAGATGCACTCAACCACGGGAAAGCCTTGGTACCCGACCCAAAAGGGTCACCACCCGTATTGCATAGGGAATGCCAATAAGCCACCGCAAATTTGAAATGATCCCGCATAGTCTTACCAGCCACAAGTCTATTCTCATCATAATAGCGATACGCCAACGGATTGTCCGTCTCGGGCCCTTCAAAACGAATCTGACCAATAGATTGAAAATAACTGGTATTCATATGTGTTTAACGTTTACGTGTCAGAACATTTTTCACAGCTTCTAGCACATCTTTCTTCCCAAGACCATATTTTTCTAGTAGCTCAGCAGGCTTCCCGCTCTCGCCAAATGAATCATTGACTCCAACCAGCGATACAGGCAAAGGCTCATGTTGTGCCAGAACGCTGGAGATGGCCTCTCCCAATCCACCAAAGCGTTGGTGCTCTTCCGCTACTACCACAGCCTTTGTTTTTCGCGCTGACTTCAGTATTGCTTCAGTATCTAACGGCTTGATCGTATGGATGTTAATAACTTCGCAAGAAATCCCCTGCTTGTCAAGCTCTTGAGCGGCTTCAACACAGGTCCAAACTAAATGGCCCGTAGCAAATAAGGTTACATCTGTCCCTGGGGCTAATAACAACGCTTTGCCGATTTCAAATGGCATTCCCTCGGTAAACATTGGCCATGCCGGACGACCAAAGCGTAAATAAACAGGTCCATAATGCGCAGCGATCGCCTTGGTGGCTGCCACTGTCTGATGGTAATCGCAAGGATTAATGACGGTCATTCCTGGAAGCATGCGCATCATGCCCATATCTTCCAAGATTTGGTGGGTTGCGCCATCCTCACCGAGTGTCAATCCGGCATGAGAAGCACAGATTTTCACATTTTTATGAGAATAAGCAACTCCCTGCCTAATTTGGTCATAAACCCTCCCTGTACTAAAGTTAGCAAAGGTCCCAGTAAAAGGAATTTTACCGGCAGTCGCGAGTCCAGCTGCAATACTGATCATATTGGCCTCTGCAATTCCCACTTGAAAAAAACGTTCGGGAAACGCAGCCTTAAAATGTTGCATTTGAAGGGATTCTAATAAGTCGGCGGTAAGTCCAACCACATTTGGGTTATCGCGGCCGGCCTCCAAAAGCCCTTGCCCAAATCCGTCTCGAGTAGCCTTATTTCCCTTAGAAGTAATATCGTGAATATTCATAATGTTAGAAATCTCCTAGTTCAGTGACAGGTAATTGGTTCATTGCAAGGTCAAACTGCTCTTGATTGGGCGATTTCCCGTGCCACTTATGGGTTCCTTGCATATAGTCAACCCCATAACCCATCTCCGTCTTCATCAAAACAACAACCGGCTTACCTTTTCCGGTACGCCGCTTCGCGCGGCGATGCATTGCAATGACCGCCTCCAAATTGTTTCCCTCCTCAAGTGTAAGAACATCCCAGCCAAAGGCTTTCCACTTAGCCGGCAAATTACCTAAAGAAAGCACTTCCTCATTCGACCCATCAATCTGCTGACCGTTCCAATCCACGGTAACCACTAAATTATCCACTTTATGATGTGCTGCAAACATGATAGCCTCCCAGCATTGGCCCTCTTGTAATTCTCCATCACCAGTCAAACAAAAAACCGTGCGATCATCGCCATCTAGTCGCTTTGACAGCGCTGCACCAATCGCCACAGAAATCCCCTGTCCAAGGGAGCCCGAAGCAATCCGTACACCTGGAAGCCCCTCATGAGTGGCAGGGTGCCCCTGTAAGCGGGTGTTTAGCTTTCGAAATGTGTTCAACTCGTTCACTGGGAAATACCCGGAGCGAGCTAAAACACTGTACCAAACCGGAGAAATGTGTCCATTAGACAAAAAGAACAAATCCTGCCCTTTCCCATCCATCTTGAATGGTTTTGCCTTGTGTTTCATTACAGCACCATAAAGCGCTACGAAATATTCGGTACAGCCCAATGAGCCCCCCGGGTGTCCACTCTGGACATTAAACACCATGCGCACAATGTCACGACGGACTTGTGCGCATAGTTGGTTGAGACTTTGTAAATCAGCCATTATGTGTGGATAATAATTCAGCTAATAGAACA
>Ga0315902_10014378_pt1 | contig 10174 bp, 11 predicted proteins | sample LakEriMetagenome_9_FD_203523 | JGI IMG/M metagenome (GOLD analysis project Ga0315902, IMG submission 203523) | Freshwater fungal communities from buoy surface, Lake Erie, Ohio, United States - Buoy 12 MA117 | ecosystem: Environmental > Aquatic > Freshwater > Lake > Lake biofilm | place: USA...
AGTCGACGCTATCAAGCCGGACAGCCAAGATGAGCCGGACGGGAAGTGGCTCAAGATAAACACCGAATACGCGAAGGTTTGGCCGAACATTACGGTGAAGGGGACGCCCCCCGAAGACCGCGAAGCCCTTAAGGACGAGAAGGGTAAATACGAGAAATACTTTGATCCAGCCCCCGGACGTGGCGAATAACTTGCCACAGTATGGCCGCTTCAAATCGGCCGAATTTTGTGTTATACACTTTCAACAATCGGAATGCGGCGCGAGTTCGCGCCAACAGCTGGATCAATCCATAGCGCTCATTTGAATGCGCACAGGGCACGGAAGTCGCGGGCGGGGCGAAACCGTCCGCTTTGCTGTGCGCTGGCGCGGATGACGTTTACGGAAGCTCCGGCTGGCCGAAATTTGAGTTGGGACACGGAGCTCTTGATGACCATGACAGCCACGCCTTCGATCGCTTTCCGTCCTGGTGACCACATTGTTTATCCGGCGCATGGCGTCGGCCGGGTCATGGGCGTGGAGAAGCAGGCGGTGGCTGGCATTGATCTCGATGTGTTCGTGATCTCGTTCGAGCAGGACAAAATGACCCTGCGGGTGCCCACCACGAAGGCGAAGTCGTGCGGTATGCGCCCGCTGGCTTCTGGCGCGGTTGTCGATCAAGCCATGAAGACGCTGCAAGGCCGTGCCCGCATTAAGCGGACGATGTGGTCGCGCCGCGCCCAGGAATATGAAGCCAAGATCAATTCGGGAGATCTGGTCTCGATCGCCGAAGTCGTGCGTGATCTCCACCGCGCCTCGGACCAGCCGGAGCAATCCTATTCCGAGCGCCAGCTTTATGAGAGCGCCCTTGACCGTATGGCCCGGGAACTCGCCGCTGTCGAAAAGGTCAGCCGGGATGACGCTGTGCAGAAAGTGACCGCCTCGCTGGCGTCCAAGAAGCAAGCCGCCGCCGCCGCCTAACGCGCGCGTTCAACGAAGATCGGAGAAGGCCGGGTCCAGCGCCCGGCCTTTTTCTTTGGCGCCCTAACACGCCCTCACGCGTTCGTGATGGGTGTTGGTCGTCTTGTGACGTCCTTGAATAAAACCCGACACGGGTTCGGACGTAGTATTAGCCATGGCGGTCTCCGAAACAGCCGAACTGCAGCGCGGCGCACAGCGCTACCTCCGCACGGCCATGCGCGCGCCTTTGCTTGCGGCCGATCATGAACGCGCGCTGGCGCAGCGCTGGCGCGACAAGGGCGATGAGCGCGCGTTGCACGAGCTGATCACGGCGTATCTTCGCCTTGTCGTCGCGATGGCCTCGCGCTTTCGTCATTACGGCTTGCCGATGAGTGATCTGGTGCAGGAGGGCAATGTCGGCCTCATGCAGGCGGCCGCGCGCTTTGAGCCTGAGCGCGAAGTGCGTTTCTCGACCTATGCGTCCTGGTGGATTCGCTCGGCCATGCAGGATTTCGTGCTGCGCAATTGGTCGATCGTGCGCACCGGCACCACATCGGCGCAAAAGGCGCTGTTCTTCAATCTGCGACGTCTGCGCGCGCGCATTGGCGACATCAGCGATAGCGCTATGAGCTTTGAATCGCGCGCACGCGTGGCGCGCCTGCTCGGCGTGGCTGAGCATGAGGTGGACAATATGGCCGCGCGCCTCTCCGCGCCGGATCGTTCGCTCAATGCCCCGCTCACGGAAGAGGGCGACGGCGAATGGCAGGATATGTTGGCTGATGACGCCGAAGGGCCTGAGGCCGCAGCGATGCATAACCATGACAGCATCGCGCGCGCCACCTTGGTCCGCGAAGCTATGAGCGACCTCTCTGAACGCGAGCGTCTAATCATTCGCGAGCGCAAGCTTGAGGACGAGGCCGTGACGCTGGAAGCGCTCGGCGAACGCCTTGGCATCTCCAAGGAACGCGTGCGCCAGATCGAGGGCAATGCGCTGGAGAAACTTCGCCGCGCTTTGATCGCCCGCGTCGGCGATCCCGTCGCCGCCGGTTATGTTGGCTGATTTTTCGTCAGCACTTCCAGCTGCGAGCCGTGCTCCAAGCAAAGCTGCGGTGCGTCACGATAAACACCCATCGGCCCGCGCGCGCGTACCCGCGCGCCGGTGAGCGAAGAGAGCGCTGGTCCATCCCAAGCGCTAAAGTTCTCGCCGAACACCAAAAGTGTGAATGGCGCCTCCTCGGTTGAGCCTTCCATCGTCAGCGCGGCGCGGTTTTGAAACACACGTGCCGCGCCAACGCGGCCTTCCAGGACTCGATAGGGCGCGGCGCCGCGCAGACAACTCTGGTTGGATGCGACGGCTTGCTCTGTCGCTGCTCGCACGCTGAGCGGCCGATACACGCGGCGCTCCCACATGCCGCGCTCGGCCTTGCGCGCCTGCGCTTCGAGCGCGATCAATTCTTCCCCACGCGCGTGATTATCGCGTCGTGGGCGCACATAGGCCGCGCCGCGCGTCACCAATTCGTGCTGCAGCAAAAACCAGCGCCCGCCTTCGCTCTTCACGAACACATGCGATCGCAGCTTCATTGGTCGCGCCGTCTTCGCGCGCACGACCCGCAGAGCGCCGCGTGCCGCTATAGGCCAACAACACCTCGCTATGCAGCGCCTGCGCCCGCGCAAGCCGTTGTTGAGCTCCAGCGTGTTGCCATTGGGTGCGCACAACGCGCGCTTCCTCGCTACGCTCCAGTTCGCCGATCTGCGGCCGCAGGCGGCGAGCGTGAGGAGGGCGGCGAAGAGAAGCGGACGTATCAATAACCGCCGGCGCTGCCGTCTTTGCGCATTTCGGTGGCGGCTTCGTACACGCCGTTTGGGTGGCGCATGATCGCCTGGTAGCCGCCGAACAACCCGTCGGCGGGGCCTATGCGGTGGCCGCGGCGCTCAAGCTCCGCGCGCACCTCTGGCGGTACGCCGTTTTCCATTGACACATAGCCAACGCCGTCCGGCTCATTACCCGTCGGCTCTACGCCGCCATAGAAGCGATAGCGCGCCGCGTCGCCTGCCGCCTGCAAGTCCATGTCGTAGTCGATGAGATTGACGATGATCTGCACGTGGCCTTGTGGCTGCATATCGCCGCCCATGACCCCAAAGGAGAGCCACGGCTGGCCGTCGCGTAGCGCAAAGGCGGGGATGATGGTTTGGAACGGGCGGCGGCCGGGCGCGTAGACGTTCGGATGCCCGCTCTCAAGCGAGAACAATTCCGCACGATCCTGCAGCATGAAGCCCAAGCCGTCGGGCACGAGGCCGGAGCCCATGCCGCGATAATTCGATTGGATCAGCGACACCATCATGCCGTCCGCGTCCGCCGTGGTGAGATAGGTGGTGTCGCCATCGATGCGTAGTTCCGCGTGCGGCGGCGGCGGCATGGCGCGATCGTTGGAGATCATCGCTCGGCGTTGTGCTGTGTATTCGTCCGTCAGCAATCGCCGCGTGTCAAAATGCGTGAAGGCTGGATCGCCATAGAATTGCGCGCGGTCGGCGAAGGCAAGACGTGTGGCTTCGATCTGCGTGTGCAGTGAGTCCGGGGAGAGGAACCCCATCTCGCGCAGATTGAAGGCTTCGAGAATGCGCAGGGTTTGCAGCGCGACGACGCCCTGCGAGTTCGGCGGAAGTTCGCACACCTCGACCTGGCGATACGGCGCGCAGATTGGATCAACCCATTCGCCTTGGTGGCGCGCGAGATCGCCATAACGCAGCCAGCCGCCGATGCGGCGCATATAGCTATCGATCGTGCGCGCGATCGGGCCGCGATAATACGCATCGCGACCGTCGCGCGCGATCAGTTCGAGCGTATCGGCGAGGTCGGGGTTGGCGAAAAGCGAGTGGCCGTCCGGGAGTCGGCGCTCGCACTGCTGTAAATATACTGCCCTGCCTTGACGATCGTACCCATTCGCGGAGATGTCCTCGCAATCTCTGAAGTAGGTGCGTCGAGCATTGTCGATCTCCTGGAGGCGACCAGCCGCGAATTCTGCCTCCAGCCGACGCTCGTTGTTTGCCCAATACATCGCAATGGTTTGCGGGATGGGTGCGCCTTCGCGGGCGTAGCGGATCGTGGGCGCGAGCAGATCAGCCATCGGCGTGCGGCCGAAGCGTTCGTGCAGCGCGAACCAGCCATCCACCGTGCCGGGCACGCTGACGCTGGCGGCGCCAAAGCTGGGCACAGCATTTGGATTGCCGCGCCGACGCGCTTCTCGGCGCATCTCCGCCAATGACATGCCGCGTGGCGTCCGCCCGGAGCCGTTGTAGCCATAGAGCCGCTGGGTGCGCGGGTCCCAAACGATGACGAAAATATCGCCGCCGATGCCACTGCCGGTAGGCTCAACCAAGCCAAGCATTGCGTTGGCGGCGATGGCCGCGTCGATCGCGGAGCCGCCCGCGCGCAGCACGTCGATCGCAGTCTGTGTCGCCAGCGGATGCGCCGTGGCCGCCGCGCCGTGTGGCGCGACGACAGGCGAGCGTGTCGCGAAGGGCAGACCCGAGACGCGTTCGCCGCGCCCGAAATTCGGATCGCGCACCGGCGCGTCCTGCGCGCTCGCGCCGGTCGCCAAGAGCGTCAAACCCAGCAACGCACCCATAAGCGCACGCGGCGCGCCAACCCCCATAGCGGTCTCCCTAAGCTCTTGTGTTGGCACTCAAACAACCAAAGTGTAGCGGGCGCAACGACATTCCGACGAGGCGGCGGGGAGAGCATGAGCAAAGCCAAACAACGCTGCCGCTGGCCCGGTGAGGACCCGCTCTACGTCGCCTATCACGACGAAGAATGGGGCGTGCCGCTGCATGACGGCCGCATGCTCTGGGAAATGCTGATGCTCGAAGGCTTCCAAGCCGGGCTCTCCTGGATCACTGTGCTGCGCAAACGCGAAGCTTTCCGCAAAGCCTTCAAGGGTTTCGATCCCGCCAAAGTCGCGCGCTTCAATGAGAAGGATATAGAACGCTTGCTCGCCGATCCCGGCATCATCCGCTCACGCGCCAAGATCGAAGCGACGATCGCGGCGGCGAAGATTTATCTCGACATGCACAAGCGCGGCGAGGATTTCACCGGCTTCTGCTGGTCCTTCACCGACGGCAAAGTGCTGAAGGGCGATGGCGGGACCGTGCCCGCGAGCACGCCGCTGTCGGAGCATGTCTCCAAGGAGCTCAAGAAGCGTGGCTTCAAGTTCGTTGGCCCCACGATCGTGTACGCGTGGATGCAAGCGGTTGGTATCGTCAACGACCACACCGCTGATTGCTTCCGCCGCAAGGAAATGTGACACTTTCGCGTCTTGTAATAAACAGTACAGAAGCTTCGCGCGCGCGAAGAATGTCGCCCCCGTTCATGGCTAGCATCTAACGCAAATCACGGTCCAAAGCGCGGCGGCGCAGCGCCGCACTACGCTGGAACCGGCGGTTCCACGTAGGAGGCGAGTTTGGTGATGATCTCGTCGGGGGTGGCCAGCATCTGCTTATATTGTTCAAGCGGATACGGCATGTGCGGCTTGCTTGGATCGTAGGCGGGCTGTGGCGCAGGGCTCGGGCCCGTATAAGACGCTGGCGCCTTGAAGCGCGCGGCTTCTTCAGCGGAGATGCCGGCGCGTTCGAGCACGGCTGGATCGATCCAGCGCTGGGGATCGATCGAGCCGCGCACCGGGGTCGCGACTTCGAGCGTCATGCTGTCGGGCCCGGCGAAATAGATCGACTTGCAGAAACCGTGATCGAGCGGACCGATGACGTTGACGCCGTTGCCGCGGATGCGATCGCGCATCGCGATCAATTCATCTTCGCTGCCGACGCCAAACGCGATATGCTGCAGCGTGCCGGCCGCAGAGGGTTTCTCGCCGCGCCCCGCATGTGTCACGCCAAGCTGGATCGGAATTTTGTCGACATCGGGCAATTGCACGATCGAGAAATAGCTGGTCTCGCTTAAGCGCAAGAAGGCGTGCAAACCGCCTGGCACGCCGTGCATGTCAAACAGGGCCACGAGCGGGCAGCCGACGACGTCGGAGAAGAACGCGATGTGCTTCTTGATGTCGGCGGCCATGAAAGCGACGTGATGGATGCCGTTCGGTTGGGTCATCGGCGCCTCCCTGTTTGGTTATTGCCTTCCGTGGCGGCGTGCGCGCCACTGTCAGATCAATGAAGTTGCCGCCAAAGGGCCCCGGGCGCAATACTGACCACGGGAGAGGTCGATGACGAGCGTGGTGCGTGAGCCATACGGCTTTGTTCATGCGGACACGAGCCGTCTCAAGGAAGTGTATGGCGGGCCTTCCGGGCAGGTGTTTGTTGAGTGCATGCGTATTCGCCCGGCCACTGGCGAGTCAAAGACTGTGGTCCTCTTCTCGCACCCGATTGGCGGTGGCTCGTTCCTGCCGCTGGTGAGCGCACTCGCGGCGGCGGGGCGGCACGTCATCTATTGCAATCCGCGTTATCGCGGCAACGACACTGCGCTCATCATGGAGAAGTGCTTGCTCGATCTCGGCGCTTGCATCGCCGATCTGAAGCAGCGCTTCGGCTATGAGAAAGTGGTGCTCGGCGGCTGGTCCGGCGGCGGTTCGCTGTCGCTGTTTTATCAGGATCAAGCGACCGGGCCGACGATCGATGAGACGCCGGGGGGTGATTATGTCGGCCTGCGCACGGCGAAGCTGCAGCCGGCGGACGGCGTGCTCTTGCTGGCCGCGCATCTCAGCCGCTCGGTGACGATGACCGAATGGCTCGATCCTTCGGTCCTCGATGAGACGCGTCCGTTTGAGCGCGACCGCGCGCTCAACATCTATGATCCGGATTGTCCGGCGCAGGCGCCCTACGAAGCGGAATTTGTCGCGCGCTTTCGTGAAGCGCAGATCGCGCGCAATCGGCGCATCACGGCATGGGTGAAGGGCGAGCTTGCACGGCTGAAGGCAAGTGGTGAGCCGGATGCAGAGCGGTGCTTCGTCGTGCAAGGCACGATGTGCGATGTGCGTTGGACCGATCCCACGCAAGATCCGTCCGATCGTAAACCGCATACCTGCTATCTCGGCGATCCCCGAATTGCCAATGACGGCCCTGTTGGGCTTGGCCGCTTCACGACGCTGCGTTCCTGGCTGTCGCAATGGAGTTATGACGAGAGCCGCGCGCACGGAGAGCGCAACGCTGCGCGGGTAACTTGTCCCGCGCTTGTCGTGAATAACACGGCTGACCTTGCCTGCACGCCCAGCCACGCGGCGCGCTTGTTCGCGGCGCTGGCCTCGGCGGACAAAGAAATCGTCCACATCAAGGATGCCGACCATTATTATATCGAACGCCGCGACCTGTTGCCGAAAGCTGTGGGTGCGATTGGCGTGTGGCTCGATGCGCGAGGATTTGTGTAATGGTCGAGGAAACGGCGGGCCCGCTCGCCGGTATTCGCGTCGTTGAAATGGGACAGCTGATCGCTGGCCCGTTCTGCGGGCAGTTGCTCGGCGATATGGGCGCGGAGATTGCCAAGATTGAACCGCCAGGCGAGGGCGACCCAATGCGCAATTGGGGCCAAGGCGGTACGCCGACGGCTTGGCGGGTGATCGCGCGCAACAAACATTCGGTGGCGCTTGATCTGCGTGCGGCGGAGGGCCAGGAGACGGCGCGTCAGCTCATTCACGCCGCTGACATTCTGATCGAGAATTTTCGCCCCGGCACGTTGGAGCGGTGGAATCTTGATCCGAAGGATTTGTGTGCGGTCAATCCCAAGCTGATCGTCGTGCGGATTTCCGGTTACGGGCAAGACGGCCCCTACGCACAGCGCGCGGGCTTCGGCGGCATCGGCGAAGCGATGGGCGGTTGGCGGGGCATTGTGGGTCATCCGGATCGCCCGCCCGCGCGCATGGGCGTGTCGATCGGCGATTCACTGGCGGCGACCTATGGCTGCATGGGCGCGCTGGCGGCGCTGCATCATCGCAACCAAACGGGACGCGGTCAGATCGTCGATACCGCGCTCTATGAGAGCGTGCTGCAGGTGATGGAATCCATGGTGCCGGAATTTCAGGTAAATGGATGGAAGCGCCAGCGTAGCGGCTCCACCATTGCGGGTGTTGCGCCGTCGAACGTCTATCCCTGCAAGGATGGCGAGTATCTCATCGGCGCCAATCAGGACGCGGTGTTCGTGCGCCTGTGCGGCGCGATGGGCCGGCCCGAACTCGCGCGCGATCCGCGTTACGCTACGCATCTCGCGCGCAGCGCCTGTATGGAGCAGCTGGATTCAGAGATCGCGGCGTGGACTTCAACGCTCAGCATCGCTGAACTCGAAGCGATCATGATCGAAGCTTCAGTGCCAGCCGGGCGCATCTATGACGCCGAGGACATGCTGGGCGATCCGCACTTTGCCGCACGCGGCGCCCTGGTCACCGTGGATGATCCTGTGCTTGGTCCGACGATGATGCAGGGTATCTTTCCCAAGCTTTCCGAGACGCCCGGCCGCGTTCGTCGCCCCGCGCCGCGCGACGTTGGCCAAGACACCGAAGAAATCCTAGGTCGCTGGCTTGGAAGGCCGTAGTGGCGGCGGGCTTGGCCGCGTCAGTCGCATGTCTGCATCGTCTAGGTAGGATGTCGCCCTTGGGATGAGGGGACGAACTGGAGAGTCTTGAGGCTCGCTCGCGAGCTTGTCCCTAAGGCGCTGCAGGTTCCCGCGACCCGCGTGCTGGAGCAGGTGGCCTACGCCTGAGACTGTCCGTGCGACCCGAGCGCGTTCGAAGTGTGCGCTCTTTGCATCGTCCGGTTGCTTCAGTCTGCGCGCGCATCAGGTCAAACAGCGGCTGTGAGAGGAGGCAGATGGATGGCTCAGGCCAAGGCGAAGACAAGAGCAAAGCCGTCCGCGAAGAAGAGCGGCGGCGACAACCGCGCTGCGGGGCTCATTGATCGCAAGATCGGCGCTTTAATGCGCGCCCGGCGTCTTGAACTCGGCGTCGCCCAGCAGAAGCTCGCCGCTGATCTCGGCATCACTTTTCAGCAGGTTCAAAAATACGAGAAGGGCGTCAACCTTGTCGCCGCCTCGACCTTGATCCGCGTCGCGCGCGCCCTCGACTGCAAGATCACCGATCTCGTTCCCGACGATATGGGCTGAACGCGCACTCAACGTCGCGCCGCCCGCCGTGATGTCCCAGCCACATTGCTCGCATTGCACTTTGCAATTGCGCGTCCTGTTGCGCCGCGTAGGTTCGCACCGATATGAGGTCCATCGTAGCAAACGATAAGGAGGCGGCCGTGGACGTCGTATCGCGATTGCTGCTGCGCGAGGAGATCGACGCGCTTGACCGCGATCTCGCCGAGGCGCGCCGGGCCGAGACGGTGGATGCCAAACGCATCCGCGAACTCGAAGCGGAAATCGAGCGGCTAGAAGATCGCTACGCGGCCTCGCGCAGAGCAGAAATAGAGCGTCGCTTCGCCGGCTAGCCTGGCGGGCGGCGTGCGCTGCTGACGGCTTCGTCCTAACCAGCGCGCATGCAGTCTTAAGGCTCGCGGCTAAGCTTTGCGCCCATAGCCGTCCAGTGCAGGACGAACAGAAGCAGCGCCGCTGAATGCGCGATCACCCACACATCATCTCGAAGATGGATCGTCAGCACGGGATTGTAGAGCAGCCCAAGCGCGGCGAACGCCAAACTCCACGCCGCGTTCTTGCGCCACGTCGCGTAAGCGATCAGCGCTGCGCAGAAGCTCACACTGAGCCGCACCAAGGTGAGAACCGCATCCGGCAAATAGACAAGTGCGGGCGGAAGCGAAGCGGCGAGCAGCACCAGCGCGACGGCCAAGACGACCAAAGGCATCGCCCAGAGGATCGGATGTGGACGCTGGCCAGAATGGCTGGGCCCGCGCGGTTCTGAACTCTCAGCGGTGCAATATTCCGCCATTGATCGGGTTCTCGCAGTGGCCAGCGTCCACCAAGCGAAACCTAAGCCCAGTCTTCGGCCCTCTGCCATCAACAAGCGCAATGCGAACGATCGGGTCCGGCAATGACGCCCGTTGCTCCTGACTAAAGCGAACCCAAGAACGCCAAGCAATAGTTTCAGTCAGCGGCGCGTCCAGACCGATCGTCTTTACTTCAGCCAATGAGGCCTCGATGGATTTCAAGGGCGCAGAGATCGCCCATGCCCATCCAATCGCCATGGACCGACCCGGTGCTCGATCGAGATCAAAGCGCCCGTCAGCTCCAATCAGAACATGCGTGCACATGATGGCGGAGGTTTCAGATGGCGCGCAATGAAG
>Ga0315902_10014382_pt1 | contig 10172 bp, 8 predicted proteins | sample LakEriMetagenome_9_FD_203523 | JGI IMG/M metagenome (GOLD analysis project Ga0315902, IMG submission 203523) | Freshwater fungal communities from buoy surface, Lake Erie, Ohio, United States - Buoy 12 MA117 | ecosystem: Environmental > Aquatic > Freshwater > Lake > Lake biofilm | place: USA...
TCTTCGGCGAGGCAAACAAGTCCTCGCGGGGATAGGTGTGCCACTCGCCCCAGGAGCCCAGCAGGCCAGCAGTGATAAAGCCAATGCGTGCATCGCCATCGTAGCGTTTGCCGAGGGCGGTGATGAAGGACTCCAGTGCTGCCACCACACGCTCGTCATTGTAGTCAGGAGTGTAACACGTCTTCTTTTCGTCCTTGTTTTTCCATGAGGTGATCTTCACGCCCTGCTCGCGAAGAAAATCGGGCAGGCCACTCTTTTTGCCCGGATACTCGATCCAAAGACGAAACACGGCCTGGTTGCCACGCGCGGCGATTTTGTCCAGCAGGGCGTCCATGGGCTGCCAGTCAAAGCTGGATGGACCGCGCATGAGCTCGGCTAAAGACAGGTAATCGAACTCCAGGCTGTGCGGGAAGTGAGCGCGGTTCTCCTCATCATAATCGGAATAGGGAACGAGCCCTTTGAGGGGATTGTCCGCAGGCGAGGGCGCTGGTTTGAGCCTCACCACCTCGGCCATCAGTGGTGATAATGCAGAAAAAGCGATGAAAAGGACGCTCACGATGAGCCTGGCAGTCGCGAGCATGGAGGGAGTGGATTTCAAGGGGTGCGGTGGATCGGCCCGACATACTCGGTGGCGATCACGATGTCATCAAACCACACGCGATTCGCTTTTGGCGGGTTCGCGACGTTGTTTTGGCGGTAGGCGTTTTCGGTGACGTAATGGCTGAGCATGAAGTAGCTCACCGCCAGCTCTGGCACGGTGCGCCAGCGGAAGCCTTCGAAGGTGCTTTCGCCGTTTTTGGCGACCTGGAAGCCCTCCCCGGTCCATTTGCCGGTTTTCGTGCCCGGGCCGATGTGCGTGGTGAGTTTGCCATCGAGCCACAAAGCGAGCTCGCCATCGCTTTTTCCGATGTCATTGCACTTCACCATGATCTCGACGCACTGCCACTGGCCGCGTGGCGGACCTGGGCGGCCTTCGGGCCAGAGGCCATTGCCCCAGAAGCCGCCATCGGCGCTTTGCTTCATGTCATTCCAATAGGTGTAAAACATCCAGCCGCCGGGCGCGGCGAGCGTGCCATAGCTGCCATTCGGCTCGATGCGTGCGCTGAAGCGAGTGTCCCCTGCCGCGTGCTTGCCTGCGCTGCCTTGCGGCCAGTTCGTGGGCGGATTATAGCCGCCAAGGCCGCTGAAGTGATGCAGATAAGGCGCGTCCTCGGCGAACTTCACGTAGAAGCGCGAGAAGACGCGGGTCTGGATGGGATCGAGTCGCTTGAAAAGATGCCCGCCGGTGTTCTCACCGAGCGTGGCGGTGACTTGGAGGCATTTGGAGCCCGCGCTGGCCGCAGGATGGTCGCTCACGATTTCGAGCACCTTGCCGTCCTTGTTCTCGATCTCATTCCAACGCGGCTTCAAGGCCTCCAGCGTGCCTTCTTCGAAATTTTCGACGAGCAGTACCGCGGGATGCTTTTCGATGCCGGAGTCGCTGGGATGGCTTTTGGAGATGCCGAGGCCTTGTGGGAGCGGTTCGAGCGCGAAAGCGGACGAGGTGAGGAGAAGCAGCAGACGCATGGTTTGAAATGTCTCCGGTTATGCCGTGGCCAGCGCCCCTTTCGGTCCATCATGGTGATCGTGGCGCTGCGGATGCTTGATCTCGCGAGCGAGGTGCTGGAGGAGTGTTTTGCCATCGGTGAAGCGGGCGATGGCGCGGCGCTCGTCCCACTGACGGCGGAGTTTCTGAATGGGGCGGGTGTAAGGATGCGAGGTGAAGGCGTGCGCGAGCGCGGTGTGATCGCGGAGGATGCGGGCGATGCGATCCGCATTGTCGGCAAGCGGCGTGGGTGCGGTCTCGATGGGCGTCTCGGGCTTTTCAAAGATGGCGGTGACATTGCCGCCGTCCTCGGAGGTGAAGGTGGTGACGACTTCCAAGCCCGCGAGGCGTCCGGCCTGCGCGAGCGTGGCGGCGTTGAAATTGTAGAGATGCGCCTGATGAAAACGGCTGGAGGGCCAGATGCAGCGGCTTTCGACATTGGGCACCTCGATGTAGAGCTTGCCGCCAACGCGAAGCCACTCTGCGGCTTGTTTGAAGGCCTCGACGGGATGCTCGAGATGCTCGGCGACGTGAAAAAGTGTGACGACATTGAGGCTACGCGGCTCGACGCGTGCTTCGGCGAAGCCGCCGATCTGCACCGGGATGCCGAGCACATCGCGCGAGTATTCGGCGTAGCCGATGTTTGGCTCGATGCCACGCGCCTCATGACCGAGCTCGCGGAGGATGAAGACGATCTCACCGCCGCCGGAGCCGAAATCGAGCACTCTCGATCCGGGTGCGAGCAGCGGCATGAGATGACGCAGGCGGCCCTGCGCGACCTTGCCGGCGCGGTAGGTGTGCTTCAGCCGCGGCTGCCAGGCCTGCTTGTAGGCCATGCGGTAGCCTTCGCGGTAAAAGTCGTCGATCTGCGTGGAAGCAGGCCGCGGATCGGAGAAGACGAGGCCGCAGTTTTCACAGATGACGCTGCGCAGAGGTTGCCCATCCCGGTCTTTGTTCCCCACTTCGGTGAAGTGAGTGCTGTGGCAGAGTTCGCAATGCTCGACGGGGGTGGTACTGATGGCGTGGAGGGGCATGTGGTTGGTGTTGGGAGAAAAGTTGATGTGGCAGCAGCTCAGGGATGAGCGATCTCGACCCAGCGTGTCTTCACCTGCTGGCGCGTGGGGATTTCCCAGCTTCCGCGGTGGTCGAGGAGTTTGGTTTGCTGGTGCTCGCCGGTGCTGTCGGTCCAGGCGAAGGTGACTTTCGAGGCGGTGCCGCTTACGGGATAGAGTAGATGACCTTCGGCACGGAGGTAGCGCTTGCCGCCGGTGTTGTTAAAGCGCACGCGGACGTTGCTGGCGGTGTTTTCCGGCAGGTTGAGCGCGGCGCTCCACATCGACTGCGACCAGAAATCTTTCGGCTCGGCGCCGCGACGTTCAATGCGGCCATCTTTGAGCAGCGGGGACCATTTTTGACCGCCATCGAGCGAGTAATCGATGTGATAAGCGATGTCGGGGCTCGGTGGATTGCTGGAGGCGATCTGCGTGGCGACGTGCAGTGCCTGAATGCTCTCGCCGCGAGGTGTGGCAAACTCGAGCGTGACCTTTGGCGAGTCCAACGCGCCGTCGATGATGCGCGGAGCGGCTTGTTGCTTGTTCGGGCCGTAGCTGACGATGCCGCGGCCGCTGGCCTCGTAGCGGATGTGCGTGCCGTTTTCCTTCAAGCGAGGAAAGGTGGCCGCATTGGCCTGGCAGACGGTGGTGATAGCGATGTTCGCTTTTTGAAGCTGCGCAGCCGCTGCGCCAAAGCGCAGATGATACTGGCGGTGGCCTTTGACATGGTCGGTGAGGTCGAGTCCATCGCGAAAAGTGCCCGCGTCATGCCATGAGGCACCGCCATCGGTGGAGACGGCGACGGCGCAGGTGGCGCTGCCGCGCAAAACGAGGCCGTTTTTGCCGCCAGGCTTGTAGATGCCCCACTCGCTGTCATCTGGCGGTGTGGCACCGATGATGTAGGGCGTGAAAAATTCGAGCGTGACGTGCTTTTCATCGCTGCTGACGACGCCATCGGCAAAATCAGGCCGCCAGTGATACACGGCATTGCCGTAGCGTGCTTGGCCATCGATGTGCGGCGTGCCGTTTTGCGAGCCGTGCATCTTTTCCGGCTGATTCACCCACGTGCGCGAGCGTTCGGGGCCAGGGATGCCCTTGATCATGGGATTGCGGCCCCAGAAGACGAAGGTTTTGCCATCGTCGAGTCCCGGCTCGAACCAGCGGCGGAGGCTTTCGCCTTTACGCAGCTGCACGAGCGGCGGAGTGCCCGCGTAGCCGGCGCGATACTCCGCGCTGTTGAAGGCGGCGTAGGAGGCGCCGTCGTCTTTGTGCAAGCCGCAGATGAGCCAGCCTTTTTGGCGCTCGGGATGGTAATCGCGCCTCGCGAAGCGCTCATGGTGCTGCGCGATGGTGCTCAGCTCGAGCAACGAGGTGCCCATGGCATCATAGATGACGGTGGAGAGATCGTGATCGAGCATGGCCCAGCGGCCGTCGCCATAAGCGCCGCCTTTGAGAAAGACCTCGAAGCTGTTGTGGCCGTGCGTGCCAGTGACGCGGCTGCGGCAGGGACCGAGCAGCGCATCAAATTCGGCGGTCCATTGCGCGTGTGTGGTGCCACAGAGACCGAAGCCATGAGCGAAAAGCCCGGTCCAGTAATCCCGCGTGGAGTGCTGCGAATCATTCGTGAAACCTTTGCCCCACAGGTTTTCTTTTCCTTCCTCGCCGTGGGCGTAGTGCGTATTGCGGAAGAACCACGCCGCGAGTGCCCTGTGGTGATCCGTGTCGGTTTTATGGCCGGTGGTGCGTTCGTATTGTTCCGCCGCAGTGGCGGCGAGCCGCTCAAACGACGACATCGCAAGCTCGCCCGGATACCACGGGTGATCGGTGGCGAGCTGCGGATCACCGACAGCGGCGCGCAGCGACGGGAGGAGGAGAAAGGTCGAAAGCAGGAGCAGACGCATGCGGCGGGAGGTAGAGAAGAAAATTCAGGAAGGACGGCACGCGGTGCCGGTGAGTGAGGTCGTGCGGTGGTTCACCGGCGGGTGAGAGCTCCTGCGTGTTGGAAAGACGAGAGGTGGGCGGCCTGCGGCGGTTCATTGGAGGGCAAGGTCATGCGTGGCGGTGACTTTTTCCCAACGGGCGGCGATGACATCGTAGGCATCATCCAGCGCCAGACGGCCCCGCAGCAGATCACGCTGGATCTCGCGTGCCGGGGCGATGTCGAGATCGTAGTAGCAGCGCTCGCCTTGCAGCCCGCTGGCATCGGTGAAGGCGATGTGGCCGAGCTGGCTGCCTTCCGCGTATTTCACTGCGGCGATGAGGCCGAGCACGACCCAGGCGCGTTTCACTTTGATGAGATGCGCATCTTTCTCCTCAAACAGCGGGCGCATGCTGCTGATGAAGATGCCTTGGCGGCCACGCGCATCCGTGACGGCATGCGGCCACACGCGGGTGGTCACGACGTTGGACATTTCCATCATCGACTCCGCGCGGCGGGAGATGTTTTCCAGTGCGTGAAGCTCCACGCGGTCGAGCACACGAGCCGCGGCAGGCTTTGTGGGCGCGGCGAGGCTCTCCATGCCCATGAGGACGAGCACAGGCAGCATGCACGCGGCGGCGGTCAGATGGAAGGCGGTGAAGAGCTGGCTGGTTTTCATGGTTGGAGGAGGTGAGGTGTTTTCGGCGGACTCAGCCGCGATGCATGGCCTTCACGCCGCGCGGCGCGGCATTGAGCTCGCGCATCTTCATGGCACGCATGGTGAGGGTTTTGCGCACGGAGGCGGTGAGCTTCAGCAGCGCTTCGTCAAAGGTGTGGCCGGCTGAGCGTGCGAGCACATCCGGGCCGGGAATGCTGAGCATGACGGAGAGGTGATACGGCGGTGTCTGCTGCGAGAGCTGCTCGATGCGCACCTGCGCACGAGAGATGGGCTTCAGGGCGGCAAACTGCTCTAGCGTGTGATGGATGAGGGACTCCCATTTGGTTCTTGGCTCGCAGCCGAACCAGTCGAGTTGAATGATCATGATAGGCGTTGGTTTGAGTGGGTTGAGAAATGGATCCGACGGGAGCCGCGGCGCGTCCGGGGGCATGGCCAGGGGGTTATTTGGACACACTCACGGCTCCCGTCAGAGAGGCGACAGCATCAGGAGTTGTGGGGGAGCCAGCTCCCTTTGCTGTGACGGCTTTCGAGGTCCTCGCCATCGCGAAGGACGATGGGCAGCGCCTTGTCGGTGCTGGAGCAAGAGGCGAGCGCCATCGTGGCGGCGAGGAGGATGAGGATTCGTGTTTTCATGGTGTTATTTGATGACAATCGTGACCCTGACATGAGCCCCATCGCGCTCCAATGAGCAGCCTGGCTCCGCGCATCTCAGCAAACGGCTGAGATGGCCTCACCAGTGCTCAGGCTCGGCGGCGACGGCACGGGTCTGGCGATCCAGGAACTCCCGCTCCGCCCGCAGCCAAAAATCGAGCTCCTGAGCATGCGGACGGCCCGCGTGCAGCCAGAGGTGATAGGCGCGCATGCGGATCTCCTCGCGCAGATGCGGCGCGGTGATGAGCACCGGTGTCTTCGAGAGCGCTGGAGCGGTGTTTTGGCTGGCTGCGGGCTTTTCGGCGAAATCATCGGCGCTTTCGCTTTCCACGCTGGCTGGCCGGTTGAGGCGCTTTTCGAGCGCTTCCAGCACCCACTCGCGCTGCGGGGCCGCATCGAGTTGCGTGGCACACACATGCCGCGTGGACCAGCGGGCAGCCAGGCGGCTCATGAAGGAGCACAACGGCCCTCCGTGATCCTCCAGCGCCACGAGCAGCGCCCGCTCGTCCTCTTGCTCGACGAGGCTCTGATCCAGCCAGCGCTCCACATGCTCCGGCAGGTGGCCGTCCACGCTGGCGATCAGGATCAGCGGCGCGGCCTCCGCGACGTGTCCGGCCATCGCCCGCACATCCAGCGCCTCCAGATGATGAAAGGCCCACGAGTAAAAATGCACGCGCTGGTTGCTGCCCAGCAGGCGCTGCAGCTGCTCCCGTGCCTCTTGCACGCGAGCTGCGGAGCCCGGGCCGTCATGCACGACCACCACCGGGATGCGGGACTTCGAGCGAATGGAAAAGCCGACAGGCTGACGGATGGGAGCGAGGTCCGAATTCATGAACGTCACGCTGAGGCCACGCATCATGCGCTGCCATGCGCAGCTTCTCGCACCACTCATCAGCAAGCGGATGAGCGCCTGTCATGTGGCGTCCTGCACGCGGATGACGCGCACGCCCCGCACCCAGATGTCATGGTGGCCGCTGGTGGCGGTCGCCTCGCGGATCACGATGTATTCCTGCAGGTTTTCATTCGTGAGCAGACCCGTGAGCATGCCGTGATTCATCACGGGCAGCGCCAGCGCAGGATCATCCCGCTCGCGCTGGAGGATGTCATCGAGCATCTCGCTCTCCTCCACGCTGGCAAAGCGCTCGCGCATGATCTCGCCCGCAGTCGTCTCCATCGGCCGATGGCGCATGGCATCGAGGATGTCCGCGTGAGCCAGCATGCCGATGATGCGCTCGCGCTTCATCACGGGAAAATCATGCTGGGCGCCGGAGAGCAGCACATCCGCCAGTTCACGCAGCGAGGTGCTCGCGGGCACGGTGTGAAAGCGCGTCACCATCGCCTCGCGGGCACAGGCACCGGACACGACGGAGCGCACCTGCGCCATTGAGGCCTCCTGCGCCGCGCCGGACCACACAAACACCGCGATGAGGATGAGCATCGGATTGTAGATCAGCCCAGCCATCGCAAACACGATCGCCATGCCCTTCCCCACCGTCGCCGCGATGCTCGTGGCACGCGCGTAGTCCATCTTCATCGCCAAAACGGCCCGCAGCACGCGTCCACCATCCATCGGGAAGGCCGGCAGCATATTGAAGAGCACCAGGCCCACATTCACCGCCAGCAGCCGCTCGATGAGGCCGCCTTCCGCGATACCCAGCGCCGTCAGCGGCTCCCAGGCCTGCGCCAGCGTGAGCCAGGCCGCGAGAGCGAGCGCAATCACCACATTCACCGCCGGACCTGCCAGCGCCACCAGCAGCTCCTGCGAGGGCTTTTCCGGAATGCGCTCCAGCCGCGCCACGCCGCCGATGGGCAGCAGCGTGATGTCCCGCGTGCCCACGCCAAAGCGCCGCGCCATCAAGGCATGCCCATACTCATGCAGCAGCACGCAGAGGAAGAGCAGCGCAAAGAACACCATGCCCCAAAACGCCTCCACCAGACTGCCCTCCGGCAGCCAGTGCGCGATGCCCACGATCGCCAGCACGATGAGGAAGGTGAAGTGAACGAAGACGTCGATGCCGAGGAAGCGACCGAGCTTAAAGGACCATTTCATAAGAGAGGATTGGGTGAGAAAGTTCAGCGTTTGCGGATCAAGCGAGCCACCAGCGCCGTCCAGCCCGTCTGGTGCGAGGCACCGCAGCCGCGGCCGGTATCGGCGTGGAAAAAATCGTGGAAGAGAATGAGATCACGCCACGCGGGATCGCTCGCGTAGCGCTCGTCACCGCCGTGGCAGGGACGATGGCCGTTTTCATCCGGCTCAAAGAGTCGCGTCATGCGCCTGGCGATCTCGCGCGAGGCCTCCAGCAGCGTCACACGCCTGCCGCTGCCCGTCGGCAGCTCCACCGTGAGGTCTTCGCCGTAGAAATGATGAAAGCGCTCCAGCGCCTCGATGAGAAGGTAAGTGATAGGAAACCACACCGGGCCGCGCCAGTTCGAATTGCCGCCAAACATGTGGCTGTCGCTCTCGCCCGGCACATAGCGCACGGTTTTGTGCTCGCCCTGCACATTGAGCTCAAACGGATTCGCCTCATGATAGCGCGACAGCGAGCGAATGCCGAAAGGCGACAGAAACTCACGCTCATCGAGCAGGTAGGCCAGCAGACGCTGCAAACGCTCGCGTGAAGGCAGCGCCAGCAGACGATGACCATGCGCGCCACCGCGTCGGCAGTAGCTCACATGCACCGCAAGATCGCTGCGATGCGCCAGGAACCACTCCATGCGCTTTTTGAAACCCGGCAGCGACGCGATGCGCTGCTCGTCGAGCAACTCGACCGCGATGAGCGGCAACAAACCCACCAGCGACCGCGTGCGCAGCGGCACCGGCGGCTTTCCATCATCAAGGATCTGATCGTAGTAGAAGCCATCTTCATCATCCCACAGCCCCTTGCCGCCGAGTGTGTTCATCGCATCCGCGATCTGCACAAAGTGCTCGAAGAACTTCGACGCCATGTCCTCGTAGGCCGTGTTCACGCCGCCGTCCGGTCGCTGCGCCAACTCGAGGGCAATGTTCAGCATCGTCAGCGCATAAAAAGCCATCCACGCCGTGCCATCCGCCTGCTCCAGACGTTGTCCGTCCGGCAGCGCCGTGCTGCGGTCAAAGATGCCGATGTTGTCCAGACCAAGGAAGCCGCCCGCGAAGAGATTTCGTCCCTCGCTGTCTTTGCGGTTCACCCACCACGTGAAATTCAGCAGCAGCTTCTGAAAACAGCGCTCCAGGAACTCGCGATCCCGTTCACCGGCTGGCGCGGTGATCTTGTAAATGCGCCAGCAGGCCCAGGCATGCACCGGCGGGTTCACATCGCTGAATTTCCACTCGTAGGCCGGGATCTGGCCGTTCGGATGCAGATACCACTCACGCAGAAACAGCAGCATCTGGTCCTTCGCGAAATCCGGGTCCGTCTCCGCAAACGGCAGCATGTGAAACGCCGTGTCCCAAGCCGCGAACCACGGGTACTCCCACTTGTCCGGCATCGAAAGAATGTCGCGGGCAAAGAGATGCCTCCAATTTCGATTCCGCCCATCACAACGAGCCTCCGGCGGCGGTGGATAAGCCGCATCACCCTCCAGCCAGTCCTGCACGACATACTGATAAAACTGCTTCGTCCACAACAAGCCCGCGTGTGCCTGCCGCTGGATTTGTGCATGCACCTTGTCCTTCTCGACGATCATCTTGTAAAACGCGTCCGCTTCCTTGATGCGTTGAGCGATAAGTTTGTCCGCCGATTTCCGAGCGCCACTACCAGGAACACAAAGCCTCAGATCCATCGTCACCGAGCCTCCAGTCGGAATCACCATCGAATAGTGCGCCGCAGCCTTGGTGCCTGTTTTTGCCGGATTGACCGCTCCGGCCTCTTTTTCGATCACATGCCGATGAAAGGCATCTTTGGTGAATTTCGACGCGTTGGGCGATCCGAAGAGCTTTTCGTGATTCGTCTCGTTTTCCGTGAAAAGCCACTGCGGAGCCGTTCCATCGCTCGCTGGAGACGCGTGGAGCTTGTACAGGCCCAGATCCTCCACCAAATCTGATTCCAGCCCGCGATGATCGATCTCCAACACATCGCCTTCGAGGCTCAGGCACGGCTTCGTAGCTCCTTTTTGCCACGACCACACATTGCGAAACCAAACCGTCGGCAGCACATCGAGTGACGCGGCCTCCGGACCGCGATTGTGAATCGTCACGCGGATGGCGATGTCATCCGGCCCTGCCTTCGCATACTCCACGAAGACATCGAAGTAGCGCCCATCATCAAACACCCCCGTGTCCGCCAGATCAAACTCCGCATCTTGCAG
>Ga0315902_10014383_pt1 | contig 10172 bp, 5 predicted proteins | sample LakEriMetagenome_9_FD_203523 | JGI IMG/M metagenome (GOLD analysis project Ga0315902, IMG submission 203523) | Freshwater fungal communities from buoy surface, Lake Erie, Ohio, United States - Buoy 12 MA117 | ecosystem: Environmental > Aquatic > Freshwater > Lake > Lake biofilm | place: USA...
AGTTCGGATCGAGGTCTGCAACCCGACCTCGTGAAGCTGGAATCGCTAGTAATCGCATATCAGCCATGATGCGGTGAATACGTTCCCGGGCCTTGTACACACCGCCCGTCAAGCCATGGAAGTTGGGGGTGCCTAAAGTCGGTTACCGCAAGGAGCCGCCTAGGGCAAAACCAGTAACTGGGGCTAAGTCGTAACAAGGTAGCCGTACCGGAAGGTGCGGCTGGAATACCTCCTTTATAGAGAACGCTTGATAATTTAATTCTGTTTCTGCTGCATTTCCATTTTATTTTTAGTCCCGTAGCTCAGTTGGTTAGAGCACTACACTGATAATGTAGGGGTCAGCAGTTCAAATCTGCTCGGGACTACCGAAAATAAAATGGGGGATTAGCTCAGCTGGCTAGAGCACCTGCCTTGCACGCAGGGGGTCAACGGTTCGAATCCGTTATTCTCCACTTTTATGTTGCACATAGGTGCGACATAAGGTCTGTTAAATCAGACGACGTTCTTTGATATATTGATAGAGTTTTAATTTAAAGTTTTAATAAGCAATTAAGGGCAGATGGAGGATGCCTTGGCTCTTGACAGCGATGAAGGACGTGATAAGCTGCGATAAGCTACACTGAGGCGCAAATAGCCATCGAGGTGTAGATTTCCGAATGGGGCAACCCTCATGATTGAAGATCATGAATCCGAAAGGAAGCAAACCCGGGGAACTGAAACATCTAAGTACCTGGAGGAAAAGAAAATAACAATGATTCCCGAAGTAGTGGCGAGCGAAATGGGAAGAGCCCAAACCAAAGTTGTTTCGGCAATTTTGGGGTTGTAGGACCGCATTTAGATTTATAGTCGATCTCGGAAGAATACTGGAAAGTATTTCCATAGAGGGTGATAGGCCCGTACGAGTGCTTACTATAGATTGAGCGGTATCCTGAGTAGCGCGGGACACGTGAAATCCTGTGTGAATCTGCCGGAACCATCCGGTAAGGCTAAATATGTTAAGAGACCGATAGCGAACGAGTACTGCGAAGGAAAGGTGAAAAGAACCTCGAACAGAGGAGTGAAATAGAACCTGAAACCATCTGCTTACAAGCGGTCGGAGCGCAAGTGACGGCCTGCCTTTTGCATAATGAGCCTACGAGTTATTCCTCTTTGGCAAGGATAAGTATTTCTAATACGCATCCGAAGCGAAAGCGAGTCTGAATAGGGCGCTTAGTCAGAGGGGATAGACGCGAAACCTTAGTGATCTACCCATGGTCAGGTTGAAGTCTCGGTAACACGAGATGGAGGACCGAACCGGTTAACGTTGAAAAGTTTTCGGATGAACTGTGGGTAGGGGTGAAAGGCTTATCAAACTGGGAAATAGCTCGTTCTCCCCGAAATGCATTTAGGTGCAGCCTCGTGGTTGAGTGCGACGGAGGTAGAGCTACCGATTGGGCTAGGGGGTGTCACAACCTACCAAACCCTGACGAACTCCGAATGCCGTCTCATATACACGGGAGTGAGGGTATGGGTGCTAAGGTCCGTATCCGAGAGGGAAAAAACCCAGACTATCTGCTAAGGCCCCCAAGTCTATACTAAGTTGATAAAACGTGGTGTGGTTGCATTGACAGCTAGGATGTTTGCTTGGAAGCAGCAATTCATTTAAAGAGTGCGTAACAGCTCACTAGTCGAGCGATCATGCGTGGATAATAATCGGGCATAAGTATAGCGCCGAAGCAGTAGATTTATGGTAGGGGAGCATTCTGATCAGCGTAGAAGGCGATTCGTAAGGATCTCTGGAGCGTTCAGAAAAGAAAATGTAGGCATGAGTAACGATTAAGGAAGTGAAAAACTTCCTCCTCAAAAGACCAAGGGTTCCTGATCAATGTTAATCAGATCAGGTTTAGTCGGATCCTTAGGTGAACCCGATAGGGGCAGCCGATGGAAAATAGGTTAATATTCCTATACCTGCTATATACTAAAAGTGACGGAAGGACGTGGTGGTTACGTACTGACGGAATAGTACGTTGAGCCGAATCTTCGGAAGAAGCGAAACCATAAAATCCTTTCCAAGAAAAGCGATTATAGCGGTCCGTACCCGAAACCGACACAGGTGGTCAAGTAGAATATACTAAGAGGCTCGAGTGAATCACGGTTAAGGAACTAGGCAAATTAGTCTCGTAACTTCGGGAAAAGAGACTCCCTCGCAAGAGGGACGCAGAGAAATGGCCCTGGCGACTGTTTATCAAAAACACATGGCTATGCTAAATCGAAAGATGATGTATATGGCCTGACACCTGCCCGGTGCTGGAAGGTTAAGAGGAGATGTCATCCGCAAGGAGAAGCATTGAATTGAAGCCCCAGTAAACGGCGGCCGTAACTATAACGGTCCTAAGGTAGCGAAATTCCTTGTCGGGTAAGTTCCGACCTGCACGAATGGTGTAACGATCTGGGCACTGTCTCAACCGTGAGCTCGGTGAAATTGTAGTATCGGTGAAGATGCCGATTACCCGCAACGGGACGGAAAGACCCTGTGAACCTTCACTATAGCTTTGCATTGGAGTTGGTTAAACGATGTGTAGGATAGGTGGGAGACTTTGAAGCGGCCTCGCTAGGGGTTGTGGAGTCGTCCTTGAAATACCACCCTTTGTTTAATTGATTTCTAACTATCAGGACAGTGCATGGCGGGTAGTTTGACTGGGGTGGTCGCCTCCGAAAGCGTATCGGAGGCTTCTAAAGGTACCCTCAGTACGGTTGGTAATCGTACGTAGAGTGCAATGGCATAAGGGTGCTTGACTGTGAGACGGACATGTCGAGCAGGTACGAAAGTAGAGCATAGTGATCCGGTGGTTCCGCATGGAAGGGCCATCGCTCAAAGGATAAAAGGTACTCCGGGGATAACAGGCTGATCACTCCCAAGAGCTCACATCGACGGAGTGGTTTGGCACCTCGATGTCGGCTCGTCACATCCTGGGGCTGGAGAAGGTCCCAAGGGTTCGGCTGTTCGCCGATTAAAGTGGCACGCGAGCTGGGTTCAGAACGTCGTGAGACAGTTCGGTCCCTATCTGTTGTGGGCGTTTGAAGCTTGAGAGGACCTTTCTCTAGTACGAGAGGACCGGGAAGGACGAACCTCTGGTGTATCTGTTGTGGCGCCAGCTGCAGTGCAGAGTAACTAAGTTCGGATGAGATAAGCGCTGAAAGCATCTAAGCGCGAAACTCGCCTCAAGATGAGGCTTCATTGAGAGTCGTCAAAGATGATGACGTTGATAGGCCACAGATGTAAAGGCAGTAATGTCAAAGTCAAGTGGTACTAATTACTCGAATGCTTATAAAACAAAACTCTATCAATATATCTCTTTTTTAGGTGATTATAGCAGTGAGGTCCACCTCTTCCCATTCCGAACAGAGAAGTTAAGCTCACTTGCGCAGATGGTACTACAGTAACATGTGGGAGAGTATGTCGTCGCCGATCTTCAAAAAGCCCCCCGAGAAATCAGGGGGCTTTTTCGTGCTTAGTACTTTTTTATTTTAATTTGTTCTGAATGTAACACGATATGGCAATTTACCCCATATTTGCGTGCTATTATATTAAGCAAATGAATTCAATCAAGCAGCCACCTCTAGCGCCAGGAGCAAGTCCAGTTCTAGGTCACTTGATTCAATTCAAAAAGAATCCGCTTAACTTCTTTCTTAAGTGCTCCAAAGAAATGGGCACAATCTATAAAATCAAATTACTCAATAAAGAATACATCGTCGTTAATCACCCAGATGCCATTAGACATGTCCTTGTCAATAATGTAAAGAATTATTCACGAAGAAAATCGTATGCATTCTTACAAGAACTCCTTGGCGATGGTTTACTGACATCAGAGGGAGAAGGTTGGAAAAAACAACGCCGATTAACACAACCTATTTTTTCGAAAGAGCAGCTTCATGGATTAATAAATCAAATGGATCATTCAATCCAAGATTTCTTTGATTCCCATTGGAACAAAAATGGAACGATAGACTTGGAGCAATCTCTGAACATCTTAACCCTTCAAATTCTTACACAAAGCATAATTTATTCTTCCGATAAAAGTTATTTCAATAAGGTGCAATACGATTTACACGATGCACTCACATACATGACTTCTAAACGTTTCAATGCGTTGAAGTTTCTTTCGGTATTGCCAAGCAAAAAGAAAAGAAAAGGAAAGGCTGCAATTAAAAACGTGAAGGCGGTCGTGGAAGATATAATAGAAAACAGAGCAAAGTCACAGTCTATCAAGCATAACGATCTTCTGGAAATGCTCATGACTACGAAAGATGCGGAAACAGGAGAGTCTCTCGATAAGAAAGCTTTACTAGATGAAGTAATGACTATGTTCGTAGCTGGACATGATACAACAGCTGCAGCAATAACATGGACGATATATCTTCTTCAACAAAATAAAAATGTGCTAAACGTTATGCTTGAAGAGCTAGACAACAATTGGAATAACGAAAGCATTAATGTTGAATCTCTCAATGCATTGGTATATATGAAAATGGTCATTAACGAAGCTATGCGCCTACTGCCTCCTGTTTGGGCATTTGGAAGAAAAGCAAAAGAGGATGACTCAATCATGGGTTTTGAAGTTCGTAAGGGACAGTCCGTGAATATGCCTATTTATGCCATGCATAGACATCCAGACTTTTGGGAAAAACCAGATGAATTTTATCCGGAACATTTTTTGCCTGAAGCAGTTAAACAAAGAGATAAATTCGCTTATATGCCTTTCAGTTTGGGCCAGCATAGATGCATTGGAGAATACTTCGCCCTTATGGAAATTCAAATGGTTCTTATGAGATTCTATAAAAATTTCAAGGTGGAATTAATTTCAAATGAGCCAACGGAATTCACACCTTTGGTGACTTTAAAACCGAAAAGAAGTATAGAACTAAATCTAATTAGAAGATAGCATGAGCGTGAATTTTAAAACAGTTGATTGGCCGAGTTATAGAAATGATATTGTAGATTTCTTGGATATTGACAACCGAAGAAATCATGCGCAGGCTATGTTCGAAGTGGATATTACAAAACTTAATGAACAAATAGCCTTACGTCCAGAGCGATTGTATTCAGTTACGTTTCAATTGGCACATGTACTGTATTGTTATGCAAGAGCCATTAAAGAACATCCTGAAATGCAAAGCCGCTTGTATAAGAATAAACTATATCTCTTCGACGATGTTGACATCTCCATGATTTTTGAAAAGACAGCGCCAAACGGAATGAAGGTTCCTGTTCCTTATGTATTTAGAAGCGCTCAAAAGAAAACATATACCGAGATACTAAACGAATTGCAATGGGCCAATGAAGCCGAAATGCATGAAATTTACAAATCGAAAAAATCAACTTGGCTCAGAAAATTGCCTAAGTTTTTAAGAATGTACTTATTAAAGAAGGCCCTGTCTAACCCTTTAAAATGGAAAGAGAATTTGGGAACAGTCGCCTTCACGACGTTAGGAATGATTATTCGAAATAGACGCATGTATCCAGTTCCAATAGGTCCATACAGCTGCATGTTAGCTGCGGGTTCTTCCTATCACGAAAAAGTTGATGGTAAAACCATTTCAAAGTGGTGTATGGTGTTAAATATTGATCACAATATTATCGATGGCGCTCCGGCGGTTAGATTCGGAAAAACATTCATGGCACTGGTAGAGAAGGGACTGCCTGCGGAATAGAATACATATAGAAATTATGACAACGAATTCTTTAAAGTGGTTTATATATCCGATTGTAATGACTTTCGGTGTAATGCAGTTCTTTTGGATTTTGAGTTTTGGACAGAGTCATTTAGAACTGGCCACTACCGTTCCGATGATATTTATGATGCTATCTTGTTTCTTCTTGGAAAGAATTTTTCCATACGACAAGAACTGGAAGCCAGAAAGGACCGATTGGGGAATCGATACGCTTCATCTGATTTTATTTCAAACCATTTTGCCAAAAGCATTTAAGATAGGATTCATGTTATTGGTTTTACATTTCTTGCCGAACAACATTGAATTCATTCATGGCGTATGGCCTCATCATTGGCCTCTGATTATTCAAGGTTTGATGATGCTTTTTATCTCTGATTTTTTTAGATACTGGATTCATAGATTTAGTCACACGTTTCCTTTTCTCTGGAGGTTTCACGCGGTGCATCATGCGTTGAAAAAACTCTATTGGTTGAATACCACTCGAATTCATCCAGGAGAAAAAATCCTTCAACTGATTTGGGAAGTAGGTCCCTTCATCTGTATCGGTGTTTCTAAAGAAGTCATTGCGTTGCATTTAGTCTTATACGGACTAAATGGGTTTCTCAGACATTCAAACATAGATATGAAATTTGGACCTTTGAATTATATCCTTTCAACAAATGAATTGCATCGTTGGCATCATTCAAAGATCATTAACGAGTCGAATGCCAATTACGGAAGCGACACATCCCTTTGGGATCTTCTGTTCGGAACATTTTTTTGGCCGAAACATTCCAAGGTAGAAGAGATAGGCGTATACAATAAAAATTACCCGCAAAATTTCAAGGGGCAAATGGAGGCGCCTTTGGTAAACGATATTGATAAAGAAGATAAGCTTCCATTTAGTTGGAAGCATTTCCTTTTGAATATTCTGCTCAAATTGAAAATGCGCAAGAATGGAAAGAAATTTAAGGGGCCATTGGCTCATGAAACAAAAGAAATCGAAAGAATACAAAAGGAAGTGCTGAAGAAATTGCTCAGGGAAAATTCCAGTACAAAATTCGGACGTCAATATCAATTTGAAAACATACAAAGTAGTGGTGAATTCCAAGCTAAAGTACCAGTGCATACCTATGAAGATTTAAGAAGTTGGATTGAAGAGCAAGCGATTTCAAATAGTGATTCCTTAATTGCGGCCTCTTTTGCAATGTTTAATCAAACAAGCGGAAGCACGGCAAAACCGAAGTGGATTCCTGTTACTCAGGAAACATTAATCGATTTGAAGAACAGTCAGCAGTTATCGACTTGGCTCCAATACACATATGCTCCGGAAGCTTTTGAAGGGCACATCATGGGACTAGTAAGTCCAGCCCATGAAGGCATGAGCGAGTGGGGAATTCCTTTTGGATCGGCAAGTGGACACTTCTACAAGAATATGCCCCAAATTGTAAAAAAGAAATATGTTATTCCTCATTTTATTTTTGAAGTGAAAGACTATCAGGTAAAATATTACCTCATTCTTCTTTTGTCATTGCAGCATAAAGACATTACTTATTTTGGAAGTGCAAACCCGTCTACTTTTCTTCAATTGAACAATATGTTGAAGGAAAGGAAAGAAGATCTTTTAAATGACCTTCAGTCCAAATCACCAAACGCTGTCAAAGCACAGATATCTCAGCAGTTGTATGAAAGGGTTTCCAATCTGCTAACTCCATCAAAAACCAGATTAAAGGAGTTGGAGGATTTGTTTGATAAGGATGATTCAACGATCAAGCATTTTTGGCCTCACTTGAAGTTACTTGTTACCTGGACATGTGGGAGTTGTGGAATCGCCTTGAAGGCGGCATTGAAATTAATGCCCGATAACATAAAGGTTGCGGATCCAGGATATTTAAGCAGTGAGTTTAGAGGTTCCGTTACATATGATTACTCTTCACAGTCTGGACTTCCAACTTATAATGATCACTTTTTTGAATTTATGTTGAAGGAAGAATGGGAAAGTGGAGATTCTAATTTCAAATTGTTGCATGAATTAGAAAAAGGATGTGATTATTATGTATTCATAACAACTCCTTCCGGGTTGTGGCGATACAACATGAATGATATTGTTCGGGTCACCGATTATTTAAACGAGTGTCCCTTGATTACCTTTCAGCAAAAAGGAAATGGAGCATGTAACATTACCGGAGAAAAGTTATACGAGAACCAAGTGATTGAAGCCTTTCAATCGATGCAATGGAAAGCTATGTATTATCAGGTTTTAGCTGATGTGAATGACTCAAGATACATTGGTTACATCGAATGGCACGACCAACCGAAGGAAGACCAGGAACACCTGTCCGCTGCCATGGACAAAGCCTTAGCCAAACTAAATGTGGAATATGCAGAAAAGAGAGCGAGTAAAAGATTGAATTCATTTGTATTGAAATATCTTCCTGAAGGAACATTCGCTAACATTAAAAAGAATGCGGTGGAAGCGGGACAAAAAGAAGGGCAGTTTAAAATGGTTATGCTTCAGTATAAAGATCAGTTCAAATGGGATTTATCACAAGCGAAATAATACGGCTATGAAGATTGATTTTCGTTTGTTGGAAATTCCTTTTAAGGTTTCATTCAAGCATAATTCAGCCTCTCGAAAAGTAACATCAACGATTTGGGTAGAAATTTCTAGAGGAGAGTTTGTTGGAATAGGAGAGGGGTGTCCAAGATCATACGTAACAGGTGAGTCTGAGGAATCCTGCGTAGCTTTTATTTCAGATCGTAAGGAGTCGTTTTTGAAGATTGAAAATTATCAATTGTTATTAGTATGGCGACAAAGTAATATTTCAGACATCGAAAATAATCCAGCTGCTTGGTGCGCAATTGAATTAGCCTTTTTGGATTTGTTTGCGCAAGAGACAAATCAGAGCATTAATGAATTAATCGGAGAAATGTATATCCCACAGGTGTTAGAATATTCTGCAGTGCTTGGAGATTCTTCTCCTGGGGTTTGGGAGAAATTATGTGATTGGCATTTTACAAATGAAATGTCAAATTTTAAATTGAAGTTGAACGGCGATCTTCTATTGGATTCTGATCGAATAAAGTACATTCTGAGTAAAAATTCTCAGGCTGAAGTGCGTATCGATGCGAACAACATGTGGAATGATAAATCGGAGGCTATCAACTATTTGAATCAACTTCCAAAAGAAATATGCGGTGTGGAAGAACCTTTGACCTGCCCAAATTGGGAGGGGATAAATTCACTGAGTGCGGAACTTGCTTATCCCGTTATTCTGGATGAACATGTATTTCGATTATCGGATTTAATGGAAGTCAAAAATCCTGAAAAAACAATTGTGAATCTGCGAGTTTCAAAATGTGGAGGATTGATCAATAGCATTCAAATGGGGAAGAGCGCAATAGAATTGGGAATGAGAGTTATCGTAGGCGCCCAGGTGGGCGAAACCAGTGCGCTTACAAAAGCTGGATTCTTGTTAAGTTCCGCATTGTCACACGAACCCATTGCGCATGAAGGGGGATACGGAATGTTGCTACTGGAATCTGATCCGTTCCGTGAATATTATCAACTAGGAAAGCAAGGCAAGATTATTTTTTCATAGCCTCAGCCTTTAATTCAACAGGCATTTTTTCAATTGCGTATCGAAGTGCCGTTCTTGGCATACGAGATTTATATGTTTGCACAAAATTGAATACATCTTGAAGTCTAGTTGAACTGAGCACCTTTAACATCCATCCATATCCTTTCTGAACCATATCTTCTGAATCTTCTAGAAGTATCAGCGCAATCTCAAACTGATCATTGACATAGGTGTTTCTTTTTGCAGGATAAATAAAGCTCACAGCACTTGCTCGACGGGCCCAAAGATTGTCTGATAGACTCCAAGATTTAACCCGCTGGACGAGATGGGGAAATTTAAATAGCATTTCACCAATGACCTTGTTGCAGAAGGTGTCGCATTCGGCCCAATTATTAACGTAAAGCAAAACCCAGCGTTCGAATACCTCGAAATCGGCTAATTCATATTGTTTTTTTAGAGAAAAAGAAATCTGACAGGCGAGTAGACTTTCTTCCAAGAATTCATCTTGAAATAGTTTTTCGCAGAGGCCCCATACCAATTCTTTTTTCTCGTTTTTCAGAATTGCGATATATTTCTTCCCGATTTTTTGGGAATCGGGATTGCTTACTCCATGGCATTTAAGTTCGTGTTTGAAAAAGCTACACGTAGAAAGTTTTCTTTTTTCGGAAGCTATTGCAATAATGTCGGATCTTATTTCCAGGTGTAACTCTGTTATTGAGGATTTGGAGTTATTCATTTCAATATTTTTCTCTAAGCATTTTCAAAGGTAGTACAGATAAACAGCATGTTTGTTTTGTCATTGAAAGGGAGTGAAGCCTTTAAATTTCAGTGTTCTTATTGAATAAACTAGTTTTCTTAATTTTTTTTTAAGGTTGAAAGTTATTGCGTTTGAGTAGTTTA
>Ga0315902_10014386_pt1 | contig 10171 bp, 6 predicted proteins | sample LakEriMetagenome_9_FD_203523 | JGI IMG/M metagenome (GOLD analysis project Ga0315902, IMG submission 203523) | Freshwater fungal communities from buoy surface, Lake Erie, Ohio, United States - Buoy 12 MA117 | ecosystem: Environmental > Aquatic > Freshwater > Lake > Lake biofilm | place: USA...
TCGGAAACATTGATATTAATCTGAGTTCCAACGTGCAAAAAATCAACGAACGAGTTAAGGTAATATCAGTAGGGAACTCAGATGTTGATATAAACCTTCCGGTAACCAAAAGTAAAAATGAAAATGCATACGCAGTGGTTATTGGGAATAAGGATTACAAAAACATCAAAGGAAAGGATGTTGATTTTGCAATTAATGATGCTGTTATGATTAAAAAATACCTGGTAGATGTAATGGGTTTTATGCCGGGTAATGTCATATACCGGGAGAATGCAGCCAAAGGCGATTTTGAAGCCATATTCGGTACACGTGAAAATTACAAAGCTGAGTTGTATGAATTGGTTAAAAACCCCAATGCCGAAGTGTTCATTTATTATTCAGGACACGGAGCTCCCTCGCAGTACGACAAAAAAAGCTACCTGGTGCCGGTAGAGTGTAAGCCCAATAACGTTCAGTTTGGTGGATATCCAACAGAGTTGCTCTATGGAAATCTGGCTAAGATCAGAACTAAATTTACAACAGTTATTATCGATGCATGCTATTCAGGCAATATTTATGAAAATATCAGTCCGCTGGGTATTCCGGTTGAAGAAACCAAGGTAGAGCTGCCAAACGGTGCTGTTATTACGGCAACATCAAGCAACGAAACAGCTAACTGGTACCCTGAACAACAGCATGGGATGTTTACATACTTTTTTCTGAAAGCCTTGCAAAATCCGCAGAAAACGGATAAAAATACGGACAACAAAGTAACGCTGGATGAGGTGTATGATTTTGTTAATGATCACAATGCAGGAGTGCCTTACCAGGCAAGACTCATCGGACAGCAACAAAATCCAAACATTAAAGGAAATGCGAAAGATAAAATAGTTATTGAATATTGAGTTTACCTATGATTGCATACAAGAAAATTACATTAGCCTTTGCATTGGCAATTTTAGCCCTGACTGTATCAGCCACCAAAATAGAAAAGGGAATTAAGCTACTAAATGAGAAACAGTACACAAAAGCAAAAGATATACTTGAAGACATATTGGCCGATTACCCTGCACATCCCGCAGCCTTGTATGGTATGGCCCGATATTTTGCAGCAGAAGATAATCCGGCATTTAACTATGAAAAAGGATATGAATTTATCATCAAAGCACAACAGACAGCCCGTGATGCCAATTCGGCAATGAAAAAAGAAATGGGTTCAGTACAAATAGGCGAAACTGAAATTGTAGCGCTCAAAGAACAAATTGAAAAGTCTGCCTATGCGATTGCATTAAGAACAGGAACTCTGTCAGCAATTGAGCAATACCTCAATTCATTTCACGAAACCCACCTTAGAGCGGAAGTGCTACAAAAACGAAATGCACTGGCTTTTGCCGATGCAGAAAAGGAAAACACATCTGCGGCTTTTGATCAGTTTCTTAAGAAATATCCGGACGCAGCAGAAGCAAAAACGGCAAAAGACAATTATGATTTAAAGTTTTATCAGGAAAACACCAACGACAAACAACCCGACTCCTATCTGGAATTCTCAAAGAAACATCCAAAAAGTCCGTATGCCAAAGAAGCTAAAGAGAAATTTGACCGTTTAATATATGATAAGTGTTTACTTGATAACACCCTGGAAGCGTTTGAAGAGTTTATTAGAACACGTGCGGATAACATGTATTTGACAGAAGCTAAAAGCAAATATGAAAAGATGTTGTACGAGACCAGAACAAAAGGAAAAACCATAGAAGAGTTTCAGCTTTTTATCAATCAGTATCCAACAAGTCCCTACATAGCACAAGCCGAGGAGCAGATTTATTTGCTTGCCATTAAAGGAGAAAAAACCTCTTTAACCTATTCCAATTTTATACAGTCGTATCCAACTAACCGCTATGTAAAAGATGCCTGGCAAATGATTGAGCAAATGGAAATCAACTACAGCGATACAAGCACTATAACACTATTCCTGAATAAATACAAAAACTACCCGAATGTTTCCAAGTTGCAGAAAATTATGTTGCAATACCAAAAAGTACTTTACCCCGTAAAGGCTAAAAACGGTAAATGGGGATTTATGGATGAAACCGGTAAACTGCTTATTGCTGCCGGATATGAGAAGGCACAAAATTTCTACAATGGGCTGGCTATGGTGCAAAAAGACGGTAAGTTCGGATACGTAAATAAAGGCAATACCGTAGTCATTCCAATTACATACGACAATGCTTATGATTTTAAAGGGGACTATGCTCGTGTGCGAGCCAATAAGATGTGGGGCATATTAAACCGCAAAGGCGAAGTAGTTATTCCTGTAATTTACGATGACATTTCTGACTTTAATGCTGAAGGTTTAGCTAAAGTTAAAAAGGGCGGTAAATGGGGCCTTGTCGATCGCAACAACCGGCAGATTGTAGAGCCTACATACGATCAGATATTGGATTTTGTAGAGGGGCTATGCCTGGTTCGTAAAGACGACACGTGGTTATATATTGACAAATACGGAGTAAAAGTATATTGTGCTGAATAAATGGCTGTACATATCGTACATAGTGTGCTTTTTGTGTTTGCACAACACTTACGCACAAAAACCTGAGCTGGTATTGCCGTTAGGCCACAGCAGTATTATTCACGATGTTGTAGCCTTGTCCGATAATCAGTATGTGCTTACTGCCAGCCGAGATAAAACCATTAAGCTGTGGAATGTAAACGAGAAAAAAGAAATACGAAGTTATGAACAGCATGAGGATGCTGTTCACGCTCTGGCCGTCTCCGCCAATGGGAAATTCTTTTTCAGTGCATCTGCCGATCACACCATTAAGCTTTGGAACATTGCTACCGCTCAGGTCATCAAAGAATTCATTCACCATAGTGGGGCAGTGAAGAAATTGGCGCTTTCTGCCGACAATAAATTTTTACTTTCATATGCTACTCATAAAAGCATTCAGGCAGTATCGCTTTCCACTGGCGAAGTTGTGCGTAACTATGAAGCTTACGATGAAGTGGTGCTGCTTGCTGCAACAGGAAATTCAACATGTATATCGGTTGATATTACAGGAAAATGTATTGAACGCGATATCAATCAACCCGAACCGCTGCGTATAATTCAATTACCGGAAAAAATTATTCATGCATTTTTGCGTAAAAATACACTATGGCTACTCACTGCTAAAGGTGAGTTGATACAGTACGACCTGCAGCAAAATAAACAACAGCCGGCCGGCACACTCACAGATGCGGCTTCCGTGTTTGTATTCAATAACCTAACTTATGCCATTAATAAAAGCGGCCACATCTTTTTACTGGATAATGCCAAAGCACAACGTGTAGCTACACTCCCGTTTTCGGCTGATGCCATTTCGGTTATGCCAACAGCAGCCATATTAAGTTCAGGCAATGCTGTGTTCAGCTTTAATGGAACCAATGCGAAACCTTTGTTACGAGGATATAGTTTCAACTTTAACGAGGCCGATATGCATGCCCAGTCAGGCGAATTGATTTTTGCAGGTCGTACCAATCAAATCAGGCTATTTAATATTATCAATCATACAGGCTCATTAAGACGTGCAGGGCAATCCGAATTTCTGGCTGCAAAATTTTCAGGAAACGACTTAATTCTTTCAGGCTCCCGAGATGGGAACGTATATGTGTTTAAGCGCTCAGACCGCACGTATATGAACGTACTGAAAGGGCATAGTGATATAATCACGGATATTGATGTATGGAACGATTCGCTCGCGCTTACTACATCAAAAGATGGAACCTCTGCTGTATGGAATTTGAAAACAGGTGCACGTCTTTTTACACTTGCGGCTCATCGGTCAATGGTTACCTGTGGAGCATTTTCTGCTGATGGAAAATATATAGCTACCGGTTCAACTGATTCAACCGTAATTTTATGGGATGCTAAAACCGCCAAGCGCTTGGAAATTTTCCCTGCACAACGTACCAATGGGGCACAGAAAATACGATACGATAACGGCAAATTTTATTCGTTTGGGATTAATCCCAGCATTGTAGCTATTGATGCTGCTGCGGCTACATCGCAAATTATTGACCTGAAATATAACATATGGGATGCATTGATAAACAATACCGATATTATAAGCAATGCACCCAATGCAGATATCGTTATGTGGCTGAAAGAAACCGTTTCAGAGAAAAACAGATATACGGGACACAAACGCCAGGCAAACGGATTTTTCAGATTTAACAGTTTTGTTGTTAGTACAGGATTTGATCAGTGTGTTAAGTTTTGGGATATTCATACATCGCAACCAATGGCTTCTTTCTATCCAATTGATTCTGCCGATTGGGTTGTTATAACACCCGGAGGAATGTTTGATGCTTCTCCCGGTGCCATGAAACTCATGTACTATGTTGCAGGAAATGAAATTATTGAATTGTCACAGTTGAAATCCAAATACTATGAGCCCAATCTGCTTCAAAAGGTTTTGGGTATTTCAGCAGAGGCAGCTCGAAAGGTCAACACATTTGAAGAAGTAAAATTATACCCGAAAGTTAAACTTGAATGGCAGAATCCAGAGCAGCAAAATGGTGATTTGAAAATCACTTTGTACAACCAGGGTGGGGGTATAGGCAAGGCAACTATGTTTATAAATGGAAAAGAGGTAATCACCGATATTAGGCCACAGTCAGTGAGTGAATCATCGGATTCGTTGTACCTTGTTCTCCCTACTGCCAGTTATCCTTTTCTTAAAGGTGGAAGTAATGACATAGAGGTGAGGGCTTACAATTTAGATGAAACCATAGTGAGCAGGGGTGCACGCATTCCGCTGAAGCAGGCAGTAACCAATGCTGTGGTTAAGCCATCGGTATATGTGGTATGTATTGGGACATCTGACTACGAAGGATCATCTATTGATTTAAGATATGCGTCTAAAGATGCCACAGATATTTACAGGGCTATCAATTTATCAGCGTCAAAATTATTTAACCGTTCGCAGGTATTCGGCTATCTTATTACAACCGATACTGCATCGTCTTATAAGCCGGGTAAGGAGCAAATACTTCAGGTGCTTGATGAAGTAAGTCAAAAGGCTAAACCGGAAGATTTGTTTTTGCTTTACTTGAGCGGCCACGGTATCAATATTGGGGGTGCCGATGGAGATTTTTATTACCTGACACAAACTGCTCATTCAGCTCAGGCTGAAGCGTATTCAGATCCTCAGTTGAGAGCTAAAGTCGGAATTTCATCGGGTGAACTCACCGAAAAGTTAAAACAGATACGTGCACTCAAACAGGTGATGATGATTGATGCATGTGCATCGGGCAGGGTGGTAGATAATCTGGTTTCTAAACGCGATATATCTTCTTCTGCACTGCGAGCCCTCGATCGCTTAAAAGACCGCACGGGCACACACATCATTACTGGTTGCGCTGCTGATGCAGTAAGTTACGAGGCCTCACGTTACGGTCAAGGTCTGCTCACCTATTCGTTGCTTCAGGGTATAAAAGGTGCATCGCTGCGTGAGAGTGAGTTTGTGGACGTATTGCCTTTGCTCAATTTTGCCCGCGAGCGTGTTCCGCAAATAGCTGCAGGTATTGGCGGAATACAAGAGCCAAAAGTATTCAGCCCTTACGGAGCGGAAAGTTTTGATATAGGTCAGGTAAGCGAAGACGTTCGTTCAAGTATTCCGCTGGCGCAGGCCAAGCCTATGTTTGTACGTTCTACTTTTATTGATGTGGATGAGTCGGAAGACCAACTCGGCTTAAGTAAGTTAATTGATGGTGAGCTAAACGAAAGAAGCGTTTCAGGAGCTAAAGGCGGGTCGCTGGTATTTTTGGATGTTAAAGACTTTCCCGAGGCGTACAAGCTTAGCGGTACCTACAAGAAACATGGCGATACCTTTGTGTTGAATATGCGTATTCGCTCAGTTGACTTTGATAAGAAATCAGCCTTGCTGGCTAATTCAATTGACGATTTGAAGAAACAGATACTTGCTGAAATAGATAAAGTGGTGCAGGATTAAACGTTAAACCTAAAGTGCATCACATCAGCATCTAGTACAATGTAATCCTTTCCTTCAACCCTCATTTTACCGGCTTCTTTTACGGCAGCTTCTGAGCCCAGTCGGGTATAATCATTGAATGAGATTACTTCGGCACGTATAAACCCTTTTTCAAAATCGGTATGAATTACACCTGCAGCCTGAGGCGCTTTCATGCCCCGTGTAATGGTCCATGCACGTACTTCCTGAACACCTGCTGTAAAATAGGTTATCAGATTTAACAATGCATACGCTTCACGTATAAGTTTGGCCACACCCGATTCGGTTAAACCTAAGTCGGACAGAAACGCTACACGGTCATCGTAATTTTCAAGCTGTGCGATATCGGCTTCGATTGCTGCACTAATTATTAGCAGACCTGCATTTTCATCCTGAATAGCTTGTTGTACCTTATCTACGTATTTATTGCCATTTACTACGGATGCTTCATCCACATTGCATACGTACAATACCGGCTTTATGGTCAGTAACTGCAAATCTTCTATGTGCTTCTTGTCATCTTCCGATACCTCAACCGTTCGCGCACTTTTACCTTGTTCTAGCTGGGTCTTGTATTTCAGTAAAACTGCTTCGGCCTTAGCGGCATCCTTATCTCCAGTTTTAGCTGCACGTGATACACGTTGTAGTTTTTTTTCTACCGAATCTAAGTCCTTTAGTTGAAGCTCAGTATCAATGATCTCTTTATCCCTTACCGGATCAACAGAGCCATCCACATGAATAATATTGTCATTATCAAAACATCTGAGTACATGCAAAATGGCATCGGTTTCTCGAATGTTGGCTAAAAATTGATTGCCTAAACCTTCGCCTTTACTGGCTCCTTTTACCAATCCGGCAATGTCCACTATTTCTATGGTAGTAGGTACAACTCGCTGAGGGGTTACCAATTTTGCTAATTCATTCAGCCGCTCATCAGGAACCGTAATTACACCCACATTGGGTTCAATGGTGCAAAAAGGGAAATTGGCAGCTTGTGCCTTGGCATTGGATAAGCAATTGAACAAGGTTGATTTCCCAACATTAGGTAACCCTACTATTCCGCATTTTAATGACATGATAAAGATTTATTAGTTGATGAATTGCTTCATATCCGAAATGAGTTTTTCGGCCAGGTTTTCGGCAGTTGTTTCACTTTGGCTTTCGGCATATATACGTATGATGGGTTCGGTATTCGATCTGCGCAGGTGAACCCACTCTTTGTCAAACTCAATTTTAACTCCATCGGTAGTGTTAATAGGTTGTTTTTTATACTTGTCTTTGATACGTTCCATCAGCATATCAATATTTATTTCCGGTGTCAGTTCAATCTTCTTTTTAGCAATAAAGTAATCGGGATATGAACTACGCAGAATAGAGCAAAGTTTAGCTTGTCTGGCCAGATTCGATAGAAATAAAGCTATGCCTACCAATGCATCTCGTCCGTAATGCAATTCGGGAAGTATAACACCACCGTTTCCTTCGCCCCCAATAATGGCTTTGGTTTCTTTCATCATCTTTACCACATTCACTTCACCTACAGCACTTGCCGAATAGCTTCCACCTGATTTTTCAGTTACATCGCGAAGTGCACGGGTTGATGAAAGGTTAGATACGGTATGACGGTTAAATCCTTTTTGTTTCAACACCTCATCAGTAGTATTTCGAAGCACATAATCAGCTACCGATACCAAGGTGTATTCTTCTCCGAAAAGCTGTCCGTCTTCGCATACCAATGCCAGTCGGTCTACATCCGGGTCCACTACAATGCCCAAATCGGCTTGATGACGTTTTACCCACGAAGAAATTTCAGTCAGGTGCTCGGGCAAAGGCTCCGGATTGTGTGGAAATTTTCCATCGGGTGTACAGTACAACTCGATAACATTATCTACTCCCAATGCCTTTAAAAGCATAGGTACTGCTACTCCACCTGAAGAGTTTACCGCATCCACTACAATTTTAAATTTGCGTGAACGGATAGCGTCTGAATCAACCAAATCCAAAGCCAGAATTTTATCAATATGTTTTTTTAGCCAGTCGTGTTTGTGGATTAGTGTACCTAGTTTATCTACTTCGGCAAATGAGAATTGCTGTGAATCGGCCAGCGCCAGTAATTGCTTCCCCAAGTCTTCCGATATGAATTCTCCATTGCTGTCCAAAAGTTTCAAAGCATTCCACTGTTTGGGATTGTGGCTTGCAGTAAGTATGATACCTCCCTGAGCTTTTTCATCTTTTACGGCAACTTCTACCGTTGGCGTGGTTGAAAGTCCAAGGTCAACTACATCAATGCCCATCCCCAGTAATGTGCCGGTTACTAATCGGTTTACCATATCACCCGAAATTCGGGCATCTCGGCCCACTACAATACTGCACGATGCGTGATTCCCTTTCATGATGGATGCAAAAGCAGCCGTATATTTTACAATATCAATGGGTGTTAAGGCATCGCCTGCTGCACCTCCTATGGTGCCTCGTATTCCTGAAATGGATTTGATTAACGTCACGTATGTATATGTTTTTAAGGACCGCAAATTTAATGCTGCCCGTTCAATAGCAAAATTTATTAATAAGGGTATAGATATGAGCAGTTTATGTGCATAGAAGTCGGTTGTTTTGAAGGTTCAACAGGCTAGGATACGTTAAGTCAATACAGACTTTGTGCTATACTTGCAGCATGAATACCCATAAAGAATGGTTTAGTGAGTGGTTTGATTCGCCTTATTATCATATTCTGTATCATCAACGCGATGAGCAGGAGGCTGAATTTTTTTTGGATAATGTAGTTAAAAAAACAGCTATGCATCCGGATATGCGCATTCTTGATTTAGCTTGCGGAAAGGGACGCCACGCAGTTTATTTAAATAAGCTGGGTTTTGATGTAACCGGTGTGGATTTATCGGTAAGAAGCATTGCACAGGCGGCAACATACTCCAACAGCCGTTTGCGTTTCGAAGTACATGATCTAAGAAATTATATAAGTAGGGATAAGTTTGATTTAGCCTTGAATCTATTTACCAGTTTCGGTTATTTTCAATCGGCTGAAGAAGATGAGCAGGTGCTACTGAATATACACGAATCGTTAACGGAAAACGGATTACTGCTGATTGATTTTATGAATATAGAGAAAGTGCTTAGCACTCTTGTTGAGCATGAAAGCAAAACTCTAGATGGAATACAGTTTACCATAAGCCGGTGGACTGATGATCAGTTTTTGTATAAAAAAATTCAATTTACTGAATCTTCTACAACGTTTGAATTTACCGAAAAGGTACAGCTCATCTCGCGTGCTAAATTTGAACAGCTTCTTCAACGTACGGGCTTTCAGATACTGGAAGTAATGGGTAACTATAACTTGGATCCATTTCGTATTTCTGAATCGGATAGATTAATATTGCTGACCAAGCGCATTTGACCGAATTCATTCTACATATCGACAAACAACTTTTTGTGTTTATCAATAGTGTGCTGGCCAATCCGGTACTGGATATGCTGTGCCCTTTTTTTAGAAATCAAAAAAACTGGTATCTTCTGTATGCCGTATTCGCGTACTTGTTATACAGGCAATACAATTTCAGGGCACTGTATGTGATTGCAGCCACGGCTTTGCTTATTTTACTATCTGATCAGGTGAGTGCCAACCTGATAAAAAATGCCGTGCAGCGATTGAGGCCATGCAACGATGAATTGTTTAAGAATCAGGTGCGCTTGCTGGTTAATTGTGGGAAAGGGTACAGCTTTGTTTCGGCACATGCCTCCAATCATTTTGCGTTGGCAGTATTTCTTTCTGCTATGCTCAAAAATATTAGCTGGCTGCGCATGGCTTTGCTTATGTGGGCGGCATGCATAGCTTTTTCGCAGGTATATGTGGGCGTGCATTATCCGGCCGATGTAATTACGGGTGGAATTCTGGGTAGTATGCTCGCATACGTGTTTGTGAAATTAATCATTCGTTTATTACCTGATTTACTTCAACCGAACAACTAGAAAATGAAACCGTATTACTACCTGCTGTTAATTGGTTTTCCGCTTGCTGGTGGATTAATTGCTTATTACAGCAAGGTTCAAAAGCTGAACAATTTTCGTTTGGTACTGGCTTTTGGCGGTGCCTACCTGCTTTCGGTAGTGCTTTTTCATTTTATACCGCATTTGTATACGGAAATGAATGTGTGGTCGGGTATACTTTTGCT
>Ga0315902_10014390_pt1 | contig 10170 bp, 16 predicted proteins | sample LakEriMetagenome_9_FD_203523 | JGI IMG/M metagenome (GOLD analysis project Ga0315902, IMG submission 203523) | Freshwater fungal communities from buoy surface, Lake Erie, Ohio, United States - Buoy 12 MA117 | ecosystem: Environmental > Aquatic > Freshwater > Lake > Lake biofilm | place: USA...
CCATGTTCTAAACGTATCTTCAAGTTGATTTATATTCAATAATTGCTCACCTTCGTAGTATTTAAAATTTTGTTTTGCTAATTCGACAACTTCGGGTAAGCGTATCGGAGTTACCTTAGGAAAAGGTAAGTTTCCTTGTTGATTTAAAAAAATTGGGAGCATCATAAAGATATTTAACTTTACGTAAATACTGTTATGAATTTCATGAAATTAAAATATAACCTAGATATATCCGACTATGTAGTTAACGAAACCTACATTTCATACGGACTTACAGATAATAAAATATTCAAAGGAATTACGTATTCAAAAATTGATACTTTATTTAAATCAAAAATATATTCGTTGATTCCTGAAGAACATCAAAAACATTTTAGTATGTCGGTAATGGAATTAAATTGGACTATTCCTCCTCACACAGATAGTATTATTACTACCACTATAAATTTTTATGTTATGACAGGTAATTGTGTAACTCAATTTTATAAATTAAAATCAGATATTGTTAAGCCAAAACCCCCTAATTGGGTACCTCCTACACAAACAACAGGAAGGATGTTTTCTTTAGATGAATTAGACGAAGTTGATAACTTTGTTGCTAATCCCGGAGAAATATATCTATTAGATGTAACAAAGCCGCACTCAGTAAGAAGGCCGCCCAATGTTGAATTTGTTGATCGAATTGCAGTATGCTTGCAGTCTAGTAAATTTAATTTTGATGAAACCGTACAATTGTTAAAATCCACCGGAAATTTATGACTTACTAATAAGTCTTGCTATTTGTCCTTCAACATCAACTTCCCACCATCTATGTGTGTTTATAAGTTCTCGCTGATTATGATGGTGATTGTTATGCCATCCAAATCCAAAACTTAACCATCCTATTATCACGTTATTGTGGCTGTTATCTGTAGTTTCAAAGTTACGATAACTCAGGGGGATATTCATGTGACTGATACTGCTAATAGCATTTGTTCTAAAATGTTCCAAGGCTGCCGGAATGATAAAGAGATTTACAAACCAAAACGGATCTATTAGTAATAATACTAGAGCATAGACATAAATTATTTTTGTAAAATGATTGCTTAGGAACATCAAGAATGGATCCTTCATTAACTGCATAACAGGATAATTTTTAAGACTAATTTTTCTTTCGCATACGCCATAATAGAAAACTTTCAATAAATCCAAACTGTTTAGGACTGCTAGGATCTACAGCGTCGTCTGAATGTCTGTGATGATAAATGTGTTGTGATGACCAAAACAGCACAGGAGCGTAGGCTGCCAATGTTCCCAACACTGCAACAGTGTATTCTATAGGTTTCCATGTAGTGAACTGTCTATGGCTGAACAATCTATGATATCCAACACCTGTACCAACAGGCCCAACTAAAAAGAAAGCCGCAAATACAATGTACCAGTTAATCGATACATATCCCATACACACAGCAATGATTGACAACACAGTTGCTATCTGTAACGGAATCCATATTTTATAAAAGTACCAGTTCATATGTTCCTTGAAATAAGTTTAAATTTTTCTAACAATATAAGCAAATAGTTACCCATATCTTTTTTATTTGATAATGGATTGTTGTGATGCTCATAGTGTAATTGTGTTAGGCTAATTAGTGCAATAGGATAATTATTAATTGCAATTTGTTTTGTACCGCTGTGAGCAAATGCATTAGTTAACATTTCCATAGTAAATCCAAACAACATTGCATAGATTAATCCTGCAAATAAATGCACATCAATTATATAGCATATTACTATCCCTGCCCATATTATTTTTATTTGATGTTTAGCAAGACTAACCAGGAAACTATTTTGAGTCTCAGTAATCAAATCACGTACTAAAAACAACGGCAATTTGTGTTTGACAAACATCCATCCGATTAGTGCATGAAATATACCATGCACAGGACTATGTATGTCTTTATCAGTGTCACTGTGTGCATGATGATATCTATGACTTTTAGCATACGATATAGGATCTCCAACCATGATAAACAATCCAAACACACTTGTAATTTTTATAAAAGATGTATTTGCTAAAAATTGTTTATGCGACCAATATCTGTGATAAATGTTTCCAGAAATAAGATATATTAATGTATAAAAAATAATAAAAAATACATATGTTGATAAATTAAAATCTAATATGACCGGTATTATTGTGCCTAACAATAATACCGGTATATTAACTTTTGTCAGATATTTTAAAGTGTCTGGCACATTAGTCATGCTTAAAGAAGTGTCTAATCATAAAAGCCGGTGGATCGAATTCCCACCAAGTTTCACCTTGCCACCATCTACCGGGATTAGCATGATGATTATTGTGCCAACCTTCACCTAGTGCTAGAATACTAGCCAACCAATTATTGTGACTCTTATCTGGGACGTTGTAACGTTTATACCCCCACAAGTGTGGTAGAACACCAATGGCTTGAGCTCCGTGAAAACATCCGATTGCAGGTATTGCATATATACATGCCGCTAGTCTGATATCTATCAATGTTAGACTAATTAATATTATGTAATTTAATAAAAAGTAATAATTATGAACAAACTGTAATTCATTAGTTTTTAAGAAAGGAACTACAAATCTTTTTGGAATAGACATAGATTTCCATATACCGATCCAGGTTTTAAATTTTCCATGTTCGGGATTATGTGGATCACGTTCGGTGTCGCTATAACTATGATGCATCCTATGCACACTACACCACATAGCAGGACTTCCTAAACTTGTAGGTATGCTAGACCATAATAATAATCGTTCTTTCCATGCTAATGTTTTAAATGATTTATGACTATAATAACGATGTAATGACACATTTACACCAACAATACCAGTCCACAAGAAACATAATAGTGCTAATACTGGCCATCCAATGTTAAAGTTGTTATATATAACATACATTCCGTATATTGCCACTATATGATTGACAATATGTAGAATTCTAAATTTGATGACATTATTAAGTTTAAACATTTTTATTTTATGAATAGACATTTACCAATTAACTCTGTTCTCGTATTTTAACTTAATTGACAGCATTGCTACTGGTTTTAATATTCCTTTGGGAAACATACATTTAAACGCCGAAAATTTAAAATTATCTAAATCATGTTGATTTTTGAAAATATATTCTACAGTAAAATCGTATCTACTTGCGGGCAATGTTTTTTTTAACACATTGTTAATGTATTTATTGACAGTTAAATTGTCTGTTAAACTAAGTAGCCCTCTAGGTGCTTTGATAATTATATAACCTGTAGTATAATGTTGTTTCTCAAAATGAGTTATAACTAACTTTTCTAAATCTAATATTTGATCAGACGGTGATTTCCATTCTGTCTCTTTAAAATACATTAGGGCTAATACCCAATACGGCAGGGCATCACTGACTAGTTTAGTCGGCCAACCTACTTGTAGTTTGTGTGCTACGTAAATCTGATCTATCTCTGTCCCGTAAAATCTAGCAGCTATTACAAAGTCATTTATGTGTTCTACTAAAAAAGAAGACTTAATCCAAGATACAAAATTTACTAAACCGCTATGATCATAGACTGGACTAATTTTATTTTTTTCATTTTCTAGAAAATTATTTAAAATAAGTTGTAGTTGCACTACATCATTTTCGATAGTGTTATCTAGTAGTCTAATTTGAAACATAATATAAATCAACCCTTTGTTTGTTGGATTAATTTAATTAACCAGAAGGTGGGATCTAACTCCCACCAGCGTTTGGTATAGCAAGGATTGCGCCCATCGCCGTGATGATTATTATGCCATGCTTCTCCTAAGATAATCGGAAACAACCAAGGAACATTGACACTATTGTCTTTAACATTATAGTTTCTATAACCCGCCCAAGATAAATGCGTGACACTAGTTTGTATCAAAAAGCTGTGTAATGTAATAAATGCAGGCAATGCTAGTAAATACAACCATACGTCAATACTGATTAGTGCAACAATTAGATTAGTAATCCACAGAATTTTTATATAGTGTTTATGAGCAAACACCATATCAGGATCTTTGAGTAGATCTACTACAGACCTAATGCTCATATGATCCTTTTTAAACATCCAAAGAATATAGCTGTGCCAGAATCCGTCTCGGGGGCTGTGTGCATCACCTTCTCGATCAGCATACCTATGATGATAACCTCTATGAATGCCTATCCAGAATAATGGACTGCCCTGTCCTGCTAGAATGCCAAACCATAATAATATACGTTTGGTTATTAAATTAACTGTAAATCCTTTATGTGAAAACAGTCTATGATAGCCTGCAGATACACCTAACATTTTAAGACACACGTATCCTATAATAGTTGCAATCCACCACCATGAAGGCGCATCACTAGTAATAGTGTACATTGCATACACTCCAATGAACTGCATAGGAATAATAGATCCCCATAAATTAGTAAAGTGAAATGTATTTCTTACAATATGTTTTATTGATGTCTTTTCCATTGAGTTAGGAGACTCTCGTCTCCGTAATAAATTATTTTTTGCCAACAGGTGCTGTCATACTCATTAGGACATGTTAGATACTTATAGTTATCCGTTTTAAACATCAGTTCAAATCTATTACGGAAATTCTTAATGCACCATTCTTCCCAATTATCAGTTTGTCTACTAATAAAATATAATTTACAGTTTGTATTATTTTGCAACCAGTCTACTTGACTTCGAGCTGTGTATCCAAAACTGTTACTCATTACTCTAGGATAGGAAATTTTATTACTGTGTTTCCACAGTCGATTTAATATTCTAAATGAATTGTTAGGCCAGCAGTCTCGACTAGCAATACTACTACACATTTCTGGCTCTTCATTATCGTTGAAACAAATAGTTAACGCAACGGCACTATCAAATGATTCTTTACTGTAATTTTTCCATAAACGATGTTCCCTATTTTGATATTGTTGTTCTCTAAGATCATCAAACAATTTATCAAGTTTGGAGGAAGTTCCTTTGGCCCATGTTTCTGTTCGCATTATTTGGCTTTTAATTTTTCTACTAGACTAAAATAGTCTTCTTTATATAGCCCGCCCCACTTTAACATAAGCTGTTCTTTAAATATTTTTAAATTAGAATGTTCAAATATTTCATGGGTTTCAATGTGTTCGTATCCGGTATACTTTGTGCGGTTAACAATTTTAAAATTATTACCCCTATTATATACCTGTACCTTGCTAGTATTAGATCCTAGTTTTCCAGGTAGTCGATTATTTGCTAGATCTACAAATATTGGGTCAGTTAAATATGACAATAATAGTTCAGGGCTCCATGTTAGAAACCACGGACATCCTTCTACATTATTATTTTTAAAGTATTTTAATATACTCCAAACATATTCTACTTCTAAAAATGACCAGATTTTAGTTTGAGGGTCCGGACTAATATAAGGCGGACAGTCCCCCATTACAATAAATCCATCTAATTGGCTTGCTACATGCATGGTTGTTGGAATTTGATATCCTGCACATTGCATACTCTCTGCAACTTCTACAATCTTTCCACTTTTAACAAAATGATCAAAATCAACATCATATATCAAAGGTCTAATACCTTTACTTTCGCAAAAATCTGTAGCATACTTTAAATCATGCTGATTATAATCAGAATTTAATTTAATTAAAACAGGAGTAAAATTGAATCCTTTTTGTAGAAATAAATTAAAACAAAACTCGCTGTCCATACCACCGCTATATAACAAGTAAATTTTACCTGTTTTATTGGCATACATATACTCTGCCATTTCATTAATCTCTTCCCAATACGGACGTACGGGTCTAGTAGCAGGACTAAAATTTAATCGCCAAGTAGACCCTGTCCCCGTTGGCGTTACATAATTGTTTTTTACTAAATCCATTATTTTAATCTCTTACCCATGCAATAAAATATAGGTGTTCGACCTACGCTTTTGGCACTGTTTAGTGCGCTAATATTATCTTTATGTATATGACTGGTAATTGCCCAACAATTTTTTTCTCTTGCAACATCTTCAAAATGTTTATGAAGAATAGTGTATATTCCTCTTCCTCTAGCCTCGTGCGCTACTGCACTAAGTAGAATCCATAGTGTTCCTGTTTTTTTTAAATTTTCAGTATCCCACACCATTAACCCTAAAATTTTTCCATCCTTTTCGGCGTAAACAGCCCCAAGATACTGGTCTTCCCATATTGTGGCAGGGAAGGAATAACCACTTTCGATAAGTTCGGCCATATGTCTTAGAAAAAAGACATACACATTATTTTGTCTTAAGTTATCTGTTTTTATAATATCGATAACATTACCTTGCTTATCAATTTCTGAAGTAATAAATTTATTGTTCATATAATTTTTGTAGAATGTATTTACATTTAAAACTAGCAATATACATAATTGTGTTTACTAACTCCGTTACTTAATTCAAAAAATAAGGTTGCAACAGATCGTGTGCCTCTGTAAAAGTCATTTTTGGTCTCCACCTTAAAGTGAGACTATATCGATGAATGTCACTGTCATTTGTTGCTCGATGAAATGTATCTACATCTATCAATACGGGATTTTTTATTTTATAAGATGCTAGTAATCTTGCTTCTTTTTCTTCTACCCTGTGATGTGGAGCTTTAGCAACAGCAGTCATTTTTTCTGGTCCAATACTTGTTAAGTCTATAGGTTTGTACCATTCTAAAGATCCTTGACCTCCAATTGAAAAGTTTATAGCACTGTATTGTTTAGAGCCAGGTGTTCCACGAAATCCATCTATATGAATAGTAGTTTTAGTATTCGGGAGATATGAAAAAATCATTGAATAACTAATAGTTAACCCCAGAGACGAAAACCAATTTAATGTCTCTTTATTAAAATCTGTTCGTTTTACATACTTGTTAAAAACTTCTATTTTTTCATGATTGTTTTTGCTAAGGTAGTGGGCTGGCAACTTGTTCCAAGGATCAAAAGGTAATGATAGTTCTTTATAATACATAATTGCTATTTAGTAATAGGTAAATTAGGTATATCAAATTTGATCCTTAATCCAGATGCTGTTTCCTGCACCTGGAACTCCGACTAGTTGATAACACGTTGGCATATGATGCCTTACATTGTTGGACCATTGCCGTTCTTAAAGCCAACAGTGCCACCTTGTTCCGTAATCCTCTTTAAGACATCCTCAAAAAGAATAGGAGCGAAGTCTGTTTGTTCAACACAGGCACACCAGTATCTTGGATCAATCTCATCGCTGTATAAGATTTCACCAGTTCGGGCATCAACACCTCTCGCCTTCATAACTCTGTTGGCGTGTAAGTGTCCGTGTATGTTACAACCAAACCTACCAAGGCTTGCTTCGTGGACAGGAATATGACTTAAAATAAGTCCGTTCATAACATGGTATGCTCGTAATTCTCTAAAATACATACGGTACTCGTCATCACGGAAGATGTCGTGGTTGCCTCGGATTAATACCTTGTCGCCGTTTAAGCGACCTAATGTCTTTAATGCCTTACGGTTAATAACTGCATCACCTAAGTGATAAACCTTGTCTGTGGGCTTGACCCGTTCGTTCCAAGACTTGATCATTGCTTCGTCCATTTCCTCTGGCGAGTCCCATGGACGTAATTTTGTAACACCATCGTTACGTGTGAAGCGGCATACACCCATGTGTCCAAAGTGCGTGTCGCTTACTAAGAATACACTAGGCATATTCGCCTCCTTTCTTAAAATATTATTATAACACTATTCAACTAACTTGTCAATCGTTGATTTTTCGTAATCCCACTTCCAAGTATAGCCATTTTCTAAACCAAGTTGCTGGCATAACTCGTCTGTAAAGGTACCGTCTATTCGTAATGTATACCGAAACACAGGTTCGGGATCAACTCCATGATAATCTCGATTGTTGAAAAAATAACTTCTTGCACCATGCTCTAAGTAGATTTTTTCTTTGGTTTTTTCGTTCCAAATAAAACTCGGTCGAGATCCACTGCTAAAAAATAAATTAATATTGTGATCTTTGTGTTCAGCTACGATGCTATCTCTGTGTGTTGCAACACCGGCTCGCGGATATGTAGTAAAAAATAATACTCTACCAATTGACTTAAATGGTAAAGTGTCTAAGTATTTTACAACATTGGGGAAATATTTGACATTTTCAGTCCACGATCCAGTGTCTTTAGTTTTATCAACAAAATTATTTTTCTTGAGGTAACAGGCAAAAAACCAAGGAATAACTGCGCCAAGTGCATAGTACGCATATTTGTACATGGCTTGTTGCTCTTGTCCAGGACTCATGTCTGCTACTTCTTCAAGGGCTTGTCTATGTACGCCTGTTGGATCATGCTTTTCTATATTAGATAATATTTCCGACCAACAATCGTGACCGTCAAAATTTTGAACTTCTTCTGGAGGCAATCCACCATAGACCATTCCCATTTTGTAATCATTGCAGATAGCAAGACCCTTACAGCATTCTATGTGTAACAGATCGTCCATCGAATGATCAATGTAAGGATCCATAGACATAATAGGTATACGGTTTCGTCCTACCCCTTTAATACCATATTCTTGATAAGGATAAGAAATAATATTTCTTCCCGCGACATTTTTCTGTGTATGGCGTTGATCCATAGTTTAATAAGTTTCTTTTACAATATCGTACTCGCTAGCAGGCCATTTGGCTTTAAATTCATCTGTCTTAACGTATTCGTTATATGACTTAGCGTCAAAGAATACCTTGTGGAATGCCGTTGTAAACGTACCTTTTGGGTTTATAGTCAAATAAACCGATTTTGCCTTGCCTGCCATATAGTCCTTTTATGTTATAATCCAATTTAACTCTTCTCTTACTTCGATTGACTCGCTACCATCGTATTCATGGATGCGAAATGCTGTTCCTACAGGAAGCCATGCTACTGCTAGGTCGTCCATGCCACCTGTGTACATGTCCGGATACCGTACAGCCATGTAGGTTGCTAACTTGGCAAAGTCTTTGGATTCTACACAGTCCACGATCATGGGATCAAAAATTAATTCGTTACCATGTTCACCGTGAGCCCAAGTAGACCATCCTGCTCCAAATCCTGGACTGTAGACTACAGCTACCTGTCCATCTCGTATTACACGATCTTTCATTCTATACTCCTAACATTCTAAATCAATGTGACGACCTTTGTCTAAATCTAGGCGAAGGTTTCTGCTTACTCGTTCTGCAATGACTTGTTCAAGTCTGCGTTCTTCAATTTTTTTAGCATAATCTTGTTCTCGTTGTTTTTCCAAACGAGCTTGGTCCAAACGATACTGTTCTAGATTATACTTTATAACACTCTGTTCTGCTCTCGATATTTCCATTATACTTGCTCCTTCTTAACTCGGCCAATACGACTGGCCTTGTTCCAATCATATTTAACACCATCTGGGCATAGTCCATTCTTGATACTGTCTACCCCAAACATGCCTACTATTTCAAATTCACTTCCTGTAATGCTGACAAACGCATCCAAAGTCTTAGCATAGGCCATTGCCAAATCCAAACTGGGGAATTTTGTTTCTATTTCTTTATCTATTACTTTGTACATGTGTGTATTATACTGTCAAACGAAAACCCTGTCAACCTAAGTTGGACAGGGTTTATATATTGGTCGGAGTACAAGGATTCGAACCTTGGACCCCCTGGTCCCAAACCAGGTGCGCTACCAGACTGCGCCACACTCCGAATATATGGTGGGTTCTGCCAGGTTCGAACTGACGACATTCTGCGTGTAAGGCAGACGCTCTACCAACTGAGCTAAGAACCCTAAATTTGGAGCGGAGTGAGAGAATCGAACTCTCGACCGAAGATTGGAAATCTGCTGTTTTACCATTAAACTAACCCCGCATAGTGTTTAGCTACCTACACCACATAGGCCCTAAACTGAGCTGTTACTCTGTCCATAACATTTATTCTTTTGGAAAGGCGTTATACCTCACCCAATGCGTTTCCAGTATCCCCGAACTGAGGACTGATAGTCAATGCACTGCACACTTAGCACTCTCTATGGTGACTGCCCCACCCACTTTAGACGTCAAAGTGTAACCGGGTTTCTTGGTGCCCCCACCATGACTTGAACACGGGACCTTCGCCTTACAAGGGCGCTGCTCTACCACTGAGCTATAAGGGCAATACTT
>Ga0315902_10014391_pt1 | contig 10168 bp, 4 predicted proteins | sample LakEriMetagenome_9_FD_203523 | JGI IMG/M metagenome (GOLD analysis project Ga0315902, IMG submission 203523) | Freshwater fungal communities from buoy surface, Lake Erie, Ohio, United States - Buoy 12 MA117 | ecosystem: Environmental > Aquatic > Freshwater > Lake > Lake biofilm | place: USA...
GTGGTAGGGCACCTCGGCACCCTCGACAATCGGCACGGCCGTGCGCATCGTGCCCGATGGGTCCGAGGCCAGGCGATACGACACCCGCGCACCCGGGGCCAGCGTGGCACCGGCGACGGCGTAGCTGACCAGCACCGTGCCCGATCGGTTCACCGCGATCGAGGGCAGCCAGGCATGCACCGGCGATTCGGCGGCGGCATCCCAGATGGTGCCGAACTGCTGCACCCGCGGCTGCGTACCCTGCATGTTGATCTGGTACCACCGCACCGCCGAGCGGGCTGCGCCGGTGCCCTCGACCGTGCCGGCGGGCGTCACGCCGATGGCGTGGGCCGTGTAGAGCTGCCCGCCGCGCATCACGGCATTCATCAGGCGGTCATCAATGCTGTCGAGCGGGGCCTGGCCCCCGGGAAACGGCACGTTCACAGGCATGCTCGTGGCGTCGACATCGAGGCCGAATCGCGTGGCCGTCGGCGTCGAGGTGTCGCTGTGGCTGATCTGCACCAGGCCCAGGCGGCCGAAGTGCGAGGCGTCGGTGCCAATGAAGTAGCCCGTCGAGCCCGCGTCGCTCACATCCACGCCCTGCGGCGTCACGATGCCGTCGTAGGTGGTGGGATGCATCAGGGGCGAGAACACGACGACCGAGGTGCTGCCGCCACCGGCGGCCGGCTTCCGCACGACGAAGCCCGACGAGGTGAAGAACCGGTAGGAACTGCCGCAGAACTGGTTCACGCCGATGAACAGCGCGTGCCGGTCGATGCCCAGGGTGGGATAGTCGGCAAAGCACGGGGCCCCCTCGGCATTCGTGACCGTGTTGGCGAAGAACTGATAGGTCCAGGTGGTCGCGTCGGTGATGATGGCCGTGTTCGAGAACGCCACCACGATGCGGTTCGGCAGGCCCGTCGTGAAGTACACGATGACCCACCGCTGCGCATGCCGGTCGAACCGCACGCGCGGATCACCCGTGCGTCCGCCACCGCGGGTGGCATCGGGGAAGAAGGCGTCGGGATGCAGGTCGTACTGCATGGCGCCGGTGTCACGTGCGTAGATGCGGATGCGTCCGTTGATGGTCAGCACGTACTGGGATGGCCCGGCATCGCCCATGGGGTCGGGCGGAAAGTAAGGCACGTCACCCTTGTCGGGACCTTCGATACTGAGGGTGGGCACGACCCACGGCACCACGGGCGTGTCAGCGACCCTGAGGCCGGCCCCGCTGCTGACACGGTCGCTGGCCTCGGGACGCGGGGCGGTCTGGGCGCGGCTGACCCGGCGGCCAGGTCCTGGCGTCTGCGTGGGGCGATCTGCGGAGGCGGCGTCAGCCATGCGGGAGGCGCGCACCAGCATGCGCATGCTGCCCTGATCACTGTCGGTGACGACGAAGGGAACGGCGGGGGTGCCATCGGCTGGCTGTGGGCGGGGCCCGTCGATGCCGGGGCGCCAGGGAGCCGGCTGTCCTTCAGGGGTGAGCGGTGCCGGGCCATCCGGTCCGAGCGGGCCCGTCAGGGCCGGGGGCCGTGCGCATCCCTCGATGAGCCCACTCAGCCCGAGCATGGCCGCCAGGGCGGCCACCTGCATGAACGTTGCTCTCTCTACCCGCTGCGTCATGGTGCCGAGCGCCGGGGGATATCGGGTGCCGATATCTCCGACGACTACCTCCGCGCAGCCTTAGAGCAACTGTCGTGCCAGCGTACCTATCGCAGGAACTCCGCATGGAGCGGAGAGTCGTGGTGCGAGACGGACCCGGGTGAGCGTCCCGGGTCGGACCATGACCAGAGGGTTGTGGCGGAACGCCACATCAGGAAGGGATGACTGGTGCCGGAGGAGGGACTCGAACCCACACACCCTTTCGGATATTCGATTTTGAGTCGAACGCGTCTGCCATTCCGCCACTCCGGCACGGGGAGTGCCCGCCCAGTATACGGGATGTCAGTCGTGCGTCCGGGACCCCTCGGGCGCCCACAGGATGCCGCAGGCCTGCATCGTCACGCCGCCTCGGCGCGGCTTGATGCTGACTGTCTCGATGGGTTCGGTGTCCGGGTTCCATTCCGCCTGAATCTGGGCAACATCGCGCTGCAGGGCTGCCTGGATGTCGTCCGCCTGCTGCCGCAGGAGCGCGACCTGGGCCTGGGCCCGCTGCACGTCGGCCGCCTGCGATTGTGCGCGGCCGGCGCCCCGGATGGCGGTGGCGGCCCGTCCGACGTTCGCCCCCGACAGGGCCTTGCCCCCGAAGATGGCCGACAGCAGGCCGGCGCCGACCGAGACGGCGGCCGACAGCGACGAATCGCGGGCCTGCAGTGATTCGCGATCGACGGCCGCTTCGGCCCGGCGCACCTTGTCCTCGGCCGTGCGGATGCGTGCGGCGTACTTCTCTTCCAGCCGCGCGACGGCCGCATCGCGGCCCTCGCGCAGGGCCTGCCCGACGCGGATGCGGAACGCGCCCTCGGTTTCCCCCGGGACAGACACCAGTCGCGTACGGCCACTGCGGTACAGCGTCAGTCCCTGGGTCTGGGCCATCCAGCTGGCAAATCCCTTCTCCCAGGTGGCGTAGCGCCTGGCGGTGTGGGCCACCGAGGGCAGCGGGGCGAATGTGACCGCTTCAGGGGGCGAGGTGTGCAGGGCGTCGAGCACCACGTCGATCCGCCGGGCCTGTTCCCAGTCGACGGGCACCGGACCATCGACCACGGGCACTGACGCCAGGCGTGTGCTCGCCTCGTCGATGCCGAGCCTGGCGTCGCTGACCAGGATGCGTGCGACGCCGACCAGCAGGGGCTCGAGCCGCGTCCCCGGCGGGGCATCGAGGAAGAACTGCGGAATGCCCGGGGGCAGGACGGGTGGCGCCGATGAATGTGCCTGTGGCGGATCGGACAGGCGCGCGGGGGAGGGTCCGTCAGCCGGGGTCGCACGGTCGCCGTGTGACGGAAGCTGCACAGGCGAGGCCGGCGCCCGGAAGGCCGCAGGGCTGGCACCACCCGCCTGGCCACGGGACGGGATGGCGTCCACCGCCTGGTTCGCATCGGGCTCAGCCGCGCCCGGTGCGGCGCAGAGCCGCTTCAGTTCGTCGCGGCCCATGGGCCCGCGCAGGTATGACAGGGTCCAGCGGGTTTCAAAGAGCACGGGCCGCTTCGCGTGCACGTTGTGCAGGAGGAAGACGCGCTTGCCCAGCCCCGACAGCACCTGATCGAGCCCCGCCCGGTCGAAGCCTTCGCCGGCGCTGGCCGCGACCCCCTCGAGCCCGTCCAGCACGCGGGCCTTGTCGCGCTCGGTCTGCAGGCGGCCCAGCATCCAGGTGCCGCAGTTCGACAGGGCCTTGTAGTCGAGGTCGACCGGGTTCTGCGTGGCGAGCGTCAGCCCGATGCCAAAGGCGCGGGCCTGCTTCAGCAGCTTCAGCAGCGGGGCCTTCGACGGCGGATTGGCGACCGGCGGCAGGTAGCCGAAGATCTCGTCGAAGTAGACCAGGGCCCGCAGGCTGGTCGTGCCGCGCTGGGCGCGCATCCACCGCACGACCTCATTGAGCAGCAGCGACACGAAGAACATGCGCTCGTGGTCGTCGAGATGCGCAATCGACAGCACCGCGACTTTCGGCTTGCCGTCGGCGGTGTAGAGCAGACGCTGGACGTCCAGCGGGTCGCCCTGAAGCCAGGCGGCGAATCCCGGGGCGGCCAGAATCTGGTTCAGCCGCATGGCCAGGGCGAACCGATCCTTCGGGGGAAAGAAGGCGTCAATGTCCATCACGCCGACGCGTGTGACCGGCGGCTGCTGCACCGCGACGATCAGGGCCGCCAGATCAAGGTCGCGTCCCTCGGACCAGGCGTGCTGGAACAGGGTGGAGAGCAGGATGTGTTCGCGACTCCGGAGCGGCTCGGCCTCGATGCCGGCCAGGGCCAGCACGCTCGTGGCCGCCACGGCCACGACGTCGCCCAGCAGGTCGGGGTCAGCCATGACCTCGGGGGACGGCGCCATGAACGACTGCATGACCGAGATGGGGCGCCCGGCCGTGCTGCCCGGCGTGTAGACGAGGATGTCGGCGGTGTCCCTGAGACGGCTGATGCGGGCGCCGTCCTGCCCCCACTCCTCGAGGCCCCGGCGCCAGAGCTCGGCCTGGGCCGCGGCGAAGTCCTCACGCGACTGGCCGGCCAGCCGCGCGGCATCCTCGTTGATCCACGGGGCGAAATCTTCGCCGGCGAGGGCCGGGAAGGTCAGGCAGAGATTGGCCAGGTCGCCCTTCGGGTCGATGGCGAGCACGGGGATGCCGTCGATGGCGGCTTCCTCGATGAGGTCGATGCCGAGCCCGGTCTTGCCGCTGCCGGTCATACCGACAATCACGCCGTGGGTCACCAGGTCGGCCGACGGGTAGAGCAGCAGGGTGCCGCTGCGCTGGCGGGTGTCGCGGTCGACCTGCCGCCCGAGGTAGAAGACGCCGAGCTTTTCGTAATCCATGCCGTGGCGCATTCTAGCGCGGTCATGCGCAGCTCTGGTCAGCCCGGGCGGGTCGACCTCAGGTCAAATGACAGAACATGCGAAAATCGGCCTGAATCCGTTGATTTCGGGTCGTCTGTGCCCTATACTACAGGCTCACAGTTTGGGCTGCACGCCGGTCCCAGACCCCCAGCGTCGAAACGAGGCTCACGTGTCATTCAAGATCGGCGACAAGGTGATCTACCCCAATCACGGGCTCGGCATTGTGGCCAAGATTGAAGAGAAGACAATCTTCGGCAACACCGAGGGCTTCTTCCACCTGCGCATCCTCTCGACGGAATCGACCGTGCTGGTGCCGGTGGCCAATGTCGACAACGTCGGCCTGCGACGTGCCATCAGCGACGAAGAGGTGGAAGAACTGTATCGCCTGCTCGGCGATGGGCACATCGACAATCACCAGAACTGGAAGGGTCGCTTCAAGGACAACTCGGACAAGATGCGCACCGGGTCGATCTACGACATGGCCGACGTGCTCAAGAGCCTGACGTTCCTGGCCAAGTCCAAGAGCCTGTCGTTCCGCGAGAAGCGGATGCTCGATCGCGCCAAGTCGCTCATCGTCTCCGAGATCTCGGAAGTGATGCGCATCAAGCCCGAGGCCGTCGAGGCGCGGGTCAACGAACAGCTCGAGAAGTGCTTCGCCGAGCGCGCCCGGGCCGTGGCGGCCGGCGAGCCGCTGCCACCGCCGCGCATCATTCCGCCGGCACCGCCGCGGTCGGCGATGCCGCTGCCTGCCGTCAAGCCCATGGCTGCCGCCCCCGTTCCCGCCCCGGCGCGTCCGGTGACGCCGCTGCAGGCCCGCGTGGCCGAGAAGGCTGCCGCCCCAGCGGCCTCAAGGGCGGCCGCCGCGCCGGCCGGCCGAAAGCCAGCCGCAGCGGCTGCGGCGCCGAAGAAGGCCATCGGCACCAAGGCCGCCGCGCCGAAGAAGGCGGCAGCGAAGGCACCCGCCGCGAAGCCGACGGCACCGGCCAAGGCCACCAAGCCCACCGCAGCGAAGCACGCCAAGTCTGCTGCCGGAAAGAAGAAGGTCGCGGCACGGAAAGCCCCGGCGAAGAAGTCCACCCCGGCCAGGCCGGCCGCGAAGAAGGCCGCGCCTGCCAGACCGGCGGCGCGCCGGGTGGTTCCAGCGGCCGCCCGCAAGCCGGCCGCGAAGGCGGCACCGGCAAAGAAGGCCTCGGCCAGAAAGCCCTCGGCCCGGCGCTAGCGATCGGGACCGTTGCACGACCGTGAGTGACGCCCCGGCTCCGGCCGGGGCGTTTTCGTGTACGGCGGCCGAGCCATGGGCGTTCCGCCCAGCCGCCCGTGACTGGACGAGGCCACACGTCCCGAGTACGCTCAGACTCCTATGATCCGCACCCGCCTGCTTCTCGTGGCCGTCGGTCTGGCGCTGCTGACGACAGCCGCCGCCGCCCAGCCCTCGGCCTCCGTGACCCTCACGGCCGACGACTACCGTCGCGCCGAGGGCTTCCTGGGCTACCGCACCACGCCCCTGGTGATGCATGCCGGGGTGCGGCCCACGTTCCTGCCGGATGGCCGCTTCTGGTATCGCACGCAGCGGCCCGAGGGGCCGGAGTTCGTGCTGGTCGACCCGGTGCGGCGCACAAAGGCACCGGCGTTTGACCATGGGCGCGTCGCCGACGCGCTGTCGAAGGCCGCGGGGCGCGCCATCGAACGGGCGCGCCTGCCGTTCACCAGCATCGACCTCGCCACGGCCGGCCAGGTCGTCGTGACGCTCGGTGACCGCCGCTACAGCTGTGACCTGGCGGGCGCGGCCTGTACGTCGAGCGAGCGTCCGGCGATGCGGCCGCAGTCGGTCTCGCCGGATGGCACACGCGCCGTCTTTATCCGCGACTGGAACCTGTGGCTGCGCGACCTCAAGACGGGGGCCGAATCGGCGCTGACCACCGACGGGGTCAAGGACTACGGGTATGCGACCGACAACGCCGGCTGGCGCTACAGCGATGCCCCGGTGGTCAAGTGGTCGCCCGACTCGACGCGGGTGGCCACGTTCCGACAGGACCAGCGCAAGACGAGCGACATGTATCTCGTCACCACCAACGTGGGCCGACCCGTCCTGCAGGCGTGGAAGTATCCCCTGCCCGGCGACGCCGACATCACCATGATCGAGCGTGTCGTGATTGACGTGACCACCGGCGCGATGGTGCGGCTGCAGATGCCGCCGGACCAGCACCGCTCGACCATCTGCGATGACATCATCTGTGGCGGCGACTGGGTCGATGTGCAGTGGGCGCCCGACAGCCGCAGCCTGGCGTTTGTCTCGACCTCGCGCGACCACAAGCGCGCCGACCTGCGGGTGGCCGACGTGCAGACCGGCGCGATTCGCCAGGTGATGCACGAGGAGGTCGCCACCTTCTTCGAGAGTGGCAACGACGCGGTCAACTGGCGCTACCTGCCCGGGTCGGATGACGTCCTGTGGTACTCGCAGCGCACCGACTGGGGGCACCTCTACGTGTACGACCTGCGCACGGGCGCCCTGCGGCGTCCGCTGACCAGCGGCACCTGGAACGTCACGCAGGTGCTGCATGTCGACGCGGCGGCGCGCGTGATCTTCTTCGAAGGCGTGGGCCGGGAGCCCGGACGCAATCCGTATTACCGGCACCTCTATCGGGTCGACATGGATGGCCGGAACCTCACGCTCCTGACGCCCGAAGACGCCGATCACGACATTTCGCTGTCACCCGACGGACGACGGTTCGTGACGGTGGCGTCGACGCCCGACACCCCTCCCGTGGCGCGCCTCCGCGCAGCAACGGGTGACCTCGTGCTGGCGCTCGAGACCGCCGACATTTCGCGGCTGACCGCCGCCGGATGGCAGGCGCCCCAGCGCATCACCGTGAAGGCGCGCGACGGGGTCACCGACCTGCACGGGCTGATGTATCGGCCCACGCGCTTCGACCCCTCGCGGAAATATCCGATCATCAACAACATCTACCCCGGTCCCCAGACCGGCAGCGTCGGGTCGCGCCAGTTCGCCGCCTCGCGCAGCGACACCCAGGCCCTCGCCGAACTCGGGTTCATCGTCGTGCAGATCGACGGCATGGGCACCCCCTGGCGGTCGAAGTCGTTCCACGAGAAGTACTACGGCGACATGGGCGACAACACGCTGCCCGACCAGGTAGCCGGCATGAAGGAACTGGCGGCGCGACATCCGTACATCGACATCGACCGCGCGGGCATCTACGGACATTCCGGCGGCGGCTTCGCCACGGCCGGGGCCATGTTCCGCTATCCGGACTTCTTCAAGGTCGGGGTGTCGCAGGCCGGCAACCACGACAACCGCAACTACGAGGATGACTGGGCGGAGAAGTGGCAGGGGCTGCTCGTCACCAACCCGAACGGCACGACCAACTACGATAACCAGGCGAACCAGCTCGTGGCCCGGCAGCTGAAGGGCAAGCTCCTGCTGGCGCACGGCACGATGGACAGCAACGTCCCCATGTACGGCACGCTACTGGTCGTCAACGAACTCATCAAGGCCAACAAGGACTTTGACCTGGTGCTGCTGCCGAACCGCGGCCATGGCTTCGGGAACGAGCCCTACATGATGCGCCGGCGCTGGGACTACTTCGTGCAGCACCTGATGGGCGCCACGCCGCCGGCCGAGTTCGCCTTCACGCCGCCGACCGATCCGCGCTGAGATTCGGTGATGGAGACGGCAATGGCGGCCGCGCGGACCGCCCTGACATATCTGGCCATTGTCAGCTTCACGCTCGTGGCCGGCCCGATTGGCCTGCTGATTGCCATCCCCTTCCGGGTGAAGGGGCTGCTGTATGACCTCGGGCACATCGGCGTCTGGATGACGCTGCGCACCTCGGGCATCCGGGTCACGGTGGAAGGCCGCGAACATCTCCGCCCGTCGACGGCGGTGGTCTTCTGCGCCAACCATCAGAGCAATGTCGATCCGCCCGTGCTGTTCAGCGCCCTCCACCGCCGGCTGCATGTGCTGTACAAGGCCGAGCTCAACCGGCTGCCGATTCTCGGGACGGTCTTCCAGGTGGGCGGCTATATCCCGGTCCCGCGTGAGCAGAAGGAGGCGGCGCTGCGAGCCATCGACCTGGCGGCCGCGTCGATTCGCCAGGGCAATTCGTTCCTGGTGTTTCCCGAGGGCACGCGCAGCCGCACCGACGACCTGCTGCCGTTCAAGAAGGGCGGCTTCGTGATGGCCATCCAGGCGCAGGCGCCCGTGGTGCCGGTGGCCATTTCGGGCGGGCGGGCGGCCATGCGGAAGGGCAGCGCCCTCATCTATCCGGCGCACGTCCGCGTCTGCATCGGCGAGCCGGTGCCGACGGCCGGGCTGACGCTTGACGATCGCGATGCGCTGATTGTGCAGGTGCGAGAACGGATCGCCGCGATGCTGCGTCAGTAAGGGTGTATGCGCCCTCGTGCGATCGCGTTCCTGTGTGTGAGCCTGAGCCTCGTGCCGCTGCTGGCCGCCGCGCAGCCCCGCCCGGATGCGGGGCCCGCCCCGGCTCAGGCCACAGGGCGCGCCACACGCTTTCCGTCCGTCAGGGACGGCCGCACGCTGGTCAGGGTCGAGGCCTACGTCACCCGCGACGGCGTGCCCGTGACCGGGCTGGCCCCGTCGGCGTTCACCGTCAGGGAAGACGACACTGACCAGATGCCCGAGGAAGTGCTGCCGCTCGGGCCACGCACCGAGGCCGGTGCGGTGCCGCGGCGGTTCGTGGTGTGGCTCGACCGCTGGCACCTGGCTGGAACGCCCGATGTGGCGGCCATTGCCCAGCTGCTCGAGTCAGTGCTGGCCGCCGGCGACGAAGTCGCGGTGATGACGCACGACACACGGCCGGCCGATCTCGCTTTCAGTGGACGGGGCACCGGGCTCCGGCAGTCACTAACCGATGCCATGGCGTGGGCACCCGGTGATCGCGACGCGGCGGGGCTCGACCTCGAGCGTCGCTGCTTTGCCGACGGCCGGGGTGGGACGGCCATTGCCGAGGAACTGGTCGCGCGTCGTCGGGAACAGGACACCCTGCGGGCGCTCAACGCCACGCTGGCCCACCTCGAGGAGGTGCGCGAGGGGCGCACGTTCCTGATGCTGGTGTCGGACGGCTGGACCATGTTCAAGGCCAACGACCGCCTCGAGGATGCCTCCCTCAGCGACGAATGCCAGCGCGAGCGCACGCGGCTCGCCTACATCGACCACGAGTTCGAGACGCGCATGACGACGCAGCGGGCCAACCGGGCGACGGTGTCTGTGTATCCCATCCGGCCCGCATCGCTGGAGGCCGCGTCGCCCGCGCCAGGCGGGGATGAGCGCCGCATCGAGTCACTGCGCACACTCGGCCAGCTGACCGACGCGGCGGCCCTGGTCGCACCCGCCGATCGCGAGTCGTGGCTGTCGCGCCTCCGCAGCGATGCCGGCGCGTCGTATCTCATCAGCTACTACTCGACCAACACGAAGTACGACGGCCGATTCCGGCGAGTGACGGTGGATGTGGCCGCCGAGGGGGCTGATGTCCGCACGCGGCTCGGCTATCTGTCGCTCACGGAAGCCGAGGCACGGGCCTCCGGGGCTGTGACCACGCAGGTGCTGGGTCCCGGGGGGCGGGCGCTGCCGCCGCCCGCCGTCACGCGGGCCCTCGACCGACTGGGTCCCTCGTCCAGTCGGGCCCTGTCGCCGCTGCGGGTGCAGGTGGTCGGCTTCACCTCGTCACTGCGG
>Ga0315902_10014392_pt1 | contig 10168 bp, 8 predicted proteins | sample LakEriMetagenome_9_FD_203523 | JGI IMG/M metagenome (GOLD analysis project Ga0315902, IMG submission 203523) | Freshwater fungal communities from buoy surface, Lake Erie, Ohio, United States - Buoy 12 MA117 | ecosystem: Environmental > Aquatic > Freshwater > Lake > Lake biofilm | place: USA...
CGAGATGAGCTTCATCGGTATGAAAGACCACAACTTCTTCGATGATTACGTGCAGTTCATCGACTACACGAGCCGCGAGGTGCAGAGCGGGCTGAATCCGCAGTCCGTGCTGGAGATTTTGCAGGCTGGAAACCAGCGCTTCCTCGCCGGCGAGCGCATCCAGCGTGACTTTGGGCGTCAAGTCACCGCCACATCCACCGGCCAGTTCCCCATGGCCGCCATCCTTGGCTGCATCGACTCGCGAGCGCCTGCGGAGACCGTTTTCGACCTCGGCCTCGGTGATATTTTCAGCGCCCGCGTGGCTGGAAACATCGCCACTGCCGAACTGCTCGGCAGTTTGGAATACGCCACTGCCGTGGTGGGATCAAAGCTCGTCGTCGTGCTTGGTCACACGAGCTGCGGCGCGGTGAATGCCGCTGTCGATCTGCTCGTCGCCGCGAAGAAAGCCAGCGAGGCCACGCCTTGTGCGAACCTCGACGGTCTTGTCACCGAAATTCAGCAGGCCATCAATCCCGCCACACTCAAAAAGCCCGATGCCTGGGCTCCCGGCGAAAAAGCCGCCTACACGAACGAAATCTCGCGCCTCAACGTCATCCGCACCATCAAGACCATCCGCCAGCGCAGCACCACGCTCGACAAGCTCGTGCTCGAAGGCAAGATCGCCATCGTCGGTGCTCTTTATGATGTCACCAGCGGCGAGGTGAGCTTTTTCCAGACCGCCGAGTCGAGTGTGGCAAAGCTCAGCGTGCCAATGGTGGCCGTGGCGTAAGTTTTTTCGCAGGGCGGAGCAGGCGGGAGCCGTTTAAGATGGCTCTCCCATGATTCCCATCGATCTCACAGGCAAAGTCGCGCTCGTTACTGGAGCTTCACAAGGCATTGGCGCAGAAGTCGCCCGCACGCTGCACCGGGCAGGAGCCACCGTGGTGATCAATCACCTCGGCACGGCGGGCACCACGGCGGATGCGCAGGCGCTGGCCGATGAGCTGAATCTTCTCCGCACGGACAGCGCCAGCATCGCGGCGGCGGATGTCTCCAAGGCGGAGCAGGTGCAAACGATGATGGGCGAGGTGCAGGCCCGCCATGGCGGCCTCGATTTCCTGGTGAACAACGCCGCGATCATCAAGGACCGCACTCTCGCCAAGATGAGCTACGAGGAATGGGACGCGGTGATCGGTGTGAACCTCAGCGGAGTGTTTTACTGCTGCAAGCATGCGCTGGAGATCATGCGCGAAGGCGGGGCGATGGTGAGCTTTGGCAGCATCGCGGCCATCCAGGGCTTTTTTGGGCAGGCCAACTACGCCTCCGCCAAGGCCGGCGTGCAGGCGATGATGCGCGTGCTGAGCCGTGAGGCCGCGCGGAAGAACATCCGTGCCAATGCCATCGCTCCCGGCGTGATCGACACCAGCATGGCAGCGACGATTCCCGAAGCCGTGCGTGCCGAGATGCTGAAAAACGTGCCTTTGAACCGCTTCGGCACCACAGCCGAAGTGGCCAATGTGGTGCTCTTTTTGTGTTCGCCGCTCTCCAGCTACGTCACCGGGCAGACCATCGAGATCAACGGCGGCTGGCGGGGTTAGTTCGTCAGCGGTTTGAGCATCACCCACGTCGCGCCCCAGGAGCCGCTGGCTTCATCGGCAGGGTAGATGACTTGCTGGACCTCGGGCAGCTTTGCGAGGATGGCGTGAACGCTGGCGCGCAGTGTGCCGGTGCCTTTGCCGTGGATGATTCGCACGCGGAGGATGCCGCGCTGGCGGCATTCGTGGAGATACTCGGGGATGAGGCTGCCGATTTCGTTCGGGCGAAAGGTGTGCAGATCGAGCTCGGGGCCGATGGGATGCTCGATGATCTCGGGGATGGTGTCGTCGTCTGTCATGGGGGCACCCCGGAGCCTTGCCGGATCTTTGCAAAAAAGCCACCTTACCCGCAAGGGCAAGGTGGCGCAGGACGAGCGAATAGGCGATCAGCGCACTTCGACGGAGGCGGTGGCGGAGGCGTTGTTGGCGCCGGGGCTGATGTTCACGACGCGAACGGTGGTGGGGCAGGCTCCGAGAACGGGGCTGGTGCTGGGAGCGGTGACGGTGCGGAAGGTGTAGGCGGCGATGCCGGGGACGGCGGGATCGACGATGGCGGTGCCGGTGCCGAGAAGGGTCTCGACGCCGCTGTCCACGCGGAAGACGCGGATGTCCTGGGTGGTGGCGGTGGGGGCGTGGGGGATGGTGCAGGTGCCACGGACTTCGACTTCATCGCCACGGCGATTGTTGGGGGTGCGCTCCCGGCCAAGGGCACGGGTGATGACGACCTGGGGCTGGATGTTGACGGGGGTGCCTTGATCGGCCTCGATGAGGAAGGCGTAGAAGGTGCCTTCGGAGTAGTAACCTTCAATGGCGGCTCCGGTGCCGACGGGGATGCTGCTGAGGAGGATTTCGATGCCGTTGGCATCTTTGACGGGGCCGGCGGGGATGCGGGCATCTTCGAGCAGGACAACGGGGGTGCCGTTGACGCTGATCTGCGTGCCGGTGTTGGCGGTGACAGCGCCGATGGCGACGTTTTCGGAGGGTTCGACGAAGACGTCCGTGGCGGTGACGATGCCTTCAGGGGTGGCATTGCCATTGATGATGGCGGTGCCGCCGAGGAAGCCTGGCAGCGTGCGGCCGGGGAGCGGGGTGGGATCGACGAGCTGGGAGAGGGTGAGCTCGGCGGTGGGGCTGGTGACAGGAGTGCCGACGGGGACACTGACGGGCATGCCCATGACGGTCATGGAGACGGAGCCATCATCGTTGAGGGTGATGGCGGAGATGGTGCCTTCGAGGGCGGCGGGAAGTGTTCCCTCCGGCGGGGAGATCTGGGCGGAGGCCTGGGAGACGCCGAGCAGCAGGGCTGCCGCGGCGGCGAGGGTTGATTTGATGAGGGCGATAGGTTTCATGGGTGTGTGTTGCGCGTGTGTTGTGTTTGGTTATCTCGGGGGAGAATGGAAATCAGCGTCTGCTGGGGCGGGCGAGCTTGGTGGGGAAGGGATCGAGGTCGCTGGGGCTGCGATGCGCCGCTCGGGCGACGGGCTTGTTCTTGATGCGGGAGCGGTGAAGGGCCTGATCGTGGAGGGGGCCGCTGGGGCTGGCGGGGATGTCGATGAGTGGCTGAGAGATTGCCGGGGCGGTGAGATGGTGCCCTCCAGATGGAGCGGTGACGGCTCCGCCTGAGACGGCGAGCCAGTGACGCTCCGAGCCATGCTGGATGTGGAGTTGCAGGGGCTCGAGCTGCGGGCTGCGGCGCACTTCGAGGATCTGCCAGGCTTCGGGGCTGGCGCTTTCTCCTTCGACGAGCTGCAGGGGAAGGCTGGAGCCGGGTGGAAGGAGGTAGGCGAGGAATTTGCCGCCGATCTGAGCGGTGCCGAGGATGCGCGGCGGCTCGCTGGCGAGTGATGCGGAGAGGGTAAGGGCGGCAGCAAGGCCACAGTAATGCCAGATGCGCATGGGATCAGCGGACGAGGGCGGTTGTTTTGGGTTTTTCACCCTGGGCGGCTGCCTGGCGGTTTTTTTCAAGCTGGGCGTGAATGTCCGCGTAGCGCTGGGTGGCGGTCCATCCGGCGGTGAGGCGGACTTTGCCTGCCATGCGCTGGGTGCCGATGCCGATGGGCATTTTGCTCCAGCGGCCGGTGGCCTGATTGCCGATGATGAGCATGGCGGCGTGCTGGGTGGGATCGGCGTCGATTTTGGGGTCGATCTCGTAGTAGCCGAGGGCGCGGCGGAGGGTGCGGATGTCCTCAGGCTTGCCGGTGAGGAAGTGCCAGTCCGGGGTGTCGGGATGGGCGGAGGGCTCGCGATACCAACCGGCGTATTCGTGGATGGCGGCGACGGTATCGACCTCGGGCTCGACGCTGATGGAGATGAAGCGGATGGATTTGCCGAAGTCTTTGGCGAGCATGCCGCGCATCTCGGCGAGGAGGCTGTTGGTGCCGGGGCAGGTGCCGCGGCAGTTGGTGTAGAAGAAGCTGATGACGACGGCGTGGTCTTTGACGAGATCGGTGACGAAGCGGACGGGCTGCCCGGCGTCGTTGAGGAGGGTGACGTCGGGGATTTTATCGGCGAAGTGCTTGCGCATGAGCTGGGCGGACTGCTCGGCGCTGATGGTGTCCGGGGGCGGAGCGGGCTCTGCGGCGGGGAGGGTGGCCGCGAGGGCGAGGGCGGCGGTAAGGAGGAGGTGTGAGGCGGTTTTCATGGCCAAAGGGTGGGATGAGGGCGCAGTGGGGGATACCGTCCTGCCTCCGCGGGCGGGGCAGGACGGTGTTTTGAGGGGCGCGGCCTCGATTTACGGGAAGAACTGCTGCACGGGCTGCGGGGAGGTCGTGGGCGTGACACGCGGATCGAACTGGAACATCATGTCCATGTCCTCGTGCTCGACGTTGTGGCAGTGGAAGACGAAGGGGCCTTTGAAGGTGCGGAACTTCATGCGGACTTTGATCTGCGAGTTTGGCCCGAGCAGGGTGGTGTCTGACTTGAAGCTGTCATGGTAGGGGATGGGCCTGCCGGTGCGCAGATCGGCCACCTGCTGGTGGGATTCGAGGTGGATGTGGATGGGGTGCCACCAGCCGCCGCTGCCATTTTCCAGTGTCCACTCCTCGGCGGTGCCCAGGGTGGGGACGACGTTGGCGAGGGCTTCGTCGTAGAAGAGGCCGTTGATGGCCCAGGCACCGTTTTTGCGTTCGAATTTGAAGTGACGACGGGCGACGATCTCACTGTCAAGAATCGGCACATGGGGCCTGAGGGTGGAATTGGTGGTGATGGTGGCGTCGGGGTAGCGGGTGTCACGGGCACCGACGACGAATTTGATGAGGCGGTGGCGGAAGGCGGGGGTGCCGCTGACGGTGGTTCCGTTGAGAGCCTCGAGCGACTCTCCTGGGCCACGGGGATCCTGCTGATCGAGGATGTTTTCGAGGTAGATCTCGGTGCCGACGGGGTATTTGGCGAAGTCGATGACGATGTCCGCGCGGGTGGCCGGCCCGGCGAGCCAGGACTGGGTCTGCTGGGGCTTGGGGAAGAGCCAAGTGTCCTTTCCGATGCGGAGGAAGGAGGAATTGTCGCTCAAACGGAAGCGCCAGACGCGTGAGTTGCTCCCCACGAGGCAGCGGAAACGGTATTTCCGCTGCTCGACATTCAGGTAGGGGTAGGCCTTGGCATTGACGAGGGCGATGTTGCCCAAGTAGCCGTTGTGGTCGTTGCCATCGTAACAGATGTTGCCATTCGGGTCGAAGAGGCGGTCCTGGAAAACGAGCGGGATGTCATACGGATTGCGGTATTCCGGGCCGACATCGGAGACGCCGCGGATGCCTGGCAGGACGCCGCTGGAGATGAGGCCGAGCTCGAGGTCATCGAAGCACGGGGCGACGCCGGAGCAGCCGCGGGCCACATGCTGGGCCGTAAGATGCACGGCGTGATCGTGATACCACATGCTGCTGGTGCCCTCAGAGACATCAAACGGGCCACTGTCCGCGCTGCCATTCACGCGGGGGAGCACGTTCGGGTAGTAGTAGTCACGCGCTGCCTGGGGCAGGACGAGGAAATTGGCATGCCCGTCCGAGTGAGAGGGCCAGTGACCGCCATGCATGTGGACGGACATTTCCTCCGGCAGATCATTGGCGAAGCGGACGAGAGCCGGCTGGCCGGTGCGGAAGCGGAACATCGGCCCGGGGGCGGAGGCGGGGCGGAAGGAGCCATCGGCATTGCGCCCGGCGTAGCCCCAAAAATCCGTCCACAGGCCCATGCTGCTGGGCAGGAACTGCTGGCGGCCGGGACGAATGTTCACCTGGTAATACTGGGTGGGCATGCCGTCCCAATCCGCAGGGTGGGAGCTCCATTCCGGGGCCACGCCGTGGAGGACATCACCCACCGGGGAGGAATACTGGGCGGGGACCGCTCCGGTGCTCATGGGTGGGAGGTAGGAGGGAAGGGGGAGTGGGTCCACCCAGCGGGGGACGATCTGCCCATCAATGGCGTTCGGGCAATTCGGAGCGCTGACATTCATGGGGTTGTCTCCCGGGGCGACGCCACCGCCACCGCCGGTGCCACCACCGCCAGTGCCCCCACCTTTGACGCCGCCTTTGGCCGCGAGAATATTGGTGGTGAAGGCGGCTGCTGCCGTGGAGATGGCGCCTTGGATGATTCTGCGCCGTGAAGTGGCTTGCTGAACGGGTTTTTCGAATTTCATCGTGTTATTCGGTGGAGGATTGAGCGAGGCACGGAGGGGGGATTTACTGAAGGAAATTCTTCCGGATGGTGCCGCCGGCACGGCCGGTGGCGGGCAGCATGAGGAGTGTGTCCACGGCCTTGCCCTGGGCGTCTTTGGTCACGCTGCTGTCTGTGCCTTTGTGGCCGTTCGGGATGAAGAGCTGCGGGTGATCGAAGGGCGCGGCATCCTTGCGCACGCGCTCATCGGTGAGCGATTTCATGAAGGCGACGAGCGCGTCCTTCTCCGCATCGGTCAAACCGAGGCGCTCCACATCGGGATCGAGATCGGCGATGTTTTGATCGTGGAAATCACCGCCGCGGTTGTAGAAATCGACGACTTCACGCAGCGTGCGCTGGCCGCCATTGTGGAAGTAGGGCGCGGTGAGTTCGATGTTGCGCAGACCGGGGGTTTTGAAGGCCCCATTGGCAGCGATGCGGGAACCAGGGGCAACGCTTTCATTCGGCGCGTGGCCGACGATGGCCTCGAAGGTGCCTTTTTCGGCCAGCCGGGACTCCGAGAGTGGATTCCCAAAGGGATCGGAGCCGCCGAGGCCGATGTCCTCGCGGGTGGGACGCACGCCGATGTTGTAAAAGCCGTTGTCGTAGGTGGCGGTGCCGAGGTCACCCATGATCATGCTCTCGATGCGCTCTTTTTCGGCATGGTGGACCGTCGCCTTGGTGAATTCCGCATTGCCGTGACAATTGGCGCACTTGGCCTCGCCAAAGAACAGGGCCAGACCTTCCTTTTGCTTCCCATCGAGGGCTTTTTTGTCGCCCTGGACGTATTTGTCGAAGGGGGACTGGTCAGAGACGAGCGTGGCCTCATATAACTGGACGGCCAGCCCGAAGAAGAGGCTGAAGTTGTAGGCCATCTGGGGGTATTGATTCGCCGCCGGCGTCAGGCTGGGAGGGACGATGGCTTTGAAACTGCCGTCCGGGTGGGTTTCGACCAAGGCCGTGCCGCTCCACCACTTGGGCTGGAAAGCCTCGGTGATCATCTGCGCGTAATTCAGCTTGGTGAGACCAGGCAGGCTGCCGCGGCTCATACCGCCCAGCACGCTGTCGTCCTTGTGAACCAACTGTTTGGCCAGCGGACGGAGAACCAGCATTTTCCGCCCCAGATCGGGAAACGTGCGTCCCTCTGCCGACATCTCAAACGGGCTCAAAGGCGGTCCAACCGCCTGAGAGGCAAGGCTGGCATGATCGATGGCCACGGCCACGGCCCGAAGACTCAGCGGCTGATCCGCCACGACGACCCGGGCGGCCTGATCCCGCCGTCCCCATGGATTCACGCCATTGAAGATGTCCTGCGCCCGGCCATCCCAGAAATTCCTCAAATTGAAGACCGCGTTGATCGTGCTCGGCGTGTTGCGAGGCTCCACGCGGCGGGTGTTGGTCCCACCCACATTAAAGACTCCGTCAGCCTCCGTGGTGCGATCATCCTGGGCGGAGAACAGGCGGATGGCCTTGAACAGCTCTTTGAAGACGCCCTGGGAGCTGATGACATCATTGGAGTCCGAGAGGACGGTCGAGCTGCGGTTGTTGATGTCCGAGAGCTTGCGGAGCGGGAAATCACCGTGCGTGAGCTGGCCGTTGGGCTTCCGAGTCTGGAAAGTCACGTCCGCGTCGCTGGCGGTCAGGTCCTGGGTGAGTCGCAGGAGGCCGGGGCTCACCTGGTTTTTCGAGCGATTGTCCGCACCGGCGTGGAAGTGGCAGGAGGCGCAGGAGGTGATCCCTTCGCTCCCGACCTGCATGTCCCAGAAGAGCGCTTTGCCCAAGGCGATGGCAGCCTGCTTGTTGCGGACAAACTCCGAGAGATTCGAGGGCGTAGGCACCGGCCGCCCGCGGAGCGTCTCTGGAACCGGGGGCGGGTCCTGAGTCTCTGCTGCCGACACCACGACACTCTGCGCCACGCTGCAAGAAAGTGAGAGAACGAGAGCCGATAGGGAGGTGATAAGTTTTGTGTTCATTGAGAATCCATTCTGAGTGTCGATTCAATCGTGAATAGAATATCCATAATATTTGACGCAAATATTGCAATTCATAAATTCAAATTTCAATATTTTCTCATATATGACAGATATATGATGAAAAAAGAGAGTCTAAACCTGTCTCTAGCTGTCCTGATACTCGGCTCCCCAATCTCGGTCTTCGCGGCTGACGCTCTGCCGTCGGCCCCTCAAGCGGCAACAACATCTCAAGATGCCTCCCATTTCATGCTTACAGGCGTCGCCAGCATCGGAGAAAAACGATTTGTGTCCGTCGTGGATGCCGCTTCTTCGGAGACCATTCAACTGACTACCGGATCGATCCATCCCAGCGGCCTGGAGCTTGTCGAGGTCGTGGATACCGCCTTCGGTGGAAGCCGGGTGCGTGTGCGACGAAACGGGGTTGAGTGGTGGTTGAACTTTGCCGCAGCAGCCACACTGGCCACGCAGGCAACCTTGATGCAAATCACCGGCGGTGCTCAAGCCCCTGCCCCGGTGGCACCTGCGCAGAACCTCGGCACCTTCTCGAATGACACGCTGTCGAAGCGATTCGACACACCTTCCAGCAAGCGCAAGGCCATGGCCCGCTATCCTCTGCCGCCTGGCATCTGATCAGAACGACGCGAGGCGCAATTCGAAGACGGTTTGGTCTTCTTCGGAGCGGAGGAGCTTCAAGGTGGCGTGGTTGGCGCGGGCGAATTCGGCAGCGATGTTGAGGCCGAGGCCGAAGCCATCGGTCTGGCGGTTGTGCGCTTTGTCGCCGCGGAAGAAGCGCTCAAAAAGGCGAGGCTGGATCTCGGCGGGAATGGCGGCGCCGGTGTTGATGATGGTGAAGACGGCCTCGCTGGCCTCACGAGCGAGGCGCAGGGACACATGGCCTGCCTCGCGGTTGTATTTGATGGCGTTGCTGAGAAGATTTTGGAAGACCTGACGCAGCAGCGCACGGTCGGCATGCACGGTGACGCTTGGTTCGATCTCGTGCTGGAGGGTCAGACCGGCGGCTTCGCAGAGGATTTCGCCATCTTCGATGAGGCGGGTGAGATCGGCGCTGAGATCGTAGGTTTCGGGATGCGTCGGCAGGCGGCCCGCGTCGGCCTGCGAGAGCAGGAGGAGGCTTTGCGTGATGGTTTTGAGCCGCGTGGCTTCTTCGAAGAGGCTGGCAAAGCGCTCGTGCTCGGCGCTGCCGGGCTGTGTGTTTCGCAACGCGTCATCGAGGCTGGCGAGCATGATGGCGAGGGGCGTTTTCAGCTCGTGCGAGGCATCGGCGGTGAAGCGCACAGCCTGCTGAAAGCTGCCCTCCAGGCGCTGCATCATCTCATTGAGCACGGCGATGAGTTGCGCGAACTCGCGATCGTCATCGCGGCTCAAGGGAATGCGCTCGGCGAGATCGCTGGCGGTGAGACGTTGAGCGGTGGTGACGACGCGCTCGAGGGGCTTCATCGCTCGTTTGGAGGTCCAAAGGGCGGCGAGACCAGCGAGGGCGAGGGCGATGACGGCTGCGCCGGCATACCAGGTGCCCATGCGATTCACATCGGCATAGAATTCACGCAGCGAGAGGCCGACGAACATGGTGTAATGCGGATTGCTGAAGGCTCCCCAACGCCAGTCCACACCGCGGGAACGTGCGGTGAACATGACGGGATCACGCACCATCGGCATTTGCGGGCGGAAGCGGGTGGCGCGGCCGCGCTGCGGGTGACGCGGCTCTAGCCTCGGCAGGCCGAGCAGCTCGCCGAAGTCATCATCGCGTGCCTCGGGCGGCGGTGGATTGTCGGCGGGCACGGGCGGCGCATTGCGCAGCTCTTCTTCCGTGGGAAAACTGCTGCGGAAGTAGGCATCGAGATCCTCCGGCGCTCCCTGCGTGCTGAAGATGGTGGTGCCCTGCGCATGCTCTTTGACGACCATGACGATGGGGGCCTCACCGCCAGCCGGGGCGAAGACGGCATCGCTGATGGTTTG
>Ga0315902_10014394_pt1 | contig 10167 bp, 5 predicted proteins | sample LakEriMetagenome_9_FD_203523 | JGI IMG/M metagenome (GOLD analysis project Ga0315902, IMG submission 203523) | Freshwater fungal communities from buoy surface, Lake Erie, Ohio, United States - Buoy 12 MA117 | ecosystem: Environmental > Aquatic > Freshwater > Lake > Lake biofilm | place: USA...
CCGCCGGTCTCCGGGAGCGCCGGCTGTAGCGCCGGCTGTAGCGCCATGGTTTCCACACAGGCAGCGATAGTGGCCAACGGATTGTTGATCTCGTGCATGACCCCGGCCGCGAGCTGCCCGAGCGCCGCCAGCTTTTCCACCTGCGCGCTCCGGTCCATGGCAGTCTTCCAATCAGTGAGGTCCTCCCCGATCGTGATGACGTGGGTGACCGCGTCGCCCGCCAGCCGCATGGGGATCTTCGAAATGCGATAGAGGCGGGGCTCACCGAAGGCCTCGGTTTCCATCTGGAACTGCTGGAGGCGCCCCGAGGCGAACACCTCGTCGAATTCCTCGCGCAACCGGTCGGCCGGCTGTCGGCTCATGACGTCGAAGATGGTCCGCCCGATGGCGTCCTGCCGGGCGATGCCCTGCGCACCGGACTCCCGGGTGTGATTCCAGACATGGATCCGGTAGTCGCGATCGACCACGTAGAGACTCACGGGAAGGGAGTCAATGATCCGTTCGATGAACGTCCGCTGGAGCGCAATGTCGCGGACATGTTGGGTCAACTCTCCCTGCAGGGCCCGCAGCGCGGCATCGCGCGTCAGGGCAATCGTGAAGAGGTTCGCGACGGCAGCAAAGGCCGTGGTGTCCGGCAGGCTTCCATCGGCTCGGTAGCCGATCCGGAGCGCCGCGATCCGCACATCGGCCGCCAGAATCGGCACCTCGATCGGTGCCATCGCCCCGTCAGCGCCCTTGTCATCGACCTCGTCATCGATCTCGTCTTCGACCTCGTCGCTGGTCCAGATCACGGGGGGCGTGCCGGCCAGTTCGTCGTGCAGCTCGACCCGCCGGATCCGGGCGTCGGCCTTTCCCACGAGGCCAAGTACCGCCGCGATGCCGAGCGTGGAGTCGGGTGCGGTGGCCATGAGGCGGGCACACTCGCCGATCGCCGGTATGGTAGAGCCCGACATGTCCAGCATTCGTCTGCGATGAAGGAAGAGCGCGATGACCGACTCGCAAGGTAGGATCGGCGAGCAATTCGGACAAGCTGACCGATTCGATCGGAAATAGTACGAACAACAACAGGGCGCCGGCTCATCGGCCGGACGCCCTGTGTGCAAATCACTTTTTGTGATTTATGCAGTTACCGCACCCCACGAGAGCGGGGGCGCCACTCACAAAATCACGTTCTTTATCGCTTCAAGGATTTCCGCATTCTCTCGGCGGTGACCCGGATGCTCCTCCACATGCACCCAGCGCACCACGCCCGCCTTGTCAATCAGAAAGTACGCGCGATTCGCCACCAGGCTCGGCAACATCACACCGTATGCCAGGGCGACTTCCCGACGAAAGTCGGACAGGAGCGCAGTTCGCATCCCGTACTTGCTGCGAAACTCGTTGAGGGATGGGACGTTATCCACTGAAATCGGAAGGACTTCTACGTCCTGTGATGCAAACTGATCGAAATCCTCCCCGAAGGCACACAATTCGCTGGTGCAGACGCTGGTAAATGCTGCGGGGAAAAATGCCAACAGAACATGTTTGTGACCGCGGAACGCGGACAACGTGACAGACTCCCCGGCCGTCGACGGGACCGTGAAATCCGGCGCCATCGCTCCAATGGATGGCACCTGTGTAGCGGCACTCGTGGTCATGAAATGTGGATCAAAAGGGTTCGCGTGATGCAGTCACAAAATTTTGACAACAACACTACCGTGGAAAACGCCAGTTCGCCGTTGGCGGTGCACCGCGTCCTGCTCATCGAGAACGCGGATGAGGACGCCAACCGTTCCGAGGGCGCCATGCGTGAGGATACCGGGTGGCAACCGGTGATCACACGAGTGCGTGGGCTGACGGAAGCGATCCGTGCACTCATGCACCAACGGTTTGATGTGATCGTCCTGGAATGGCAGTCCACGGACGCTGAGGGGCTCCCCGCCCTGGCTGGGGTACGCGGCGCGGCGCCCGGCGTCCCGGTCGTGGTATACAGCCGATCCGTCGATGCGGAATCGGTGCTCGGAGCGATCCGAGCCGGCGCCACAGAGTGCGTAGCGAAGGCGCATCTGGCGCCCGAGGCCCTGGGGACACTGCTCGTGGCCGGTATTGAGCGGCATCGACGTATGCTGCAGCTGCATCAGGCCTGTCACGAGGCAGCCCATCGCGCCACACATGATCCGCTGACGGGGATCGCCAATCGCGCGCTCTTCCTCGACCAGCTCGACCGGGCGCTGGCACTCGGGGCACGATACCAGCGAAAGACCGGCGTCCTGTTCATCGACCTCGACGGCTTCAAGGCGGTGAACGACACCCGCGGGCATGCGGCCGGTGATGTACTGCTCCGGGAGGTCGCCAACCGCCTGCTTGGGTGCGTGCGGCGCTCGGATACCGTGGCGCGACTCGGGGGCGACGAGTTCGTCATGCTGCTCCCCGATGTCACCAGCCGTCGGGACATGGCGCTCGTGAAGGAGCAGGTGCTGGAGCTCATGCAGAAGCCCGTGGTGCTCGCGGATGGCGTCCCCGTGCCGCTTGGTGTCAGCATCGGCACGGCGATGTCGCCGCTCGACGGCGTGGACGCCGAAGTCCTCCTGGAGGCGGCAGACGCCGACATGTACCGCGAGAAGATGGCGCGCCGCCGTGCCGTACAGCGGGCACCGGGTGATCTCCAGTCACCGTTGCAGGCCCCCCAGATTGCCGACTCCGTGACTCGGCGACGCGAGACCCGACTCCGGCAGGCGCTGGAGCGTGGGGAGATCACCGTGTACTTCCAGCCGATTCTGGATGTGGTCGCCGAGCAGGTGACGGCGGTCGAAGCGCTGATCCGATGGGTCACGCCCGAGGGGCTCGTGCTGCTTCCCGATCAGTTTCTTCCCCTCGCCGAAGACACCGGCCTGATCGTGCCGATGGGGGAGGCCGTGCTGCGCCAGGCGTGTACGGCGTTGGTACGATGGCGTGGAGCCCGTACCGCCCCCGCCTCAGGGCTCGAACTGGCGGTGAACCTGTCGACCGTTCAGCTGCGAGAGCATGGGTTTGCGGCGTCGGTGTCCCGCATTCTGGCGGAGACGAACTGTCCGGCAGGCGCCGTCACCTTCGAGATCACGGAGCAGCAGGCGGACGAGGATGTCGAGCCGGCCTTTGACGCGTTGCGCGCGCTGGTCGACCGCGGGGCCCACCTGTGCGTGGACGATTTCGGTGTCGGTCGCGCTTCGCTGACGTTTTTGCGTGACGCTCCTGTCGATGCGATCAAGATTGATCGGCGATTTGTGGCGTCCTTGGCCACCGACGTACGGGATCAGGCGATTGTCTCAAGCCTGGTGCGCCTGTCCGGAGGACTGGGACTTCGCATCTCGGCGGCTGGAGTCGAGCACACGGCCCAATCCCAGCATCTGGCCCGCCTCCACTGCACGCGCCAGCAGGGATGGCTGTTTGGTGCCCCACTCCCGATCGCCGGCGTCGATCACCTGCTGTCAGCGCGGCCCAGTAAGCCGGCGGGACCGATGATGGCGGCCCCGCCAGCTGCCCAAGGTTTCCCCGGCGTGTTCTTCAGGCGGAGCGCCGACGCCGAGTGAGCGCGAGCAGCCCGCTGAGCCCGGCCGCCATGAGGGCATAGGTTGAGGGTTCGGGGACCACGCTCATGCCGGATCCATCGTAGAACGCCGCGTGCGACAGGTCATGTTCGCCGGACCCAACGCCCGCCGTGCTGAACGAGAAGGACGAGACCGGGGCCGTTGCGTTGTAGACGTACACGGCCACCTCATTCGACGCCTTGAGTCCGATGCCGAACCACCCGGACTGCGGTGTATCGAAGGTCAGCGTCCCCGACGTCATCTCGGGATTGCCGGTGAAGAGGCCGTTCCCCGGGCTATCGCTCTTGTTGCCCGTGTCGAACGTCCACGGCATCCCGCTGGAATACGGCGCGGTCCCGTTGAGAATCGCGAGGATTCCCGCGTCGTTGGTGTTCCCCGACCAGTTGAAGCAGCCGATGAAATAGCTGCTGCTGATGCCGAGGTCGGAGGAGGAACAGGTCGCCGCCTGCGCGGTGGATCCGGTGAACGCGAGTGCGACCGTGACGGCGGTCAGCCTCCAGAGTTTCATGACCACTCCTTGCCCGTGAAGGCGCTAGGCGTCCGCCGGCGGCCCCGACCGAATTCGTTGCCGCGCCGTGACGCGTGCAATGGTTTGGGGCAAGAACCGACCCAACGCGTGGAGGGAACGAACAACGCCTCCGGAGCACGCGGCTCCGGAGGCGTTGTCGAGCATGGATCGCCGGGTGTTACGGATTGCGATCGGTGCAACCCGTGAAGTTGGGGTTGTTCCGCTCAGCCTGCACGACCGGAAGATTCACGTCCTTCCCGTAGCTGCCGCCCTTGTAGTGGACGCCCTGCGGGAAGACGTTCGCTTCCGTCCGGCCATACTGCCGGATGAGTCGCCGCATGTCACCCAACCGCTGTCCGCGGCTGAAGGTCCAGAACGCCTTCTCACGGAAGTGCACGCTCAGGCGGGCATCGGCCGATCCCGGATCAACCAGCGCCGGCATGGCCGTCGGCTGGATCTCCCCGAGCTTGGGGGGCGCGGCACGCAGCGCATTATGAATCGCCAACCACTGCGTCACGTTGCCGTTCTTGAGCGCCACTTCGGCTTCGATCATGCGCGCATCGACGCCGTTGGCCACGTCAACCGCCGTGAGCTGGCCCCACATGGTCGTCGTGCGCGTATAGGTCTGCCCGTCCTGGCCGTTGATCGCACCGCTGGTCGGAATGGTGACCGGCAAGCGCGGATCGCGTGCGGAGGCAAACGGCAGGGCGTTGCGCACCAGGATATCACGGCGGTTTCCTTCGACGCTATCACCGACACTGTACCGACGCGACGACAGCCCCTGCCCCCAGATGGTGTTCGAACTGGTGGTCAGCGAGAAGGTGTGCTGGTACGCGAATGCTGTCGGCAACCCCGCCACGAATCCACCGGCGCGGTCGAAGTCGCCGAGCGCGAGCGCCGCGCGACCACGAGCCACTCGCGACGCCCGGTTGATCAGCACGCTCTGGGCATCGGTGCCCGTGGTTACCGCGATGGCACTATCGAGCGATGCGGCCGCCAACTGGAAGACCTGCTGCGTGGTGAAGGGCTTGCCGTTCTCCGGCGGGATCGCATTGCCATCGCCGATGGGGATGCCGTTGCAGAAGTCCGACGCGAGCTGCAACTCGGCAAAGCCTCGCGCCAGATACATCTCGCCGATCAGCGCCTTCGACGTCGGGCTGTACTTGTTCAACGCGCCGATCGCTTCGTTCGCGCGCGTCCGGACGCGATAGAGGTCGCGGATCATGCCGGTGATCGAGGAGTTGAACTCCGGGATCAGGCGCTGATCGGTCTCATCGTTCTGGATGAAGGTGGAACTCGTCGACCATTCATCCGCGAGGAGACCGCCGAAGAGCCACGTGCTTTCGCCACCACCCGTGATGGCACGGAAGGTGGCGATCGTGCCGTTGCCCAGCGCGATCGCGCCGTCGGCATTCACGATGTCGCCCGGATTGATGATGTCCGGATCGGTGACACCGAGGAGGCGATCGTTGGCCGTCTGGCAAGCAGTGCCGGCCAGCGCGAGGGTGAGGGCAGCAGCCGCGCGGGAGAGGGAGCGCCGGCCCAGGAAAATGCGTGAAGTCATGGGTCGGATCCTCAGAAGCCGATGTTGAAGCGCATGATGAAATAGCTCGGCGGCGCTACCGTCTGGAACTCGCTGGGCGGCGAGGTCTCGGAGCCGCTGGTCGTGTTGAACCCCGATTCCGGATCGCTGCCGCGGTAATTGGTCCAGAGCTTGAGATTGCGGGCGGTCACGACGAAGGATAGCGAGCGGCCGCGCACGAGCCGCTTCGCCCAATCGCCCGTGAAGGTGTACTGGGCCGAGGCTTCACGCAGGCGGACGAACGCACCGGGCTGGAGGAAGCCGTCAAGCGTACGTGCCGCGTGCTCGTTGGCCGCGATGTTGGTGGCCTGATCAATGAACTCTGCCTTGAGGTTGTTGCGGCCGCTGCAGTTCGGACGCGTACACCGAATCCGCTCGGTGTTGTTGTACCAGAGGCTGCCGCTGCGCCAATCCCACATGGTGGAGACGCGGAGCTTCTTGGAGAGGAAGTCAAAGCCGTTGACGAGCGTGGTGGTGTAGCGCGGGGTGGCATAGCCGCGGAAGATCACCGAGTCGCCAACGAATACTTCGTTCTTGGACGCGTCGGCCCAGTAGGTGAGCAGTCCGTCGCCATTCTTGTCCTGCCAGCCGGTGATCGGCTGCGCCCAGTAGCCGCCGATCGGATAGCCGGCAATCGTGCGATTAGTCGTGCCGATCTGCGGCGGCGTATTGCCGAGCGAGACCACTTTGTTGTCGTTGGCCGCGGTCGCGATATTGACGTCCCAGCCGAAGGCTTCCCGCTGCACGAGCTGCGCATTGAGCGAGATTTCCACGCCGGCGTTCTTCACCGAACCGAGGTTGCGCAGCTGCGACGCAACCGAGCCATAAGACGGAGGCAGCACCGCGCTGATCAGCGCGTCCTGCGTGATCTTGCTGTAGTACGTGAAATCGAAGCTGACGCGCTGGCTGAACAATTGGGTTTCGAAGCCCATTTCGTGTTCGCCCGAGCGTTCCGGCTTGAGGTTGTCGTTGCCGAGGGCCGCCTGCGTGATGATGGGCAGGTCGGTGTTCTGCACGCTGGTGATGTTGGCCGTATAGAAACGGAGCGCGTCATTCGGCCCCGGCTGCACACCCGACTGGCCGTACGCATAGCGCAGGCGCATGGAGTTCACCCACGACGGCGCCTTCCACCAGTCTTCCTGCGAGATCAGGTACGAGGCCGACGCCTTGGGATACACGATGCTCTGGAAGTTCGTACCGAAGGCCGAATTCTGGTCGGAGCGCACGGCTGCCGTGAGGAAGAGGCGGTCGCGCCAGGCCAGCGCCTGTTCGATGAAGACGCCGAAGGTCTTCTGCAGCGTGGTGGATTCGCCTACCGACAGCTGCGTACCGGAGCCGACGTTCTGCGACCCCGGGGCGATCTGATTCGCGCCGGTCTGCGCGCTCGTGAACTTGTAGGCGATGTACTGCGCACCGACGGTGGTCTTCTGCTGGAAGCCCAGGAAGTCGTAGGTCGCGGTGGCGCCCAGATCGGTGGTGAAATTGTTGATGAAGACGCGGTTGAGACCGCGTGATCCGAGACGCGTGGTGGCGGTCAGTGGCGGGCCTTCGCCACGGAGCAGCAGGTTCTCGTCGTTGCGCGCGGTCCAATCGTTGCCGACGGTGGCGCGCGTGGAAAGCCAGCTCGTGGGGCGATAGTTGGCCTGCGTCGACCAGAGGAAGCGATTCACTTCCTGTGCGGTCTTTTCCTGCCACATCAGGCCAGGGGTCCAGGCGCGGTAGCCGTTGAGCGCGACGCCGGGGAGGCCGCTGACGGTGCCGTTCTCACGAGTACCGGGGCCGCCGAAGAGATGCGAGCCGAGGCCCGCCGTGGCGTTGGACTCGAGCGAGTAGCGCTGATTGATGTTGATGAAATTGCTCGTCACGCCGATATCGAGCTTCGGATTGACGGCCGTATTGAGATTCATGCGAAGCGACTTGCGCCCCATGAGGTTCGGCCGATCGGTCCATGGGCGGATCGGCGTCCCTTCCTTTTCCATGCGGGCCCGTTCGAACTGCGGGAGCTGGAGGACACCGACTTCGTTTTCGTCTTCGGCGGCGACGAAGAAGCGCGCCGCATCGGTGCCGCCGGAAACCTGGAGGCCGAGCTGGCGGCGGCTTCCATTGCCGAGCGGCGTGAGGTCGGGCTCGTCGAAGATGTTGAGCGCCGAGGTGGAGTCGGCGGTGCATTGGCCGATGCCGATGCGCTGCAGGTTGCAGAAAGCGCGGCTCGAGACGGTTTCACCCGGGCGCTTGCCCCAGAGGGAATACGCTGAGGGGTAAAAGTTCTTGTCGAAGACGGTGCCGCCTTCGGTGTAGGCGTTCCAGCGTGCGGCGCCGGAGCGACCCTTCTTGGTGGTCACGAGAATGACGCCGTTCGCGGCATCGGTACCGTAGAGGGTCGCCGCGGACGGGCCCTTCACGATTTCGATGTTCTCGATTTCCTCGGGGTTGAGGTCGCCGACGCGGCTCGGGTTGTTGCCGCCCGTGTTTCCGCTGGCGCCGTTGCCGGTCGCCGTCGAGAAGTTGCCGCCATTGCTGGTCATGCGGATGCCGTCAATGATCCAGATCGGATCATTGTTGAGGCTGACCGAGTTCATGCCACGCACGCGGATGCGCGCGCCGGTGCCGGTCTGGGTGCCGCTTGTGACCATGACGCCGGGGGCGCGCGAGTTCAGCAGGTCGTTGAGGTTCGCGACCGGCGCGGCTTCCACAACCTTCGCGACGTCGATATTGGCCGTCGCGTTGCCGATCTCGACGCGGCGCTGTTCACCCGTTGCCGTCGTGACGACCGCGGCGAGATTGACGGCCGCCGTGGAGAGTGCGAATTCCATCGTGGCGGCCTGTCCGGCCGTGATGGATATGCTGCGCGACTGTTCGGTGTAGCCGACTCGCAGCACGCGTACGGTGTACGTACCGGCTGCGACCGGGCGCAGCGTGACGCGCCCTTCGGGCGACGTCTGTCCGGCCAACGTGGTCCCGACGATGAAGACGCGGGCGGCTTCGACCGGGCGCTGATTGGCGGCGTCCGTGACGCGCACCGCGAGCGAACCGGCAGAGCCTTGCTGAGCGACAACGGGGCTCGCCGTTGCCAGCATCAGTCCCGCAAGCGCCGGGATGAGGCGCCACGAGTGGGGCATTGCAGATCTCCTGGAGGGGGACTGGAGGGATCAATGGCGTCCGTCCTTCCCTGACGCCACCCGTCCCAAGTCAACCACGGATTCCTCGAGGCGTCAATACTGCGACCTCACCCATTTGGAGTATGCAACCAATCCGGTTAGCGGATGCCGGAGCCCGTGCGCTGCGTGGCGAGCCACGCCCGCAGTTCGGTGAGCTGGGCCTGTACGGCGTCGGGCTGGGTGGACTGTGGGGTGCGCTTCGCGCGCACCGACGAATGCGCCGTGACCACGCGCATCACGTCGGCACCAAACTGCGGATGAAACGCGCGCCACTCGGCCGGCGCGAGATCCTCAAAGGTACGCTGCCGCCGGAGCAAGTCGCGCACCATACCACCAACCACCTCGTGCGCCGTGCGGAACGGCACCCCCTTCGACACCAGATAATCGGCTACGTCGGTGGCGAGGAGAAAACCCGAGGCGGCCCGCTCGGTGCGCGTCCGATCGAGCGTGAGCGTACGCACCACGGTGGCCGCGGCTCCCGCGGAGCCCATCACCGTGTCTTCCGCATCGAACAACGACTCCTTGTCTTCCTGCAGATCCTTGTTGTACCCACTCGGCAGCCCCTTCATGGTGGTAAGCAGCGCCGTGAGGTGGCCGATCGTGCGCCCCGTCTTGCCACGCACAAGCTCCATGGGATCAGGGTTCTTCTTCTGCGGCATGAGACTGCTACCGGTGGCGACCGCATCGGAGAGTCCGAAGAAACCGAACTCCTCGCCCGTGAAGAGCACCACGTCCTCGGCGAGACGACTCAGGTGCACCATGACCAGCGAGGACGCGTGCAGGAAGCTGCTCGCGTAATCCCGATCCGACGTGGCATCGATGCTGTTGGCCACCACCCGCGAGAAGCCAAGCCGCTGTGCGATGAAGTTCACGTCGACGGCATAGTTGGTCCCCGCGATCGCCCCAGACCCCAGCGGCAGGGCATCGGCCTCGGCACGCACGGCGTCGAACCGCTGCACGTCGCGGCGCAGCGCCTGCGCATGCGCCAACCAGTAATGTGACACCAGAATCGGCTGGGCGCGCCGCACGTGCGTGTACGAAGGCATCACCGCGTCCCCCGCTACGGTGGCCTGGGCGACGAGGGCATCGATCACCGCCAGCAGCGAGCGCTGCACCTCGGGAATACGACGGCGCACGTAGAGTCGCAGGTCCACACCCACCTGATCGTTACGCGAGCGTCCGGTATGCAGCCGTCGCCCCGGTTCGCCGATGCGCTCGATGAGCACGCGCTCCACGAATGAGTGCACATCCTCATCACTGCCCGTGAGAAACGTCGGATCCGTGCGCCCCTTCTCAAGGATCGCGGTGAGGCCGTCGCGGATGGCCGTCGACTCGGCGGCGTTCAGCACCCCT
>Ga0315902_10014396_pt1 | contig 10166 bp, 7 predicted proteins | sample LakEriMetagenome_9_FD_203523 | JGI IMG/M metagenome (GOLD analysis project Ga0315902, IMG submission 203523) | Freshwater fungal communities from buoy surface, Lake Erie, Ohio, United States - Buoy 12 MA117 | ecosystem: Environmental > Aquatic > Freshwater > Lake > Lake biofilm | place: USA...
CGCGCGGCCGGCCTCCACGTCCTGCAGCATGCTGGTCTTGTGCGCACCCACGGCCTGGGCGCCGGCCAGGCGCTGCTCCAGGCTGATGCGGAACTGCACGCCCAGGCGCTCGGCCACGGCCTTGGCCTCGGTCATCATGCGCGCTGCCAACTCGCGCGTGGGCGCGAAGGTGCAGATTTGCTCCAGCGTGGCGTGCGTGAGCGCGCTGATCGGGTTGAAAGTCAGGTTGCCCCAGAGCTTGACCCAGATCTCGCCGCGGATGTCCTTGCTGACGGGGGCCTTGAATCCGGCGTTCATCAAGGCCTTGGACAAGCGCTCGACGCGCTCGCTGCGCGAGCCATCGGGCTCGCCCAGCGTGAAGCGGTTGCCCTCGATCACCTTCACCACGCCCGGCGCCACCAGCTCAGCGGCCGGGTAGACCACGCTGCCGATCACGCGCTCGGGCTCGATGTGCGCGGCGATCAGCCCGCCCGGATCCACCGCCTCGATGGCGCGCCCCTCCCAGGGGCCGGCGAGCTGGTGGAAGTACCACCAGGGCACGCCGTTGATCATGGTCACGACCATGGTCTCGGGCCCGAACAGGCCGCGCAGATCAGGCAGCAGGTCGCGCACCTGGTGGGCCTTGACGGTGAGCAGCACGGCATCCTGCGGGCCGGCATCGGCGTAGCGCTGCACGGCGCGCACCCCGGGGGCGTGCAGCTCGCTGCCGTCTTCCTGGATGAGGCGGAAGCCGTTGGCGTTGATGGCTTCCAGGTTGCGGTTGCGGGCGATGAAGGTGACGTCTTCGCCGGCCGCCGACAACTTGGCGCCCAAGTAGCCGCCAATCGCGCCGGCGCCAACCACGGTGATCTTCATGCGTTCAGCTTCCTCTTCGGTTCACGAGTGTCATTGTGGCGGCAGCGTCAGGCCGCCGACGCCGCCTGAGGCCGCTGCTGCAGGGTGCGCCGCAGCGCCCCAAAGGCCGGCCACACCAGCATCAGCACGGCCAGGCCGGCGATGCTGCCCACCAGCGGATTGCTCCAGAAGATGGTCAGCGAGCCCTGGCTGAGCAGCATGGACTGCCGGAAGCTGGACTCTGCCATGTCGCCCAGCACCAGAGCCAGCACCAGCGGCGCCAGCGGGTACTTCAGCTTCTTGAACAGGTAGCCCACCACGCCGAACACCAGCATCATGGCCACGTCGAAGAACGAGGAGTGCACGGTGTAGGCGCCTACCGCGCACACCATGATGATCACCGGCCCCATGATGGAGAACGGGATGCGCAGGATGGCCGCCCACCAGGGCACCGTGGTCAACACCACGATCAGGCCGACCACGTTGCCCACGTACATGCTGGCGATCAGGCCCCAGACGAACTCCTTCTGCTCCACGAAGAGCATCGGCCCGGGCTGCAGGCCCCAGATCAGCAGGCCGCCCAGCAGCACCGCCGCCGTGGGTGAGCCGGGGATGCCCAGCGTCAACATGGGCAGCAGCGCGGCGGTGCCGGCGGCGTGCGCCGCGGTTTCCGGCGCCACGACGCCTTCGATGCGGCCTTTGCCGAAGCTGTCTGGGTCTTTCGACATGCGCCGCGCCATGCCGTAGCTCATGAACGAGGCCGGGGTGGCGCCGCCGGGCGTCACGCCCATCCAGCAGCCCACCAGCGTGCTGCGCAGGAACAGCTTCCAGTGCTGCAGCAGCTCTTTCCAGGTCTGCAGCACGGTGCCAAAGGTGATGCGCGCGCTGCGGCCCTTGAAGGACAGGCCTTCCTCCATGGTCTGAAGGATCTCGCCAATGCCGAACAGGCCGATGACTGCGATCAGGAAGTCAAAGCCCTTGAGCAGCTCCGGGAAGCCGAAGGTCATGCGCAGCTGGCCGGTCACCGAGTCCATGCCCACGGCCGCCAACGCAAAGCCGAGCATCATGGCCGCGAGCGTCTTGGCCGCGGGTTCCTTGCTCATGCCGATGAAGCTGCAGAAGGTCAGCAACTGCACCGCAAAGAATTCGGGCGGGCCGAACTTGAGCGCGAACTGCGCCACCAGCGGGGCCAGGAAGGTGATCATGGCCACGGCGAAGATGGCGCCCACGAAGCTGGAGGTGAAGGCCGCCGTGAGCGCCTGGGCCGCGCGCCCCTCTTGCGCCATGGGGTAGCCGTCGAAGGTGGTGGCCACGCTCCAGGGCTCGCCCGGGATGTTGAAGAGGATGGAGGTGATGGCCCCGCCGAACAGTGCACCCCAGTAGATGCAGCTCAGCATGATGATGGCCGAGGTGGGGTTCATGCCGAAGGTCAGCGGCAGCAGGATGGCCACGCCGTTGGCGCCACCCAGTCCGGGCAGCACCCCGATCAGAACGCCCAGGGTCAGGCCGATCAGCATGAAGCCGAGGTTCTGCCACCCCAGCGCCACGCCGAAGCCCTGGATCAGACTCTGGATTTCTTCCATGTCGTGTCTCCCTGCGGATCAGTAGCCGAACAGGGCTTCGAGCGGCCCCTTGGGCAGCGGCACGAGGAACCACCGTTCGAACACGACAAACACTACCAGCGGCACGGCCACCGGCACCGCCAGCTTGGTGGTCAGGCGGTGCTGCCCGTGCCGGTGCATGAACCAGCCGATCAACAGCGCCGAGGCCACGTACAGGCCGATGAACTTGATCAGCACGACATGCACCACCATGGGCCCCATCACCGCGGCCACGCTGCGCATCTGCGAACGTTCAGCAAAGACTTCGATGTGCCGCCAACGGCGCAGCTGTTGCACGGCGGTCCAGGCACTGGCACCCAGCAGGGCCAGCCCGATGTAGAACGGGAAGTAGCCCGCCTTGGGGCCGTCGTCAGCCCAGCCCGCGCCCACGCGCAGGCTGTCGCCGATGACCACCAGCGCCAGCACCATCAGCGCCAGCGCCACGCCCAGCTCCACCCAACGTGTAGGGATGGGTGTGCCCTCGGCGCCTGCGGCGCCGTCGTCATGAGACGTTTGCATGGTGGCCTCCTCAGTTGGCGAGGAAGCCGGCGTCGCGCATCAGCACCCGGTGCATCTGCTCGTTCTTGCCCAGCCAGTCGAAGTACTCCTGGCCGGACATCACCGTCTGCTTGAACGCACCCTTGACCATGAAGTCCTTCCACTCGGGCAGTGCGCGCACCTTGGCCATCAGGTCCACGTAGTACTTGAGCTGGTCGGGGGTGACACCCGGCGGCATGAAGATGCCGCGCAGCATCAGGTACTCCACGGGCAGCCCGGCCGAGGCGCAAGTGGGCAGGTCGTTCCAGCTCTGGGTGGCGGTGACCTTCTCCTTGTAGGGCAGCTTCTGCGAGTCCATCACGCACAGCGCGCGCAGCTTGCCGGCCCGCCAGTGGCTCTCGGCCTCGATGGGGTTGTTGACCGTGGCGTCCACGTGCTTGCCCACCAACTGCGTGGCCACCTGGCCACCGCCGCCGTAGGGGATGTAGGTCATCTTCTTGCCGGCGGCCTTTTCCAGCATCACGCTGATGATCTGGTCTTCCTGCTTGCTGCCGGTGCCGCCCATCTTGATGCTGCGGTCGTTGCCCGCCTTGAGGGCGTCGAAGAAGGCTTTGGGCGTCTGGTGTGGCGAGTCGGCGTTGACCCACAGCACGAACTGGTCCAGCGCCAGCATGGTGACCGGCGTCATGTCACGCCAGTTGAAGGGCACGGCGGTACCCAGCGGCGTGGTGAACAGGTTGCTGAGCGTGATGACGATCTTGTGGGGGTTGCCCTTGTCGCCCTTGACGTCCAGGAAGGCTTCCGCTCCTGCGCCGCCGCCCTTGTTGACCACCACGATGGGCTGGTTGGTGAGCTTGTGCTTGGTGGCCACACCCTGAATGAAACGCGCCATCTGATCGGCGCCACCGCCCGTGCCGGCCGGCACGATGAACTCGATGGACTTGGTGGGTTCCCAGGCCGCGTGGGCCTTGGGTGCGCTCAGCAGCGCTGCGGTGGCGGCTGCTGCGGTCAGCAGCGTGGCCGCGAGGGCTCGCGCTGAGCGCGTGGAGGCCGTGGCGGCCGAGGTCTTGGCCGCGCGGGCCGAAGTGGCGGGTGAACTCGTCGAGTTCGTCTTCAGGGTCCAGCTCATGTCGTCTCCTAGATTCAGAGGGAAGTCACATGCAGTGGTGAAAAACGCGGCCTTGCGGGCCGCGGGCGAAAAAACGGGGCGTCTGGGTGTGGCGTCTCGTCCTGTGGGGATGGGGTGGTTTGTAGGGGCGGGCTGCGTTCAGGTGGCCAGGGGCGGGCAGGCTCAGAAGCTCAGGCCAGGCCCAGCTTGGCTGCCAGGCCGATGCGCTGCAACTTACCTGTGGCGCCCTTGGGGATCTCGTCCAGGATGAGGATCTTCTTGGGCACCTTGAACTCGGCGGCGCGGCCGGCCACAAAGGCCTGGAGGTCGCGCTCAGTGGCGGTCTGGCCTTCGCGCAGCACCACGGCGGCCGCGACTTCCTCGCCCAGCTTGGGGTGTGGCATGCCAAAGCACACCACCTGGGCCACGGCGGGGTGGTCCATCAGGATCTCGTCCACCTCACGCGGGCTGATCTTCTCGCCACCGCGGTTGATGATCTCCTTCAGGCGCCCGGTGAGGGTGACGTAGCCGTCCTCGTCCATCATCCCCTGGTCACCGGTGCGGAACCAGCCGTTCGTGAAGGCCTCGACGTTGGCCTTGGGGTTGCTTTCGTAGCCGGCGGTGACATTGGGGCCGCGGATGACGATCTCGCCTGTGGCACCACGCGGCAGCAGCGTCCCATCGTCAGCCATGATCGCCACTTCGGGGCCGGCGGCGATGCCCACGCTGCCGGGCTTGCGCACGGCCGGCGGCAGGGGGTTGCTGGCCATCTGGTGCGTGGCCTCGGTCATGCCGTAGCTCTCGATCAGCGGAGCGCCAAAGACCTCTTCCATCTCGCGGATCACCTGCGGCGGCATGGAGCTGGACGAACTGCGGATGAAGCGCAGCGGGTGCCGCGCGATCACGTCGGCGCTCTTGGAGGCGCGCGACAGGATGGTCTGGTGCATGGTGGGCACGGCCGTGTACCAGGTGGGCCGCGCCTCGTCCATCCAGGCAAAGAACTTCAAGGCATTGAAGCCCGGCGTGCAGAACACCATGGAGCCCGCCGACAGCGGCGTGAGCACGCCGGCGATCAGGCCATGGATGTGGAACAGCGGCATGATGTTCAGGCCGCGGTCCGCTCCCGTGAAGCCCAGGGTGCGTGCGATGTGCTGCGCCGAGGCGCACAGGTTGGCCTGCGACAGCGGCACGATCTTGGGACGCGACGTGGTGCCCGAGGTGTGCAACACCATGGACACATCGCCCGGCTCCGCCAGACCCGGGTGCGCGGCGGCCGTGCTGGGCGGTTGGGCGCACTGCAAGGTGAAGCTGCCGGCACCGGCGGAGAGCTCAGGCACCAGCTCGATCACCGGCACGCCCATGCGCTTTGCCACCTCCACGGCCGGCGAGGTGCTGCCTTGCTCCACCACCAGCGCGCGGGCGTTCAGGTCGGACAGGTAGAACTCGAATTCCTCGGCGCGATAGGCCGGATTCAGCGGCGCGGTGGCTACGCCGCAGGCGGCGGCCACGAAGCAGGCCGCCATCTCCGGCCCGTTGGGCAGCACGATGGCCAGGCGGTCGTTGCGCCCGATGCCCATGCCGTTGAGGGTGGACAACGTGCGGTCCACCAGCGCCCGCAGCTCGGCGTGGGTCAGGTTTTGGCGGCCGGGGGCGCCCAGGGCGGCTTGATCGGCGATGCCGCGTTCCAGCAGGCGGCGAAGACTGGTTTCCATGAGTGACTCGTTCGTCCCGGCTCGGTACGGAGCCTGGGGCAGTGGAAGGGACCGGGATTGTCCAGCCCCTTCGCTGGGGCTCGGGAGGTGGTGGGGCTATGTCACGCGACGCGAGGCTGGATCTTGGACGGATTCCTCGTTTGTCTTGGACAACGTGTCATTTGTAATTGACAAACCCTGTCGGCAGCATAGGTATTGACCCGGAGATTTCATCCCGCTATACAGAACGCTCTTCCGGATCGTGATCAGGGTTTCCCCGAGGGTGTGGGCTGGAACGGCCGGATGGACCGGTAGGCGCCGGCGCGCTGCGGCTTGGCCAACACCAATTGCCACAGCTGCCCCTGGCGCGAGCGGAAGAAGCCTGCGCAGCTCAACAGGTAGTAACGCCACATGCGGCGAAAGCGCTCGCTGTAGCGGGCCTTGAGTTCAGGCCAGGCCGCCTCGAACCGCGCATGCCACTCCATCAATGTGCGGTCGTAGTCCGGGCCGAAGTTGTGCCAGTCCTCGATGACGAAGCCGCGCTCGGCAGCCCGTGCCAGCTCACTGGCGGCGGGCAGGTGGCCGCCGGGGAAGATGTACCGTTCGATCCACGGGTCGGTGCTCCCGTTCGGCCGGTCGGCGCCAATCGTGTGCAGCAGGAACAAGCCGTCATCGGCCAGGAGCCTGCACGCGGTATCCAGGTAGGTGGCGTGGTTCTTCGGGCCCACATGCTCGAACATGCCTACCGAAGCGATGCGGTCGAAGCGTCCCTGCAAGGCCCGGTAGTCCATCAGCCGCACGTTCACGGGCAGGCCTGCGCAGAGCTTTTCCGCATGACGGGCCTGTTCCCTGGAGACGGTGATGCCGGTGACCTGGGCACCGTGGTGCAGGGCGGCGTGGCGCGCCAACCCGCCCCAGCCGCAGCCGATGTCCAGCAGCGTCATGCCCGGCGCGAGTTGCAGCTTGCGGCAGATCATCTCCAGCTTGTCCTCCTGGGCCTGGTCCAGGGTTCTGGCGTGGCCCCAGAAGCCGCAGGAATACACCATGCGGGCGTCCAGCATGTGCTCGAACAGGTCGTTGCCCAGGTCGTAGTGACGCTCGCCCACCACGAAAGCCTTGTCGGGAGCCTGTGGGTTGCGCCAGGCGGCTTCCAGCAGGGCCCAGGCCAGTTTCAGCCGGGCCAGACCGCCCGGCGGTTGGTCAGCGCGCAGGCGCAGCAGCCGTGTGAAGAACTCGTCGAGTTGCTCGCAGTCCCAGTCGCCGTCCATGTAGGCCTCGCCCAGGCCCATGGACCAGTGCCGCAGCACGCGGCCGAAAAGGCGGGGGCGGTTCAGTTGCAGGTCCCAGGGGCGAGGGCCGTCGATGCGGATGTCGGCCTGCTGCAGCCAGGTGGACAGGGCTGCCGGCACGCGAGGGCGGGCCTGCAAGCGGGTGCGTGCGGCAGAGGGCAGGGTCTGCACGGGCGTGTGCATGGGCGTCTGCATGGACCAGGGGCGGCACGGCGCCGCGAGGGCGCAACGCAGGGCCGACAGGGTTGCACGCCGGTGGGGCGCTCCAAAGCGCACTGTGGCGCGCCAGGAGCGCTGCCGATCAGAGCAGGCTCAACCTGTGCAGCGGTCGCCGTTGGCTTTTCGCAGCGTCTGGCCCTGCCATGGCGCCCAGGCACCTGAAGCTCCCACCACGCGCAGGGTGGGGCCCTGTGGGCCCATTTGCCACTCCGTCTGGGCCTGCCCGCCAGGCGCCCAGAGGTGCAGCGTGGCGCCCTGCAGGCGACCCTGCAGGGCTTGCAAGTCTGCCGCCGGGCCGGCCTGGCCTTGCACCATCTGGAACTGTTGGCGCAGTTGCCACTGCAGGCCCGCGCCGCCGCACCACAGGCCGCCGGCAGGAGCGGGCACGACCCACAGGTGAAGCGAGCTGATCTTCTCGCGTCCGACGGTCTTGCCGGGGGCTTGCACGGTCACGGTGCGGTCGGGTGTCCACTCGCCCATGTCCCAGTCGTGCGACACCAGGCGCGTGCCCGGCTTCAAGGCCAGCAGGGCCGGGCGCAGCGCCAAGTTCACCGCAGGCAGCAGGTACATAGTGATGACGCTGGCCGCCGTGAGGTCGGTTTTGAACAGGTCTTGCTCCCGGAACTCCGCTCGGTTGGCCACTCCAGCGGTCTGCGCATTGCGCCGGCTGCGCTCCACCAACTCCGGCACGATCTCCACGCCCAGGCCGCTTGCGCCGAAGCGCCGCGCTGCAGTGATGACGATGCGCCCATCGCCCGAACCGAGGTCGAGCACGAAGTCCTTCGCACTCACCCCGGCCAGCTCCAGCATGGAGACGGTCACGTTGTCGGGCGTGGTGATGAAGGGCACCTCCTCCATCACGGGCATGGGCGCCAAGCCTCGGGCGCAGGCACTGGCCCAGAAGACTGCAGTGCAGGCGAACGTGGACAGCCCGCGGCCGACCCCAAGCCGTGCCAGCGGACGGCTGTCGCGACGCGGGCGATGTCGTTCAGCCCCCTTGCTGGCCTCGGGTGTCGTGAACAGAAAGGGCATGGGTGCTTCCGCCTTGTCGATCACTTGCCCACGATGCCCAGCAACTCCACCTCGAAGTGGAGCGTCGCGTTTGGCGGTATGGGGCCTCCCGGTGTGCCGCGTTCGCCGTAGGCGATGGCCGGCGGGCACACCAGCCGCGCCTTGCCACCCACCTTGATCATCTGCACGCCCTCGGTCCAGCAGCGGATCACGCGGTTGAGCGGAAACTGCGCCGGCTGGCCGCGGCTGTAGGAACTGTCGAACTCCTTGCCATCTGGGAAGGTGCCGCGGTAATGCACGCGCACCGTGTCGCTGGCCTGGGGGCTGGCGCCCGAGCCTTCCTTCAACGAGGTGTAGATCAGCCCGGTGGAGGTGGTCACGTTGGCGGCGCCCGTGGGGGCGGCCTGGGTGGACACGGTCTGTGCAGGTGCAGGCTGCTGGGCCCAGGCGGTAAGCGCCCCCAAGGCCAGGGTCAATGCCGTGGCCGGGCGCTTCCATCGGAACACGGCCGAAAGGCTTGCGAGTGCGGTCATTTCCAGGAGTCCTTCAGGGTGGTGATGCGGTTGAACACAGGGGCTTCGGCGCAGTGGTCGATCCGGTCGGCCACGAAGTAGCCATGGCGCTCGAATTGATAGCGACTCTCGGCTGTTGCGCTGGCCAGCGAGGGCTCCACAAAGGCGGGCGCCACCCGGCGGCTGTGCGGGTTGAGCACACTGCGGAAGTCGCGCCCCTCGGCGTCGGGCTGGTCTTCGGTGAACAGGCGCTCGAACAACCGCACCTCGGCCGCCACGGCGTCGTCCACCGCCAGCCAGGTGATGGTGCCCTTGACCTTCACGGCGTCTGCCCCGGGTGTGCCGCTCTTGGTGTCGGGCACCACGCGGGCGCGCACGGTGGCCACGCGCCCGTCGGCGCCCTGGTCAAAGCCGGTGCACTCCACCACCATGCCGTACTTCAGCCGCACCTTGTTGCCGGGCGTGACGCTGCCATCGGCCTGGGGCTGTGGCGGGTACAGGCGGAAGAAGCCCTTGGGCGGCACGGGCTCGAAGTCCTCGCGCTCGATCCACACCTCGGGGCCGAGCTTGAAGTGCCGCAGGCCGAGTTCGGGGTGCTGCGGGTGGGCCGGTGCCGAGCAAGGTTCGCGGTGCTCGGCGCCGAAGACCTCGTCCCAGTTCTCCAGCACCAGCTTCACCGGGTCCAGCACCGCCATGGCGCGCGGCGCGCGGCCTTCCAGGTCTTCGCGCAGCGCGATGTCCAGCACGGCGTAGTCCAGCCAGATGTTGGTCTTGCTGGCGCCCGTGCCGTCGGCCATGGCGCGGATGCTCTCGGGCGTGTAGCCGCGGCGGCGCATGCCGATGAGGGTGGGCATGCGCGGGTCGTCCCAGCCGCTGACGTGGCCTTCGTCCACCAGCGCTTTGAGCTTGCGCTTGCTGGTGATCGCGCCCGTGAGGTTCAGCCGACCGAACTCGTACTGCTTGGGCAGCGGGTGTGCCAGCAGGCCCAGGTCGGCCAGGTGTTCGAGCAGCCAGTCGTAAAAGGGCCGCTGGTCTTCGAACTCCAGCGTGCAGATGCTGTGGGTGATGCGTTCCAGCGCGTCCTCGATGGGGTGCGCGTAGGTGTACATCGGGTAGATGCACCAGCGGTCGCCCGTGTGGTGGTGGGTGGCGTGCTTGATGCGGTACAGCGCCGGGTCGCGCAGGTTGATGTTGGGCGAGGCCATGTCGATCTTGGCGCGCAGCACCGCCGCCCCATCCGGCAGTTGGCCGTCGCGCATCTCGCGCAGCCGCGCCAGATTCTCGGCCGGCGTCCGGCTGCGGAAGCGGCTGTCCGTGCCCGGCGTGGTGAAGTCCCCGCGGTTGGCGCGCATTTCCTCGGCGCTCTGTTCGTCCACGTAGGCCAGACCCGCCTGCACCAGGGC
>Ga0315902_10014399_pt1 | contig 10165 bp, 6 predicted proteins | sample LakEriMetagenome_9_FD_203523 | JGI IMG/M metagenome (GOLD analysis project Ga0315902, IMG submission 203523) | Freshwater fungal communities from buoy surface, Lake Erie, Ohio, United States - Buoy 12 MA117 | ecosystem: Environmental > Aquatic > Freshwater > Lake > Lake biofilm | place: USA...
CAGGTTGTAAGTAAGGTCCATCGACCACTCTTCTCCTGCTCTCGGAAATAGATGCTTAAAGCTGGTAGTGATTCCCGTAAAGGCAAATTCACTGTTCGAATAGGAATTACGCTCACTGTTCGATTTTTTGGGGTTGCTGAACATCGAATCAATTGAGATGTCTCCGACATTGGTAGGTTTGAACTGTCCGCCACCCTTATTCACGGATACGGAGAAGGTGTTTCTATTGTTGATGAAGTAATCAAGTCCGGCCCTGAAGAACATGAAGTATCCCACACTGATGCTCTCGTCTTCTTGATGCAGCATCGTATTTGGGTTGGTAATAAGGGTGGTTCGGTCGGTGAGTCCGTTACTGATCGACTTTCGCTGGTTAAAGTTGGCACTGGCAAACACATTCAGCTTGTTCTGTCTGATATTGACATCTCCTCCCATTCCTACACGGGCCCTTGAGTCAATATTGCTACGAAAACTACCGCTGTATCCAACTCGCTTGTTCTTCTTTAAAACGATGTTCAGGATGCCTGCCGTTCCTCCCGAGGCATCGAATTTGGCCGATGGATTGGTTATGATCTCTACCGACTCAATGGCATCGGCAGGAATTTGTTCGAGGGTCAGTACGGTCGGTCTGCCATCGACGAATAGTTGCGGCGTATTGTTTCTCATGGTAATATTACCATCTATGTCAACGTTGATCGAGGGCACGTTTCGCATGACATCCACGGCTGTTCCACCTGCGGACACTATGTTCTTGTCTACCCCGAATACTTTTCGGTCTATCCCCAGTTTTAGGCCTGAAGTGCCGGAACTTACGGTTACATTTTCCAGTGTTTTTTCGGCGATACTGATCTTGATGTTACCCAGATCTTTATCGAGTGCAGAAAGCATGGTCGAAAAATCCGCGTTGCCGCCTTGTGGCATTTTAATATCGAATCCTATGGTCTGTTCGTAGGTGGTATAGCCCACTACATTGATCCGTAATTTGAATTGCCCAAATGCGGGAATGTTCTCAAGACGAAATTCTCCATTGGCTTTTGTTAGCATCCCAGCGATCACCTGGTCTTTTCTTTTTTTGGTAACCGTGTCTAATTTGTTTTGTAAGAGTTGCACAGAAGCGTACTCAATTGGTTTTCCGCTGGCGGCCTCTAGTACTTTACCATAAAAGTTTCCATTCAATTGGGGTCTGGCTGCACCGGAGGTATTGCCACGGTTCATGCCCATGGGGGGCTGAGAAAGTGCAAAAAGTGAGGGAATAAGTGTCAAAAAAAGAACGTAGAAATATTTCATGTAAGGATTTTGCGTTTAGACGAAAAACTGTATTTAAGCCTCTGGATGTCAGGCATTTTAGTGCCAACGGTTAATAACAAGTATGAGTGGAAAATGTTCAATTGGCCCAAGCGGTGATCAACACTTGAATCAGCCCGATCAGCAGTCCGATGACGGCGCCAACCCATTCTACAAAGCGGAACTCCTTGGCCATGATCTGGTAAAGCAGTTCCTCTAGTCTGTCAGATGAGAAATGGGCTACCTTTTGAGTGATGATGGCCTCGAGATCCAAATCGTCTTTCAGCTGTCCGGCATACGATCTCATGACCGGAGGAAGCAGGCTTTCGATCTCCTGCATGAACGTGCTTTTTAAACGAGTAATGGTCTTATCTCCAATGAACATGCTGATCATGGGTAGTTGCTCGCTTAGGCGCTCTTTGAGAAATGTGTCGATGTGGGCCTCGATCAGGGGCATCATCTTTTGAATATTACCTGGCTCGCTGATCTTTTTTTCTATGTCGGAAAAAGACAGGAATTCGCCACTTACCAATTTGCCCAGTTTTTGGGCGAACTGGGTTTGGTTCTTTGGAAAGATCCCCTGAATGGTGATGCCCAGAATCCGCAAGGGTTTGCGGGGGTGAAAGAGCATTTTGATGGCGATCCAATTGGTGATCCAGCCAATGAAGCCAGAGATCAAGATCAAAAAAACCTGCCAGTATTGCATAATTAACTAATAATACAAGACCCCGCCGATTCGACGGGGTCTTTGGGGTGGCTAACCGGGCTCGAACCGGCGACCCTCAGAACCACAATCTGATGCTCTAACCAACTGAGCTATAACCACCGTAATCAACCAAAATACCGCCGTAGAGGCCTTTCGGTTAAAGAATTGCAAAGGTAAGCAACTTTCGCAGAAGCCAAAAAAACACCCGTCAATTTATACTATTTTTGATACCCATGTATCTCTCTTTAAAATACTGGTTGAATATGAAGCGAATACCGATTTTGATCTTATTGTTGGCCGGCTTGGGTTATCTGACACTGCATGCTGTGGGAAAGAAAGGACCGGCAGATCCTCCCGGTAAATACGAAAAGATCATGGTATTGATCGGACGCATGTTAGAGGAAGGGCATTTTAGTCCACAACCCATCAATGACGTGTTCTCGCAAAAGATATTCAAGCGCTACTTCGAGGAGCTGGATCCCGAGAAAAATATATTGCGTAGCGCCGACATCGACAATCTGCGCGTCTATGAAAATACGATCGACGAAGAATTAAAAGGAGCCTCGGTGGTGTTCTTTAAAAAAGCGGCGGCCATTTTTGATGTACGGATGGAGGAAGCCGCCACCATCTCGAAAGAGTTTTTGGCCAAGCCATTTGATTTTTCAATTAAAGAGCAGGCTGAGTTGGATGCCGAAAAACTTCCGTTTCCATCTACCGCTGCTGAGCGCAAGGAGCGTTGGAGGCGCAAGTTGAAGTTCATGACCCTCGAACGCTATGCTGATGCACTCGAGCTTCGTACCAACAATAAATCCAAGGAAGGCTTTGTGTTCAAGGCCGATTCGACACTGGAAAGAGAGTCCCGCGAGAAGGTTAGTAAACTAATGGAACGTGCCTTCGAAAGATGGCGTCTCAAGTTCAATCAAGATGACAAGTTCAACTTACTGGTCAATACGATCACCACTGCCATGGATCCGCATACGGAGTTTATGCCTCCCGTCGATAAACGCTATTTTGACGAAGAGATGAGTGGTGAGTTCTTTGGCATTGGTGCCATGCTTCAGTACGATGACGGCAACATCAAGATCACCAGCGTAGTTACGGGTAGTCCTGCGTACAAGTCAGGTCAGATTCAGTCAGGAGATATCATAATAAAAGTGGGGCAGGGAAAGGAGGAGCCGGTCGATCTTACAGGATTCATGACAACGGATGCCGTAAAACTGATTCGCGGAAAGAAGAATACAGAGGTACGCCTGACCATTCGCAAACCGGCGGGTGATGTTAAAGAGGTCGCCATGATTCGAGAGAAGATCGTGCAAGATGAGGGGTATGCGCGTAGTGCTTTGCTTAAGGAAGGTGATGCCAAGATCGGTTATATCTTTCTGCCCGATTTCTACGCCAATTTTGATGACCCCAAGGGAAGGCGTTGCTACACCGATGTGGCCAAAGAAGTTGAAAAACTAAAGAAAGAGGGGGTGGCTGCTATCATTCTAGATCTGCGTAACAATGGAGGTGGCTCACTTTACGACGTAGTGCAGATGGCGGGGTTATTTATCCCGGAGGGCCCCATTGTTCAAGTCAAAGACCGGGATAGACAGGCTAGTGTGCTTAGTGACCGTGATCGTTCTGTTCTTTATGATGGCCCCCTGGTAGTTATGGTCAATGAGTTCAGCGCCTCAGCCTCTGAGATCTTTGCAGCTGCCATGCAGGATTACGGCAGGGCACTGGTCATTGGCAGTAGCTCCACATTTGGAAAGGGTACCGTACAGCGCAGTATAGGGCTCGATCCGGTCTATGGGTTTTCGTCCACGAGTGACGAGCTAGGTTCCGTAAAACTGACGCTTCAGAAATTCTATAGGGTAACAGGGGCCTCTACCCAGCTGCGTGGCGTTGAAGCCGATATTGTGATCCCGGACAATTATGAGTATATGAAGCTGCGCGAAAAGGATACGCCCTCGGCGTTGCCCTGGGACCAGATCTCCAAGACCAGTTTTATAACCTGGACACCCGGCTTCGATTATGAGGTAGTCAAAAAAATGGGCGAAAAGCGATTGGCACAGGACTCTACTTTTATTCTGATCGGGCAAACTGCCCACTGGTTATCCGAGCAAAACGATAAAAAATATCCCTTGCTGCTAGGGGATTACCAGCAAGAACAAGAGAAGGTAAAGGCTAACGTCAAGAAACTCGAAAAGCTGCAGCAGCTACGTACTCCTTTGATTGTGTTTCCACTTACCGGAGAAGAAAATAAATATGCACCCGACACTGCCAAGCAGGAGCGCTTTAATAGCTGGATCGGTAATCTGAAAAAAGATATCTACCTCGACCAAGGGGTCAAGGTCGTAAAGGATATCCTCAGCATCAAACGCTCTGTGGCAATTACTTATTGATTGCGGTTAATACAGTTGAGGTCTTCAAAGGCGATCTCCAGTCGTTTGCTGAAGGCTTCTTCACCTTTGCGTAACCATACCCGAGGGTCATAGTATTTTTTGTTGGGTTTTTCGTCTCCCTCGGGATTGCCCAGTTGCCCTTGCAAATAGGCTTCGTTTTTTTTGTAATTGGTTAGCACGCCTTCCCAGAATGCCCATTGCAGATCGGTGTCAATGTTCATTTTGATGGCTCCATATCCGATAGCTTCCCGAATCTGGTGCTGAGGAGAGCCACTTCCGCCATGAAAAACAAAGTAGACAGGTTTGGGCCCTGTGTTCAATTGCGTTTCAATATATCGCTGGCTATTGTTTAGTATCTCCGGTCTTAATTCTACGTTACCGGGCTTATAAACGCCATGTACGTTTCCAAAGGCAGCAGCAACGGTAAACAGGTCACCTACTTGGCGCAGTTCTTTAAAAGCATAGGCCACATCTTCGGGCTGCGTATATAGCTTTGAATTTTCCACGTCCGAGTTATCGACACCGTCCTCTTCGCCGCCCGTAACGCCCAGCTCGATCTCGATACTCATGCCCAGGGGCTTCATTCTTTTGTAATACTGAACTGAGGTGCCGATATTCTCTTCGATGGGTTCCTCGCTTAGATCAAGCATATGAGAACTGAACAAGGGTTGTTTTTTTTCTTTAAAAAATTGTTCGCCAGCATCAAGCAGACCACTGATCCAGGGAAGCCATTTTTTAGCTGCGTGATCGGTATGCAGCACTACCGGCACTCCGTAGTATTTTGCGATATTGTGGATATGCAAGGCACCTGATATGCCCCCTTGGATATTTGCCTGCAACTGATCGTTTGGCATTCCTTTTCCTGCAATGAATTGGGCTCCGCCATTGGAGAATTGGATGATGACGGGAGAGTTGACCTTAGCGGCTGTTTCAAGGGTAGCATTGATGCTATTGGTGCCGATCGTATTGACAGCCGGCAGGGCAAATTGATTGTCTTTCGCATCTTGATAAAGAGCTGCGAGTTCTTCTCCAAAAAGTACACCTGCTGAGTATTTTTTCATGGTATTCGTTTTTTGTTCGTTATGGTCGGTTGATAAAAATTGTATGCCTCTTAATTGCCCAAAGCGGCTATTACATCATATTTCGTGATGATATGGTAACTGCCGGCCTCGTCTTTCGCCATCACCGCTCCGTTTTCTTTGGTAATGTACAACCGGAGTTTTTCGGCTGGTGTATCAAAGGCGGCGACGGGAAAGGCCGGCTCAACTACGGTGGTCACGGTGGCGGTCTTTAGCCCCGGGTCGTCAAAGATCTTTTTGAAAAGCCCTTGCTGGCTGATCGAGCCGACAGGCTCGCCGTCATGCATTATCGGTATCTGCTCAATATCATATTTTTTCATCAGCTCTACGCAATCTGCTACCGTGTGCTCGGGGGCTGCGCTAATGAGTTTTTTAGCCCCCCTTGCGCTCACTATGTCACGGATGGTCTTTACGTCCAAAAAGCCCCTTTCCATCATCCACTGGTCATTGTAGATCTTGCCTACGTATCGGCTGCCATGATCATGCAGAATGCAAACCACCAGATCATCCTTTTTTAAGTTAGCTTTTAGCTGAAGCAGTCCCTGCAGGCAACTACCAGCGCTGTAACCGCAAAAAAGACCTTCCTCTTTGGCAAGTTTTCTGGCCATCACGGCGCCATCGCGATCGGTGACCTGCTCGAAATGATCGATGAAGCGCATATCGTAATTCTTTGGTACGAAATCTTCGCCAAAGCCTTCGCTGATGTAAGGCTTCACCTCGTTCATATCGATCTCGCCAGTACGAAAATATTTGGTCAGCAGCGATCCGTAGACGTCAATGGCCCAGATTTTGATGTTGGGGTTCTTTTCTTTCAGGTACATTGCCGTTCCGGTAATGGTGCCTCCTGTACCCGCCGTGCACACAAGGTGCGTGATCTTACCGTCGGTCTGCCGCCATATCTCCGGGCCTGTGGTTTCGTAGTGCGCCTGCCGATTGGCCAAGTTATCATATTGGTTCATATGACAAGAGTTGGGTATCTCTCTGGCCAGACGGGCCGCCACGCTGTAATAGCTGCGGGGATCTTCGGGGAGTACATTCGTTGGGCATACGATCACTTCGGCTCCAACGGCTTTAAGTATGTCTGCTTTTTCTTTGGACTGTTTATCGGTGGTCACAAAGATGCATTTATAACCTTTGACGACCGCAGCCAGGGCTAGTCCCATACCCGTATTGCCACTGGTGCCCTCTATGATGGTACCACCGGGTTTGAGTCGACCGTCTTGCTCTGCCACTTCGACCATCTTAAGTGCCATCCGGTCTTTTATCGAATTGCCTGGGTTAAAATAATCCACTTTGGCCAGCACCGGACAAACAACGTCTTTGGCCAGTTTATTGATTCTGATGAGCGGTGTATTACCGATCGTTTCCAGAATATTGTTTTTGACATCCATAGCAACTCCAGTTTATCGAGATGATTTATTTAGCGCCTTTTCTACAACAGGGTCTTGCTGGTTGACGATCTGGTAGTACCCATTGTTTCCAAAGCGGTAGCGCGCCAGTCTGGCCATTGGGTAAATCATAATTTCGGCACTCAGTGCTCCTCCTTGGGGTACGGAACTTTTCCATTCACGCGAAAATTGGTCAAGTAGTGTTTTCTTTTTTAACAGGGCCTCGGGTGAATCGAGTGCTTTGATCTCATTTCTATGCCTGGTATAAAACTCAAGTGTAAAATCTTCTAGTAAACTGCCACTGGTCAATAGGAGCCATTCCCTGCTATCGGGGTTAAAACGAGGGCCTACGATTACATGAGGATTGATGCCCACGCCACCATAGAGCGTGTCGCCACACGAGGTAAAGAATCTTTTTTGTTCCCTGATCTTGTTGGTGTCCTGATCCTCAACTTGTAAAGGGTGCAACGATCTGTTCACAGCCGCTTCGTGATAGGCCTCGTTTCCTTCTTGATACGAGCGCTGAATACTTCTCCCCAGGGGGCTGTAATACCGCGCAACGGTAAGCCGAATGGCCGATCGATTGCTCAGTTCGAATTGTTCTTGTACGAGCCCTTTTCCAAAGGTTGGCATTCCCACCACGGTGGCTCTGCACCAATCTTGCAAGGCGCCTGTCAGGACTTCGCTGGCACTCGCGGAGTTCTCGTCTACCAACACCATTAATTTTCCTTTTTCATATAGACCGGGTCTTTTACAGCGGTATTCTTTTTTAGGATAGTGAGCGCCTTTTGTATACACAATCAATTTGTCGGCATCCAAAAATTCATCGGCCATATCGACCGCTTCGTTCATAAAACCGCCTCCGTTACCGCGTAAGTCCAAGACTAGTTGAAGCATTCCTTTTTGAAGCAATTCCTCGAGGGCTGCCATAAACTCTTCGTAGCTGTTTTCGGAGAAGCGATTTAGTTTGATGTAACCGGTGGTGTCGTCGATCAGATATGAAGCGTCTACAGCTGGTAGTGGGATCTCACCGCGAAGGATCGTTTTTTCGATCTTCTTTCCATCTCTTACCAACGCAAGGGTGATCTTGGATCGCTTGGGTCCCCTGATCAATTCTTTAACCCGGTCGGCCGAAAGGTCTTTTTGCAACAAAGAGGAGTCGCCTGCTTTTATAATACGATCACCGGGCTCCAGCCCGGCGTTACTGCTGGGTCCGTTTGGAATTACGTGAGTGATGACGACAGAGTCCTTTCGCACTGTAAATTCCACGCCGATACCCTCGAAATTACCGGAGAGTTCTTCATTGGCAGCCTGCAATGCTTGGGGGGCTAAGTAAACGGAGTGGGGATCTAAGTGATCCATTAATTGTTCAATGGAAAGTTGCTCTATGCTGTCGATCTTTAGGGTATCCACGTAGTGGAGTCGCATCAGATCGAGGGTCTCTTGCAGCGCACTTCCCTTATTTTTTTGAAATAGTCCGAGTCCCGATTTGAGCGTAAGTCGATGTCCCAGCCACATACCTGCTATTAGCACGCCTGAAAAAAGCAGTGGAAGGACCCAGTCCCATTTTTTATTGCTCATTATTGCGCTTATTCTGTAATTTGACGCAAATTACTGGATTTGAGGCTAAACCCTCTCCGTACTTATTAAGATTTCTATATGGCAGTTGTTACATTGATTGCAGATAGCGGGGCTACGAAAACGGAGTGGTGTATACTGGAAAAAGGTAAGAAAAAAACCGTATTTACACAAGGGATCAGTCCTTACTTTCTTTCGACGGACCAGATCGTTACATTATTGAAAAGCGAATTATGGCCCTCGGTTCGCAACCGCGGAATTACAGATATCTTCTACTACGGAACCGGATGCGCCAACCCAGACAATGTGCGCTCGGTGAGAAAGGCGTTGAAACAGGTATTTCCGGAGGCAAGCGCGACAGTTACACACGATCTCATGGCCGCGGCCCGGGCTCTATGCGGAACGCAAAAAGGGATTGCCTGTATTTTGGGTACGGGATCCAATTCTTGTTATTACGATGGAAAGAAGATCGTTCGTAATAGTCCGGGACTAGGTTATGTGTTGGGAGATGAGGGGAGCGGAGCCTACCTTGGAAAGAAGGTTATCCAGTACTATCTCTATAACACCTTTGACGAGGACCTTCGGGCCCGCTTCGATGCCACCTTTGTTACAACGGCGCAAGAGATATTGGAAAATGTATACAAAAAGCCCTTACCCAACCGTTATCTGGCCGGCTACACTCGTTTTCTTGCCGAGAACCGTGGGCATTATATGATAGAAAACATCATCGAAGATGGGCTCAATGATTTCTTTTTTCAACACTTGTGCAAATACAAGGAGGTCTGGAAATACCCTGTTCATTTTACGGGTGGGGTAGCATTTGGATTTCGGGATATAATACAGCAACTTTGCCACGCTTACGAATTTGAACTCGGTCAGGTCCTGCAACATCCCATGCAGGGGCTTGTTCGTTATCACTCATAAAATCTGCCATGTCCTTCGAAAGAATTACAGAGCAATCCAGTTCATACCATCATCTCGAAAAGATGGCCGTATCAGAGTTGCTGATGCATATCAACAACGAGGATAACACGGTGGCCGCATCGGTCAAGAAAGCCATTCCGCAGATCGAAAAGCTCATCGAGGCCATTAGTGATAAGATGCTGATGGGAGGGCGTCTCTTTTATATTGGTGCGGGTACCAGTGGTCGGCTTGGGATCGTGGATGCCAGTGAGTGCCCACCCACGTTCGGTGTTCCTTACGGGCTGGTCATAGGGCTTATTGCCGGGGGCGAGAAGGCCATTACTACTGCGGTGGAGTTTGCAGAGGACAGTAAAGAACAAGGTTGGAAAGATCTGCTCGAGTATGAGGTATCTGACCGAGATGTAGTGGTGGGCATTGCAGCCAGCGGCACGACGCCCTATGTGATCGGGGCACTGGAGACCTGCCGACAGAAAGGAATCGTGACCGGTAGTATTTCATGCAATCCTAATTCCCCTGTTAGTGCCGCCGCCGATTTTCCTGTTGAGGTTGTGGTGGGGCCCGAATTTGTGACTGGCAGCACCCGTATGAAAAGCGGTACTGCCCAGAAATTAGTGTTAAATATGATCTCTACCGCTGTCATGATACAGTTAGGGCGTGTAGAGGACAATAAGATGGTCAACATGCAGCTTAGTAACGACAAGCTGGTAGATCGGGGTACCAAGATGCTGATGGAGAGATCGGGGCTTACCGACTATAGCGAGGCCAGGGAATTGCTGTTGAGCCAGGGGAGTGTTAAAAAGGCGCTTCAATTCTTGGAAAGAA
>Ga0315902_10014400_pt1 | contig 10164 bp, 9 predicted proteins | sample LakEriMetagenome_9_FD_203523 | JGI IMG/M metagenome (GOLD analysis project Ga0315902, IMG submission 203523) | Freshwater fungal communities from buoy surface, Lake Erie, Ohio, United States - Buoy 12 MA117 | ecosystem: Environmental > Aquatic > Freshwater > Lake > Lake biofilm | place: USA...
TGAAGGATAGGAAGTTCTATTTCGTCTTTAAATTTTGTTGGGCGGTTCGTGCCAGAGGTTAATAATCGCATTAACTCTTCAGCCTGTTTGCTCCGCTCAGCCGTCGGATGGTCCATGAATCCAAGCTCTCGCATCATCGCAATCCAGTATTTCGACTCATTATACTCCTTCCTCGCTATCGATCGCTTATTGATAAAGTCCAATTTACTCTGTGCATAATCTGATTCAGCGCAAAGATTGCGGTCTCGGCTCAGCCGAGACCGCATCGGCATCAAAGCCTTTCTATCTTGGGGATTACTGCGGTGATAATCGTCTAAACTGCTTTTTTACGATTGAATCGGTAGACACATAAGTGCCTCATTCTTTTAAAAAAGATGAGTGCTCTTGTTTTCTGAGAACAAAGCTCTATAAAATCAGATTTCTCTAATCGCATCGGCCAATGACTTCGTTCGTGGCGTAACTAATTCCGTCATAACCGTACTGATCCGAAAAACTGAATTGATGTAACTCGAATCCGCTAGGTATACAATCCAACGCTATGAACTCGCCGCATTGTCCGATTCGATGGTTTGAGTCGGTGAATGCCTGCAACCGATAGTAATAACTATGTATATAACGCACTCGCGAAGAGGCGTTCCAGCCTTGACCTGGCTGCGTGGAATAAAATAGGCGCTCTCCACAATTATCATAAATCTCAAATTGCCACGACTTCACATGATAGGCCACTGGCATGAAAAGATCGTTTACGCCGTCGCCATTAGGCGTGAAGGCGTAGGGTATATAAATGCGACAGCTATCGCCTGTGCCTAAGGTATCAGTAATCAAATCGTCACAGTAGCGTGTTCTTTCCAATCTTTCCTTGTGGCAGCTTTGAATTACGGAAGCCAGCATGCAGAGTGCTATTATTATTGCCCTACTCATAAATATGCTTTGATTAAAGCTCATTATCCTGCAATTACCGAAAGGAGATCCAAATAGAAATTGACTATTAGTTGGATTCTTTATGAGCTACATTCATGTATTGCTTTCTTCAAGGTGATTGTTAATCATTGGCCTGTAGTCACTTTGAATTAGGCATTTTTAAGGTGACTGATTTAAGTCATCTCACAACCAGCGCCCGCGGCTTTCTTGCGCTTCTTTTTGTGAGAGATGTTATTCTTTTGCAATACACGATGACTATAAACCTAATATTTGAATTGCTTTTGCGATATTCCTAGCCGCTTCTATGGGAGAATTAGACCAGTTATACCATTCGGAGAGTGCGCAACCTAGCTCAAAATCGATCGATATGATCGAAGAAAAAGGTAGAAAGCTTCACGTGGCGCTGATTTACCTCGTTGCGGCATACTCCATTGCATATTGCATTATCAATTGGCTAATTGGTCAAACAACACAGGCGTATATAACGGCATTCATTGTTCCCTCTGTTTTCATAACCTGGCTGCTCAACAAAAAGGGGTATTACTATTATTCGAAACTTTGGAATGGTATTCAAATCAATGTGATCGTCGCCATTCTTGCACTAACAACGGGTCCGGAAACCTATATAACTGCCTTTTTCATTCCCATCATCATAGGTACTCTGGTTACACTGCAAGGAAGGGAACGTATTACCGGATATCTGCTTTCGGTGCTAAGCATAGCACTCATGGCCTTTTCGCTTGTTACCGATATCCGCATTCTCGATGTGACCATTGCTACCGAAGATTCAATGCGTGTGGAACGTATTGCAAATATGATCGGAGTGGGCATCATTTCAGCCCTTGAGGTAATCTATATCCTTCGCACGAGTAACGACATACAAAACCTTCTAATCGCTCAAACCGCTCGTCTGGATGAGCGCAATACACAAATGGTAGCAGCGCTCTACACGCGCGACAAAATGATGTCTATGCTCTCGCATGACTTACGTTCGCCCATCGCTTCCATTCATGCCGGAATGGAGCTTTTCGAAACGGGAACGGTCGATTCTGAAATGCAAGCAAAGCTTTACACTCAGATGAAAAGCAGGACAGGGCAAACCTTGGCGTTGATGGACAAGTTGCTTCTGTGGTCTCGGAGTCAAACGCGTTCCATTATCTACCGTGAAGAGCCTATCGCTATTGCTCATATTGAACAATTTGCCAAATCGGTGTGCTACCTCTTTGCGCACGAAAAGCTCATTCACTTCACCTATCGCTTTGATGTACCACCGGGTTCGTTAGTGCGCGGTGACCGTGATATGTTGGAGGCCATCTTCCGCAATCTGATTTCCAATGCAATAAAATTTACGAAGCCCGGTGGTGAGGTCATCATCGCTGCTCAAGACGGCGGGAAAAACTGGAAGTTTAGTATTTCAGATAATGGTAAAGGAATGTCGCGCGAGGATGTTGAAAGGATCATCGGGGGCATATCATTTACAACCTCCGGAACGGACATGGAAAAAGGCCATGGATTGGGAATGCAACTGGTTCAGGATTTCATACGCAAGCATAACTCAACGCTCAAAATTGACACCGTGTTGAATGAAGGTTCAACTTTCTCGTTTGAGCTTCCCAAGTCGTAATTTCTTTTTAAGTCGAAACACCACAGACAAAATCCGTAATCCAAAAGTATAAGTACACATGCAGTTGGAAGAATTAAAAAAGCAAGCCGAACAGCGTGACCTGCTCATGGAATTGGCCACAGGTTTTATTAACCTTCCAACGGAATACCTCAGTGAAGCTATACATGCAGCTCTGTTTAAGATGGCACGTTTCGTTGATGTTGATCGATCGTATATCTTCAAGTACGATTGGATATCGGATACAGCTTCTAATACGCATGAGTGGTGCAATGAAGGTATAGAACCTCAAATAGAGATGCTTCAGGGCATTCCTAATGAAATGATGCAGGCGTGGGTTGAAGCTCATAAAAGCGGATTGGTAGTCTCCATTCCGGATGTTTTAGGTCTGCCGGAGGACGATGAGGCACGTCAGCAACTGCAGCCGCAGGGTATACTCAGTTTATTGGCAGTTCCACTCATGAATGGCAGCGAATGCCTGGGCTTTGTCGGATTTGACAGCGTCAGAAACAAGCATATATACTCAGATACAGAGCTAAATCTTTTGGTTATGTTTGCACAGATGCTTGCCAATGTGAGTAACCGAAAAGAAATGGTTGAACAACTGGTTATTGCCAAAGAAAAGGCGGAGGAAAGCGACCGATTAAAGTCGGCGTTTTTGGCTAACATGAGCCATGAAATTCGCACTCCCATGAATGGTATCATGGGATTCGCTCAACTTCTTCAGGAACCTGGCTTGAGCGGAGAAACTCAACAAGCCTACATACAGATGATTGAGAAAAGCGGAACGCGTATGCTCAACATCATCAATGACATTATCGATATCTCTAAAATTGAATCGGGAACAGTTGAGTTGCGCATTAATGAATGCAACATCAAGGAGCAACTGGAATATCTGTATTCCTTTTTTAAACCCGAAGCGGAAGTCAAGGGACTCAAGCTTCGATATTCGATGCAACTTCCGGCAAGCGAGGCAACGCTTATTAGCGACAAGGATAAGCTTTATGCAATCATGGCTAATTTGATCAAGAACGCCATTAAATATACAGCTACCGGAGAGGTAGAGTTCGGTTGTCGCGCCACGGATGAACAGTTTGAATTCTTCGTCCGTGACACAGGTATTGGCATTCCGGCCAACCGAATTAATGCTATATTCGATCGTTTTGTACAAGCCGATATTGCTGACATAATGGCCAGACAGGGCGCCGGCCTGGGGTTAGCGATTGCAAAAGCCTATGCCGAAATGATGCGTGGAAGAATTCATGTTGAAAGCGGCGAAGGTAAAGGCACCACATTTTATTTGACCTTGCCCAAGGCCATTCATAACGAAGAATCTTCCCAATCTAAATCACACCCTGTTTCGCAAGAGTCGAATGGGACTTCCCCTCTGCGTTTGAAGGTCATAATCGTCGAGGACGATCCGCTTTCAGAAATGCTTTTAGAAATTGAAATGAAGAGGCATAACCATGAAATTGTAAAGGCACGCACAGGAATCGAAGCTGTGCAGGCTTGTAAGGATCATCCGGATGCTCAATTGATTCTGATGGACATTGGTTTACCTGAGATAAACGGTTATGAAGCGACCCGGCGGATTCGTGCTTTCAATCAGAGTGCAGTTATCATGGCACAAACAGCGTTTGGCCTTGCAGGCGATCACGACAAAGCCAAAGAAGCGGGGTGCAACGAGTACTTGTCAAAGCCAATCAATATGGCATTGCTGCAATCGCTCATTGCCAAACACTTCATCAAATAAGATCAGATTTGTCGTCTTTTAAATGTTAGGCTTTTTACCCATCGCAGGGCTGGTTTTTCTACGGCGCGATAGAAAATGAAGGCGAAAAGAACTGCCGTGATTTGGATGCAACTAAACGTAAGTGCATTGCCCCAAGGCGTTTTTAAAATTCCCCCCAATAAAAAACAGAGCGCTTGCCCATGAACACAAAGAAGTCGGAGATGCGATAGCCAATCTTTTCCATCGGCCAGGGCATAACCATGCCAATAATGACGAAGAAAACGTACACTCCTTCTTGTCAGACGTCGAGTATTTTGCAAGCTTTCGGAAAGAAAGGAGTTAACAGGAAAGAACTGTGATACAATCAAACCATCATGGCGGCCACCGCACGCAAATTAGCCAGTATGGTAAGCGATTCGCTCGGTGATGCGGATATTTGTTGCACGAGGGGAAACGATCAATTATTAAACGCCAGCAAGGTCATCCAGGCTTCGGCAATCTTTTTTTCTGCAATAAGTGCTTTGGCCTTGTGATGAAGTTGTTGCTCCAGTTCGCCGGCTCTTCCTTCGTATTCCATGAACAAATCGGCAAGCTCAGTGAGCTTGTATTCGTTTACCTCTGTTTCATTAGGTAACGATTCCACGCCTGCGAGTTGAGCTAGTTCATTCCCGGTGAGTATTTGGGAGGTTCGAACATCATCGGGCATCTTATCGAAGCCAATTCCCACCTGTGTCATCGGCTGTGGCAATTGAAACAATCCTTGATTGGCTCGAGTGTAGAAATGCCCACCCATACGCGCAACCTGGTCAATCTTCACGGGAGAAATTCGCCCGTCTTCGTCCAGAATGTCTTCAGAAACATGGATGCGAACTACTTCACATATCACAAGATTTCCTGCTCCGCCTTGTGTTCCGAGAGCCACCACGTCATTGATTTTACACTCAAATTGAACGGGTGCTTCCTTTACGCGAAATGGTTTCACTACTTCGGATTCAATCGGGGTAAGGCCTGTTTTTGCAAATTCGCTAACGCCTTCGGGATATTCGGTACTCGCCAGCGACATCTGCTCAACCATTGCATAGTTGACGATGTTGATGACGCATTCCCGATTAACGAGAGCGTTTTCAAGTGTGTGTTTGGTCGTGTTATCACGTCCTCGGCGGGCGGGCGAGAAAATGAGAATCGGCGGATTGGAACTAAACACGTTGAAGAAGCTGTAGGGTGCCAGGTTAGGGCGTCCTTCCGCATCCAGAGTACTTGCAAATGCGATGGGACGTGGGCCAATAGCACCCAACAAGTATTGATGTAGCTTGGGCTGAGGAAGTTCTTTAGGGTCGAGCGAGAGCATAGTTCAGGGTAACGTTTTACTTCTTGTTCATGTCGGCCACTGATTCCATGACCTTGTTCTTCAGTTCCTCTTTGAAGGCTTTCAAGCGAGCCATCAAAGCGGCATCATGACAACCAACGATTTGTGCTGCCAAAATTCCGGCATTGCGGGCGCCGTTGAGCGCAACGGTGGCTACAGGCACACCGGCAGGCATTTGCAGGATGGATAACACGCTGTCCCAACCGTCAATGGAGTTCGATGATTTCACGGGTACCCCAATAACAGGCAGGGGAGTGAGCGAAGCGGTCATACCGGGTAAATGCGCGGCACCACCGGCACCGGCAATAATTACCTTGATGCCTCGCGCCTCTGCGGATGTTGCATATTCAAACATGCGCTCAGGCGTGCGGTGCGCACTTACGATCGTTATTTCATATGCGACACCAAGCGACTGAAGCGCTTCAGCCGCTTCGTTCATGATTGGCAGATCGCTTTTGCTGCCCATGATGATACCTACCATGTGTAAAGGGTTTGGGCGCGAAAATACGAAGTTAGGTAATAGGTGTCGAGTACTGGGGACAGGGGACTGAATACTGAGTGCTGGGTACTGAATACTGAGTTCTTAGTGCTGCACCCGGCTGAAGCTTGCCATACTATTGCAATATCCAACCCCTAATACCGAATAATTAGTCCCCAGTATCCAGTCCCCAGTACCTAACCAATAGTAAAAACTTTTCTTTGAAATTCCGATTTTAGTCGTACACTTGTGCCGCCCATTCGTGGCAATTCTCTGGAAATCGTTTCCCAACTCAATTTTGAAACCCTTTATTTCGACAACGAATTTTATTTTCCATGTATAACCTTTTGCAATTAAACAGCATGAAGGTGGCTGAACTCAAGGAAGTTGCAGACAAGCTAGCCATCGACAATGCAGACAAACTGAAAAAACAAGATCTTATCTACAAGATTCTGGATGTGCAAGCTCTGAAAGCTGAACCTGCTTCAGGTGAACCCGCAACGGAGACAACTCCAACAGCATCCGAGGAGCCTGGAGAACAACCGGTAAAGGGCAAACGCGAGCGTGCTCGCAAACCCGCCAAGGGCAACGAACAGCCGGGCGATTTGTTTGAAGAGTCCGCTCCGGCGGAAACACCCGCTGCCGAGCAAACGTCTGCTCCTGAAGGAAATGAGCAGGCAGAGCCTCGTCAGCAGCAACAAAATCAACAACAACAGCCACGCCAGCTGCAAGGTCCTAACCAAGGGCAAGAGCGTCATCAGCACGGTCAGCGCGACAAGCGTCGTTTCGATCAGCCGAACGATCGCGGCCAAGGTCAGCCGCAAGCTCAAAGCCAGTCGCAACAACAGCCGCAACAGCACCAGCAGCCGCAACAGCACCAGCAGCATGCTCCGCATTCACAGCATCCGCAACAACATCAAGGAAACCCTAACCAAAATCAGGGTCAGGGGGGCAATTATCAACAGCAGCAGCAAAACGTGATTCGTCCCGATAAGGCGAAGCGCGGACAGGCCGATGAGCACGGATACAATTTCGACGGCATTGTTCTGGCCGAAGGTGTTTTGGAAATCATGCCTGATGGGTTTGGCTTCATGCGTTCGTCAGACTTCAATTATTTGAACTCGCCCGATGACGTATACGTATCGCAACAACAGATAAAACTATATGGCTTGCTCACGGGCGATACCGTAGAAGGTGCTATTCGTCCGCCGCGCGAAGGGGAGAAGTATTTCCCGCTTATTCGAGTTGATAGAATCAACGGCCGTGATCCGAACTTTGTCCGTGACCGTGTGCCGTTCAAGTTCTTAACTCCATTGTTCCCCTACGAGCGTTTCCACATTGCGGATAACAACTCCAATATTTCCATGCGTATCATGGATCTATTCGCACCAATCGGTAAGGGCCAACGTGGTATGCTTGTTTCTCAACCCAAGACCGGTAAGACAACCTTATTGAAGGATATCGCCAACGCCATTGCGAAGAATCACCCGGAAACCTACCTCATCGTGTTGCTCATCGACGAACGCCCGGAGGAAGTTACCGATATGAAGCGCAGTGTGAAGGCAGAGGTTATCGCTTCAACCTTCGACGAACCGGCTGAACGCCACGTGAAGATTGCCAACATCGTGTTGGAAAAAGCGAAGCGTATGGTGGAATGCGGTCACGACGTTTGCATTCTTCTCGATTCTATCACACGTTTAGCTCGTGCTTACAATACTGTTGCTCCTGCGAGCGGTAAGGTTCTTTCAGGTGGTGTAGAAGCCAATGCGCTTGAGAAACCCAAGCGTTTCTTCGGTGCTGCCCGTAAAATTGAAAACGGAGGCTCACTGTCGATAATCGCTACAGCACTTGTAGACACAGGTTCGAAAATGGACGAAGTAATTTTCGAGGAATTCAAAGGAACCGGTAACATGGAATTGCAGTTAGAGCGTAAGATTTCGAATCGACGCATTTTCCCTGCGATTGATATTTTGTCGTCGGGCACACGTAAGGAAGATCTGCTTCACGACCGCGACGTATTACAGCGTATGTGGATATTGCGTCGTCACTTGGCTGATATGAATCCGGTGGAAGCAATGGAGTTCGTGAAGGATCGAATTGAAAAGACCAAGAATAACGAGGAGTTCCTCGTGAGTATGAACTCATAAGCGATACGTATGAAGTGGTTGCCTGTTATATTGGCGATGGTTTGGTTGATTGTGCGCTGGAGTTTGGGTAGTAGACTCGATATTGAGTCGGCCCAAAATACCGGTGTTCTGCTGAACATTCTCTTTATACTGCTGCTTGTCTTTCTTGGTATAAACCTGCATTATCGTAATCTTCAAGGCAAGGTTTCCGTGTTTCTGGATGATTTCAAAGCTTGCATGAAGCCGGCCCTCCTATATGTATTGCTGGCAGTAGTATTTATCGGAGTTTATTATACCTGGCTGAGCGATGATATTCAAGAGCTGCGCTCCGCCTATATCGAAACGTTCAACGAAGGAATAAAGGATGAAAACAATTTGAATAACTTCTTGAGCCAGCATCCCGAAGAGAAGGGTAAATCTGTGGAGGAGCTTATGCAAAAGAATCGGGAGAATGTGGAGCGAAATGTATCCGTACAAACGAGAATCATGGGTGGATCGTTGGCATTGACTTTTATTGCCATAGCCTATGGACTCTTGGCTGTTTTCTTCTGGCGCACATTTGTGAGAAAATGGTAAGGCAATTTTTACATAGAAATACGTTACTAGCGCGGTCGATGAGAAAAACTACCGTCATATTGTTTTCGCTGTTGGCTCTTTTCGTGTCAAATGCATTGAATGCTCAAGTAAAGGGCAGGGAGAACTTATCCTATTTCGACTCACGGTTGTACCACTTTGGCTTTTTGCTTTCGGCTAATACATCTTCTTTTTTTGTGGATTACAAGCCTGATTTTTCTTTCAGCGATTCGTTGCTTGGAATTGAAAACGTTCCTCAGGCCGGATTCAATTTGGCGTTATTGGCATCGTTCAATCCAATCAAAAATGTAAACCTGCGATTTGTTCCGGGGCTATCATTCCAGGACCGCGGATTGAACTATACGTATTTGGCCGAAAACAATAAAGTTGAAACGTATTTGAAGAGGACTGAGTCGGTTTGGTTGCAGTTTCCACTTATGTTGAAACTACGCACGAACCGGGTTGGAAACTTCGCAGCTTATGGTTTAATCGGCGGTAGTTACGGCATTGATATGCAGTCTCAAAAGGATGTTGATGAAGCAGTGGCGGGCAAAATTGTAGTGAAGCTTGAAAAGACTGATGTGACATTGGATGCCGGTGGTGGGTTTGACTTTTTCCTTCCGTACTTCAAATTCGGTATTGAAATGAAAACAGGATTTGGAATGCGGGATGTACTCATTCAGGAGAACAATCAGTTCACAGATCCCATCTCACGCTTGCGCACCCGCACCTTCGTCATTTCTCTGTGTTTTGAAGGGTAGATTCTTCACGCGGAGGTGTTCATAATCATCACGAAAAGGCTTTAATTGTATTGCTCTTACGCTCCATTTTTGGAGTATGAAAAAGTGGATCCTAAGAACCATCAAGAACAAGTATACCCTGTCAACGTTTATATTCTTGTTGTGGTTGACCTTTTTCAATGAAATAGATTTGATCTACATATTTCAATCGCGAAGAGAAGTGGCTGCACTACGCGCAGAAGTTCAGCGAATGCGCGATGACAATGTGCGTGCTACCGAGGCACTTCACGATTTAACCACTAATTCGTATTCTCTGGAGAAGTTTGCTCGAGAAAATTATTACATGAAGAGAGATAACGAAGAGGTCTATGTATTTAAAGAACGTCCGGAACCGGTAAAGCAATAAGCCGTTGACGCAACCGTTTCGATTTCCATTACCCTATTTTATTATGAAACGCATTTTCGCGGTTTGCTTTATTTTGATTCTGGCCTGTGGTCAGAAGCTTCGTTCACAAGTTGCCGCGGATAGCTCGGCAAACCTTAAGGTTTATATCAATTGTATTTATTGTTATCAGGACTTCCTGCGAACCCAAATTACCTGGGCCAA
>Ga0315902_10014401_pt1 | contig 10163 bp, 9 predicted proteins | sample LakEriMetagenome_9_FD_203523 | JGI IMG/M metagenome (GOLD analysis project Ga0315902, IMG submission 203523) | Freshwater fungal communities from buoy surface, Lake Erie, Ohio, United States - Buoy 12 MA117 | ecosystem: Environmental > Aquatic > Freshwater > Lake > Lake biofilm | place: USA...
CCTGGGGTGTGGCCGTCGCCACCACGACGAGTCGGGCGAACCGGGGCTCGACGGCGGCCGTGAGCCGGGCGATGCCGTCGACCGCATCGCCGGGCCCGCGGTCGAGATCGTCGAACGCCAGCACCGTGGTCCGCTCCATGAGGGCGTTCTCGCGCAGCCGGTTCTCCAGTTTCTGCCAGGCCCGCAAGGGCTCGGCGCGGCTGCGGCTGTCGAGGGGCAGCCGGTCGAGGAGAAGCTCGAGCCATTCCCCCGCGGGCAGGCCGCCGAGCGACAGCACGGCTACCTCCGCACCCAAGCCGGCGAACCGCCGGGCCGCGACCGCCAGCAGGTGGCTCTTGCCCATGCCCTCGCCGCCGACCACCAACCCGCAGCGACCGCGCTGCTCGACGAGCCATTCGAGTCGCGCCAGCGCCTCCTCCTGAGGCGGGCCGACGTGAAACGCGGCCGGCTCGAGGGAGCCGGTGAAGCACTGCGTGGCGGCGGAGAGGTCGCGTACCATAAGGGGGCGAAGTGTAGCGATCCCCCGCCGCCGGGTCAGGAGGAAAAAGCCCGGCAATTTCCCGGCACGAGGCTCCGATGAGCGAACGATTCTTCCTCGCCGCCGCACCGGTCGGCGATCGGGCGGTGCTCACCGGTGACGAGGCGCGGCATCTCTCGCGCGTGCTCCGGGGCCAGCCCGGCGACGAGGTCGTCGTGTTCGCCGGCACCGGCGTGGAGTGGCCGGCGCGAATCGTGCGGATCGCCCGCGACGAGGTGGAGCTCCAACTCGCCGATCCCAGCACCGATCCGCTGCGGGCCGGTCCACGGCTCACGCTCGGCGTCGCCTTGCCCAAGGGGGAACGGCAAAAGTGGCTCGTGGAGAAGCTCACCGAACTCGGCGTCGACCGGCTCGTGCCCCTGGTCACCACGCGGGGGGTCGCGGAGGCGACGGAGGCGGCCCGCAGTCGGCTCGAGCGCGGCGTGATCGAGGCCTGCAAGCAGTGCGGCCGCAACCAGCTTTTGGAAATCGCGGCGCCGCAGACCATCGCCGCGCTGCTCGCCACGGACGCCGCCGGCCTGGCGATCCTGGCCGATCCTCACGCCCCGCCGCTCGACGCGGCCGCGGTCCGGGCCGCGGGTCGAGACATCGTGGGCCTGATCGGCCCGGAGGGGGGATTTACCGGCGCCGAGATCGCCGCCGTCGAGCGGGCCGGCGCGATCCGCGCAGGCCTCGGCCCCCACGTGCTGCGGGTCGAAACGGCGGCCATCGCCCTCGCTGCCCGGCTGGCAGGGGCCGGCTGACAACGAATGAACACAAGTATCGATATTGATGCGGATGGCGAAAGGCCGTTGCCAGGACTTCGACCTCGTCGCAGAGTGACACGGCGGGCCGTCAGTCGCAGCATGAACACCGCTGCGGCACGTCGATCACGAGCGTGGCCGCGTAGGCCGTTTTCTCGAAGCCTTGCCCCTTCTCGTCCGGCTTCACGAGGTGCGTCACGACGAGGATCACGTTGCCCTCCGTGGGCGTGTAGCTGCACCGCCCCGCGGCGTCGGTGCGGCGTTCATGCGCGGCATCGAAGCCTTCCGCCAGCGTCGTGCCCCGCGGGATGAACGACACGACCTGGTCGGCCAACGGCCTTCCCTTGAACAGGAGTTTCACGACGATCGGTTTGTCCGGCCCGCAGCCGAGCACGGGATGGCTCTCCAGCAGGAACTCCAGGGGGTGGCCGAGCGGACCCGGCAGCGGGCCGCGGGGTTGCGCCGGTTTGTCGAGCGACTCCGAGGCGAGGAAGTAGGTTTTGCCCCCCTTGAATCCCAGCGCCCCGTGCCGCACGCCCTGCCTGAAGTGGCCGACGCAGTGCAGCCCCTCGGCTGCGGGCACGAATCGTCCGGACCAGAAGCCCTCCTTCGGGGCGTAGCCCAGATCGACCATGCCGGGCACGAGATCGGTGATCCGGCCATCGGGGCCGACCACCTTGATCTGCACCTCGTCGAGCGACGCGACCTTGCTCGCGATCTTGAAGTCGCGGTGGTCGTTGCCGTGGTTCCCGAGGAACAGGCCGACGTGCACGACGTCGTCCGGCCGCACGAGTCGCGGCGCCGCCTCGAGCCATGTGTCGTGAGCCCACACGTGGAGCGGGCTGAGCGTCAGGCAGATCGCCGCCAGAATCGGATGGGATGCGTGCATCGAAACGTCCTTTCTCCGTGAGTCAGTCAAGGTTCACCACCTCTCCGCCGTGGATGCTGTGGAGTGCCCGGTGCACGGCCACATCGGTTTCGTTCGTGAGAAACGCCACATGGCCGTCGGCGAAGAGCACGTTGGCCCCGCCTTGGTGGCGGCTCTTCGGTCCGAAGAAGCCCGACCAGTGGACGACGTAGTCGGGGATTTGGCTGTTGGGGGGCAGGAAGCCATTGGTGAGGCTGTTGCCCGCCGTGGTGGCGGCCCAGGCGAGCCCCCGGCCGCGCATCGACGGGCTACTCGCGCCCCGCCAGCTCGTGAGCGACCGCCACTGATTGACGATCGCATCGATGCTCTCCGTGGTGGGTGTGGCCCCGCTCGGAGGCACGAGCGTGCTGCTGTTCCAGCCCGTGGAGCCGTTGAGCGTGTACTGATACGGAAACGGAGGCGGCGACCCGGCGGGAAAGGTCGTGTCGTTGCCGATGCTGCGCACTGCTTCGCTCCCGATCACGGTCTTCGATGTGCCGTCGCTGATCTGCGCGATCCGCACCTTCGAGTTTTCGTACACGATTCCGTCGGTGGGTTTGGCGAAGTTCCAGAGCATCCCCCCCTGCCCGTTGGCCGTGGCGCTCCCGATGCTCACCATGTAGTTGTTGCCGCCGTAGTTGAAACTGCCCGATGTCTGCACCGCCGGCGCCCCATCGCTGGGGCAGAGCAGCACCCGGATCGGCGTGGCGAACGCGGTGACAAAAGCCGGGTTGGGCTCCTGCGCGGAGAACGTGCCGCGAAACGCCGCCTGCTTGAAGTCGAAGGTATCTGCCAGCGTCGCCTCCTCCATGTAGGGCAAGACCCGCGCGTGCAGCGACCAGCCTCCCCCAGCCGACCAGGCGGCGGTGCCTGATGGCCGGACATCGGTCGATGGAAAGTGCCGCCGACCACTTTCAAAGTTCAGCAGGCCGAGTCCGAACTGCCGCAGATTGCTGGTGCAGCTCATGCGTCGGGCCGACTCCCGGGCCGACTGCACTGCAGGCAGGAGGAGGCCGATCAAGGTGCCGATGATGGCGATGACGACCAGCAGCTCGACGAGCGTGAAGCCGCGCCGAAGCCGCGGGCCGGCAGGCTGCGGGGGGATCAGGGCATGCATGGAGGAAGCGCGTCCGTGTGTGGATGTGGATGGGGCGTGGTGCCTGAGCAGCCGCGGTCGCGCACGGCGGCAGCCGTGATCAGGCGGCGAAACAGCGCGGAGGCGCGGGCGACCGCAGTGGCCGCACGTGTCCTCTGAAGGCCGGCAGAATGCCGCGTCAGGCGGCCCGGGGCGGCGGCAGGGCAGGGGCCGCAGAGATGCTGTCGGCGGCATGATCGCCGCAGATGCAGACGGCGACGAACGGCGCTTGCAGCGAGAGCTCGACCCGTGGCGGCGGCAGTGAACCACCGACCGCGAGCCAGTGGGTGACGATGCCGCCGCAGGCGAGCATCGCCTGGAGCGTCACGGTGCGGATCCGCGCAGGGGCCCGGGTGGGTTCGGCGGGGCTCTCAGGCAGAGCGGTCGGCTCGGAATCGTCGCCAGTGGGCTCGGTTGCGAGCGACTGGTACTCGGCGCAGACATCGGGCTGATGCGCGGTCTTGCGGGGCGGACCGCCGCGATCGCTGCAGCAGGCCGGCCGCTTCGTGGCCTTGGCGGCGCAGCAGCCGCCGGCCGGCTTTGTCCTGGCGACCTCGGCCGCGACCCGGCGGTCGAGCGCCGCGAGCACGGCCGACTCGACGCGATGGGCTTTTGCCCAAGCCAACCGTTCCGCGGGGGTATGGCAGCAGCAACTCGCAAAACACTGTTCCGCGGTCGCGCAGCCGCAGGGCTTGTCCATGCAGGGAAACGGCTGGGAGCGATCCTTCGCCGCCAGCCGCTTGCCGGCTGCCTCACTCACGGCGGCACCGCCAACCGGCTGGATGGCGCCGAACGGCAGCGGCAGACCGGAGGCCAGGAGCACATAGCCCCACACCGCACACCAGGTCGTGATCCGCAACCGCGGCGCATGCGCGAACATGGCCGCAAGAGTACCAGCGCCGCCGGCAGCCGCCATGCAGAGCCTGCGGGGGGCTACAGGGCCCGCAAAAACTCGGCGGCCGCGGCCAATTCGGCGCTGGCCGCGCGGTCCTCCACCGGCTCCAGCCCGATCCAGCCGCGATAGCCGCGCTCCTCGAGGGCGGCGCAGACGCCCGTGAAGTCGACCTGCCCCGTGCCCAGGATCACCGCCCGGCCGCGGCCGGCGAACGCGCCGGCCACCGCGTCGGTGGCGTGGACGCTCGCCACGTGCCCGCCCAGCGCCTCCACCGCCGCGACAGGATCGTGGCCATGCACCACGAGGGCCCCGGTCACGATGTCGCAGGTGAACGCCGCTTCGGGCAAGGCAGCGAACAGCCGCAGCAGGTCGGCGGGGGCCGCCCTGCCCGCCTCGACGCACAACGTCGCTCCCACCGTCTGCGACCAGCGGCCGAGATCCGTGAGCACATCCACCAGCAGGTGCCAGGCCGGCCCGGATGATTCGGGGGGGATGTCGCCGACGTGATTCAGCACGACCCCCGCCCCGAGCCCATGGGCGAGCGTGAGCGCCGCTTTCGTGGCCGCGATCCGGCCTTCGAGACGCTCGGCATCGCCATAGCCGCCCCGCGTGCGAAACGCCACCGCCGACACAGCCAGCCCCTCGTCACCGAGCCACTTGCGGATCTGCCGCAGGCCGGTCTGCGTGACCGCGGCCGGATCGAGCCCGCCGCGGGCATCGATCTCGACGCCGCGAAACCCCAGGTCGCGGGCCCGGCGCAGCGCCGTCCGCAGGTCGCGGGCCAGCGCCCACGTCGGCACCGAAAGGCGGTCGGTTTCCATGGTCGGTTCGCCAGGGATCAGCACGCGGTGACGCGTGTACCGCAGCATAGTATCCTCGCGGCATGCCGTCGCTCGCCGCCGTCACCACCGCCCTCGAAAGCATCGCCCCGCTGCGGCTGGCCGCCGACTGGGACGCCGTCGGCCTGCTCGTGAGCCCGCGGCGACCGGCGCTCGAGCGGGTCATGACCTGCCTGTCGCTCACCGAGGACGTGGCGAACGAGGCGGTTCGGCGTGCCGCCGATCTCGTCGTCACCCACCATCCGCTGCCATTTCGCCCGGTGGCGCGACTGACAGACGAGAGCAGCGTGGGCCGCGTGCTCCTCGCGTTGGCGGGAGCCGGCACGGGCGTCTGGAGCCCGCACACGGCCTGGGATTCGGCGGCCGGCGGGATCAACGATCAGCTGGCCGCGATGCTCGGCCTGGCCCATGTCGCGCCGCTGGAGCCCGACGCGGAGCTTCCGCTGGTGGGCTTCGGCCGCGCAGGCACGGCTCCAGAGGGCATGACGGTCGCCGCCCTGGCCCGTCGCGCCGGCGCGGCCCTCGGCGTGCCGCACGTGCAAATCGTCGGTGCCGCCGGCCGGCCGGCCGGCCGGGTCGGGATCGTCTGTGGCAGCGGTGGCGACTGCATCCCGCAGGTCGTGCGCGGAGCCTGCGGCACGCTGCTGACCGGCGAGATCAAGCTCCATCAGGCGATCGAGGCCGCCGCGGCCGGCCTGGCGGTCGTGGCCGTCGGGCACCATGCCAGCGAACGGTTCTCGATGGCGGTCCTCGCGGAACGGCTCTCCGCCGCCGTCCCCGGGCTGGAGTGCTGGGCCAGCGAAGTCGAACGAGACCCGCTGGGATGGCTCGAGTCGGGCTGACTCGCGACCGGCGCGTTGCCCCGCAACCATGGCGCGCTATTATTGACAGATCTTCAGTTCCGATCGTTCTCGGCGCCCCCCATGCCCCGCTTTCTCACCGCCCTGCCGGTCTACAACGAGGCCGCTCACGTGGCGGGCGTCCTCGACGAGGTGCTGCGCTTCACGCCCGACGTGCTCGTGGTGGATGATGGCTCGACCGACGGCACGTCCACCCTGCTCGCGGCCCGGGGCGACATCCGCGTGGTCCGCCACACCGCCAATGCCGGCTACGGCGCGGCGCTCGCCACGGCCTTTCGCGAAACGCTGGCCGGCGGCTGGGACGGGCTGGTGACGATCGACTGCGACGGCCAGCACCAGCCGCGTCTGATCCCCGACTTCGTGGCCGCGGCGGCCACGGCCGACATCGTCAGCGGCAGTCGCTATCTCAAACGGTTCCCTGGTGACAGTCGGCCGCCGGTGGCGCGGCGGCGGATCAACATGGAGATCACCGCCGAGATCAACGCCCGCCTGGGCCTGGCGATCACCGACGCCTTCTGCGGCTTCAAGGCGTATTCGCGGCGGGCGCTGGCGGCACTGCACGTCACCGAAACCGGCTACGCGATGCCGCTGGAAGTCTGGGTGCAGGCCGCGGCCGCCGGCCTGCGGATCGTGGAGCTCCCCGTGCCGCTTTTGTACCTCGATCTGGCGAGGAGTTTCGGGGGCGCCCTGGACGATGCGACGACCCGTCTGGCCTACTACCGCGGCGTGCTCGATCGCGCGGAGGCGGCCGTCGCCGCCGGGGCCGCGGTCCTGGCCTCCTGAACTGCGGCAATGCCACCATTCCGACGCCCCCCGAAGGCAGCCCCCGTGGCCCCGGATGCGTCGGGTGGCCGACTTGTCGACCCGCCCGTGACGCCGGAGCCGGGCCGGGGATCGATCGAGGCCCTCGTCGACAACAACCGCCTGCTGCGGACCGCCTTCGACACGCGGATCGGCGACCTGCGGCTTTGGGAGCTCGTCGCCGCCACCCGGCGCGAGGTGCTCACCGTGGCCGCCGAATACACCGGCAGCTACCGCGATGTGCACCGGCCGGACGACGTGGCCGAATGGATCGCCCGGCCGATCATCATGGGCGGCCACCAGCCGGAGCTGTTCCACGCCGGCGTGTGGCTGAAGAACTCGGCGCTCGACGCCTACGCCCGGCAGGTCGGCGGCACCGCGCTGAATCTCGTCGTCGACAGCGACCGCTGCACGCGGCCGACGGTGGCAGTGCCCGTGGGCACGCCGGACTCGGCGCGGGCCGAAGAAGTCGCGTTCGATGCCGACGCGTCGGAGATGCCCTGGGAGGAGCGGCCCGTCTTCGATGCCGACTGCTTCGCCTCGTTCGGCCGCCGCGCCAGCGAGCTGCTCGCCCCTTTCGAGCCGCAGCCGATCCTCCGCAAATGGTGGCCGCTCGCCGTCGAGCGCTCGGCCGCCTGCCACCGCCTGGGGCTGGCCCTGGCGCAGGCGCGACACGTGCTCGAGGAGCGGTTCGGACTGCAGACGCTCGAGCTGCCGGTGAGCGAGCTGGTGCGGCTGCCGACGGTGATGGTGTTCATGGGCTGGCTGCTCGCACACGCCCGGAAATTGCACGAGGCATACAACGCCGCCTTGGCGGAATACCGTCAGGCCCACCGGGTCCGCGGCCGGGGCCGACCCGTGCCCGACCTGGCCGTGCGGCACGATGCCTCGGGAGAGTGGCTGGAGGTGCCGTGGTGGCTGTGGTCGCGGGACGACCCGCGGCGGCGGCGGGTGTTCGCCAACACCACCACCCCGGGCACCCTGGCCCTCTCCGACATGGAGACGCTGCGTGTCGAGCTGCCGATCGCCCCCGACACCTCCCCCTCGAAGTGGGTCGATGCCCTGTCGCGGATGGAGGAGCATGCCCTGCGGCTGCGCCCCCGGGCGGTGGTCACGACGCTCGTGTCACGGCTGCTCGTGGCCGACGTGTTCGTGCACGGCATCGGAGGCGCCGCCTACGACCAGCTCACCGACGCAATCGTCCGCCGGCTGACCGGCTGCGACCCGCCCCGGCATGCGGTGGTTTCGGGCACGCTGCGGCTCGACGTCGAGCGCACGTTTCCGGGGTTCGCGGCCGCCGATCCCGCGGGCCAGTTGGCGGAGATCCGGCGCACGCTGCGCGACCTGGAGTTTCATCCCGAACGGCATCTCGTGCCGATGGACGGCCAGTCCGCCGCGGTCCGCGAACTCGTCAACGAGAAGCGGCGCTGGATCGATACCACGCCCACCGCGGCGCTGGCGCGGCGGCGCTGCCACGCGATTCGCGCTGCCAATGAGCAACTGGCGAGCGCCGCGGAACCGCTGCGCCGCGATCTGCTCGCCCGCGTAGAACCGCTGGAAGTCGCGATTCACGCCCGCAACGTCCTGCGATCGCGCGGATATCCATGGTGCTTTTTTCCGGAAAAGACCCTCAAAAGCTTCCTGCTACTGGAAAAGGGCTGATTACCGGCATATCTTGTCCGCCAACGGACTGGTTTTTGTCGCTCCAGGGAAAGGAGGCACCATGCGTCGGGCAGGTCGTACCCCGAGGTCGCCCCGGGTTCGAACGTTCCCGTACCCCGCTCCCGTGCGGACATCGAGCCGGCCCGAAGCAGCGCCACGGCGGCCGAAAGCCAAGCCCCGACTGAAGATCCGCGCGGCGACCGCCTCCGCCCTGCCCCCCGTGGTCCGCCCCCCCCGCCCCGCGGCGAAGAAGGCGATTCGGCTGGCGAAGGGAACCGACAAGGCGGCCCGCGCGGCCAGTCCGTCGACGGCTGCCGTCCACGCCGTCGACATCCGCCCCTCCGGCACCGTCATCAGCCGCCGGAACCTCACCAAACGCCCGGCGATCCTCCACCTCCCCCACCAGCCCGTGCCGGCGTTCACGCCCCCCGCATGGATGCTCGAGGAGTGCCACGTGGCGCCGGCCCGCGTCGGCGATCAGAGCGAAATCCTGCAGCTGCTCGCCGGCCTGCCCTCGGCCCCGACGCGTGCCGAGTTCCACGCCGCGGTGGACCATCCCGACCATGACGCCGGCAATCGCCTGGTGGCCCGGCTCGCCGGCCGCATCGTCGGCCATGTCGAGATCGTGCCCCGCGATCTCCTGGTCGGCACGACGAGCATCCGCGGCGCCGTCATCGACCGCGTGGCCGTGTTGCCCGAATGCCGCGGCGCCGGCCACGGGCAGAAGCTCGTGCGGGCCGCGGAGGAGCGGATGCGGCAGTCGGGAGCCGTGGTCGCCTTTTCACGCACCCGGATCGCGGCCTCGTTTCACGAGCTCGGTTGGAGCGTGCTGGGCCGCGACTGTGCGACGCCGGGCCGGCCGACGGAGATCCTGGCGCGGCTGCTCGAGGGCAAACAGCGCGGCGGAGAAGCCGTCACCATGCGGCAGTGGCGACACGTCGAGCTGCCGGCGATCTTGCGGATCTACAAGCAGAACGCGACGCGGTTCGTCGGCCCGCTCGATCGCAATGAGGCCTACTCCCGCTGGCTCGTAAGCCGGGCCGCCTTCGACTCGATCCTCGTCGCGCTGGTCGGACAGGATCGCTACGAACTCCACGAGTCAAGCGCCCGCATCGTGGGCTACTGCATCCAGGCGGGCAATCGCGTGCTCGAAATCCTCGCCGACCCGGAGTTTCCGGGACTGGAGCGGGAGATCCTCGCCCGCGTGTGCGGCGAAGCGATCGAAAATGACCGGCAGGAGATCGTCTACGAGTCGGGTGTCGCCGATCCGTTGCACGCGGCCGTGGCGGGCACCTCCGGTCTCGTGCAGGGGGGCGATCGGATGATCGTGGCCAAGGTATTCCAGCCACTGGAATTGCTCACGGCCCTCGCGCCGGCGGTCGCCGAACGGCTCACCGCCGAGGGCGTCCGTGAGACGGTCGAACTCGGCCTCGACGCCCCGGGCTTCCGGGGCTCGATCATCGTCGCGGATGGCACGGCGACGGTGCACGCCGGCCGGGTCGGCCGCAGTTACCTGCGGCTGTCGGACGACGAGCTCGGCCGGCTCCTCCTCGGCCAGTGCGACCCCGCCGAGGCCGCCGCCGCCGGGCGTCTGGAGGCCTCGACCCAGGTGGCCCAGAAACTCGCCGCCCAGCTCTTCCCGCGGACGCCGCTGTGGTGCCCGATGTGGGACGACCTGCCGGCCTGACCGTCAGCTGGGCATGGCCCGCGGCAAGGAATTGCCCCTGAGCGGCGGTCTCTGACCGTCGTATCCTCCGGCTCCCGCCCGGGGCTTCTTGTGGGA
>Ga0315902_10014403_pt1 | contig 10163 bp, 10 predicted proteins | sample LakEriMetagenome_9_FD_203523 | JGI IMG/M metagenome (GOLD analysis project Ga0315902, IMG submission 203523) | Freshwater fungal communities from buoy surface, Lake Erie, Ohio, United States - Buoy 12 MA117 | ecosystem: Environmental > Aquatic > Freshwater > Lake > Lake biofilm | place: USA...
GAAAGCTGCGAGAGGCACGGGTATGCGATCGTTGCATCCTCGTCGGCAACGGCAAACGCTACCCAACCCTCATCGTGCAATGGGATGACAACTCTCGAACAGCCCAACCCGAGGTTTTGCTCCGTGACGCGAGGTCTGCAACGAACCAATTTCCGCAATACACCCAACCTCGCGAACTGATCATCACCACCGATCCATGGACTATCGAAAATGGGCTCCTGCACTGGAAGGGGGGGATTCGCCGGACGGAAATTGAAAAGCGGTATCATAATCACCCCCTCTCCGCATCCTGTTAAGTACCACCGCTCCATTGGACTAGGACTGCTTTTTGACCGCCCCCGGATTCTTCTTGCTCGCTTGCTTTACCTAGGGCGAAGGGGCTGCAAATCTTAGCGAGTCCCTCAGGACTTCCTGAAGCTTGGATGGGGACCTTTACCTGCGGGGTGCATTTTGCTGGCAGGTTGCATTTTGCTGGCAGGTTGCATTTTGCTGGCAGGGTTCCTTTTGCGCGCAGAGGGGGCCTTCTGCTGGCAGGTGTGCCTTCTGCTTTGGGGGAGCCATTTGCTTGCTGAGTTGCGTTGTTACAACCCCACCATATGCCAAAACCCTCAAGGTATAACCGCCGGAGAGTCATGTTCGGTTACAAGGGTCGCAGAAAAGGAGCTGCCAGAACCGAAAAACTATCGTGCGCAGACAGAATGAATACAGGAGTCCGTGATGGCTCAGCCCCCCATCAAACCCTACAAGCTACCCGTGTCGATGGAAACGACCTTGGCGATTCTGCGCCAGCTTCGCTACCAAGCGAGCATCGATGTACTCGCGCATGGACTGAAGAGCAAAGTCCCCGCGATCCGAGCAGCTTGCCTACAAGGACTATTGGAGCGGGGTGGGCCGCGCGAGCAAGAAGTGGTACTGCAGCATGTCAGCGATTGCGAGGCAGTGGATCTGGTGGTGGTACGGGACCACGTTCCTGAATTGTTAGATGCGGTCGACCAAGGCTTGATTAGTCGGCAGCCTGAGAAACGCCAAAACTCTCTGATCGCGATCGGAAAGTTCGAAATCGAATCGCGTTTTTCGTATTTGGTCGAAGCCGTGTGCGACACCAAAGACCCACAGCAAATAGTAGCGATGGAGTTGCTCTCCAGATTAGCGAGAAGCTTAGGGGAAGATGCCCGATGCGGTGATTCCCTCAACCGAATCAAGAGGACTCAATTCTTAATGGACTTGATGCAAGCCATCGAGTCTTATCCATCCCACAGGATTGGTCTTGTCTTCGACTGGTGGGCAGCGGCTGCCCACTGGGAGGACCCTTTCGTGATTGAAGTTTTGTCCTCGACGGAAACCGACGAATCGACCGTTCGTTTGAAAACACACCTGCTTCGTTCCCAGCACAAAGAAGCGTTGCAGCTGATCGCAGGGCTCCTATGGAGTCGAACTGCAACCGAACCGATACTTCATTCAATTTCTCAAAGAACCGATCGGAATTTCCTTCAGGCCCTTACAGATCTTTACAAAGAATTAGGGGCAACAACACAACTCAAACGCAATTTAATACGAGCGATCTCTTTCGATTTCCTATCCCAGGATGTGATTCGCGATCCACAGCTATCGCTGCACACGCGGTGTTGTTTGGTGGAGATGCTTACGCTTCGAGTCGCTCCGACCGAAGAAATGCTCCCCCCCATCGGAGACTTGCTCCGGGAACGCGATCCAGCGATCGTAGGAATTCTTGCGGATATCCTGGAGCAGCAAAGACCCATCAATTCCGATATTGCGGTCATGGCACTCAGCGATAGCTTGAGTGGCTCCGATATCGAATCATCCACGCCACCACCATGGAAGGAAGCGATGCGCAGCGCATTGACTTCGATTATCGAGAACCACAACGCCTTAGGAAAGCGTATTTGCGTCGCGATCATAAATATGCTTCGAGAGTTCAAATGCGACAAACTGCTCGAAAAGACGTCCGAATGGCCGCCAGGGCATCTCGCAGCATTCGCAAAGCTGACTCGGATCGCTCAACCAGGATTCATCGATCTCATCATCACCGAATTGAATTCGCAAAACCCACAGCGCCGACAACGCGGCTTGCTCGCAGCCCGCGCGTTTGGATTGGACCAAGCGTTATGGGAACTGGTTGCATGCCGAGTCGATGATCCTGTGGAAGATGTCCGTATCGAGGCGATCCGAGCGATGTCAGATAGCAGGAACCATCAGAATGCAATTGACCTACTGCAACCGCTGATGTCCGAACAGAGTCCAGCTGTTGCCCAAGCGATCCATGAAACCTTACAGAACTTGCGAGGCTCGTGATGTGGGGGAATGCTTGGATAACGCCGAACTGCTTAGCGATTTTGCGATTGCAAGGATACGATCGGTTCCACTGGCCATGGTGGACCGGTCCGATGGCGATTATGACCATTATCGGTATCTTCACTGTTTGGCGACTCAGCCTATTAATTTATCGTTGGTGGAACCAGCCTATCCAATCCCCCGATCGATTATTTCAAGAACTTTGCTCACGCCACCGCTTAACGAGTTCAGAACGACTATTGCTCAAGAAGATCGCCTCCGATGGGGCCTTCGATCCAAATTTCCTATTCATCGATCCAGAACTCTGGCCGATCTCTGCTTCGGGTTCGAAAGCCGAATCCCAGCGGGAACAGCTCTTTGAGAAACTTTTTGGGGTGCGAACGAGTTCGCCCGAATGAGTTTTGCAGAATGAGTTTCTCGGAATAGCTTCTGACATCTCGAATCAGGGCAAGTGCCAGCATGGCACGGAATTTTCCGCGAGATAACCTCTTTTCGGATTTCTCGCCCGCATTCCAACATTGAGCCTGGATGCAAAGCCTCGTCCAAGTTGGTAGAACAGATCGTTTTCCTGAAAACAGGATTCCGGAACGACTCAATTCACGGCGGGCTACCCAACGCAAATGTCCACCCCCCAGAACAAATTGAAGTACTTGCTTTTCGACGTGGAAAGCATCGCCGATGGCGCAATGATTTCCAAGACGCGTTACCCGGGAAGTGGTTATAGCGATGCGCAAGCCATCGCCATGTTTCGACAAGAGCTACTCGATGAGTCGGGACGCGATTTCATTCCGTTCACGTATCATCTTCCCATCGTTGTTGTCATTGCAAAACTGCGAGAAGATTTCAGCCTGATGGAGATCGTATCGCTCGATGAACCACTGCATCGGCCTGAAATGATTGCCAGGAATTTCTGGTTGGGGTGGGAACGCTACGGGTTCCCAACCTGGGTTACCTTCAACGGAAGAACCTTCGATCTCCCTCTCATGGAGCTCTCCGCGTTTCGATACGGAATCAGTGTTCCGGCGTGGTTCAACCTCCATGACCGCACGTATTCGCAGAACAGAAATCGGTACAACTTGGAATCTCACATCGATTTGCACGAAGTACTCACCAATTATGGTAGTACTTGGTTCCGCGGCGGTTTAAATCTAGCTGCCGCCCTGGTCAATAAGCCTGGCAAGATCGACGTTCAAGGCGATATGGTTCTCGATCTGTACCGGGCCGGTCGCCTTAATGAAATAAGTGAATACTGCCGCTGCGACGTACTCGATACCTATTTCGTTTTCTTGAGAGTCCAAGTCTTGATGGGACGCATTACCCGAGAGCGTGAAGAAGAATTGATCCAGGCAACGCGTTTGATGCTCGAGCAGCAAGCCGATAAACACCTAGGTTACGCTCGCTATCTCGAGTCTTGGAACGCGATGAAACCGGTAGAACCAATTACCGCAATCGATTTTTCAGCGACTTGATCCGAGCAGCTCTCGCATCTCGTTCGACCAAGGGGTTTCCGACCAATCCAATCGGGACAAAGAATCCCGCGTCTGCTCCAGTTGCTCCGTAACAGCCAACGACTCGTCTACGAACAGAATCGCCTCTTTGCCAATTCGAACCAAACCACCACGGATCCCCCCCAACCACTCGCTGCGCACCGCAATCCCCTCGGACTCGGCGATTGCTAGCAATCGTTCCATGCATTCCAGTGATGATTTGTTCATAAGGAAACAGCTGCAGTTGATGAACTAGTCCCGTGATTCGCCTTGATCTTTAGACGAGCTTTTCCGATACCTCTTTAATGGTTTTCGGGTTCGAGGATCAAGCCAAAAATGGGGCGAGCTCGTCCGACACCATCAAAAACAGGTCAATTCCCTTTAAAACTGTTCCTCCTTAAAACCGACTTCGAGAAGTAGACTCCGATGCCTTCGTCCTCCCAAAAGTCCTCCATGCCGTCCAACAAAAATGCCGAACGGGAAGCGTGGATTGAACAGTTAGAGCACCGAATGATCCAGTTGGAGCGATTAGCCAGCATCGGCGAGCTGACGAGCACGACAACTCACGAGTTCAACAATCTGCTGATGACTATCTTAAACTATGCGAAAATGGGACTGCGGCATAAGGATGAAGCGACGCGAGACAAAGCGTTAACGCGAATCCTCGATGCAGCCAATCGCGGAGCAAAGATCACCAGTACCATTCTTGGATTATCACGAAACCGCGCTGGGCAGATGGAACCAACCAACTTGGTTACGCTCGTCGAGGATTCATTGATGCTTCTCGAACGCGAAATGATGAAGTACCGTATCGATATCGAAAAGGAATTTGCTTCGAGCCCGAACATTTTGGCATCGCCGGGACAAATCCAGCGCCTGCTCCTTAATTTGATCACCAATGCGAGGCAAGCTATCGGGGAGAATGGAACCATTCGCATTCGAATCGCTCCAGAGGAATCCACGCAATCGGTGATGCTAACCATTCGGGATAATGGCAAAGGCATCCCGCCAGATATTCTGCCACGAATCTTCGAGCCTTTTTTTAGCACCAAGGACGGTCCGGATTCGAGTGGCAAAGGTGGCACGGGACTTGGGCTCGCCGCCTGTAAAGAGATTGTCGAAGAGCACCAGGGGCGAATTCGAGTGGACAGCACTGTCGGGAAAGGGACCGCATTCACGATCCGATTTCCATGGATAACCACAGCGCCAACGCAATCTCAGGGGCGTTAGTCCATCCGCATTCGACGGTTTGGAAGCTGCTTCGACGGGGCTGCTTCGACGGGGCTATTTCGACGGGGCTTGTTCGGGTTTTCTCAATCCTTGCTAGGTCTGTGTCGCGGAAAAGCTTTAGCTGCGAAAACGCTTCGGCGGGGCAGTATGGTTTAGGCGTTGCCCAAGCTTCGGATCGAGAAGACCAACATGGTTCCACGGCTTAATCGCCGATCGCACCGCATCGACAAAATCAACTTCATCGCTCCGCGGTGTGTCTCCTACTTGTTCGTGCCCTACTTGTGCGTGCTGATGCCGCGCCTTGGCAATCCTCCACAGATCGGAAGCAGCGCGTCGCATGCCTTGATTCCCGGCATTGAGAAACCCATGAGGCCAATGGCTTGGATCGGCCACCATCTGCTTTTCGAACTCGATTGCAGCGACGAAGTAGAGGGATGCGTACGCGAGAAAATCACGGTCGCTCGGCAATCCCAAATAACTGCCAGAAATCAGGGTATCGAACCAATCGATTTCCGACCGGATCGCGTTAGCGTACGTCTGCAACAACGCGGCTCGAGCGGATTCAGGACCTAGCAAAGCCTCCGCAATTCGAGCGATGCCGCTGAGCGAATGAGCGATGCCAAAGCTATGCAAGGGATCGACAAATCCGTACGCGACTGGGAGCAGAATCCAGCCATCCCCAACGGCATTCGATCGGCAGCGACTCATCCTCGCTACCCGTTCAAGTCGCACAGCGCCGGAGGCATCGCAGGGAGCGACCAACTGAGCTTGTTCTAGCAATTTCCCGACTGTCGGAGTTCGCTTTAGCAACCAGTCCCACCGCTCAGTACTGGATGCATGTTCGGGCGTCGGAGTTGACGCGACATTGGCATCTACGAATCCAACACTGGTTCGATCCCCGAGAAAACGAAGCATCCAAAACCAGCCTCGATCGGAAAGATGATGCTGAGCAGCATCGTCCGCATCGAATATCTCAGGATCATCGCAAATCGATTGCTCGTACCATTTTGAAAAGCTGCCCACTCCATCGAAATGGCCGAAAATCGCCGACGATCGGGTCCGCATCCAATCAGAATCGTCTGTATGCCCACACCAACGGGCGGTGGCACTACCATTCCCTGAAGCATCGATGATCCAATCGGTTTCCCAAATCTCTCTCGATTGGTTGTTCGGTAACGCGCGACCTACGGCACCAGTAGGGTTTGCTGAGTGGGAAGCAACGTCGTGATTGGTATTTACCGTAACGAGCCATCGCTTGCCCCCAGGATCCCAGTTCGCATGTTCAATCGAGGACTGTTCGATCAATCGTGCTCCAGCATTGGATGCTGAACGCGCGAGGAATAAATCGACATCCGCCCTGTACCATTGGGTATCGCTCCAAGCTTCGGAAGCGCTTGCTGAGACCAGCATCGAGTGTGAGTGATCGGCGGTGTCCTCAAAGGACTGATAGGGAGAGTGCCCGAAATAACTAAAGCCTCGCTTTAGTCCACAGCGGATTTCCGGATAGGCGGTCCTCCAGCTTCCAAATGCTGCCAGTGGAGCGAGTTCTGGCAGATCCCAACGATGCGCGAGGTAATCCAAAAGAAAATCTGCGGTCGGTGTGGATGATTCTCCGATCGCAAACCGCGGGTGTCGACCTCGATCGATGACAACGACATCTCGACCAGATCGGCTGAGCACCCACGCCAAAATCGAGCCTGCGAATCCAGACCCAACCACCAATGCGAACACGCGCCGAGCCATAACGATCCGTCTCCGAACCTCTGGAGTTTACCTCAGTTGTTTTACCTCAGTTGTCTTACCTCAATTGGAACAGGCGTCGAATGGCACTGACCAGCGACTCGCGTTGCTCTTCATGCGGCGCTTCGCGAATCGATTGCAATGGCGAGTGAAGTAGTTTGTTGATCACCCTATCCATGGTTTGCGCGATCTCCTGTTGCATCTCCGGAGAGGCTTGTTGCATCGATTGTTTGCCGAGCAATCGTTGCATTTCAGCATCCCGAATTAAGTTCGCCTGATCCCTAAGCGCGCGGATGGTATCCCCGGAGGATCGCAAACTCCAATCGGCCATCAATCGCTGAACCTCTTCGTCAATAATCCGTTTCGCTTTCGGAAGCTGTTGCCGACGGAACATTTCATTCCGCTGGCAAACCGATTGCAAATCATCCACGGTATAGAGGTAGACACTAGGCAATCGAGCAATACTAGCTTCGAAGTCGCGGGGGACGGCTAAATCGAGAATGAGCAGATTCCCTTTTCGACGATGGCTGAGAACGTTTTTCATTTGTATCTCGGTAACCACTGGTTCGGTCGCCCCCGTGGTGCTCACGACGAGATCGGCATCGACCAGCAACGATTCGAGTCGCTCCCAAGGCTGTGGTCGCACGGAAAACCGGTTGGCCACCGTCGACGCTCGTTCGATGGAACGATTGATCACGTCGATATTGGAAGCGCCTGCATCGATCAAATACTGAAGGGTCTCGACCCCCATTTCGCCACTACCGATAACGACGATGCGTTTGTCTTCGAACCGTTCGAAAAATTCAGAAGCTATCTCACTCACAGCGACACTCGGCACACTAATCCGCCGTCGATGGATCTCCGTCTCGTTCGTAACGCGTTTGGCAACCATGTTGGCGTGCTGAAAAAGTGCGTGCATCGTCGGCCCCGCAAACCCCCATTTCCGCGAACGCTCGTACGCATCGCTGACTTGTGCCGCGATTTGAGACTCACCCACTACTAACGAATCAATACTGCTCACCACGCTAAACAAATGCTCAGCAGCCAGACTGTCTTCACGCGATTGAAAATGGGGACGAAAGATTCGGGAATCGATTTGATGAAAGTCGGCCACGTATTCCACCAATTCTTCGCAGGGCGGTAGGTTCGTGCCCTCTTCATGCCCAACGTACAACTCCACCCTGTTGCAGGTATTGAGTAGTACTGATTCACAATCAGGGAACTTATTGCGCAATCCCACCAAGGCTGGCTCGAGTTGCTCCGCTCCGAAAGCGATCTGCTCCCGAATCTCCAACGGCGTACCGTGATGGCTGCATCCAATCATCCGCAATTTCATGCAAGCCCCCTGGGTATGGTCCCTACATGGACACAAACCGACGAAGCGAAGCATTGAGCGGGATAACGAATCTCGACTTGTTTACCCTCAACGGCTGGAACTGCGGGTGATTGCTCCCCCGCTCCGTGAGGTGCAGTAACCACCATCGCCAGAACGATCACTACAATGATGAACGACAGGATACTCATCATCGCCGTCCATTCACCTCGTCCGCGATTTGCCGATACCCACTGAGCAATCGCAGCGATACAAAGCCAAACAAAAAGGCCCCCGGTGAAAATAATCCCTCGGTCCGTCCATGCGACTTGGCCATCGCGAGTCAGATTCATGATCGCACCACTGACCACCCCAAAGCCTATCGACGCTGCGCTACCGAGAATGCAATTTCGTCCCGTGGACTGAAGATACTCGAGCGAAGGAAGGCGAATCGAGTTCCCGCTAGCAACCCGCTGCTTCAATCGTCGAGCTTGGACGAGATACATCGCAGCCACGGCAAATCCAATAGCCACAAGAACAGTGCCAATCAGCATCGCCGCTGAATGGACTAATCTCCAAAACGATACCGTGCTTGCAACGCCGGCAATAGGCGAAGCAACTGGAACTGTGATCGCTAATCCCACCAGAAGCAGAATCAAAGGGAGAACAAACAATCCGATCTGCTTGTCACTCCGTCGCCACATCATGAATGCAAACGACAACGAAATTCCCCAAGCGAGCAAAATAACCCAGTCATGCCACGTGGCAAACGGCTTGAAACCGTCACCCATCGCCGTTGATATTTGAACTCGATCCAATAAATAGAGCGTGTGCGTGAGCAGCGAAATCGCAAACAGTCCCAACGTCACGCGCGTCGCCCAACGAGCGGACTGTTCACCTCGCGACGCGAATCGAACCCACTCTGAAATCAACACCAACGAGTAGCCAATTAAGAAACACGTTGCGTTTGGCATGCAAGCGTCACCTCGGTATTGTGTTTCTAACTTTCTTCAACAAAAAACCCCGTGCGAGAGACCACACGGGGTTCACAATCAATAAGCCGATGCGAAGGTCAGCGAGACGGCCGCTCTTTCGCGAAAAACAACCCTGTAGAGTACCATCCTTTGAGGATAGTCTACAGATCGAGATGAGGCTAGGTAGAACGATCAGTCCCAATCTTCGTCTTCATCCTCGTCTTCATCTTCGTCGTCATCCCAATCATCTTCCTCGTCGTCCCACTCCTCTTCCTCTTCTTCTTCGTCCTCTTCTTCTTCCTCGTCGTCGTCCTCGTCGACTTCCTCCCATTCGTCGTCTAGTTCTTCATCGTCGAACTCTTCTTCCTCTTCGTCGTCAAACTCCTCATCCTCTTCGTCGTCGAACTCTTCTTCGTCCTCATCGAACTCTTCATCTTCTTCGTCGTCGTACTCTTCTTCGTCCATCTCGTCTTCATCAGACATGAACATAGGAGCAACGGCGGGCTCCATCCACGAGGAGGAACTTGACCAATTACCCGACGCATTACCCGCGATCTCACTCAACGCATAGGCAGCGAACGTCATCTTCACGGTGGACACCTTGCTTCTTTCGAGACAATTCCTGGGGACGAAAAACCGATTTATAACCTGTTACTAACTCTACTGTTCTAACGATTTCCGCGCGATGTGCTAGCGGTCAACTCAAGGTTCATGAAAACCTAAATTGTTTCCGAACTTCCAAACGAGTTCTGGGACACGGACGCGGGGTCGCTCAGCCGGTTGGCGATTTCCGCCTCCGCCGCCCGAATCTTTTGGACTCGTGGGAGATTGTCGAGCGATTGAAGCCCAAATTGTTGTAAGAATTGACGGGTTGTCTCATAAAGATAGGGCCGGCCCAATTCTTCGTGACGACCGGCAATTCTTACCAACTCTCGCTGCATCAACTGCCGCAACACCTCATCCGAGTTTACCCCACGAATCGCCTCGATTTCCGCCCGGACAATAGGTTGCCGATAAGCGATTATCGCCAAGGTTTCCAGCATTCCGTGGCTCAACACCTGCTCCTGAGGCACGAGATCCAGCCGCCGCAACCAAGGCGCAAACTGC